>Ga0307508_10005819_pt1 | contig 11645 bp, 17 predicted proteins | sample 9_EM_MG_FD_203089 | JGI IMG/M metagenome (GOLD analysis project Ga0307508, IMG submission 203089) | Populus trichocarpa ectomycorrhiza microbial communities from riparian zone in the Pacific Northwest, United States - 9_EM | ecosystem: Host-associated > Plants > Roots > Unclassified | place...
ATATACTAATTAATTTTGATTTTAAGAATACATTTGCATTTATTTTTATATTGGCTAACAATTACTTATTTGCTTTTGTATTTCTAGTGTATTTTCCGGTTGCATTAAGGTGCTTTTGCCTGCAGTGACAGTTTTTTGCGCAACCCTAACTTGGGCCTGCTCTCATAGCTCACCTGACATCCCTTAAAAGGAAGTATACACGTGACTTTGTTGATCTCAGATTAGTTAAATACCTCGTCTCTCTCTTCGCCAACCACCTTCGTGAAACACCACCCGCATGGCCCATGACATCTACCACCGCGGTGCAGCTACAACGCAATGCGACGACAGTTTTGACAAACACGCGACACGACACCAGCAGGGGCATGTGGAGAGACAACGAAAAGTGACGTGGGGACTGGGCTGTCGTGCCCATCCCACAAATGGTTCGTTCATTTAGTGATATTACATTTATACTCAAATTTTCCACCTTCACCAGCAGATGAAGACCTCCCACCTTGAAACGACTGCCAAAACGCTATCAAACCAGATGAAAACGAACAACCCGCCGGCGACTGATGCTGGTGCTTTGCTTGTTTTCGTCCTCTTGAGCCTCATCCATCTCTCATGGGGTTGCCACGTAGCCGTCTTCCATCTCCTTCTCCCACATTTCGAGCCTATGGGCTTACTTATTAATTTTACCCTTACACTAAATTAATTATGTCTTGTAGTTATATTACTAATACATAATACACTTGGCGTTTCAGTCCGTTCCCCAAGATCACGAGATGTCAGAGGTGGGGGTGAGCACTGAGCAAGGACACTTTGTCAAACCCGGTCTTCGCCCAACAAGCGCTTGAACAATGCGTAGTCGGTGCATTCACCGAATTCTCCGGGTTTATCAGGGATGTTGCACAGCGCCCTGGCATCACTGGCACGATGGCTGTCTGTCCTATATGGGCAGCTCTGTGTAGCTACTTCCACAAACATTGCCCAACAGAAGTTACCTGTACCTTTACGAATTACGATCCGAAGATTACCGTCAAATACGATCCGAGTTCACCTACGAGCTATACCAAGTTCCTGTATTGCATTTCGTGTAACGTTGAAGGCAAGTGTATCCCAGCATGTTCAAAATTGTAGTCTGATCCTCGAATGCAACTTAGTATCCCTCGGCTCCAATTCTCTTTCCATCCCAGTTCCTAAAACCAACTCCCCCTAATTCTCCTAATAAAACTTCGAGTCCCAATGCTGTGGGTCAGCCTGGCGCGATGCCGCTATTGAATGACACACAAGACATCCTCGCCTGGCGAATCTCCTAGCAACATGCTCGCCGAAAACATACCCACCTCCTCCATCACAAGTGCCGCAACAACCATCCTCGTAGTAGGCGGTATCATCGGCTCCCTAATCGCCGTTAAGACAAGCAGCACCAATGCTGGTTTCCTCGCAGGTGCTGGTGGTGTCAGCCCTTCTCCAACCCCAAAACAGGCGGCGGAAGTGGCCAATCCATAATTGATGCCGTCACCCTCGTCCTGCACTTCCAGACCATCTCCACATCTGGCCTCCTCTCCCTCTCCTACCCCGCACTCTACCGCTTCTTCAGCTATAACTTCGCATGGGCAAACCTCATCATTGCCCCAGACACGTTCAAAGACGTAGTTCGGAGCTCTGGTGCCAATCCATCGTGCCTGAGAGATCTTGGTTCTCTTAAGCCAGGTCTTAACAGTGATCCATATTGGACTGGTATGACAGTCCTGGGGCAGAAGTACGATCTTGATTGTGCAACCCTAGGAGGGCTTGTGTACCAATTGTGTACCTTAGCGCGATTATCGGTGTTGCCATAGCACTGGCTGTGTCCGTCCTAGTCACCTTGGTCTTGCATATTTTGAATGCAATTTTCAAGTTGAGAAAATTACAAGCTCAAGTTGAAATATGGCCTTTGAGAGCTTCGTCGATGACCCTTCGCCTTGTAAGTCATCTTTCAAGGCTACATTTGAGCAGTACCACTTACCTTTCTTATTAACCAAGTTCATCTGGGTTCTTGGCTCAGTATCCACATTCGCAATCTACCAATTCGCCGAACCCTGCTCAAGCCCCTCCCTCATAGCCTTCGCCTCCGAATTCGTCTTCATCATCCTCACCCTCCTTATTGTTTCTATTCTCAAAACCGCCAACGCCCAAGGTCACGAAGCCCTGTTTTGGTTATCCGAATCCGATGAATCCAAATATTCTCGTAAATGGGGATCATTGTACTCTAAACTCAAACCAGCCGTGTATTGGTTTTTCATACCTGACTATGTTTGGGTTTTGGCAAAGAGTATAATCATGGGCGTTGGACAAGTAAAAACATTACCACTAGTCGTAACATGCAGGGGATTGACCTTTTTTTTTTTGCATAACAGGGTTCTGGATTTGCTCAAGTCTGCGCTTTGACCAGTGTCAAATTGATCACTCTCCTCGGTAAGCACAACCCAAAAAAAAACCAAATGATATGTTTCCTTACTCTCTTAATCACTCTCTAGCGTTAGCGTTAGTAATCAAACGTCCATATGGAACCTCAGCTGGCAACGCCTTCCACATATTCTCAGCCTGCAAACGCCTGTTCGCTTCCGGCAGTCTTCTCGTCTTTTGGGATGGGTTCGCTATAGCTGTAAGCAAACCTTCATTTCACCATTCATCATTCTGTCTACAAATTTGCTCATCCTCATCCTTGTTGATCGATTCAAACAGATCGATACCAAAAAAATCATTGGTATAGTCCTAATGGTCATCGAATCCGCCTACGCAGTTGCGTTGTTCATAATCTTGGTACTTAATGGAGGTGAGCCATCTCAAGTTTTATTTGTTTATTTACTCCTACCATCGTTAATAGGAGCGGCAATCATGAAATGGAACAAGGACCACAACACTACATTTTATGAACCTCGACCACGATGTCCGCGTTCTTCCCATCGAGGAGGCCCCTCTCTGCACATAGCGATCTCCTATCAGACCTACGGTTTTCGCTAGAGATCATGCCTGGCTCTCGGAAATATGTGTTTACCCCCACCGCACGGGCGGAGAGCATCAACAAGCTATATGTTTCATTCATGGGTCAATATCCACACTTTTTTTACCTCCAGGGGTTGCACAAGTGCCATCTCAGTTACTATTGAGTGAATACCAGAAGCAAGTCGGATTTGAAGGAGCAGGGAAGGAGGATCCACTCACTCCTGGAAGGTTTTGTAGTCACATCTTCAAAAAAGGCGAAAGTTGTTATCGATGCAAGTGCGTTCCCCTTTAAAATATCTTAAAAGTTGATACGTAAATGGCTCATGGGTAGCGAAGGGATTGTGCATTGGACGACAGCTGCGTGGTGTTTCCATGCGACAGCCATAACGTCAGCTTCTTCATCGCTCAGCAGTCTGGAGGCTGCTGCGATTGCGGAGACGACGAAGCGTGGAGGAGATGTATTCAATGTCCTCATCATCCGCCAGCTGGACCCGATGATCCTCAGGACACTACACCTCGTGTGATACTTAAGCCGCTGCCAGACGAGCTGCCTCCCGGTCCGAATTACGCATTCCGTGTGGACACACCGACAGATCTCAAGGACTTTATCCGGAGGACGATAGGATTCGCATTAGATTTTATACTTGACACGCTCGATTACTCCCCAGACGAGCCAATGGTCCTTGTCAATGAAGCCGAGCTCCGTTTCCAACCTTCCGCGGATCCCATGATGAAAGACCAGTACTGCATCGTGCTTTGGAACGATGACAAGCACTCATACGACGAGGTTACCAATCTGGTCATGGAAATGACTGGTTGTACTCACGAAGAAGCAGTCGCACTTGTCCGTCGGATTGACGAGCAAGGTCGAGACATCATTGACATGAACTCGAATGTTCCGCGACTTCTGGAAACTGCTCAGGCGATCACCCAAATTGATTTGGGAGTCAGTATCCGACGGGCTTATGACACCTTCTGCGAACAAATCGTTGGGGTGATTATCGAGTGGCTTTTGGACCTCACGAGGAGTCGTCTGGGATCAGATACTATCATGATCAGGGAAGCTTTGGCAGCCGAGCTGTTGATCCCGAGGAAGAGAGATTCCTTCACAAAACATCTGACTCCTCCATGTGCATTAAATCTTGATGGCGACATCCCGAACTCGACCAGGATCGACACGCTTCTCCTCTATTATACAAGGGTTTGGAAGAGGCCACGCCTAAGCCTGAAGGAACTCTATGCCAGTGTTATTTCCGTCAGCAGAGCACACAAACTAGTTATTGCAGGCCATTTCGCCAAAATCTACCACCGCGTCATCGATGCTTACCCTCTTGTGGATCGTCAGGCGGAAACGAGCATCAAGTACTTTGCTCTTCAACTTTTCACCGTTCCCTCTGTCTCGGGTCACATAGCCAGGAATCATCGACTAATTCAACGGCTGCTTTCCATCATAATGCAGTTCTTCACTAATCACATTGTCGAAAAACGCATTGTCTATCCCTCGTCGTCGAGCTTAATTTTATCACCTGGTGTAAGTCCGACCGGGTATTCCAATGCATCATCACCCACACTTCCCGCCCTCCCACCATCTTCAACCACAGGGACGATCGACGTCGAATCATTCCCATTTAAGTCTAAACCGTTTTCAGCAACCTACGATATCTAGCTCATACGAATCAAGTCCAAGACCTCATCGCACACTCGCCACTTTACCTCGTAGCTTTTGCCTCCACGTGTCGACTTTTTATGTGCTTGAACCCGAGCAAGCACGCAGTGGACAGTCATGTCGAATATGAAACAGATGCATGGATTAGCGTTTTCAACGTCACCCTGTCACTCAGTCGTGTAATCAAGGTCTTCGGAGAGGCATTCGCAAGAGCCACACAGTTGTGCACCAGATCCTCATGATCTGTATGCTTGTGGAGGACAAGCTTGATAGGACCAAGTTCTCCCCGCCCACGTTTCATCATGTCCAGTTTGGTGAAAGGCAGTACACAACCCTTGATTTTGACATATCAGAGGGTTGGGTCACCATTCATTGCATTGGCTTTTGGCGGAGTTGTTGAAGCATATTGATTTGTTGGCCGATGAAGGCCTGAAGAGGATCGGATTTGAGAATGGGTTGAAGGGTGGTTTTAAACAGAGAGCAAGCGAGCAAGCGCTTTTGACTGTTATTGACTTCCTGTTGAGAGGTTAGTATATCTATTTTATCCATTCCGCACATATTATAACATCATACTTCTAGTTCTAGCAATAATTGCGCAGATCCGCACAGGCCTTTGGGTGCGCAATGGTTTTGTCATTCGAGGTCAACTTCTGCACTACCGTGAAGCTAAGTCCCATCCCGTTCCCGGATTGGATACGTGCGGCTGGCATCCACATCTTGAAGAGTAAGCCAGATCCCCTCCTTGAGTCACTCCAATTTCGCGATGGAACCGGCGAGTTGGAGTGCGCAGGATCCAGGCTATGCCAGTGCTCTCAAGAAGCATACGGAGAAGGAAAAAATGGACTATATGGATAGCAGGAAGATGCTTGATACGGTCATGATTGTTGCCAAATCCATCTCCCAACAAACACGACACCTTGGAGATAGGATGGAGCCTGAGGTAACGGAACGTGCAGGGGTTTACCTTCCTGAGGAACTTGTCGGTTATACTATTGCGACGATGGAGATTCAGCAAAGAGGAAGTGCGATGGATTCTGGGAGTATGGTTCCAGACACCTTGTCTGAATCTCAAACAAGGACGATCACAGCGCTTTTGGCCTGTTTAACAAGGCTTGTTGCACTCCAGTTCAAGAACCGTCCTGACGAGGGACGAGACGCAGTATGACAGGCAATTATCAAGCGGCTCTTACCGGAATGGAGTCGGACTTCATTGACATCCTTTTCGTACCCCCTCCTCTTACGAGATCCATTCATGATATTGGTGGAAACTGCAGCAGTGGCTCCAGAGTTGCTTCGGCATTTTCTGGTTTTGACTTACTATGCCTGCCTCGCTCGGACGGTCATAGGACTAGTCTACATCCTCAACAGATACCACAATGCGATACATATTCAACAACTTCAACACGAAGACATCTTTGGTGATGTCCGGATGTTCTTTATGTCTGTTGTTTGACATTCCCCCATATTCGAGCATACTGCTACTCTGGCCTTCGATAACTTTGGAGAAGCCAGGATCGAGAAACTATTATACACTTTTTCCCTACAGTTCCTCCGTTGAGCTGCAATCCTCTATCGAGCTGTTCTTCCACTTGCCTTCCCCACTCCTGTCTTCGTTAATTCCAATGAATCTGAGTACCTTCGACTCTTAGCGGCGCTTGGGATTCCGCCCCTCGCTGATCTTCCATACCACGACACCCTTCAAAACGCCTTTTCGGGATGGTGCGCCCATTATGGCCATGCCCACCTCTTCGCAGATCAACTGCGGCGTCTTGATTATCCCATTATTTACAAGCTAGTACGACTACCTCTGGTGCTAGACAGCTTGTTCAACCGTCAAGATCACGCGCTGAAATGCATGAACTGCGAGACGTTTCCTGTTGATGCTGCCATTTGTTTCATATGCGGGACGACAGTGTGCCTGCAAAGTGGCTGTTGCATGGATGAATATAATGGTAACCATGGAGAGTGCGTTTCCTTCTCTTGCTTTCTGACTCGTAGATGTCGATATAACGCATTGCTTAGGTGTGGAGGAACAACTGGCATTTACTATTGCGTTAAGCGTTGTGCCATTCTCTATCTTAACGCTGGAAATGGAACCTTTACGCTGTCACCTTACCTTGACCAGCATGGTGAAATAATAAGTTGAATGAGATGTTGATATGCTCGCCAGGAAACAAATTCTGGAACTCAGCCAGCTGTACGTGCACTAAGACCAATATGTGTCCCTTTAAATTCATCTAATGTGTCCCTTCATCTATTCGGCGACAGACTATGAGCCGAACTTACGAAATAGCCCAATCAAACATTAGGCAAATATTTACAAATATTTAGTCCAATCAACCACATAAAACGCACTCTCCAGCTGTTCGCTCAACAAAACCACAAGCTTGCACAAGCAACAGAGTCCTCACAAACATATATGCAATCAACCCAAAAACAGCCAAAAACTCCATGCCAGCCGCAACTATAATATTCATATTCTTGTATCCCCATCTTCAACTGGGGCTCCGTGCGGGAGGAATGGACTCAAGAGCGAGACCGCCTTGCTAAAGCTCGTGAAGAATTTGAAAATCGGCTTCGACAAGTCGATTCTGGCCTTGAAAAGGTTGTTTCGCTTCAATCAACCCTTGTTAGCCAACAGCAGCAAATGCAAGCACATATTCACCAGCAGGAGCAGCAGCTTTTGGCTCTGAATAACACGTCGCAGATGCTGTCACACCCTTTTCTTCATCTCAACGGAGATGCCGTGAAGCATAAGGGTGGTTTAGTGACCCCGCCATCCCTACGGTCGCAAGGTTCGGATTCTGGTAGATACAGAAGGAGGAGAAGGAGATCATCGGGATTGAGAACAAGTGGTGTTCGAATCCGGTCGTCCTCCAGGGGATGGCCTACCAGTGACCCAGAGGAAATCCTGGACAACAAGGATGCCGACACGCTGGCTTCGGGAGAACAACCTGGAAAACAAGACCCCGGCAAATTCATATGGCAAAGTGACCTCGGGAGGGTCGTCAGGAACCCCTGCTTCCTCCGTTGGTTCTCTGGATGTAGATGTCACTGCGAAGGAGGAGGGGTCCAGTTGGACTGAGCAAGAATTTGTTTATTACCTACTTATCATACCGTTCTATCGGCACGATCACCTTCCTCAATACCATACGGCAAACTTTGCTGATCCTCATTTCCTGCGTCGCCTGTATCACGTTTGGTGCTCCCATTAAACAGAACTCCGATGCATCATCATCACCGCTAGGGAGTTCACCACATACAGTACCGACAGTCCATTTGCAGACGGCAGCAGGTGTTGTACTCTTGAGCATTGCTGCCGCTGCGGTGTTTTGAAAGGTAAAACCGGAGTGAGATTTACAGCTCTCCGTTCTCCCTTGCACGGCTTTACTTTATTGGTTTCTATGAAATTTTGAAAAGAGTGGATTATTTTGTAGATTCAGCTTGCAACTGTCGACCTGTATACTTCTATTGCTCCTTTCCGCTTGATGGTGGCCGTGACAAGGCCGCAGAGGCAGCCAACTCATCACCATAAAGCTTCTGTCACGCTTTCCATTATTATGTGTGGCTTTCCATCTCGTTCTACAATATCAATCGCTTTCAGACTTTTTATTTACCATATGTCTGTGCATTAACCCTTTTGTCTTGTTAGCACTTATCGTATTACACTACAATATTCGACCATTTCGAAGGCTCTGACGCGTGACATCGCCCGTCTCATAATGAATGCTCCTCTCATGACTGGTGTCTTTAATAGAATCTTGCGTCCACCTCATTGCAGAATGGCGCCGACCCCGCCAGAGCTTTACCTCTCATTGTTTTCTGGGTACGGTGATGTATCGCACATATCGACAGAGCCGCGCCATAATTGGGTCTTGCATCTCAGGCCACCCATTTGGGGACGACCCCAATCGATTCATGGATCTCTACCACTTCCTCATGTGGCATCTTTCACGGAGCAACCTCCGAAGCTTTGCAAGTTTTTTATTCGTTCGTGAACTGGAATTTCCAACTGACTTCTTTCTCTATCAATCACCTATAAGCACAGTACTCTCAGAGGTAGGTTTGTCAAAATGGATTTCGTGTAGGAAATTATTATGGACAGATAGCGTATGTTGACTTGAATGTGACAAAACAATTACTCCGCCAAGCGGCCCCGGACAGTGCTAGAGCGTCAGATAGCGTGTCCTCATCCAAAAAGCCCAATCATTACTGGAAAAACGGGATGTATCCGGTTCATAAGTGTGGCCCCAGTCTACTCTCCAGGAGTGCCATGGATACCTGAGAGGCTTCCGACCTTGTTCTCTGATATAATTTCCTATCTGATGATCATTGAGAAGCGGTGCATTCCTCTGTCCATAAGCAGCAAATGAGGCAACTTCATCCGCCCAATCTTTCAAATCTCGAGCATGGTCATCTTCGCAATCTCTGCAGGGCGCGAGATTATCAGTCAACGCAATTGAATTGTGTTCCAGAGTGGGAGTGGTAATTGAAATGTCCAGGGTACGCATCCTCTTCGATGGATGAACACCACACCTGCGACCACGATCTGCCTTGCCAGTTGTATGAGCAGTCCGTGTGATCGCCCTGCTGGTCTTAGCAAAAGACCGACGCTGCCTCGTGGGTTGAACCGGGTCATTTCTGTGCCGACTTCTTATGAGAACCTCCTTCGTCGCTAGGAGGCTCGCGGAGTGCAATGGGAACATCACGACCTCAGGAAGGAGGGGGGGGAGCAGTGATTTGATCGTAAAGGCGTCTGACTATATGAAGATCGGACTGATCGATGTGGGATGGGGGAGTGATATACGGTTTGTGATGAAGCTTTTGCCATGAGTTGTAAATGATACAAAAAGGATGAACATGGGATTGGATAACAGGGAAATTGGCGAAGGGTGCTTGGTAGAAGTCGTAGCTCGGTGGATGAGGCTGTGAAAGCGAAGACTGTGAGGGGTCTGGGCAAGATCCTGCTGTGGAAGCTGATGGCGGCGACCAATGCTGCCGGATGAGAGTGATATCTTCCCTGAGATTCAAATACATCACTCCGTATTCTTGCCAATCGGGGGGAGTGTAAGCAAACTGAGTTTCTATGAGTTATTTGAAGGTTGAAGAATGCGTAATTGAGACTACCTCATCGTATATATCTGACGACGTTTCGGCGCCTCCGTCACTCTTCTGTACAAACGATTGGATGCGCTGTTCAATGCGAGCAAGGACATCTGTGGAAGGGATCAGGATCCAGTCGTTGCGATCGAAAGACCTATGGAGATCAGCACGTACTGCAGGCCATTATAATCATTGAACAGGAAGGTTGAGAAAGAGCATGAAACAACTCACAAAAGTCGAGGTTTTGGACTGTATTAACATTGAGCCCCAGTGAAAAAGGGTTCTGCGGGATATGAGCTGTTCGGCGCTATTTCGTGCGAAAATGTGCATTTATGTTTTCCTCAGATTCCATTCTGTGCCGATTTGCGTCTTTCTGAGAAAGAATGGAAATATTGTACTTCTTTCTACTCATTTTCTCCGTCATTTGGACTTCGAAAAATTCAGTTGAACCTCCTTCGATGGCTAGCGCCAAAGTCCTGTGACGAATTTGTGACTTGATCAAACTCTCTTTTCTCTTTCCACCACCATCTATCCCCGCTGTTTCTTGTCCCCGTTTCCACCAATACCATTGTGTTGAAGGTGGTATGTGATATACGAGGATGTGAATCCTGGTGAGCGCAGCCTTTCAAGCTGGCTTCACCCCATGGCCACTACACTTTTCAACGGCAGCGCTCTTGATGGCAATGGGCTGGAAGATTGGTTATTGGTTGCAGGGACCTTACAGAATGGCGAGTAGTCTCTCTATCCCACTCTTATAATTACTGACGCACTTGGTGCGCATATACATAGGTATCTCAGGCTCCTGCCCCCAGCTCAAATGCCTCACTCCTGCTGTCGTTTTTCTCCATCACGGCACGAATGGAATATTGGATATTTTCGGAAGTCAGTCCTTCCCATACAACCCCAACAGTGTGCTAACGCCTGCTTTCACTATTCAGTGGTGTTTCTACTTTTGTACATCTGTGAGTGAGGTCTTCGGCTGCGATTATCATGATCATCACTCATTTTATTGTTGCCCAGTGGCTTTCATCGTAGATGTTATGGCCATGGATGAAATGGCACAGAGAGACGCAGATTAGCTCAGAATTCAGTACGGTTGTAGGGAGTAATAGGATGATGTATTAGTAGCATTAATGAACAATTTTACACACATCAACACAGAATTGAGCATACTGCCATAGCTATGGAAACTGAGGTGAGCATATTTCCACGGAAAGAAAGAAAATTCGTGTAGCTCTGCTGAGTATTTCGGCGCAGTTTGCGAAGACGCAGATTTCCGCAGAAATCAGCATGTGACGCAGATATCCTCAGAACCGTTTCTCACTGGGGTTGAATGTCCGCCGTGTGTGTGGCTCGACTAACTAACCGGGTCGGGATCCGGGATTCTGATCCCGGTGCACCCTTGTACCTTACATTCTTAAAGCAGAATTTTCTGCAAGGTCATATATAGGTAATGTTTCGTCACTTTTGGTGATGCTAGGACCGACCCATTGGAGTAGACCACTGGTGAAACAACAATCCTTTTTTTTATGGAAAGGCAGTGCTCCTAACTGAAAGAGTAATTGGGCAATGAAAGTGTCGATCAAAGAGTTGTCATCATCGATTTCGGAGGCGAAAACAACGTCCAAAGCATAATGGCTAGCTTAGGCTCGAGAATTTTCGTTGGACTTTGCGCAGTTGGCAGCTGGAATAGACTCGCGAATCGAGAACAGATCAACTGATAATGACAGCTGATAGAAGCAAGGAGCAAGAGGATTGAAGTAGAAGCTATGGGCAGGTCTATGGGAACTGGGCTGGCATCATCGTACAAAATTCTTGCTTTCGAACTGCAGAACTTGATTGAGTCGAATGAGTACAGCCAGCGACGGACGAAAGCATGAATATATAGATAGGTATAAGCAAA
>Ga0307508_10005821_pt1 | contig 11644 bp, 16 predicted proteins | sample 9_EM_MG_FD_203089 | JGI IMG/M metagenome (GOLD analysis project Ga0307508, IMG submission 203089) | Populus trichocarpa ectomycorrhiza microbial communities from riparian zone in the Pacific Northwest, United States - 9_EM | ecosystem: Host-associated > Plants > Roots > Unclassified | place...
CGAACTAGTTGGATGTCCGGATATATTGGTGTGCGACGAGCCAACGAGTGGGTTGGATTCAGTCAGTGCTCGCCGCGTCGTCAATGTTCTCAAGGAGGTCGCACGTGGTGGTGGTGGACTGTTCGGTTCCGTGGAGGCAAACAGCAGGGGTGTTGCAGTCATTTGTAGCGTACATCAGCCAAGGTGTGTAATTTGTATTCAACCATAGCTGATCTCCAGTTTGATATTGATTTCGTAGCTCACGTCTATATCACTCGTTTGACTCCGTCCTACTTCTCTCACATGGACGAGCCCTTTATTCTGGCCCCGGCGGTTTGACCCCTGCAACACATTTCGCAAGCGTTCGTGATGCGGACATCGAAAGAGCGGGTGAATCGGAAGTCCTTCCTTACGAAGAGGGGTACAATGTCGCGGACTATCTCCTTGAAATTGCAAGTGCTGACCCAGCTGGCTCGATCTCAACCCAAGCGATCGCAGCGGGTAACCACGATGAACTTCCAGCCACGCCAAACCGCAATTCCGACGAAAAGGCAAGTGGTGCTGATGTGGAGGCTTTGGTCGCCCGCAACCGGAGCATCACAAACGAATATGCGGCAACATTCCTTACGCAGTTCCAAGTATTATGTGGCCGTGAATGGAAGTTACTGCGTCGGTGTGTTATGTTTTGCTCTATCACTTGAGCAGGTTATAAAGGGCATGATTAGGGACAAGTCACTGTTCTTTACTCATTTGATTGTCGCTGCCATTTTAGGAGCTTTCTGCGGTACGCTGTGAGAATACTCTGCTACGTGATATTGAGATCATTGCAACAGGTGGACTGTACTTCCAGACTGGGTTGACTATTGCTGGGTTCCAGTCTCGTGTAGGATGTTTGTTCTTCTTGGTTTGTCATCTAGCTGTCTTGACCGATGACGAATTTCTGACCCAGAGCCATAGGGTTCACTCATCGCGTTCTCAGCTCTGAGTGCCTTGTATAACATTGTCGAAATACGACCTCTCTTTGTTCGCGAGCGATCCAACTCGTATTATAGGTTTGCCCCGTTGGTACACCCTTCGTTTGTAATGCTGACGTCTTCTCACTAGTCCGACTGCTTGGCTTCTGTCTCGTTTCTTCTTTGATGTCATCCCACTCCGCCTTCTTCCAACAATCGTTGTGTCCACGATGTCTGTTGTTTCGACCTGCCGAGTCCTCACTTCGAACACTGACATATCTTTTCTCAGGACTTACTGGATGGCCGGGCTCGCTCATGACGCCTCTCACTTTTTCAAATTCCTGTTTATCCTAGTCCTATATACCCTTGTCATGACTCTTTTCGTGCGTGTCCTTTTCGTATGCATATGTTAAGCCCCTCACTTGTCGACCCACAGAACTTCCTTCTTGCAACACTCTTCCACAACGGGGGTATCGCGATCCTGATCTCGGCCCTCTCAGCGTTGTACCAGATGACCTATGCTGGATTCTTTGTTCACCTGACATCCATTCCACAAGTACTGCGGTGGTTGCAATGGTTATGCCCTCTGAAGGTAAGATCTTACCGCTTGCAATAGCCCATGCTTATTTACAACCATCCACAACTCAGTATACTCTCGAAGCGCTCTCTGTAAACGAGGTAGGCTCAGGGCTCATGATTGTAGACGAATTGCAAGGCGTCCCAATCAATATCTCCGCGTCGTTGATCATGCAGACAGTGCGTGTCTTCACTCCCAATGACTTTTGCTGTGTGATTGCTCACCACCTGCTAGCTCTTTGGCTTCGACCCGAACAGTTACTACAGAGATGTGCTGGTTCTGTTTGCATTCATTGCTGGCTTTAGCGTCATCTTGATTGGTGTGGTATGGCTGAAGCTCAAAGAGAAGCGGTAAAAATGTTGGACTGCAAGCACGCAGTACCAGTTACTAATATACAAGTTTCCTTCGTCATATGCTCTATCTCTCTGGGACCTTGTCAGTGATGCTACGTATTCTCGATATCTATAGTACAATTCGGATGCTTTTGAATGGAGTGCTTATTTGCTGGATGACTGGCTAGTGCTGGATCGAGCGAAGAATTAAGTCGAGGATGTTTTGAACTTTGAAGGATTCGCGCAGAATTTGCTTTAAGTCGCACCTCAGATCCACGCCCTGGAATGACCCCATATCCTAGGGAACCCAGTCATGTGTAACAAAAGTTGCTCGCGCATGGAAGCGAGCTTGAGTGTGGTGTCGAGACTAAATGGAGTTTCCGAACGTCCGAACATCCGAGCGCGTCCGAGCACGCACCTTTGACACAAATAGACACAAACCGACCAAAAACAGGTGCAAATATAGTCATCGCATAGTATAATATTGCGAGCAGCATGGTGCCAATTTGTCACCACGTCCGTCAATGTCTTCCATGGACCTTGCGCGGCTCGCCTCCCTTGTCGTCAGCAACCCAACCCTCCAGGGTGTTCATCTCAACCATCTCCTTTTGTTCTTTGCCGTCGCCTCATCTATCAAAGACGACCATCTTCTGATCCAACCGTCTGAACATGATCTCACTGTCGCCCCCGGTGGAAGTGGCATTCGTGGATATTGGATTGCGACAGCTGCCTGGACGAGGTTGAAATGGGGGCAATGTCAGCGATGAGGGTGAGCGGGCTGCGGGGCGGAGCCGACAGGTCCCCCACCGGGCGTGACCAATGTGACCAATGTGTGAGTCACGCCCGGACGTTCGGGATGTTCGAAAACTCCATTTCGTGGACTTTTTTTGGTAAACTGTGACTCGTCATCGAACTGTGATTGGCACTGAAAAACCATGATTCGGCGCACACCAAGGAGAAGTGTTCACCCGCCAAACCATGATTGCGCGCTATCATTCGAACTCCGACCACGATCACGATTGCGATCCTACTTCTTCGCCTGAGAACCAGAATTCTCAACCCAGCCCCTTTCAGAGGACTCGTAACAAACCGCTGTAATCACCCTCGCCGATAAGTTTGCAGATGAGCTCCATTTGCACATTACGGGGTGGCTGCCATTGGCTTTCTTGGCGGTTGGAGTAGATTCGGTTGGCTTTCTAGAATCCTAGCGACTTTAAAACTCGTCCCAGAAGCCGTCTGCATTCCAACATCTTCAAGGATGGCCCACCTGCAGCAGGATGCACCAGACCCGTGTGTGCTCTGCTCGTACTCGTTTCCAAGGGTGCTGATTCGTCTTCAGCGTTGATTTCCTCGTGCACCTTCTGCTCGGCGTCCCTGCTGCGGGGATTACCTGTCGATGGATGACCGAACACGGTCACGAGTGTGGTGCATCCCTCCCCATGGACCGCAAGCTCGTGCTTGCGCACCTCCGCGACGAGCATGCTCTAGGGGGAGAAAACAAGGAGATGATCGAGTGCTTATGGTTGCATTGCGATTCGCGCCCCATTCAGCGGCGCAACCTGATCAGGCATATTTTATCGGTCCATCTAAGGTTGTTAACGTGGACGTGTCCTCAATGTTTGAGAACATTTTCACGGAGGGGGGACACACCACTGTCCTCTTGGTGGCGGGACGTTGCCACACCCATAAAGGTACGTCCTTCTACCGTGTCTTTTTCTTTCCTCACGGCGAATAAAAAGTGTTCGATATCAAGGGGCTGGAAGGGAAAAGAAATAGCTAGAACGGCGAACATCGGAGGAGAGGCGTCATAGAAGATGCTTGCAGTCCCATCTGCGCACATGCTGTACACTCAAAGTTTGATCTAATGTATAGTGAAATGGTAGTCTGATGCGACCAACGCGACACTTTTGTGGAGCGTATACAGCTGGTGCGAGTAAAAATACCGGTGGGAGGAACAACCTTAGATGCGGCGGACGACCTTGCCATCATCTGAAGATAGTGGAACAGGAGCTGCTTGCATATCAGATCCGGAATGGCTGTCAATTGGCAGCGCTTCTTAAAAGACTTTCCGCAGGCCAAAGGCACCCATGACAACTCGCCGTTTCGTGCGACGTAACTCTGGTGTGGTAAATTGAAATTTGTAGCTCGGCGGAGCTACACGGAACAAGTAAACTCGACAATATTGAAGGGGCTGGGGGCGGGCGTCGTCGGGGTCATAGTCAGTGCATAGGCGCATGGAAGGGCTTCCTCTCCACTGTCCCACCAGCACCCGCGTCGTGTAGTAGTGTTACCGATGCACACGACACCCCGGTCGACATGTCGTTGGCATGCCTGGCTAGACCCCATCAGAATGCATATATATTACCCTCGAAAGAATCCGTCTGAATACTCGTGGAGTTTTCGATCTGATGTAAAGGAATATAGGCTGAATGTGCCGCATCTGAGATGGGCGGAATGTTGAGGGGTGCTCCAGAGTCCACATTGCTGCAGAGCATGCGGATTCTTCACAGGTTCGGTGTCTGTAGACGAAACTTTTGATAGCTCAGAGCCCTCTACAGCTTTATAGCTATGGTCCTGTGGGTGGCTGTGCATAAACCCTCGGCGGAGGGGACGAAGGAACAATTAATGGACGGAGGATGACGCATGCCTTGGCGTTGAGTGATGGGGAGGTGTGGCGGAACACTCCCGACGCATCCATGATCGCTCAGAAGGTTGTTGACGGCCAGCCGTGATGTAACGAGGCACGAGACATGCTGTGGCACGATATATCAGCGCGTGATTCGTGAATGCTTGAACACCAAATGGCGGCAGGACGGGGAGGGAGCGAATGGTGGAGACGTTGGTGTGACGTGAGTGTGTGTATAACGGGTTCCACGTAACGAATGATTTTCCATCCAATTTTCCAAGAAGCACGTTGTCACACCAGACAAGGAAACGGGAGATTCTGCAAGAAAAAGTCATCGTGGATGGTGGCATTCAGCCGAAAAGGTTGAGCTGAAAAAAGGGACTTATACGAGGTAAGTATGCATTCGTCCCTCGTGGTTGTGCGATGCGAGCATGCAACCAATACACGCGCTTGACGGGTCGGACAATGGCCCCCTTCATTGTGGACGGATAGCCATCGTGTCATGGTTTCTGGCACGTGCCATTGATACATGTCAGCAACCGTGTCGGATGGATGGTCATACGACACCGCAAGGCAGCGTAGGTGTGCGTGCGGTGAACTGACCTATAGAAGAGGACATTCGGGAAGTGCTTTGCACCGCCGTGGGTAGAAGGAACATGTCCCGGAATACGGTGGACTCTATTTTTGGACCTTGAACAAATAGTCCTGATTTATTTTTTCTGGGTGATGAGGGAAGGGACCATCCGCGAAGCGTGATGACGTCGACGTAGAGGCATGCGTGCTTTGGCACGTCGCCCGTGGCGCCAGCGAAAATGCAATCAAAGAACCACGTAGATGAGTAGTGGAAGATTCAGAAGACGAAAGGGTCTCGCCCAAGGCTCAGGAGACACGAGTCCACCCTTCGGAACCTGGGTGGCCGTGCTCCAGATCTATAACCCCGGTCCGTTACTGCCAGTGCCTGTTCAAAACAACGGTGAGTGTGACCCGTGTGTGAATTGATTCGAGGAGACACGTACTTCCAGACGACAATGGCGCATGAGAAATAAACAAGCACCCCTCATCCCATCTGTCTGACACCTGGCCGGGGATGTCTTCCAACGTGCGCCAAAGTCGCTCAGGTGAGCACTGGGTGAAAGCAGTTACTCTTCCAGTATCGTTCACCGAAAAAAAGCAGAACCGATCGCAGTCGATGGTCGGGGCGACATATTTTCAGTCGCGCTCCTCGCTGATGGGAAACACGTCGTGAGCGGCGGCGTTGGAGGCAAGATCCGGCGTTGGCGCATAGAGGACGGCGGGCTGTTGGGGACGCCGGTGGATGTGGGGAGTGGGGTTCTCAACATCGCAGTGTCGCGAGATGGAAAGGTGATCCGATGTCCGGGACGAGAAGTGGCGCGGTGATGATGTGGAATGCAGAGAGTCTCTTGAAAGTGACCGAGTTCAAAGGCCACTACGATTGGGTCCGTGCGATCGACGTCTCGCCGGACGCGGCGACAATTGCGGCTGGATCGAACGATCGCACTGCCTGCGTCTGGTCGCTGTCGACTGGCGCGCGACTCCTCGGCCCCTTGGAACACAGCTACACGGATGACGGCGTCTCATCGCCACCCTCGCTCCGACTATGACAGTCGGAACGGCAGCCTCCTCGTCAAGTTTCCAAGTCTTATCGTGGGTTGAACCAGTCTCTCGCCTGGGCCGCTGATAGCAAGCAGCTCTTCGCCTTATCACGCGACGGCCACATCCGTCACGCTCGACGTACCCACCCGGACCACGCTTTCTCAATGGCACGCTCACAGCAGTTACAGCGCCGAGTGCATCGCCATGGCAAGCAACGGAACATTCATCGCATCCTCGACTGGTTCATCGGTGTCGTTTTGGGATACGACGACCGGAGAGCGGATAGGGTCCATCGAGTACACTCATCATATCTGGTCCATGGCCATATCATCAAACTACGACCTCGTGGCCAGCGGAGACAAGAAAACCACCCTTCGGGCACTTTGTAGCATCCTTCCCTCTAGGCTCTCGCTACGTCTACTCTACAATGCAAGTCTATCCACATCAAGGAGCCTGGTAATCACGAACCCCTCCATTGGTCGTTGCAGCCCCCCCACATGCAGGAAATCCAGCACACCGAGGTTGAAAAAGTTGACGAAAGTCCACGTACATTCATTGGCACCCTTATTCCGGTTTTGGCATCAATGTCTGTCAGACGAACGAATAGCGAATCTCGAGGAAACGATCCAACAACTACGCAACCAGCTCGCTGAATCTCGCAATGACTCAATAGGAGGAGAGCTCAAGTGTGTCCCCCCGCTACACTCACTCATATTTTCTTCATTCGCGTCTACTAGATAGCAAAATCGTACCTCTCGAAAAAACGGTCCAAGAACTCCGCAACAAGCTCACCGAATCTCAACGCGCAGCCGATCAGGACAAGGATGCCCTCAACAAAACCATCAACTCTCTTCGAGCTGATCTTCAAACGCGCGACGAGAGCTCAAGTGCACTTCTCGTCCAACTTGCTGACACCCAACGCAAAGCGGATGGTCTCATTCGAATCAACCATGCGCATGAGCAGAAGCATCAATGCGGGTTCCTTTATGCCCAAGGTCGCATACATCGTGCTGCGGAATGTCTTTTCGAGATCGCGAACACCGTGGGTGAGGATGTGAGAGCCAACAAGTTAATCATGGACTGGCTTTCCGGTGAGTTTCAACGCCATGCATCAGGGCAGAGTATTCAGTCGCTCCCATCAGAGTTTACGCACCAATGCGTCATGACGCTGGAGAGAGTTGGAGACGAAGCATCGAACGCAGGGAAACGGGACGAAGCGGATGCAGCTTACTCCACTGCATTGTTGCTCGGTCCCTCGACCCTGAACGCTGTAGTGATGAAGTGGGCGGACCCGTTGTTGATTCGTGGCTCAGCGGGTGAAACATTGAAAGCCGCGGCCAAGGTATGCTCTCCATGATAAGTTCGAATATGGATAGTGACATTCGTTCGATTTAGTTCAAGGTTCCGGGTTTGTCGTTTACCGCGTCATTTTCGACATTCTGGAAAGGGATGGTCGCCTCACGGAGGCTGTCGAGTGTTTCCGACAGTTGCAGAATGCACTACCCGAGGACACGGGTATGGAGGATGAGCGAGTGCAATGGGAACGCGGTGGGTGGTTGTAGCCACGACGTAACGGACTGCTGATTCAAACACCTCACCTAGATTTTCGAGGACGTTGCGTCGAGAAGCTGGAGAAGCTGGGAGACATCGCGAGGGACTCTGAGAAGCATGACGAGGCTATTGGATACTACTCGACCACACTGTTACTCGATCCGACGAACGTCAATGATATTCTCCTCAAGCGCAGCAACGAGGTCATTGAGCTCGACCCTTCATCCCATAGAGGGTGTGAGGGGAAGCATGCTACACTGCATGGCATGCGAAGCTCGAGCAATCTCCCGATCCCCACTTCCGCGGTAAGCGACTGTTCAATATTGCACCCAACTGAGGGTTTTGATTGGTTGTGGACAGAGCTTGGAGATCAGTACGTCGATGCAACTGCCACCATTCAAGAGGTGGTTGAGGAGACCATTCGCCACATCCGCATGTACTCATCGACACCTCTACTGGCCGTCTCTACGACAAAACCCAGCAAGTAGCAGCTTTCGAGGAACTCCCGATTTACGACGAGCTGCGGGTCTTTAATGACTGCCCGACTTGATCATGCACGTATTCAGAGAGAAGTGGAGATATTTTACTGATATGTGATGTCGCACAGGTGGCAACCTCATGAACCGACGTTCCAGATGGTTGAGAATATCTCGATCTATGGGTTACCGTCGTCTCCTGGGAACAGCAAAGTCTAGAAGTTCTGTGAACTCGTGCGCTATGGAGCGACACTCGTTGCGTCAACCAGCTCGATAAGGGGGTGCAGCAGGAATCTGTGGTTGCCATGTTCAGGTGGTATCGTGGCTCTTCCCTCACGATCGTCCACCTTCTTGGTGTCTTGTCGCAGTCACAGAAGAAAGATTGTCTGTGGAGGAGCATAAGAACACTTGCGGGTGGACATACCAAGAATACGTTGCTTCCAAGGTTGTCCAATTCTACACCGAAGACTGGAAGCCATATCCCGGATTGAACATTTTCAACCACAAAGAATCGCTCTTAATCCTTCTGGAGATGGAACAAGCGATGAACTTTGCCACACAGGAGTTGGCCACCCTTCAACCGGGCTTGGACAGGACCCGTGAGAAGCTCTACTTAGCTTCCAGGCGTTGAACGACACGTGAGGAAGATATTGCATACTCGTTGTTCGGTATCTTCCAAGTCCCTATCCCGGTTATATATGGCGAGGGCAATCAAGCAATCAGTCGCCTGCTGGAGTACATATATCCTGACACATTCGGATGATGTCACACTTCTCGCTTGGACTGGGAAGAACTCTGGTAGTCATCACAGCTACCTCCCTGCAGATCTGACTGTCTACAACCGAATTGCGCCGTTGCATGTTCCAGGACCAATCGAGACAGCTGAGATGGATGCTATGGTCATGCATTGACCTCGTCCATCTCTCGGAACCTAATCCCGACTCTGGCCCCCCTGTTTATCGTGCGACGTCACCCATGCTGGGAGATGTTGAGGTCAAGACCACGGACAAGTTATCTGGCATGCGAGGTTTACTTCTGATCAATCCCTGGATCAGTCCCCTCCTAGACCTGGATTTCTCGTCTGGCGCTCCCCGCTTTGATGATACCACGTACGCCCTGCGGCTCGTCGTTCGGCTCAGGCGGCCATTTGGGGCACTGTTACTTGCACCGTTGACGCGTGTGCAATATAGACGGGTTGCGACGGACAGTTTGATCATGGCTCGGATTCGCGAGGAGACATTGTTGACTGAATTGATGGATAGCATCCGCACAGTTCATATACAGTAGTTGTGGAAGGATGATGTGACATTCCTTTGACGATGCATTACAATTATTATAACCCCACTTCGGTGACATTCGAAAAGTAGAGCTGGTATCCTTTGAGGTCTGATCGTCATTTCGTTCCATGCAACGAAGTGTGATCCTTTCTCTTCTCTCTTTCTTTTTACTCCCTCGATCGTGATAGACCACAGCGAAAGATTCCTTATTCAACATTCAACCAAAACTGGACGTGCGAGCACAGGAGCGTGGCCGAGTCTGCGCCTTGTCAAAAATAGGTCGTACTGTCGGCACCGTAGATAGATAAAATCCTTCGCTTATTGCAATGACGTTGCGATGATCATATTGCGGTACACCAGCGGAGCTTCAATTAATCCCGCGCTATCCCAGCAGTCGATGGGCAATTTGTTCGAAAGCCTTGGAGCACTAGCAAGGGAATTCATCTTCGAGCCGCAGTAAGACTGCGGTCAGTAGGTTGCAGTGCAAATCCATTTCTAGTAAAATTGCGCTTGATGATGATGTCGGCAACTTGAAAAAGGTCGAGTTTCAAATTTCAGCTTCATACCGCCGGCGCCACCTGCATCAGTGGTGTCGGCGTGCTACTCAACTGGTGCTTTGGCCATGAATCGGATGCACCAGATGTTGAATTGGTGCTTAATACTACCATGGTGACATCAAATCGCCTGTGCTCAGGGCTTCGAGGCAGCACCGTGCTGTGGCCAAGTGCTGTCGTGTCACATTCAAGGTTGATGCCGCCATTGGCCTTCACCGAGAATTACCTTGATCATTGCCCGATGGTACCTCAAGGTGAGCGCAAAGGTACTATGCTGAATGCCGGTTGTCTCAGGCTTTCGGGCTCAGCAGCACCTCCCCGTGTTGTTCGCACATTTTACGGTCCAATTTATAGCGCGGTCAAGTTCGACGATGGAGGCATCACCGACATTTATTCCCCTCAGGCAATAGCAGGCGCCGACCATCCTCCATAATGATGTTTCCTCCGGGGATCGGACTCGACGTTGCTACTTTGCTTTCAACTTCGATAGAGTGTATCCTTTATGGTGACTTTAGAGCGCTTGCTGTTTCTCCTCGTATGGCTGACAACGCGATCATCTTGGTGCGATAGGTATTTCATTAGTACTGTTCTGCGGGACCGTGTGGGCACTAACCCACGGGCGTCCCAAGGATGAAATTAACTGGTCAATGGCGCTGGTCGCCTTGATTTTCACAATTCTCAACACAATCGTGGGTCTTCCTTTGCGCTCGATTCCCTAGGCTAACTTATCTTATCACACAAAGCACGTGGTAGTTGATATCCAACGGCTCGTAGTTGGATTCATCAGTAAAGCCAATATCATTCCGGGGGGTCCGACAGGTTTCTTTGCTGATGTGACACAGCGAACGTTCGTCATTAAGAACGCAGTCTACATTCTACAAACGCTGCTTGGTGATGGCGTTGCGGTGGGTCTTTGTGATTGCAGGTTTCCTCAGGCTGATGGTGCTTGAACATAGATATATCGTTGTTGTGTCGTTTGGCAATGCAATGTGGTCGTTATGCTACCTGCGGTGCTGTGGTGTGCTGCCTCTGGTGCGTTGATGCTATATCGGATCGTGCAACCCTAACTCGGCGTCACCAGTAACCTCCGCAGGGCTACTCTACCACATGTTGCATGCAAAATACTTGGAAGATATTTCCCGGCTAGAAATTGGAAAATGGATCACTCCCTTCTATATGTTGACAATGACAACAAATGTACTCAGTTCGAGTGAGCCGACTCGTCTGTTCATTTGCCCAGTAATGTGACTTTGCATGGTCTAAACAGGTCTATTGGCCTATCGTATTTGGACGACAAACCGAGACGAACCAGGGGTGGTCCGGGTGCTTTCTCGGTCCGGAGTCGAGACCACGCTGCTGCTCCGCGCTCTGATAGACGCGGCAGTCATGTACTTACTCACACTCTTCGCTCTCCTCGCGTGCCACGCGTACCAAAGTGAAGCAGAGTTCATCGTGCTGGACATGGTTCGTCATCCCCACTTCTAGGCGGCGCATTCCGGTCACGCCACGAGGCTGACGCGATTCCTAGGTGACGCACATAATATCCATCGCGTTCTACACGGTACTCGTTCGCATCGCGATCGCGAGGAATGACTCTGCTCATGTTCCGGTGGCCACGTTGTCGCCTATTCGCTTTGCTGCGGGGGTAGTACCCAGTCCGCCGGAACATAGGTCTACCGGTGCTCGTCGGACTGGGTACTACCCC
>Ga0307508_10005822_pt1 | contig 11644 bp, 16 predicted proteins | sample 9_EM_MG_FD_203089 | JGI IMG/M metagenome (GOLD analysis project Ga0307508, IMG submission 203089) | Populus trichocarpa ectomycorrhiza microbial communities from riparian zone in the Pacific Northwest, United States - 9_EM | ecosystem: Host-associated > Plants > Roots > Unclassified | place...
GCGGTCCTCCTCCTCTCGGATGATCGGCCCTGGCTGCTTCGCACCCTCGCGGCGGGGGGGCTGGTCGGTGTGGCCTTCCTCTACAAGCAGGTCGCCGTGCTCACGCTCGCCCTGCCGCTCCTCGTTCGGCCGCGCATCGGACGCGCCATCGCCGCCGGGATCGGCTGCCTCCTCGTCCTCGCTGCGGCGGTCGGCGTCCTCGCGGCCACCGGCTCGCTCGCGGGCATGTGGCACTGGTGCGTCGAGCGGCTGATCGGCGGCTACGGCTCGAGCGCCTGGAAGGGCTCCCTCCTCGGCAACCTGGCGCGCGGATTTCTGCCCTTTCTCGGCGTGTCGATCATCGTGTGGATCGGGGCGGCGATCGCCATCGCCAAGCATCGCGAGCCGGTGCTGATCGCCTGGCTCGCCGTGAGCGCGATCAGCGCCGCCGCCGGCGGGCACTTCTTCGCCCATTACTTCATTCAGCCGCTCGCGCCGCTGTCGGTCCTGGCGGCCATCGGCCTGCCGCGCCTCGGGCGGCCGGTCATCGCCGCCACGGCGCTCCCCGCCCTCGCCTGCTTCATCATCGCCTTCTTCTTCGACCCGATCACCGAGACCCTGGGCCGACCGGACCCCGACTACCGGGTCCCCGTGGAATGGGTCCGCAGCCACACCAGCGCCGAGGATCGCATCTTCGTGTGGGGCGTCTTCCCGCCGCTCTACGTCCTCGCCGACCGACTTCCGGCCAGCCGGTTCGTCGGCTTCATGCGCGGGGCCGAGCGCTCGCGCAACGTGCCCCCCGAGGCCGGCTGGGACATGGGTCCCGAGGTCTGGCCCGCGCTCGCCGAGGACTTCGCGGCACACCCGCCGCGGGTCATCATCGACACATCGAGCGCGGACTACATGAGCTTCGGCAACTATCCCATGCGGCGCTTCCCCGCCGTCGAGGCGCTGGTCGACCGCGACTACGTGCGCGTCGCCTCGCCCGGCGGCGTGGACATGTACGTCCGGCGCACCCCGGAGGATTAGCGCGGCAGGAGGAGCGGCGGATGGCGTGCCGGCGACGCGAGGTACGCGGCGATCCGAGGCCGCGCCGCGATGCGTGAGGTCAGGCCAACCAGGCGCGGGTGGCGATCGATGGCGGCGCCGAACTCGTTGTCGCGCATGACCTCGAGGAGGAAGTAGAGCGCCAGATCGGCGACCGTCGGACCGGCGCCGACGGAAAAGCCCTCGCCACCTCCGTTGCCGGCGAGGACACGATCGATGTAGCCCATCCAGCGCGGCAGCCCGCGCGCGGCGAGCTCCTCGCGCACCGCGGGCCGCTTGGATGCCTCCGCCGCGGCGACCTTGCGGAGCTCGCCGCGCACGTCGTCGACGACGCCGAGCATCTGGTCGCAGAGCGCCGTCTCGCGCGCGGTCGCGCCGTACAGACCGTGGCCGCGCGCGAGGTGACCGAGGATCGCGTGGCTCTGCGCCAGCCGGAACCCATCGGGCTCCTCCCAGACAGGCAGCGCCTCGAACGGCAAGAGCCCCGTCGCCTTGAGCTCCTCGAAGTCGGTGGGCCGGCCCTTCTTCGGGGGCGTCCCCTTGCCGACGAGGTGCTCCTCGTACTCGACGCCGGCATCGGCGAGGACAAGACGGATGATCTCGGCGCGGCCGCGCGAGGCGAAGTAGATGAGGGTTGGCTTGGCCATGGCGTGGAGCGTACCCCAACTCGAGGCGCCGTCGAGGCGCGCCATCTCAGCCTGGATGCCGCGCCGACGCACGGCCGGTGCACCCGCGGTAGAGACCCGGCCGTGTCAAACTGGCGGCGATGCCTCCCCTGCCCGTCACGGTCTTGACCGGCTTCCTCGGCGCCGGAAAGACCACGCTCCTCATCCGGCTCCTCCATGAGCCGCACGACGCCCGCATCGCGGTCGTCCTGAACGAGGTCGGGATCGCGGGCACCGAGGAGCTCGAGGTCGACGAGGCGAGCTTCCTCGAGCTCACCTCGGGCTGCGTCTGCTGCGTGCGCGCCGACGACCTCCGCGCCGCGCTGTCCGACCTCGCGGCCCGCGGCGACGTCGATCGCGTGGTGGTCGAGACCACCGGCATCGCCGATCCGCTGGCGCTCACCTTCGTCCTCGAGCGGCCCGACCTCGCCGATCTGGCGCGGCTCGACGCCGTCGTCACCGTGGTCGACGCCGAGAACTGGCAGCGGACCCGCGTCCCCGAGTGGGACGCTCAGGTGGGCGCGGCCGATCTCCTCGTCGTCGCCAAGACCGATCTCGTGTCCGACACCCACGCGCTGCGCGCCGCCCTCGGCGGGCTCAACCCGGGCGCGCGGATCCTCGCGGGGAACGATCTACCGCTCGAGGTGGTCCTCGACGTCGAGCGCCGCGGCGCGCCCGCGGTCGCTGGCCCGGCGCGCCACTCGGGCTTCGGCGCGACGTCGATCGTGTCGGCGATGCTCCACGACCGCGATCGCGTCGAGGATCTCCTCGAGGCGCTGCCCGGCGAGGTCTTCCGCGCCAAGGGCGTCGTCGCCACGGGGGCCGGCTGGATCGCCTTCCACGTCGTCGGCGGGCGGGTGCAGGTCGAGCCGATCACCACGCCGGCGCACGGCGAGAGCCGCGTGGTGTTTCTCGGGCAAGGGGTCGACGAAGCCGAGCTGCGCCGCCGCTTCGCGGCCACCGCTCAGGAGTCGTAGGCGTGGATCTTCCGGTCAGCCGGCGACGCGCTCGACGTACTCGCCGGTGCGCGTGTCGATGCGGATCGACTCGCCTTCCTTGATGAAGAGCGGCACGCCGACCTCGGCGCCGGTCTCGATGGTGGCGGGCTTGGTGACGTTCCCCGAGGTGTCGCCGCGGATGCCCGGCTCGCACTTGGTGATCCGCGCGATCACGAAGGTGGGCAGCGTGACGCCGACGGGCCGCTCGTTGAAGAACAGCACCTGGCACTCGAGGTTGTCCTTGAGGAAGCGCCAGTCGTCGCCGATGGTGTCCTTGCCGACGTGGGTCTGCTCGTAGCTCGAGTTGTCCATGAAGACGAAGTCCTCTCCCTCCCGGTAGAGGAACTGCATGGACTTCTCCTCGACGTTGGCCGGCTCGAGCTTCTCGCCCGAGCGGATGTTTCGCTCGATGACGGCTCCCGAGAGGAGGTTCTTGAATCGGGTGCGCGTGAAGGCGGCGCCCTTGCCCGGCTTGACGAACTGGAACTCGATGACGGTATAGGGGTTCCCGTCCATCAAGACTTTCAAGCCCTTCCTGATCTCGCTGGTGTCGTACATACGCGGAAGCACATACCGCGCCCATCCTCTATGTGTCAATTGCGATGGGTCTTCTTTCCTGCTAAAGAGCGGCCCATGGCGTACTTTTGCTGGTCGTGCCAGAACGAGCAGATCTTCGACGTCAAGGTGGGCGTCAAGGTCGGACGTCGCGACTCCTGCCCGCACTGTGGCGCCGACTTGCATGTCTGCAAGAACTGCCGGCTCTACGACCCGAACATCCACAACCAGTGCCGCGAGCCGGAGGCGGCGTACATCCGCGACCGCGAGGTGGCGAACTTCTGCGCGCACTTCGACTACCGCGACGAGCTCCAGCCGAAGGCGCAGGAGAATGTGACCGCGGCCAGGGCAAAGCTCGACGCCCTGTTCAAGAACCTGAAGTGAAATGACGACGATGAGCGAAGAGCTGGATCTCGAGAACCGAAGCTTGTGCCCCGACGGCGCCTGCATCGGCGTCATCGGCCCCGACGGCAAATGCAAGATCTGCGGCCGGGTGGGCACCTACCAGGGCGGGCCTTATCGAAGCACCCAGAGCGACGACGAGGCCGCGGCCGAAGCCGAGCCCGAAGACGAGGTCGAGGCCGGTCCCACAGACGGCCATGACGACGAGGCCGAGACGCCCTTCGACGACGATCGGCAGCTCTGTCCCGACGATACCTGCATCGGCATCATCGGGGCGGACGGGCGCTGCAAAGTATGCGGCAAGGTTGCAGCTTCCGGGGGTTCTTGACAAGATTGGTCAGGTACAGAACACTCCGACCTTCGAGTTTTCCGATAGGAAAGTTCATTTGAAGCTCCAGGCCAAGACACGGTATGGCGTTCGCGCGGTCTTCGACCTCGCGTTTCACAACGTGAACGGCGCCACGCAGGCCAAGGACATCGCCCGGCGCGAGGGCATCCCGCTTCGCTATCTCGAGCAGATCTTTCAGGATCTCAAGCGCGCGGGGATCGTCGACTCGCGCCGTGGGCCGCGGGGCGGCTACACCCTCAAGCGGCCGCCCGAGAGCATTCGCCTCGGCGAGGTGGTGCGCGCGCTCCAGGGACCCCTCGACGACATCTTCACTCCCGAGGACGAGGGTGAAGGCAAGAAGCGCGGGCGCATCGGCGGCGCGCAGCTCGTGACGTCGTCTCTCTGGCGGGAGCTCGCGAACCACGTCTCGGGCTGGTTCGACCAGGTCTCCCTGGGTGATCTCGTCCGCCGCGGCCTCGAGCTCGGCATTCCTCGCGGTGAAAAGAAGCCGCCCATGTACTTCATCTGAAGATGCTCGCGCGCAGAATCGAGAGAGTGGAAAAGCTCACCCAGCTCATCGGCGGCACGCCTCTGGTGCGCCTCGGCCGCATCGCCGGCGACGAGCACGCCGAGCTGTGGGGCAAGTGCGAGCAGGGAAACCCGGGCGGCTCGGTCAAGGACCGCATCGCCCTGGCCATGATCGAGGCGGCCGAGGCCGCCGGAGCGATCCACCCGCGCGAGAGCACGATCGTCGAGCCGACCAGCGGCAACACCGGCATCGGCCTGGCCCTCGTCTGCGCGGTCAAGGGTTACCGGCTCATCTTGACCATGCCCGAATCCATGTCGCTCGAGCGGCGTGCCCTCCTTCGCGCCTACGGCGCCGAGCTCATCCTGACGCCCGAGGACCGCGTCATGGAGGGGGCCGTCGACGCCGCCGAGAAGCTCTGCAAGAAGAACAGCGGCTACTACATGCCGCAGCAGTTCAAGAACCCCGCGAACCCCGAGGCGCACCGGCGCACCACCGCGCGAGAGATCCTGGCCGCGCTCGACGGGCCGCCCGACGCCTTCGTCTCGGCGGTCGGGACCGGCGGCACCATCACCGGCGTGGGCGAGGTCTTGAAGGCCCTGAACCCCGCGGTGAAGATCGTCGCCGTCGAGCCGACCACGAGCGCCGTGCTCTCGGGCGGACGCGCCGGTCCGTCGAAGATCCAGGGTATCGGCGCCGGCTTCATCCCCGACGTCCTCAACCGCGCGATCATCGACGAGGTCCGCACGGTCACCGACCGCGAGGCCTACGACATGAAGACCCGCCTGGCGCGGACCGAGGGTCTCCTCGTCGGCATCTCGGCGGGCGCGGCGGTCTACGTCGCCGAGAAGGTCGCCGCCGAGCTCGGTCCCGGCAAGCGCGTGGTCACGGTCCTCTGCGACACCGGCGAGCGGTACTTCTCGCTCGACGAGTTCTTCGAGTAGCCATGTCCACGACACACGTGATCGTCGGAGTCGGCGGTCTCGGCTGCCCGCTCGCGCTCGACCTCGGCCTCCGCGGCGAGCGCATCGTCCTCGTCGACTTCGATCGCGTCGAGCTGTCGAACCTGCCGCGCCAGATCCTCTTTCGCACCGAGGACGTCGGCCGCCCCAAGGTCGAGGCCGCCGCGGACGCGCTCGTCAGACGCGGCGTGGCGGCGGCGCGCATCGAACCGATCATGGCGGTGTGGCACCCCGGGCTCCTCGGCGACGACGTCTTCGAGGGCTCCGACGATCTGGTCACCAAGTTCGCGGTGAGCGACGCCTGCGTGGCGGCGGGGGTCCCATGCGTCGTCGGCGGCGTCCTGCGCCACGCCGGGCAGGTCTTCGGCTTCCGGCCCGGCCTCGCCTGTTACCGCTGTCTCTTCGAGGAGCCGCCGCCCGACGCGCCGAGCTGCGCCGACGCGGGCGTCCTCGGGCCGATGTGCCTCCTCGTCGCCGCCGAGATGCTGCGCGCGGCGCCGGGCCTGCTCCTCCTCCCCGAGGGGCGGCGCGTCACGGTGCGGCGGCGCGCGGGCTGCGCAGCTTGCGGCGTTTCTAAGGAGCTATTTGCATGAGTTACGTAACGGGGCTCGCCTGTCGCGAGTGCGGCAGCGCTTACGAGAAGGCGGCGCTGCACGTCTGCGAGCACTGCTTCGGGCCGCTCGAGGTGAAGTACGACTACGATCGGATCCGCGGCGAGCTCACGCGCGAGGTCATCGCCCGCCGGGCGACGAGCATGTGGCGCTACGCCGAGCTCCTGCCGCTCGACGGGCCGCCGACGGTGGGCCGGCAGGTGGGCTGGACGCCCCTCGTCCGCGCCGAGCGCCTGGCCAAGAAGCTGGGGCTCGCCGAGCTGTGGCTCAAGAACGACGGCGTCTGCTTCCCGTCGCTGTCGTTCAAGGATCGCGTGGTCGCGGTGGCGCTGTCCAAGGCCAAGGAGCTCGGCTTCGACACGGTCGCCTGCGCGTCGACTGGGAACCTGGCCAACAGCGTCGCCGCCAACGCCGCCCAGGCGGGCCTGCGCGCCTTCATCTTCATCCCGCACGACCTCGAGGCCTCCAAGGTCACCGCGACCCTGGTCTACGGGCCGCGCCTGGTCGCCATCCGCGGCACCTACGACGACGTCAACCGCCTGTGCTCGGAGATCGGCGGCAAGTACGGCTGGGGCTTCGCCAACATCAACCTGCGGCCCTTCTACGCCGAGGGGTCCAAGAGCTATCTCTACGAGATCGTCGAGCAGCTCGGCTGGCGCGCCCCCGCGCACATCGTCGCGCCGATGGCGGGCGGCTCCTTGATCACGAAGATCAGGAAGGGGCTCCTCGAGCTCGACAAGCTCGGCTTGATCACCGGCGGCGCGTCGACCCACATCCACGGCGCCCAGGCGGCCGGCTGCGCGCCGATCGTGACGGCGGTCCGCGAGGGGCGCGACGTCATCCGTCCGGTCAAGCAGCCGAAGACCATCGCCAAGTCGCTCGCCATCGGCAACCCGGCCGACGGCTACTACGCGACGCGCGCGATCGGCGAATCGGGCGGCTACGCCGCCGCGCCCGAGGACCCCGAGATCGTCTCGGCGATGCGCCTCCTCGCCGAGACCGAGGGCATCTTCACCGAGACCGCGGGCGGCGTGACGCTGGGCGCGACCCTCCGGCTCCTCGACGAGGGCAAGATCGGCCGCGACGAGCCGATCGTCATCTCGCTGACCGGCCAGGGCCTCAAGACCACCGACCCGCTCGAGCTCGCGCCGCCGCCGGTCATCGGAGCGCGGCTCGCCGATTTCGATTCACTCATGGCAATCGCAAAGGAGTAACCATGGCTACGGTTCGCATCCCTACGCCGCTCCGCAAGCTCACCAACGGCCTCGAGGAGGTCGCGGCGACCGGCGCGACGATCGGCGACATCCTGACCGATCTCGAGAAGCATTACCCCGGCCTGAAGGAGCGGCTCTGCGACGACAAGGGCCAGGTCCGCCGCTTCGTGAACATCTTCGCGAACGACGAGGACATCCGGTTCCTGCAGAACCTCGAGACCCCGGTGGCCGACAAGGACGAGATCTCGATCGTGCCGGCCATCGCTGGAGGCGTGTGATCACGCTGAACGGACATCGGTGAGAGACGATCAAGTACGGCGCTATTCGCGCCATGTGCTGCTCCCCGACGTGGGCGGCGTGGGGCAGCGGCGGCTCTTCGGCGGCACCGTCGTCGTCGACGCGCTCGAGGGCGCGACCGAGGCGGCGGTGCTGTATCTGGCCGGCGCGGGGGTCGGGACGATCGTCATCCGCGACGGCGGGCGGGTCGACGCGCCCGGCTTCCTCTTCGAGGCCGGGGACGTCGGTCGGCCGCGCCTCGACGCCGCGCGCGAGCGGATCGCGCGGCAGAACCCCGACGTGAAGGTCGAAGGCGACGGCGCGGGCGTGACGCTCGGTCCGTGCGACGATCTCGCGGGCGCAGCGCGGGCGGCGCAGGACGTCGTGAGGGCCCTCGCGTGCGCGTGATCGACCTCATCGGCCGGACGCCGCTCATCCGGCTTCGGTCCGTCGAGAAACGGGCCGGCGGCGACCGCGAGATCTGGGCCAAGTGCGAGTTTCACAACCCCGGCGGCAGCGTCAAGGACCGGGCCGCGCTGCAGATGGTCAAGGACGCCCTCGCCGACGGCGCGCTACGCCCCGGCCAGCGGCTCATCGATTCGACCAGCGGCAACACGGGAGTCGCCTACTCGCTGATCGGCGCGGCCCTCGGCATCCCGATCACGCTGGTCATGCCGAAGAACGTCAGCCTGGCGCGCAAGCAGATCATCAGCGCCTACGGCACCGAGATCATCTTCTCGTCGGAGCTCGAGGGCTCGGACGGCGCCATCCGGGTCGTCCGCCAGATCGTCGGCGCCGAGCCGGACCGCTGGTTTTACCCCGACCAGTACTCGAACGAATCGAACCCCAAGGCGCACTACCTGGGCACCGGCGCCGAGATCCTCGAGGCGCTCGGCGACCGCGTGACCCACTTCACGACCGGCATCGGCACGACCGGGACGATCATGGGCACCGGGCGGCGGCTCAAGGAGGCCAGGCGCGAGATCCAGGTCATCGCCGTCGAGCCCGACGACGCGCTCCACGGCCTCGAGGGGCTCAAGCACCTGCCCACGTCGATCGTGCCGGCGATCTGGCGGCCCGAGGGCATCGTCGATCGGCTGATCACCATGCCGACCGAGGAGGCCTGGGACGCCGCCGACGCGCTCGTCGGCGACGAGGGGCTGTTCGTCGGCCACTCGGCCGGCGCGGCGATCGCCGGCGCGTGCCGGGTCGCGCGCGAGGCGGGCCCGGGCGCCTGCGTGGTCACCGTCATCCCCGACCGCGGCGAGCGCTACTTCGGGCCGATGAAGTGGGAGCGGCAGTATGTCTGGTGACCGCCCGCCCGACGACGTGCTCGCGGTCGTCTATGCCCAGGCGCTGAAGGCGTTCCCCGCGGAGTGCTGCGGCTTCCTCGTCGGGCCGCGCGGCACCGAGGCGGTCACGCGCGCACGCCCGTGCGCGAACGCGCAGGAGGCCGGAGAGCATCCGACGGCCGCCGATCGCGGCGCCGAGACCGCCTACGTCATCGCCGGAGACGATCTGCTCTCGCTGGCGCGCTCGTTCGACGGACCGGAGCCGGCCAAGGTCATCTACCACTCGCACCCGAACGGCCGCGCCTACTTCTCGGCGACGGACCAGGCGGTCGCCGCCGACCCGTGGGGCGAGGGACCGATGTACGCCTGCCGGCAGCTCGTCGTCGGCGTGCACGCCGAGCGGGCGGTCGAGGCCGCGCTCTTCGAGTGGCAGGGCGGCCGCTTCGTCGAGGTGGACCGATGGAAGGTCGGCTCGCCCTAGTCGTCACGACGGCGCCCGAGCGCGGCGACTTCGAGCGCGCCGAGCGGCTGGCGCGCGCGGCGCGGCTGCGCGGGCTCGACGTGGACCTCTTCCTCATGGCCGAGGCGGCCGTCTGGGCCGCCGACCCGCGCGCCGCCGCGCTCGTCGAGGACGGCTGCGAGGTCGTCGTCTGCGGCACGAACTTCGGCGCGCGCGCGCCGGCCGCCGGCGTGATCGTCGGCAGCCAGGACGACCACGCGCGCATGGTGAGCCGCGCCGATCGGGTGGTGGCGCTCACATGAAGCGGATCGTCGTCGTCGTCCTGGGACCGACGCGCGCCGCCGAGGCGCTGCGGGCGGCCGTGGGGCTCACCCTGCGCGGCGATCGCGTCGCGGTCGTGCCGCCGCCGATCTGGCCCGAGGACGAACGGGTGGCGCGCGCGCTGGGCGTGCTGCGCGCGCTCGGCCACGTCGTCGACGCCGGCCTCGAGGCGCTCGCGGCCGCCGACGTCGTCGAGGTCTGGACCGACGAGGTCGGCGCGGTGCCGCCGCCTCCCGACATGAAGTGGCTGGTCCGCACCGCCGCCGAGCCGCACGCGGCGTCGGCGGTCGTCATCGACGACACGCCGCCCGAGATCCTCGTCGATCTCCTGTTCGCCGCCGACCGGGTCGCCGTCTGGGGCACGGGCGTCGAGACGCTCGATCTGGCCGGCGAGGTCTGTCCCTTCACCTTCGTGCGGACCAAGCTCCGCCTGGAGGAGCTCGCGCCCGGCGCACAGCTGCGCGTCATCGTCGACCACGAGCCGGCCACCCGCAACGTGCCGCGCAGCGTGACCGAGTGGGGCCAGGAGGTCCTCGGCGTCCGTGCCGCCGGGCCAGGACGGTGGGAGATCTGGATCAGGAAGGCTGTCGATGACGTATGACTACTCGCGGGACGCGATCGCGCCGCATGGCGGGGTCCTCGTCGACCGGTTCGCCGACCAGGCGACGCGTGAAGACCTCGTGCGCCGCGTCGACGCCGCCGATCTGCCGGAGATCCGGCTCGATGTCAGGCAGCTCTCGGATCTCGAGCTCATCGCCAACGGCGCGCTCTCACCGCTCGACGGCTTCATGGGGCGCGGCGACTACGAGCGCGTCGTCGCCGAGGGCCGCCTCGCGAGCGGCGTGCCCTGGACGATCCCGATCACGCTCGCGGTCCGCGCCGACGTCGCCGACGACCTCGGCCCGGGCGAGCCCACCGTCGCCCTCCGCGCGCCCGACGGACAGCTCGCCGGCGCGATGACCGTCACCGAAAGGTGGACCTTCGACAAGGAGCGCGAGGCGAGCCAGGTCTACGGCACGACGGACCGCGGCCATCCCGGCGTGAGCTACCTCATGACCGAGGCCGGCGAGCGGCTCATCGGCGGGCCCATCCTCATGCTCGGCCCGACGGCGCCGGCCTTCCCGCGCCACCACGCCGACCCGCGCGCGCTCCGCAAGCTCTTCCGCGACCGAGGCTGGCGGCGCATCGTCGCCTTCCAGACGCGAAACCCGATCCACCGCGCCCACGAATTCATCACCAAGACCGCGCTCGAGATGTGTGACGGCCTCCTCGTCCATCCGCTGGTCGGTGTGACCAAGGAGGACGATATCCCGGCGGCGACGCGGATGGCCTGCTACGAGGCGCTCCTCGGCAGCTACTACCCGACGGCGCGCGTGGTGCTGTCGACCCTGCCGGCGGCGATGCGCTACGCCGGACCCAAGGAGGCTGTCCTCCACGCCATCCTCCGCAAGAACTACGGCTGCACCCACTTCATCGTCGGGCGCGACCACGCGGGCTTCGCCAATACCTACGGGACCTACGACGCGCAGAAGATCTTCGATCGCTACTCGCCCGAGGAGATCGACATCACGCCGCTCCGCTTCGAGCACAGCTTCTATTGCCGCCGGTGCGCCGCGATGGCCACGGGGAAGACCTGTCCCCACGACGTCGCGCACCACCTGGCGCTCTCGGGGACGCGGGTCCGCGAGCTCCTCCGCGCCGGGGAGCGGCCCCCGCCGGAGCTGACGCGCCCCGAGGTCGCCGACATCCTCGCGTCGCTACCGTAGCGCAAACCCTCGCCGCCGTTTACAATGTGGTCGATGCACGCCAAGCTCGAGCGCCTGCGCGCGATCGTCAGTGGAACCGACTCCGCGCTCGTCTGCTTCTCCGGCGGTGTCGATTCGACGCTGCTCCTCGCCGTGGCCGCCCAGGTCCTCGGCGACCGCTGCCACGCGGTGACCGCGATCTCGGAGACCATGGCCCGCGCCGAGCGCGAGGACGCGGTCCGGCTCGGCGTCGAGCTCGGCCT
>Ga0307508_10005823_pt1 | contig 11644 bp, 14 predicted proteins | sample 9_EM_MG_FD_203089 | JGI IMG/M metagenome (GOLD analysis project Ga0307508, IMG submission 203089) | Populus trichocarpa ectomycorrhiza microbial communities from riparian zone in the Pacific Northwest, United States - 9_EM | ecosystem: Host-associated > Plants > Roots > Unclassified | place...
CGACTGGTGCCTTGGAGCGAGCTATGGAGACTTTGATAGAAGAAGGCGCATCCGTTTCCGTCCTCGCTTCAGGTTCGGTTCTAGCCTCTATCGGTGGGTCCGCGCCTGGTAGGGGCCATGGGAAGCCAAGTCGATCAAACACGGTTGCGGGCCCAGCTTCTCCCGAGCAGAAGCCCCCCAAGTTACCCACCCGATCCCACACTAGCCCGTCCCATCCCCATATCCATTCTGAACGTGTAGGCTTGATTGGCGAGGTTGCCCGGATACGGAATGGGGGATCAACTAAGCGGAAAGACCGAAGATGCGCAGGGTGTGGTTCCAAGATCGAGGACGGAAGATGGATACAAATGGATGGCGGGAGTGTCTTGTGCGAGTGCTGCTGGAAGAATATGTATCTGCCAAAAGTTCGTGTTTTTTATTGTGCATTGTCAGAAGACTAACGATCATTATAACAGTGTCGACGCTGTAATTTGCCTATTGAAAAACAGGCAGTGTCCTCGAGAGACGGTCAATTAAAGGGGAAATACCACAAAGACTGCTTCAATTGTCACTCGTGTCAGGTATACCCGTTTCTGCTCTTGTCTCTGGGAAAGTGTTTCTAAGCGTACCGTTGCAGAAACCATTTCCTGACAAGGAATTTTACGTCCTTGATGGGAAACCCTTTTGTGCGTATCACTACCATGAAGCAAACAACTCTCTATGCGGTGCACCTTCTTGTGGACAACCTATCGAGGGTCCATGTGCTGTGACGCATTCAGGGAAGCGATATCACCCTGAGCACCTCCTCTGTGAATTTGATGATGGGTGTAAAGAAAGACTGGAAGAATATTGGGAAGTTGACGGTCAAATGCTTTGTGAACGCCACGCAGCCTTTGTTGGTAGTCGCGACAGTGGTTGGACGCGATGTAACGATCCATCCGGCGACACAGAAGTGATAATGCCACCAGGCACAGACGAAGGGAGGATGATGAAACGCATGACGCGATTTATCGACCTAGGAGCGGGAGGAGACGACGAGCTCGACATCAGGTAATGTACCATATTGAATGAACTAGGGACTCGCCTCTACATTTATATCCCATCATTTACCATCTGTTGGATCTTCATTCATGCATTTGTACTATTCAGCTTCATATTTCGTTTACCCACTTCATTGCATCTGGAGATATACCATTTCTTTTCGTTTTGTCGGTACTTTCGGTTTCTCTGCTTGCGGACTGTTTCTTAGTTTCGTCCCTCATTCAGCCATAGTGATACAGCCTACTCATTATAGTGTTCGTAACCTAGCATATGAATATTATTCACAATCTCGATTACCCTCCCAACCAGAGCAGCCTCTTCACGCTGTACTCCATCCTTGCATAAATGCTCGTCGTACGCTGTGCCTCTGACACACTAATGCCAGGCGCTGAGCTTGACGTACGATAATGGCACGATAATGCTTACCTGACTATATCTCCCTCAGCGATAAAGCCGTCTCCCGAGGCGCTACCGACATCTTCGCAGGCCCTCTTGACGGCACCGACAATGAGGTCAACGGCCTCCTTGCACGACGCAGCACTGGCGAGGTCATCCGCAGGCTCTGTGTACCCAGACCCACTCCGTACATGGGTGGAACCCACGGGCAAAGCTTTAAATGCAGCAAATGAGGTATCCTTTGATTCCGTGCGGTCGCCCAAGATCGGCGACTTGGACATGGCTCGTGTATTCACCGTCCTCGACAGCCTGTTGCCTACATTCTCATTCTTTGCACCACCGAATGTCGACTTGCTATGCTCTCCGACTCGGGAGCCGTCGGATTTAGAAATGTCCACCGGGCTGTTTCGGTACGAGTAACTCGCGATCCGTGAGCTGACGAGATCTGTGTTGAGCCAAGTGACGGTGAAACCAGCGTTTTGGATAGGATCCCGGCTTGCTTCTTCGAGAGGGGACAAGATGTAGGCGCCTACCATAGAGACTGTGTGAGCATGTTTCTGGTCTACGTTGGATCGAACTGACCTTTGGTGATCTTTGTGATCGTTTCGAGTGGCACCCGAGTATAAAGCCTCACTTTCTCGAGGGTGTAATCATAGCTCTGGATTTCAGTTCAGATTCCTCCCGGTTGATACGAGGGACTGCAATCCTACAACAATATAAAGTGCACGAGCACTCTTTGATCGAATGTGAATCGGGGTCCAGCAAAAAACATCTAACCCACCAATAACAATACTTTCTCTTCGAATTTATCGCTGACCTTGATATTCAATTCCTCTGGCGCAATCAGCGTCCATCCTGCTAACAGGGGCTCTCCTTCCTCTAGGACACGAGAAACAGAAGTGGCAACGGCTTCTGCACGAACTCTGGACAAGCGAATGAGTTCTCGTGGGTCTGTTGACTGCAGTTTCAGAAGGAACTCGGAGAAGACAGAGATGGTCCTATATCCGAGCATGAAGTCGATTACGGCTTGACAGAACCAGTCACCGAACGTGGCGCTGTACATCCTTGCCAAAGAATTAACACCATCGTTGAAGAGGCCACCAAGGTCGCGCTTTCCAGTCCTGAGGGCAATTCAGACACGGATACAACCATTAGGATGTAGAGGTACCTGGTAAAATCACCCTGTAATCTGGTGAGCACACGAACTCTGCACGTACAGACGAGCGGCTTACCTTTAGAGCTGAAGTTCCAGCGCTAGTATCCAAGTGTATAAGTTGAAATTTTGAGGTAGAATGAGATGGACTCACTACGCACGACTAATGGCGTCGCCGTTATTAGCCCAAACTGTCCGATGTCACCAGTCAGTCCGGATGCGAGGTGAATCACGAGCTGACACAAACCATCATTGAAAACCATGTCCATTCCTGCCCGCCCGTTGTTTGACTCAGTGGTAAGCCCGACGGCTTCCAATTGCATACCAAGAACATGACGAGCAAAAGCAGACTAACAAAATCCATGGGTACAGTGAACACATGGGGTAGATGTTCATACCTGAACGACGTTGGTTCTGTCCAAGCAGTCAATGCAATTGACACGAAAAACACCCTTCTGTTTTGCTAATAACATGTGATCCGAAATCCAGAAATACCTAATAAAGGGTGAGCAGGAGATCCAGGGGAGGATAGGCAATCATACCCTTGGCTTTCAAATGTTTGCTTGAGGTCACCGATAAGTTTTGAGATGTTCTCGTACCTACGTCGATTGATATATATGATCCAAGGCGCAGAAATACCTGATCACATACTTCATCCCTCTCGTCTCGTGATGAAAGTCATATTCGCAATAGCTAAATACTCGTCAAGTCGACAAACATTTAATCAGAGGCGATGCTAACCGAATATCTTTGTTTGCCATTCGTTTCGTGTACGACCTGTAAGCATTGGTCAGAGCGCTTTCCTTTCCTGTTTGCTCCGCAAGATTCACGATTGTCTAAGGGCACAAATCAGAGCACCGTTTAGGTCAATGGTTAAAGGAAGCTTGCGTGTGGCCCATAGACAAAAACTGTGCGCCGGAAGTGTCGCTTCATGGCATCCGAGTTTTGGTCGTACGTGCGCTCCGGTGATAGGACTGGAGGGGGTTTCATACTGTATCCTGACTGCGTCCAATAAAGCGGGACTTCGGAAGCTAAGTCATTACATCTAAACTCGAGAGTGAGTTACTTACCCGAACCACGGATCTGGACAAAACCGAAGACATTCGCTATTCCGTTTCTCTGTTTGCGTATAGGCAAGACTGTGTTACGTGTTGAGCACCATGACACACCTCTATCCTCATAATCGTTTCCGTCTCGACAAAATTTGCCACGTGAGCCTCTTCATCCACACCTCTTCGTTGGTAGCGAAGTCCAGCTCTGTATCTAGAGCGTCTAGATGCAACCAAATAATCCACACGCGAGACTAAGTCATGCTCTGGCATATAGGAATTCGCTGGGAGGTCGAAAGAAGCCACCTGGAAGTGGCCCTGCACAATTGGTAATACGTACGAATGCATCTGAAAGAATTGGCTATGGGCCTTGTCTTCACTTCATGGAAAGTACCTACTCCTGCATCTATGAAGGGTTTTGAGAGCCATTCGTTCCACCAGAACTCTGGATTGACACGTCTCCAAAGAGGAAGCGTCGAAAATGGTTCGACAAAGGGATCAACTTTAGAGTCCAGGTGCTCCGCCGAAGGGTCTCGGGGGAGGGCGTTGAGCTTCGCAAGTAAGTCTTCTTCCGCGCACGACCTCAGAAACTGGTCATGCTTGTTCTGTAAAGACCTCGATATATCTGTATAATTTCAGTGACTTGCTCGGGCCCACTCAGAGGGCAGGTCACCTACCGGAGTGATAAGCGAAGTACATACAACCCTTAGTATATTCCCTGATGCATTCACGGACTATTCTGTCTTCGAGTTCTGAGTGTCGTTCTTCCACCGAGTCCGGGGGAGGTGCGGTCGAAGCTATGATCGTATCAATCACGGCTGTGGGTTCCCCATGCGCGCTCTGAATAATGGAATCCAGTGACTGATGTTCGTCAGGACCTGTGACCAATTCGTGTGTTGAGGTAGGTTGGCGCCTGGAAAGTCTTGTCCAGAATGACATTCTGTCTGCGATCGTTTTCACTATCTTGGTGCTCGCCAAAGATTCGCCTGACGTTGGCGTTGATGTCCCAGAAGACGCGAGCGATGAAAGAGGTTCTTCAGCCTGAATGTCGCCGACGGTGTCCACCGTAGGGCTCATAATCTTCACATTGTTATCGTCCGCGAATTTGACACGAGGGTTACTTATGGGCTCCTCCGCCGGGGGCAAATTTTGGGTACAATTGTCGGAGATGTGGGAAGGTGATAGATGACCCGCGATGGTGTCAAGCACATGCTGGGCACGATCCTTGATCAAGGGAATCGCACGCACAGACTTCACTGAATAAACAGAACGGTTCTCGTCGAACACTGCGCCATGGGAAAGTAGGTACTCAGTGCCGACTTGAGCCAAGGGAGTTATCGACTCACAATACCCGACATGCGACCGGGCGGTGATAACTAGTAGATATGATGCTGTCAAGGTCGCTGCTTAGACGAAGTCCCCAACCAAAGATCACATTTATGTACCGTTGAAGAGTCCCATGATACCCACTATGCCGTACACAACGACACTGGGATTCCAGTCGATCAATGAGTTGCTTCCATCATGCTGAATTTCTTGAACGTTTGGATGCTTGCCCCAGCGGATACAGACATATGAAAGGGGGTGCGAGAGCCCTGGCAGATAAGGGCGCATGACCAGGCCCTCATCCGTGGTGGTAATAGCAATGTGTTCGTATGGATGCGGATGGGGAATCGGGGGAAGGACAAGGCTTGGTTGTAACCCGACACCCGTCGTCATACCATGGTCAAGCAGTGCTTGTGGTACTGTGCTGGCAGGGGGTGGCGCAGGGATCGTGGATTGTCTGGCAAAGAAGCGTTTCATGGGGAGCGCAAAGAAGACCTCGTCAATCCCATCTATCTTTGTCGTTGTCACGGTTGGAGTATTTACGAATATCAATATGCCCTGAATGGCCCCATGGCATGAGAACTCGAAACCCAATCACATTGCTAGAATACAATATTACGCTTGACCTGCAATCGCAGTCGGGTTCGTAGAAGTTTGACCCTCGACACGAATATCGTATCCATAACCGTTACCAGGAATCTCTCCAGGTCCATCGTAATGCAGCTTAGTGATGTCGTAGTTGCCTGTTAACGTTGTCAGAGTAAAACAGATTACCGCCCACTCCAGACATACCAATGAACTGCCAACCCTCTTCCTTCACATGATAGAGGTTACATGTGTTGCCCGAGAACGCATCGCGGTGCCCTGCGGCGTAGATACTTCTTCTCGCAAGCTCTTGGGCTTCCTCATCTGTGAGGTCCCACCGGTACTCTTGGTCCAACACGCCATATGCGAAGGTGCTCCCTGATCCTACGGAGAAGAGGTCTCCTTTTAGGCGCGTACCATCGGAGTCTACATAAAATAATGCAGGGCCCTTGAATGGATAAGTTGTCGTCGAGGAACAATAGGCAGTCCTCGGAGCTTACTGTCTTGTCCCAGCCACATATCATTGTACCCTGAGCACGGAGTGAACCGCAGTTCGGCCAACAGGTGACGAAGAACGTACCATGCTCAGACCCATGCCCTTATAGCCATATACAAGATTGCTGAGGTATTTGCTGGCAGCAGACACTGAGATTCGCTCGCGATTTCTGAGTTCGTGAAGGCGACAGTGCACCCCCAAGTACGTTTCCCAGTACTGGCAGTCGGCTGATAAGGGGGGTGAATTCGTGGACAAACGAGAGTTACCGCAGCATTGCACCTGCACCACCAGCCATTGTTCCCAGTAAATAGGGATTGATTTCAATGACTTTCTTTACGGTTCCACTAGCTGGGGGTCATCAAAGATATCAGGTAAGTGCACCAACCAATTCAATATTTAAACCCCACCTATGTAGCTTCCTGCAGTAGCCCTGGAATCGACGGCAACAATGACACCACCTTGGAATCTGAACGCTAAAGTCGTGGTTCCGTGCTGGATCTTGATCCTGCACGATGGGTCTGCGTGATCATCCGTGTGGAGCCTCAAGAATGCAGCTGGCTTTACTGGGGTGAGATGATAAAAGTTGTTTGAGAACACCACTCACGTCTGGAACAGACGGAACAACAAAGCTCGGTACACCTTTAGCCAGACTACCATAGCCGGCGATGGACCCCCACATGGCGTCGGAGCAATCACCGTCATCGTCTACGATGGAGGCATTCCGCTTCTGGATGTGTACTGCGCCTGACCCTGCATACCGCTGGATGAGACTGTTCATGGTTGTGATCAAGTGATTGATTCAAGTATCGCTAGCTGACGCGGCTTTGAGAGCGCGACGCGTGTAGGTTATTTGGGTCTGTTTATACAAAGCGGAATGCTATCCACTTCAACTACATAGTACTAGTACAAGGCAGGGAACACGGGCAGATCGTCTCGTGCAAGCATCACAGCTTTGCAATAGTTTGGAGCGCCCTCCGGAGGTCATCCTTGAGATCCTGTGCAAAGATCAGCATCCTGGTGAAAGTGTGACATATTCACGACTTTCCTCGACCTCTTCTACCCCAATACTGAGGCGGACAAGGAGCGGGTTCTCCTTCGGATCTGCCTTGACGCGTTGTTCGACCGACGACTCCACACCCCCAAAACTTGTAGCAGGCTTCGAGACAAATCAACTCACAACTAATAATGTGAAGATCTTGACGTACCGCAAAATATTCGAGGTTATGCGGGAGAGCATCTGCTTGGGGAAGTCGTGCAAGCTGGCAATGCCCATATCAACGTTTCAACCCAAAGAAATAAACCCCAACTAAACCCACAAGGATAGAGAAGGTGGCGTTGTAACCGCTCTCCATTTGTGACCCTGGGTTAAAGCCTCGTTCATCGGTACCCTGTAAGCTTGAGTGCCATACTTTCGTGACGACACCGCCCGGGATGCCATCGAATTCCTGGTCAAGTGAGACAAGGGTAGCTTTGTATAACCATTGCGCAATTTCTGTCCCACTTGCTGATTGTCTCGGAACGCGGAGATGCATCGTACGAAGAGATCGCAAAAGAAGCCACGACTCCAATGATCCCATCACATTTCCCATGTAAATTCGGTCTTTCCATAACTAAGCGTCCATTGTCGAATAGTGGTTTGAAGACATTCAAGGGGGAACTCACTTCCTCCCTTTCTTCAGCTGTCTTGACGATCAAGATCCCACAAAGAAGGTCGGAGTGACCTCCGAAGTATTTCGTGCCTACCAGTGAGGACAATTGTCAGGCTGTGACTTTCAATCTTGAAACGCAATGATTCATGACATACCGCTGTGGAAGATGCAGTCGGCACCAAACTTGAAAGGGTATTGAAGCGGCGGAGGACCAAATGTTGAGTCGACAAATAATTTTCCGCCAACCGCGTGTATCTAAATATTGCAAGTGAGTAGCTTCAACTTGAATTGTACGACCTATACCTTGTTTGCATAGTACTGAATGTCGCTGGTTCTGACCGTCAATGTACAGTACACACGAAATGACGGATCTTGAATCACCGAGAGTCGCCAGTAGGGTTGACTGGGGTTTCGAGCCAGCACAAATCACCTTCTTGATACTCATCTTCAAGGTCAATGATGGGGGTCTTTTCAAATCTTCCTCTTAAGTAGACCTCAATGGCACCATGACACCCCATATATCCTCCAGAAATAGCGATGCGCTTCGGTTTGAAATGCGCGAGAGCCTTCAAGCTGACATGAGCCAAATCAGCACATGCGTCACTCACCAAACTCACTGAAAAAGCGGCAGCCAAACCGGATGCATAGGTAATGGCGTGACCGTGCTGGAAGGCCGACGGTTGGGCGTTAAATGCTAAGTTAGCAGCAGGTAGATGCATACGTTAATCTTCCCTAAAATCTGGTCCACGCGCGAGGCTACACTTTGGGAGTATCGAGAATATACAAATCGATCAGGGTTCATAGCACCAAGGCCATTTGGGTCGCCACCGAGGACTGCCCTGAAAGCTATTATATGTCCAGTACACCGAGTTAGTATCAATCCCATGTGTCAGAAGGGATACTTACTCGATGTCACTGATATCGACGGTGCAACCTCTGCACCTGTGGCATGATCCCCATGAACGAGGAGCGTGCCGCTCAGTTGGCCTGGTGCCGTGTCCCTTGGAGACATGATATCGATTTCAGATGGGATGTGACCGCTCGGCGATAACTCATTCACTAGCCTTCCGACGGGGGCAGAAACTCCGCCCCCCCGGACCGGCGACTATCCCAAGGAGGGCCGAGTCCGATGGGCCTACATCATGATATGGTCGAGGTTGTGCGTGGGAGAACTTGAAGCACGGACAGTATAAGTATTATATCAAGTGTAAGAGATCTATCTCCAGGATTCTATCGGTATGGCTGTTCCGCTAGGGGTCCCAATCAATTTTCAAGTTTGTTCGCTTCTTGCTGTCCGAGTCCCTCAGAGGGGCGGTTTTGTGTGTACTGCAAGAGCCGATACAACACTTCCACCCATTCCTGTACACCTCCCTCACCAATGCCTTCAACCCACCTTTGTGACTCATTCTTCCTTTCCAATTCTACCCATGCAGTTCGCAAAACATTCTTGTTGGCATAAAACTCTTTCTCCCAAGGAGTGACTTTGGTTGCTGGACAATCACCAGATTCCGCGGCATACGCGAAAAGCTCATCACGGTAGTCCCATTGTTCCGCCAGGCTGAGGCGAAACCAAGCTTTGGCGAGCTGGAGAGGTGAAGAAGCTCCAGCCGCTATGAGGGCATGCGATTTTGAAAAAACACTGTCCGCCTCTCGTTTTAAGTCAAGTGAAGCAGGATCAGCAAAAGCCCAGACTACTGCACGAGCCTGGGCTTCTGCGATAGGAAATGGTGCAACCCTGAAGAGGAGTGACATAAAGGCCACCGAGGTCACTGGGTAATGAGATTGCAACGGAAACAAATATTTAGCAAGGGGGAATACGTGGCAACGTGAATTGTAGAGATCGGGTGGGAGGAGTGGGTGAAGGGGGGCATCGCCGATTCTGATCGTGTCGTCATTGAAAAAGGGGAAGTCCATCTGAAAACCAGTTGCTAAGATGCAGTGATCGATGTTTTCTTCGACAATGCCCTGTTCAAAAAGGACTCGACCATCGTCGAAGAAATGAAGGGGCTTCCCTCTGAGTTTGAAATATTGGTCATCCCGGGGAACCGACCCTGATACAGAGTGAACCACAGTCCGACCGTGATTGCGCATCTCAGCAGCGATGTCCCTGCCGCTTGGCCCATCCCCGACAACCAGTACTTTACGACCAAACTCGTGTGGACGTCGATACCACGCCGAGTGGGAGGCCATATTAGTCGTTATCCAATGATCGAGCCCTGGTATATCTGGCACGTTAGGGAGCCTGTAATGCCCATTCGCGACAACTAAGTTGTCAAACTCTAGTGTTTCGCCCGTGGATATTGTAACTCTCCAGCGATTATGAACCCAAGTTGCATGCGTGACGGAGACGTTGAACCGGATAAAGGGAATGAGGTTGAAATGAGATGCGTAGGACTCCAAGTAGGTCCGGACAGTAGCAGCCACGGGAAACAAAGGGGTGGAGGGAGGAAATAAGTATTCCGTATAACCCATAACTGGATGGGGGAGATTGGTTGTCATTGAATCGTACAGCGGCGAGAGAGGTGGGTCGTCAGTTGGTGGAGCAGGACACCTGTTTAGTGACCCGAGGTCCTTCAACCCTCGGGTAGAAAAGAATTGACAGAGAGCGCGCACCATATGCCTCCGACTTTCGAGCGGGACTCATAAGCAATTACGCTCCAGGAGCCCGTTTTGAAATACGATGTTTGGGATAGGTATTTAAGCAAAGCTAACCCTGCTGCACCAGCACCAATCACACAGATACGTTTTGATGGTGCTTGATTAACCTGACTGGTCATGACCAAGGGAAGTGAATCTTCTTGTGGGATTACACCTGGATGAAGAGGTGGTCACACGAACTGAAATATGTGACACTGTGTCGAGCTCGGGTCAATGGAAACAGATGTTACTTACCTCGCCTGCAAGGTTTCTGCTAACCCCATTTCCCAGAAGTCTTAGGTACAGTCAGCTTAGTCAGCAATCCGGTTCTAAGCCATTCAGACAAACAGAATCATTCCAGTTACTGTAGAATAGTGATCATGTTGCTACATTGCATATGGTGTTCAACATTCAGCACTATAGGTGGGCATTTTCATGAACACTGATAGTAACTTGAATATGGGGGTTGATGTTGCAGTAGAATCATTCGCTATGGTACTGCTTACCTAATACGTACTTATCGTAGTTGCGTCGCTCGCATCTCTCTCTTTGTCCGCTATTGCAAATAACATCTGCTGATCGTTCCGCATCGCATCCTGCTCTTGGTATATGACTTTTCAACATAGTGGACCTACCCTTGCATTACCGGGGTACATCAATTTGGTAACTGCATGATGGGCTGTGCAAGCACACTGTTGACCAACGGGCTGTGCCACAGGTGCTGCATCTCATCTCGACCGATGGGCTGTGTCAAAGGTGTTGCATTTCATTTCTCAGGCTTGGAGTAGGTGCTCCAACTCACACACATCCACATTCGTTCTCCCCGCACCATTCGCACTGCATACATCCACCTTTATCACTTGTCATGTCTTCATCAATTCTCAGCGCCACTGTGATGGCACATCTCAGTGAGACCAACTACCTCACCTGGAATGTCCGTATGTGCGCACTACTCATTCACAGTGATCTTTGGGGCATTGTGTCGGGAAAAGAGGCTGTGCCTGATCTGAAAACAGCCACTAGCACGGAGGTCGACAAATACGCTCTGCGACAACTCAAGGCTGCTGCCGAGATTGCACTGTACGTCGACAACATCCAGATCATCCATGTCCAGGGTGATGATCCCAAAGTCATCTGGGATACCCTTGCAAGCATTCATTGCGCCCGCGGCCTCTCTACCCAGCTTGCAGCTACAGTGGCTCAAATAACTGTCCCAATGTTTGCATGTTTTGCACTAAAGTCAATATCCCCTCATGCTGCCTAACCTGGGCCCTAACATATGAGTGTATCAAATGGAGCACCTACCCCTGGCTCTCTATCAATCCAAGAATCA
>Ga0307508_10005824_pt1 | contig 11643 bp, 13 predicted proteins | sample 9_EM_MG_FD_203089 | JGI IMG/M metagenome (GOLD analysis project Ga0307508, IMG submission 203089) | Populus trichocarpa ectomycorrhiza microbial communities from riparian zone in the Pacific Northwest, United States - 9_EM | ecosystem: Host-associated > Plants > Roots > Unclassified | place...
GTGGGCGGCGAGCGTTTGGTGTGTTTCGATATTAGGTCAGATCGGATTAAATGTCATAATTGGCATCGGTCCTTACAGATCAAGATAGGCGTGGCTTGAGCCACTTTGCCTACGTCCTCGTCTTTCTGCATTATCTTCTTTATCCTGGCCTGTAAATCACAAACTCTTAGATGAGTTGTGAACTGTTTCTTGGGTTCTGAGTTGTCATACCACCGGGAATCGTGTTGTCTTTGCCTTGACCATGTTCGATATTGACGATCGGGACCGATGTTTGTATCTGTTTGACGCTCACCTTCGAAATCGATTGATTCAATTCGGTTTGTTCTCGGGAAGAGAAAAACCCTGATGCAGGCTCCCCTCATTCCGCCTGTGCGGCCAATCCTTCGGCCACGGCCCACGGGACTTCCCAGTGACGACGCCGTCCTTGTTCTCGCTGATGGAACATCATTTTATGGTACCAGTTTTGGAGCACCTGGGAAGAGCGTATCAGGAGAATGTGTTTTCCAAACTGGCAAGTTCCTTGGCTCTCTGATTTCCCCCAAACCACTTGCCAAAATCGTCATGTTTTTCGGTGTGAATATTTTCCGCTTACTTTGCTTCAACTTTAGGGATGGTCGGATACACGGAATCTCTAACAGATCCTTCATACGAAGGTCAAATTTTAGTCCTCACATACCCCCTCATAGGAAACTATGGCGTCCCAGCTCGTGCGATTGAGCAGATCAATACGTTGCCAGATCACTTTGAGTCGAGCAGGATTCATGTCGCTGCGCTGGTTGTAGCGTACTACTCCGAAGACTTCAGTCACTTCCTTGCTGCTTCATCTCTGGGTCAATGGTTAAAGGATAACGGGGTTCCCGCTATCTGTGGTATCGACACACGCGCGCTCACCAAAAGAATTCGAGAACAAGGGTCCACATTAGGCAAGCTACTTGCGAAGCGCTCTACTGGTAACATACACGTTCCATCAGGGAGCCTTCCTGCCGACACTAAAGGCCGCTCCGAAGAATCTCGATCGCATGCACGACCTCCTTCTCCTAAGCCTCATAATCCTTGGGCAGAAGAATATTTCGATGTCCCATTCCACGACCCGAATGTAGAGAACCTAGTTGACATCGTTTCTATTCGACAACCCACATTACACGCTCCAACCAAGACATCAAAGCTTTTGCACCCCTCTGGAAGACCTCTACGCGTAATCGCAATCGATGTTGGAATGAAATATAATCAGATCCGCTGCTTTACGAACCGCGGCGTCGAAGTCAAAGTCGTTCCGTGGGATTACGATTTCCTTGCCAAATCGGAGGAGCCATTTGATGGATTGTTCATCTCAAACGGTCCTGGAAACCCAACTATGGTCCCATCAACAATAAAACGCCTACGAACTGCTGTAGAGAGAGCAGACAAACCCATATTCGGCATTTGTTTAGGCCACCAGCTACTTGCTTTAGCTGCCGGCGCCACGAGCTCGAAAATGAAATACGGCAATCGTGGACATAATATTCCCTGCACTGACTCTACTTCAGGAAGGTGTTATATCACCAGCCAGAATCACGGTTTCCAAGTCAATACCGACTCGTTGCCCTCCGAATGGATCGAACTATTCCGAAATGCCAACGACGGTAGTAATGAAGGCATCTACCACCAAAATCGCCCCTTCTTCTCTGTGCAATTCCATCCAGAGTCAACGCCAGGTCCTCGAGACACGGAATTCCTGTTTGATGTATTCATCGCAACCATTCAGCGGTTTTGCGCATCTCACAAGCTAGAGCCAATCGTTATGCCCTCAGTTGGGACGAGATTAGGCCTTTCGCACGCCAATAGTCCTACGTCGGCAGTTGCCTCTGCCAGCAAGCCTCGTAAAGTCATGATCCTTGGTTCCGGGGGGTTGTCGATCGGCCAGGCCGGTGAATTCGATTACTCGGGCAGCCAGGCCATCAAAGCTTTAAAGGAAGAAGGCATATATACGGTGTTTGTGAACCCTAATATCGCCACCATTGCGACGTCCAAAGGTCTAGCGGACAAGGTGTATTTCTTACCTGTCACGCCAGATTTCGTACGCAAAATCATACGTTATGAGCGACCGGACGGCATCTATGTCACGTTCGGCGGTCAGACTGCCCTCAATGTGGGCATCAAGCTCAAAGACGAATTTGAGGCTCTTGGCGTCAAGGTTCTTGGAACTCCGATTGACACGATTATCACAACAGAGGATCGGGATCTATTCAGTCAGGCGATGGCTGACATCGGGGAGAAGTGCGCGCAGAGTGCGAGTGCAACCACTTTCGATGAGGCCCGAGATGCCGCAGCGGTAATTGGATTCCCTGTCATTGTTAGAGCGGCTTATGCCTTGGGTGGACTTGGATCCGGATTTGCGGAGAACGAGGACGATCTACGGAGGCTTTGCGCAACCGCTTTCGCGACTAGTCCACAAGTACTAGTGGAGAAGAGCATGAAGGGATGGAAGGAGATTGAATATGAAGTTGTCCGTGATTGCAACGACAACTGCATCACCGTATGTAACATGGAGGTGCGTCTTCATGTCGGACTGCACTGTTGGCACACGCTCAGTATTTTATGTATACTGTATGATAGAATTTCGATCCATTGGGTATCCATACGGGTGACTCTATTGTCGTTGCTCCCTCGCAGACCCTCTCCGATGCGGACTTCAACATGCTCCGCACAACCGCCGTGAATGTCATTCGCCACCTTGGAGTCATCGGAGAGTGCAACATTCAATACGCTCTGAATCCGGACTCCAAAGAATATTGCATCATCGAGGTAAGAGATTTGACATCAAAGCGGTCCATCGCCTGCTTAAACTCAGGATAACAGGTGAATGCGCGACTCTCGAGATCATCCGCACTTGCTTCAAAAGCTACCGGATACCCTTTAGCTTTCATTGCTGCAAAGCTGGGCTTGGGAATCCCACTTAACGAGATTAAGAACAACGTGACGAAGTTGACAACCGCATGCTTCGAACCTAGTCTCGATTACGTCGTCGTCAAATTCCCTCGATGGGACCTGAAGAAGTTCTCCCGCGTCAGCAAGCATCTCAGTAGTTCTATGAAGAGCGTCGGCGAGGTGATGGCTATCGGGAGAACTTTTGAAGAAAGCATTCAGAAAGCTATCCGCGCAATAGAGGATCAGTTTATCGGTTTTGACGTGGTAAGAGCCTTTGGTTGCCTCGGGGAATGTCGAAATGCTGAAGGCAAGAGTTTAGAATGATTTCGCGGGCGACATCGACGAGGAACTGAAGAGTCCTACCGACAAGCGCATTTTCGCAATAGCCGCGGCCTTCAGGACCGGTTATACGGTTGAGCGTGTATGGAGTATGACCAAAATCGACAAATGGTTCTTGACAAAATTGTACCACCTCCATCAATTTTTCATCCGGCTCAGGTCAGTCCTCATGTTCTGACTACATGCGTCATCACCTGATGTGCCGTCGTCAGCGAGGAAACCCCGTCTACCGTAACAGCCTCTTTGTTGCGTAAAGCGAAACAGAATGGCTTCTCTGACCGCCAGATCGCGAAGGCTTTGAATATTACTGAGCTCTCGATTCGGCAACTACGAAACGAAGCCCAAATTGTACCGTTCGTCAAGCAAATCGACACCGTCGCCGCCGAATTCCCGTGCTTCACAAACTACCTCTACACAACGTATAACGCCACTGAACGTGATGTGGTGTTCAACGATCGCGGTGTCATGGTGCTTGGGTCCGGTGTTTATCGTATTGGGTCAAGCGTCGAGTTCGATTGGTGCGCCGTTCGCGCTATACGCACCATACGGGAGCAAGGCATGAAGACCGTGATGGTTAACTACAATCCCGAAACCGTCAGTACCGACTACGATGAGGCTGACCGTCTCTACTTCGATAACATCAGTCTCGAAACTGTCTTGGACATATATGACCTCGAAGGATCTTCGGGAGTCATTCTTTCAATGGGCGGCCAAGCGCCGAACAACATCGCCTTATCCCTCTACCGCCAAAATGTTCAGGTTTACGGAACCTCGCCAGCTATGATCGACACCGCGGAGAACCGCTACAACTTCTCTCGTCTTCTCGATAAGATTGGGGTCGATCAACCGTTGTGGAAGGAGCTGGCGAATCTTGAAGGAGCAGCAGCATTTTGCAATCAAGTCGGATACCCTGTCCTCGTCCGTCCGTCATACGTCCTTTCCGGCGCTGCCATGAATGTTGTTTCTACGGAGGATGACTTGTCCAACTACCTCAACCAAGCTACGGCGGTTTCCCGCGAGCATCCTGTCGTGATCTCGAAGTATATCGAGGAGGCCAAGGAGATCGAGATGGATGCCATCGCCAAGAATGGAAAACTTGTTATGCATTACATCTCAGAACATATCGAAAATGCAGGGGTTCATTCTGGAGACGCTACACTCGTACTTCCTCCGCAAGATCTTGATCCCGAGACTGTTCGTCGAATCGAGGACGCCACAAGGAAGATTGCCAACGCCTTGAATGTGACTGGGCCCTTCAACCTCCAGTTCATCGCGAAGAACAACGATATCAAAGTCATCGAATGCAATTTGCGCGCTTCCCGGTCCTTCCCCTTCGTCTCAAAAGTTACGGGTATCGATGCCATTGAAATGGCAACCAAGGTCATGTTAGACATTCCTGTGGTCCCATATCCGGACTTGAACCTCCCCTCCGACTACGTCGGAGTCAAGGTTGCTCAATTTAGCTTCAACCGCCTCTCTGGTGCCGATCCTGTGCTTGGCGTTGAAATGGCTTCAACTGGCGAAGTGGCTTGCTTCGGGAAGAACAAGTACGAGGCTTACCTCAAAGCCCTCATTTCCACCGGCATCGTCCTTCCAAAGAAAAATATATTGCTCTCGATTGGCAGCTTCAAGGAGAAGATTGAAATGCTTCCTTCTGTCCAAAAGCTTTACAAAGCCGGCTATAATCTTCTCGGGACGACTGGGACGGCGGATTTCTTCACCGAACACGGCGTACCCTGCAAGGTCTGTGTCGAAGCTTAGTTGCGCGACCCTGCTCTTACTCCCATTCCAGTTCTTAGAAGCGCTACCCGATGCAGGTCAAGAGAAATCTGAATATTCTCTCACGCAGCATCTAGCAAACAATCTCATCGATCTTTATATCAATTTGCCCTCGAAAAATAACTACCGACGCCCTGCTACTTATGCCAGCCGTGGTTATAAGACTCGCCGCATGGCCGTCGATTTTGCGGTGCCCCTCATCACCAACGTAAAAATCGCTAAATTGCTCTCAGAGGCGTTGGTCCGAAAAATGACTCTGGATGTATCGCCGGTGGACTTCAAGACCTCGCACACCACGCATAGCTTTCCAGCGCTTGTCAATGCCCAAGCGTTTGTACCAGGTCTGATGAGAAAATCTCCCTCCGGATTCGACGCCGTCACCAAGGCTTCTGTCGGTGCTGGATTCACTACCCTTCTTATCATGCCTTTTGGAGTTGATGGAGCGATAGTGGATGATGACAGTTTGCATGCGGCGAGGGCAAACGCAAAGGGAGGCACATTCTGTGACTACGCCCTATCCGTATCTGCTTCTCCGAGCAACGCTACAGGATTAGACGAAGATCTACAGGCTGAGGCCAAAGCGCTTTTCATCCCTTTCAGCGGCCTCACTGATCAGAATGTTAACAAAGTCGCTGCTGTCGCTGCACACTTTGCGTCTTGGCCTGAGGAGAAACCCATCGTCACCGACGCTCGTTCCACAGATCTTGCGACCATACTTTTACTAGCAAGTCTTCACAATCGTAGCGTGCATGTCACCGACGTCGGCAACCGAGACGATATTTTGCTCATTGCTCTCAGCAAAGCGAAAGAACTCAAAGTAACTTGCGATGTTTCCATTTATTCGCTATTCTTCAACAAAGAGAAATACCCTTCGTCAACTCACCTACCCTCGGTGGAGGATCAGAAGGCCCTTTGGAGCAACCTTGCCACAATTGACATTTTCTCCATCGGTACAGCTCCATATCGGCTTGCTCTCGATCTTGGAGAGGAATTTTCTGCCGAGAGTGGGCTAGTCGAGGCGCTACCACTTTTACTAACGGCGGTTTCAGACGGCCGCCTCACTGCGCAGGACATTCAAACTCGCTTACATGATAACCCGATCCTGATTTTTGAACTTCCCGAGCAGGCTCATTCTCGTGTTGAAGTAGATATGAACCGAAGAATGACATTCCGCAAGGATGGTCATCACTGGTCGCCGTTGGATGGTGCTCCGGTCGTAGGCAGCGTGCACAGGGTTGTCCTTCATGATCAAACCGTCTATCTTGACGGCGCAAATCTTTCCAAACCCATGGGTCGTGATTTGTCGAGCTCGTCTCCGAAAGGGCCTTCCAGTCGGGTCTCGGCTCGGGCGAGCTCATTTGCATCCGTCACTCGTCCTATCATTTTACCTGATGGGCCTTCCCCCGCTCAGCGACCCGTCGAGACCCAGAATCTTGCAATTTTGTCTGCGTCTCTCTCCCGAGATCGTTCTCCTGCTCGTTCGTTGATTCTGCCGGCGCCGCATCCTGCATTCCATCGTCGTCACCTTCTCAGCGTCAAGCAGTTCAGCCATCAGGACATCCACCATCTCTTCGACATTGCCCATGAGATGCGATTGCAGGTAGAACGGAATGGCGTGATCGACCTGCTCAAGGGCCGTGTCCTCTGCTCTGTGTTTTACGAGCCCTCTACTAGAACTAGTTCGTCGTTTGAAGCTGCAATGAAGCGCCTTGGCGGCGAGGTAGTTTCAGTCGCTGCAGACAGATCATCCGTTATGAAAGGCGAGAGTCTCGCGGACACGGTCAGGACTCTTGCATGTTATGGTGACGCTATTGTGTTACGTCACCCTGCCGTGGGGAGCGCTGTAAATGCCTCCAAGTTCTCTCCGGTCCCTATCATCAACGCTGGTGACGGCGTTGGTGAACACCCAACGCAGGTTAGTGATCTATGCGTTGTGGCTCTCGGCAGATACTGATATTTATTCTAGGCCCTGCTCGACATCTTCACCATACGATCCGAACTCGGGACTGTGAATGGGCGCACGGTCACTCTCCTTGGTGATTTGTTGAACGGTCGTACTGTTCACAGCCTTGTGACTCTCCTGTCGTTCTATTCTGTTCGCCTCAATTTTGTCTCGCCCCCATCGTTGGCTATGCCGGACAGTGTTGTGGCTATTGCGAGAAAAGCGGGGATCCCGGTTTATCAATGCAACTCTATCGACGAAGTCCTGGCCGATACAGATGTCCTCTATGTCACTCGCGTACAGCAGGAGCGGTTTGAGAGCGAAGAGGAATTCCAACGGGTGAGGAAGACGTATGTCGTGGATCATGCACTACTTGCACGAGCGAAACAAGACATGATCGTCATGCATCCCTTTCCCCGTCTGGGAGGTGAGCCAATGCGCCGCTATTCATTCATGTGCCACAATAACAACTGACCATCTGCAGAAATTGACCCTGAAGTCGACTTCGATTCTCGCAGGGCAGTATACTTCCGTCAAATGCGCTACGGACTCTTTGTAAGCAATACCTATCAACCGTATCGTGTGGATCTTTTGTCAACATTATTATGTGTAGGTTCGCATGGCATTACTCGCCAGCATCATGGCATAAGACCAATAGAAGAATCAAAGTGCGCAAAAAAATCATTGTTATCTCGATACCAAGACGGGATAAACTATGCCAATAAGTCCGGTACATTATGTCCGTTCACGCGCTGTCAGTTCTGTGGTCATGAGCAAAGAATGAAGTTTCTGGGCCTGTGGGTGGGTATACAATTGCGTGTGCATTAATGGGTGAAGCATCAGCAGCTGCATCCCTCGGTGGTACTGGTGCTCGCTGCCACAGCTGGTGCAGATAACGAAATATTCCCTGGCATTGCAACACCAGGTTGATTAGGGACCCCTTTTGGGGCCGCCGCGGACCACAATTCTGGGGTTTGAATTATCTTCAAATTGAAGGGGTTTGCTTGAATGCACATCGTCATCATTGTCTGGGGAAGAGTTTACCTTATCTACTAAGTCCATAAATGCTTCCTGGACGCCGACAGCCGTTTTCGCGGATGCTTCGATGAACAAGCAGCCTTGTCGCTCAGCGAATTTAAGACCTTCCTCTGGAGTGACATGTCTAGAGTATTCCTATGATTTAGATGTCGTGAGCGGAGCAGCTGGATGCGGGGTTAAATGAGCAATCATTGACCTTGTCTACCTTATTACCTTTCGAAGTGGGCGAATCAGTCAAATCTTCTGGAAAATTGAAATATGCACTCACCGACAATTATTTTTACTACACTTGGAGACACATAGGTAGAAAGTTCGCTCATCCATTTCGGCAAAGTTTCGAAGGTTTCCCGGTTGGCCACATCGTAAACAATTATAATTCCTTGTGCTCCGCGGTAGTAGCTTGATGTAATGGTCCTAAAGCGTTCTTGACCAGCTGTATCCTATTTTGAGAAGATTCAAGTAAGTAGGCAATGGTGGTACTGAAATGCGTCTGAAATGCAGGGGTGCGCACCCAAATGCTGAGTTTGACTTTCTTGCCGTCCTTCGTCTCCATGCGATGAACACGGAAGTCCACGCCAATCCTATGGCATGAGAATCATGAGGTCAAAGCAGTTTGAGCAAGATTAAGCACAGGTGCAGGGGTTGAACCCCACGGCCACGAGTCTCACGTTGCACTGCTTTCATCCTCCGGCAGCCATATTTCGTCAGCGAAACGAAGTAGCAGACTCGACTTCCCGACGCTTGAGTCACCAATAAGCAATAGTTTGAGATTGTAGATGTCAGTCATGATATATGGAGGTGACGCAAACGTGGGTGGCACGTTGGCGCTTAGCTCGCGATTGAACCCCGCACCAATTCCCACGCCTTCCTTCGACTCGCGCTCCAGCCTGTTGATTTCATGTCTGAGAGACTTTCTTACAAAGAACAACCGTGATACTTCGCCGCGAAGGAGGGGAATGGATGCGTGCGCCGTTATGTACTGTGGTGGTACAATAGCAGCCCTCCGATAGCCGTTCATATCATTCTTTCAAATTGTGCCTCTATCCAGTGGGCAAGGCCAATGCGAATGACATATGTTTTGGAATTTTGCTTGCTCGACAACAGTATCCTTCCAATTCCGGCACAACCTTCCGCCCGTCTTGCTCGGTTTGATTGGTTTCTGGTCCCGACCTGTTCCTGGTGTACCTAACATACGCACTTATGGTCCGCTGGGACACACGCCACCACTTCGAAATCTGTTTCTTTTAGACCTCATCTTCACCTTCACGATCATTCATTCATGACCTATCTTGTGATACCAACGCCTCCCGGGCTGACATGTAATTTTTACTTATTGGATCGGTGCCTGCCTGCCATATCTCATGTGAAGCCGTACTATACGATCTTAGCGATACATTGACATTGCTCCTGCATATTCAATACGCTGCTGCCGGCGCAAAATGAAATGGCCATGAATCTCTCTGTTCCTTGAAGATCACAGTGCTGGCGACACAATGCTGTACAAGGTTGGCGCCGAAGAGTTTGTGGCTGAAAATTCACAGTGGTATGACCGTCGTGAACGTGTACTAGTTGCCAATGGGTTAACGGGGATGCGGGGTAGAAGCCTGACAGGGCCGCGGCATGGAACGTGTGGCGCTGTGGCGCCTGTCTGCAGGAATTTATATACATACGGGATGCAGAACACACTGAAAACAGAAAAAGAATCGCACATTCCCCAAATTACGCAGCTAACAGCCGTACTGCCATCGCGATGCATGCCAGGGCAACATATGGTGATAGCCGTTCGCCTTGGAGCATAATTTAGATTTGATTTTGACTAGGGGGCCTAGATGGGAACATACCTATTCTCGCACATTTCCAGAATATCCCGAGGAAGCTGCAGGTAAGGGTGGCAACTTTGGTTCAGTTTGCAACGTGGCGATGCGTGCACCTACCCATCCTTATTCCTGTCAATAATGCTTGGTGTAATTGCCCTTATGTATGTGCATGTACATATGAGAAGCAGCACTACTAGAAGGAGAGACTCGAAGTTGAACAAGGCTGACTACTTGTACGCAAACGACTCAGAATGGCTCCTATACACAAGACATACTCTTGAACCACTTACCATGGGAACTCCCAATTACGACTTTCTCGGTAGACGGTTCTTGTTAGCCACTCGAAGTGAAGGAGCGAACACAGCTGGAACGTGTTTCCCACGCGCACCCTGCGAGTCAAATTCCACGTGCATATTAAGCGCTGGATGCCGATGAGGCGACGATCTGAAGTAGGAAGGCACATATCCGACGCGGGGTCCCGTAAAGGCGAGCGCGGAGTGCCTATGCCTGCGTGTCCACTGATAAATAGTTCAGGTAAATCCCAATTTTTTTCTGCAAATGTGTTTATTCTGCTTTTATTCTGCTTCTAAGCGACTGAACATTAAGATTTTGCCATACAAAACAGCTGGATATGAGCGGTTATAATAAATGGCCAGATCAGGATTGTTGCGCAGGTCCTGCGCGGGTCTTGATAGGGTGAGTGTGTGTCACGCGTACGAGCATATATCGGTGGCGTGACCTGTTTTTTTTTGGACCCCATCCGCCGCACAACAACCTGCTGGCCTGATCTTCGCCTTTCTCCTGACGTCTTACAGTTACATGGTGCTGGCACATTGCCTAACGCAAGAGTGGACCATCCCTGATAGCGGCGCGAGACAATGGATATTCACCCTACGAGTTCCGTTTCCTCAGAGCGCATTGCTCGACTTGTTTCGCTCCTCGAAGAACTAGTGTCGACAGAAACGAGCAGTCTAAATGGCTCAGACCGCGCCCGTGCTAGCAAGATGATATTCAGCACCGTGAAGCAACGTGGGTCACAAGTGTTGCTGAGCATGACAGCTACTGGATGAGCCATTCTTCCCATCACAGAGGCTTCTATCTCGCCGGATGTATTCTCCAGATTCTATGCGTTCGAGCAAAGCGTCATGGACCTACAACGAACATTGCAGGACTTTTCTAATTCAGTCCAGGTACGGTGCATATCTATACTCTTCAACACAGACGCAATGCGCTTTAACTTCTTGCTACCGCAGCATCTAGGAAGTAGTGTTGGTCTAGTCGCCAGCGCGTATCACATCCGATTCCGCCTGGATGGAATATTGCGTTTATTTAGAGGCAATGTCTCTCAAATACATCCAGAACATAGGCTTCGACTGCCTCCCACCCGAAACCTCATTGACCCCGCTCCACGACGCAAAGGGGACTTGACTCGGGTTTTCCATCTCGTTGATGCGTCTACCCAGGCACTCCCTGATGAATGTTTAGAACTGACAAAAGATTTAGACAGGTTTTTGAAGGTAAATTTGGGCACCAGCACCGGACCCCCAAGCCCCACTTATTGTATTTACAGCGAATAAAGGAGGTACCCGACTTCACGGATGACATTGTTGCCGAATTACTCGAATCAACTATCCATCTTCTGTCAAAACACATGAAAGAATGGATGAAATCGATATCTGAGTACGAAGGTGAGAGTTTTCTTGTTGTGCGCCATCACGATCACACATTCCAACCTGTCTCAGACCTAAACTGGCCAGATGTAAGACGCTTCTTAGATGAACTTTCAGCGGAAATCCAGCTGGATGTCGAGTGTCTGTCGCG
>Ga0307508_10005825_pt1 | contig 11643 bp, 11 predicted proteins | sample 9_EM_MG_FD_203089 | JGI IMG/M metagenome (GOLD analysis project Ga0307508, IMG submission 203089) | Populus trichocarpa ectomycorrhiza microbial communities from riparian zone in the Pacific Northwest, United States - 9_EM | ecosystem: Host-associated > Plants > Roots > Unclassified | place...
TGGTGCTGGGCCTGATGGTCACGGCGAGCCTGGTGTTCCTGCTCACCGCCGGCGGAGCGTTCGGCAACATGGTGAAGGGGTTGTTCGGCTGACTTTGAGGAACCGCCCGGTCACGTCTATCCTGGCTTGGTTGCGCCGAGGGTGAGCCTGCCCACTACCGGTGCGGAATGCGGGCGGCTTCCCAACGGTTGACCCGTACACTAGTGACACTTATTGACGCGGCGTGCCCTCCCGGTGCACGCCACGGGCGTTCTTGCGGGCAATTCAGCGGCCGGCTGTCAGCAGCCGCGGCGGGCCATTCGCGAGCATGCGCCCCCGTAGAGAGGTTCTCTTGACCACTTTCGCTGATCCCAGCACGTTCCCGTCCGTCTTCGAAACCCCCGCCGACGCCCCCGAGGCGACCGGCGCCCCCGAGGCCGCCGCCTCCCCCGAGGCCGCCGCCACTGCCGAAGCCGCCTCCCCCGAGGCCGCCGAGGCCACTGCCTCCCCCGAAGCCACCGCCTCCTCTGGAGCCGAGGCCGAGGCCCCTGCCGCCGCCGCTGCGGACGAGACTCCGGCGGTCGCTTCGTTCGCCGACCTGGGCGTGTCGGCTGAGCTTGTGCGCGTGCTCACCCGTGAGGGCATCACCACCCCGTTCGAGATCCAGTCGGCGACCGTGCCCGACGCGCTCGCCGGCCGGGACGTTCTCGGCCGCGGCCAGACCGGCTCCGGCAAGACGCTGGCGTTCGGTCTGCCGCTGCTCACCCGGGTCGCGCAGGGCGGGCGGGCCCGCCCGCACCACCCCAAGGCGCTGATCCTCGTCCCGACCCGCGAGCTCGCGATGCAGGTCGCCGACGCGCTCATGCCGCTCGGCCGCGCGGTCGGCGTGTTCCTCAAGACCGCCGTCGGCGGCGTGCCGTACGACCGGCAGATGGACGCGCTGCGGCGCGGCGTCGAGGTGATCGTCGCCACTCCTGGCCGGCTCGGCGACCTGATCGAGCGTGGCGCGTGCCGCCTCGACGACGTCGAGGTCACCGTGCTGGACGAGGCCGACCAGATGGCCGACATGGGCTTCCTGCCCGAGGTCACCGAGCTGCTGGCCAAGACGCCGGAGAACGCGCAGCGACTGCTCTTCTCGGCCACTCTCGACGGTGACGTCGACGCGCTGGTCAAGCGGTTCATGCACAACCCGGTCACGCACTCGACCAGCCCGGCCGAGGCGAGCGTGTCCACGATGGATCACCACCTGCTGCTGATCCCGCCGCACGACAAGTTCCCGATCACGGCCTCGATCGCCAACCGGACGGGCAAGACGATCGTCTTCGCACGTACCCAGATGGGTGTCGACCGTCTGGTCGAGCAGCTTGCGGCCGTCGGCGTCCGCGCCGGCGCGCTGCACGGCGGCAAGACCCAGCGGGTCCGTACCCGCACGCTGGCGGAGTTCAAGGAAGGCCGCAGCAACGTCCTGGTGGCGACGGACGTCGCCGCCCGCGGCATCCACGTCGACGGCATCTCGCTGGTCGTGCACGTGGACCCGCCGAAGGACCCGAAGGACTACCTGCACCGCGCGGGCCGCACGGCGCGCGCCGGCGAGTCGGGCGCGGTGGTCACGCTGGTGCTGCCCAAGCAGCGGCGGACCACGCAGGCGATGATGGCCAAGGCGGGCGTCACGCCGGCCGAAGTCCGGGTACGTCTGGGAGACGAGCAGCTGGCAGAGATCACCGGCGCCCGCGAGCCCAGCGGCGTGCCGGTGCCGCCGGAGCCGGAGCCGCGCGAGCGGGGCGACCGGCCGCGGGGTCGTTTCGGCGACCGTCCGCAGCGATCGTTCGGCGACCGGCCGCGCGGGTCCTACGGCGACCGTCCTCGTGGCGACCGTCCGCAGCGATCGTTCGAGGACCGGCCGCAGCGCTCCTTCGGCGACCAGCCCGCGCCACAGCGTTCGTTCGACGACCGGCCCCAGCGCGGCTACGGCGATCGTCCGGCGGCCGACCGGCCGGCCGGCGACGCGGCGGCCTTCGGCGACCGGCCGCGCGGCGATCGCGGCTTCGGCGACCGGGGCTTCGCGGCGCGCAACGGTGAGCGCGGCTTCCGCAACGGCGGCCAGCGCAACGACCGGCGTGAAGGTTCGGCGACTCGCTTCGGCTCGTCCCGGCCGGCCCGCACGTACTGATCGGTTCCGGAAGCCCCCGTCCTGCTTGGGCCGGGGGCTTCCGGCTGTCCGCATCAATACTCGGGGCAATAAGGGGTGCGAGGCGGCCGCGGCGGGGTAGACAGGTAGCTATGCCGACATTGCCGTCTTCGCTGTTCTGGGAACGCCGGGACACCACCGGGGTCGAGCACGCCCTCGTCGACGCGCACACCGGTCTCTACGCCCGCGGGACCGCGGTCGCCGTCGACCCGATCGCCTACACCTGCCGATACGAGATCCGGACCGATCCGGCCTGGGTCACGGCCCGGGTGGACGTGAGCGCCGAGGGCGCCGGTTGGGTGCGCACGGCGCGACTGGAACTCGCGGCCGGTCGGTGGCGGGTCACGGCCTCCGAGCAGGGCGACCTGGATGCGGCGCTGACGGCCGCCGGGCACGCCGGCGCGGGCCTGCCGGGCATCGAGGACCCCGACCTGCTGTACGGGGCGTACGACGTCGATCTCTCCGGCTCGCCGCTGACCAACGCGCTGCCGATCCGCCGCCTCGGGCTGTTCAAGGCCGAGGCCGGGGTGGCGCACCGGCTCAGCGTCGCCTGGGTGCTGCTGCCGAGCCTCGAGGTGATTCAGGCGGACCAGATCTACACCCCGCTCGGCGACGACCGGGTGCGGTACGCCAGCGAGACCTTCAGCGCCGACCTGACCTGTGACGACGACGGCTTCGTGGTCGATTACCCGGGGCTGGCCCGGCGGGTCTGAGCCGCCGTCCTACGGCCGCAGCGAGCCCGTGGCGAGGAAGACGGCGAGCGTTGCCGGACAGGGCGCCAGGCGCAGGCCCTGGGCGGCCGCCCACGCGTCGGAGTAGTAGGTGTCCGCGCCGCCGGTGACCACGCTCCGGCCGCCCGCGAGGTAAGCCTGCCAGAACGCGGATCCCTCCGGGTCGACAACGCCGAGCTTGGTGGGAAATCGGCGATAGCGGGCGTACCGACCGCCGGCGGAGCGGTCGGCGTCCGCCTCGACCAGGGCGATCGCCTCCCGCGTCGATTGCCGGGCGTCGTCGTCCCCGCGGTCCAGCTCGGTCAGGGTCACGGACGAGTCGCTACCCGGGGCCGGGCTGCGGCCGGTTCTCCCACTTGGTCGAGAGCGCGATGGCCGTACGCGTCGAGGCCACGCCCGGCGTCCGGTTGATCCGTACGATCAGCTGTTCCAGCTCGGCGATCGTGCCGACTCGGACGGTCAGCTGGTAGGACTCCACGCCCGCCATGAAGTAGCAGCTCTCCACCTCGGGCATGGCACGCACCGCGGCGAGCACGTCGTCGGTGTCGGCGCCCGAGTCCTCGATGATGCCGATCAACGCGGTGACACCGAGTCCGAGCGCCTCATGGTCGACGTCGGCCCGGTAGCCGCGTATCGTGCCGGCTGCCTCGAGCTTGCCCACCCGCTCGTGCACGGCCGGCGCGGAGAGCCCGACCTTGCGGGCCAGCTCGGCGTACGAGGAGCGCGCATTCTCCCGTAGCAGGTCGATCAACCGGAGGTCGATGGAGTCCATAGTTCAAACCCTAATCGGGTGGCTGATGTTCACTCACGCCCGGTAGCGGAGAATGGGCGGCAGGATAACGATCACTGTCGCAATTAGGGCTTTTTCCGCATTCCAGGGACTCGGTTCCGGGGCGATGCTCTAATGGCTTTACGTCCCGATCGAGCTCGCCGACACTCACCGTGATCACGGCCGCTCCAGAAGACCGACGCGAGGAGGGGGCTGTGGACACTGGAGATCGTCTGCTGACACCGGGCGAGGTGGCCGCGCTGTTCCGCGTCGACCCGAAAACGGTCACGCGATGGGCAGCCGCCGGGCGCATCGGCAGCATCCGGACTCCGGGTGGCCACCGCCGATTCCGCGAGTCGGAGGTTCGGGCATTGCTCGAGGGGGACGGCGTCGTCGAGGAGATGCGTGAGGACGACGCTGCCAACCGGCCCCGAAATGCGGGCCCCAGCAACCCAGGCATGGGTTATGGCCCGCCGAACGGCCTGCGCTGAGCATTCAGCTCACCAGTCCATCGGGTGAAGAGCGTGTGGGGTACGTCGAGGGCGTCCAGCACCTTGCCCGCGACGAAATCGACGAGTTGCCGGCCCGTCGCCCGGGCGCCCGAGCCGTAGAAGCCCGGACTCGCCGGCAGCACCACGGCGCCCGCATCGTGTAACGCGATGAGGTGCTCGAGGTGACTACGCGTGACCGGCGTCTCCCGCGGCACGATTACTGTGCGTCGCCGCTCCTTGAGGCTTACCTCGGCGGCGCGCTGCAACAGGTCCTTGGAGAGCCCGATGGCTATCCCGGCGCAGGCCGCCGTGCTGGCCGGCACGACGACCATGCCCTTCGCCCGGTACGAGCCGCTGCTCGGCCCGGCCGCCAGGTCGCCGGCCGGCCAGTAGGCAAGGTCGCCGAGGTCGCGGCCGAGCCAGGCGGCGACATCGTCCTTCCAGTGCGCGTCCCGCAGGGTCGCGCCGGTCTCATCGAGCAGCGTCAGCCGGGCCGCCCGGGACACGACCAGGTCGACGGACTCGCCGGCGTCCAGCAGCGCGCCGAGCACCGCCCTGGCATAGGGCGTGCCGGAGGCGCCGGAGACGCCGACGATCCACGGGATCCGCATCCACCAAGTCTGCCCCGGGCGCAGATCAGCGGAGCGTCAGGTCCAGCAGGGCGAAGAGGAACAGGGCGATGCCGACGAAACCGTTGGCGGTGAAGAAGGCTCGGTTGACCTTGGAGAGGTCGGTCGGGGTCACGACCAGGTGCTGGTAGGCGAAGGCGGCCGCGGTCAGCGCGAGGCCGACCCACCACAGCCAGCCCAGGCCGACCAGCTGGCCGAACCATACGAACAGCGCGAAGGTCACCACGTGGGTGGCGGTCGAGATGTGCAGCGCGGTGCGCACACCGAACCGGGCCGGCGTCGAGTGCACGCCGATCTGCCGGTCGACCTCGACGTCCTGGCAGGCGTAGATGATGTCGAAGCCGCCGATCCACAGCCCCACCGCGACGCCGAGGACCCAGGCCGGCCCGGAGCCCGCGAAGGTGCCCGTGATCGCGAGCCATGCGCCGACCGGCGCCACCGCCTGGGCGAGCGCGAGGACGTAGTGCGGGAAACTGGTGAAGCGCTTGGCGTACGGATAGATCACCAGCGGGATCACCGCGAGCGGGAAGAGCACCAGGCAGAGCCAGTTGAGCAGGCCCGCCGCCACGGCCATGACGACGAGCGACACGGCGGCGCCGGTCCAGGCGGTGCGCAGGCTCACGGCGCCGGTGACGAGCTCGCGGTTACGCGTACGCGGGTTCAGCGCGTCGATCTTGCGGTCGAGAATGCGGTTGGCGGCCATCGCGAAGGTGCGGCCGGCGACCATGGCGATCGTGACCAACACGAGGTCGATCCAGTGCACCCCGGTGCCCAGCCGGTCGAGCGCGACCAGCGCCGACAGGTAGGCGAACGGGAGGGCGAAGACGGAGTGCTCGATGGCGACGAGGCGGAGGAACGACTTGACCTTGCCGGGTTTCTCGGGGACTGCGGCCACCGCCGTCATATGCCGTATTCCTTCCAGCGCTTGTCCACCAGGCTCGCGATCTCCGGCGACATGACCATCTCCTCGGGCCAGCCGCGGGCATAGCCCTCTGCCGGCAGCTTACGGGTGGCGTCGATGCCCACCTTGCCACCCCAGAACTGCTGGTAGGAGGCGTGGTCGAGGTGATCGACGGGGCCCTGGGTGACCAGCAGGTCGCGGTCGTAGTCGACGTTGCCGAACGCGCGGAACGCCACCTCGTGGTAGTCGTGGACGTCACAGTCCTCGTCGACGACGACGATCAGCTTGCTCAGCGACATCAGGTGTGCGCCCCAGATCGCATTCATGATCTTTTGGGCATGTTTCGGATATCGCTTACGGATCGAGACGATCACGCAGTTGTGGAAGACGCCGGCGGCCGGCATGTCGTAGTCGACGATGTCCGGAATCAGCATCCGCAGCAGCGGCAGGAAGATGCGCTCGGTGGCCTTGCCGAGGCCGTGGTCCTCCTGCGGCGGCTTGGACGTGATGATCGAGTGGTAGATCGGCTTTTTGCGCATGGTCATGCACTCGATGTGCAACACCGGGAACGGCTCGACCGGCGTGTAGAAGCCGGTGTGGTCGCCGAACGGGCCCTCGGGAGCGCGCTCGCCGGGCTCCAGGTAGCCCTCCAGGACGATCTGCGCGTGGGCCGGGACCTGCAGCGGCACCGTGCGGCAGTCGACCATCTCGACCCGCTCGCCGCGCAGGAAGCCGGCGAACAGGTATTCGTCGATGTCGCTGGGCAGTGGCGCGCTCGCCGCGTAGCTGACCACCGGGTCGCAGCCGATCGCGACGGCGACCGGCAGGCGCTCACCCCGCCGCTCCGCGACGGCGTGATGGGCGGTGGAGTCCTTGTGGATCTGCCAGTGCATCCCGAGCGTGTTGTGCGAGTGCTGTTGCAGGCGGTAGAGCCCGAGATTGCGCTTGCCGGTCTCGGGGTGCTTGGTGTGTGTCAGCCCGAAATTGTGGAAGACCCCGCCGTCGCCCGGCCAGACCTGCAGCCCGGGCAGCAGGTTGAGGTCAACCTCACCGCCGGTGAGCACAACCTCGTGACAGGGCGCGGTTTTGACCTTCTTCGGCGGGACCGACTTGAGCTGCAACACCTTGCCGATGCCCTCGCGAATGCCGGACCAACCGACCGGCAACTCGGGCTTGACCATCGCGCCGATCCGGTCGCCGACCTCGTCGAGCGACTCGACGCCGAGCGCCATCGCCATCCGTTTCTCGGTGGCGAAGAGGTTGATCGCCACGGGCATGTCGCCGCGGGTGGGCCGCTCGAAGAGCAGCGCTGGGCCGCCGGAGCGGACTGTGCGGGTCACCACCTCGCTGATCTCAAGCGTCGGGTCGACCGGGACAGTGACGCGACGCAGCTCGCCGGCCGCCTCGAGGGCGGCGAGAAAACTCTGGAGATCTTCGTAGGGAAACCCGCGAGGCGCCATGTCCCCCAGTGTTCCGCACCGGTACGACAGTTCGGCGCGGGGGCGATCACCATAACCCGGGATGTCCGATTCGCGTTGAGTGGGCGATTGTCCCTCCCCTGCTCAGCGAGGTGGCCGTGAAGCTTCGGAACGTGGCGCGGTGGTGCGCCCTGGCCGGGCTGGCCGTCTCGTTGGCCGGCGCGGCCCCGGCGCTGTCCGCTATCTCCGGACGGGCCGCGAGGCTGCCGATCTGCGCTCCCGGCGCCGCCTCCTCCGGGCCGCCGGCTGGACCGGCCGGGCCGGATTCCCCGGGCGCCTGCCGGGCCGGCGGCCACACCCTCGAGTCCGGGGTGCGCCTCGCCCGGCCCGGCGAGACCGGCTTCACCCCGAGCGGCTACCACCACCTGGGCGCGAACACCGGTGGCGAGTGGAGCGGCGTCTCCGGGCGGATCTCCGTGGTGGACGGGTCGGTGCGTCCCGGCACGTACGATTTCGTAGCCGGCCGCTTCATGGTCAAGCGCGACCTGGGCGGCGGAAACATCGCCTGGATGGAGGCCGGGTGGGCGGAGACCGGCTGGGCGGGCGCGGGCCGGCAGCACATCTACACGTTCAACACCAACACCAAGACCTGGCAGTTCTACGACCAGTACGCCCTGCGGCCCGGTGACCGGGTCTGGATCGACATACACAGCGACGCGGACGGCGTCTGGGGCGCCTGGCTGTGGTGGAACAACCGGTGGAACCTGCTGACGGTCCAGAAGCTGCCGATCGGCTCCAGCGCCTACGTGGAGCAGTACGTCGAGGTGCACGTCGACTCCGGCCAACCCGCCCACGTCGACGTGCCCCCGGTGCTCGTGGACAACGTGCAGTTGCGGCCGCCCGGCGGCGGCCCGACCCGGTTCTGGCGCGCGGACGTGCCCACGCTGACCGGCGGCGACCCCGGCCAGCAACAGCGCAACGGAGGCTTCTGCCTGAACTGGGTCACCCGTTACGACACCTGGACCGCCGGTGACTGCCCGGCCGACGCGGGCGGCCTGGGCGGCGGCCTCCTCATGCCGACCGGCCCCGATCCGCTGCCGTCCGGCGACGCCGAGGTGGTCGGCCCGGCCGGCGGCGGTCCCGCCGCGAACCCGTCCCGGTCCGAGCCGGCCCGCATCGCCACGCCGTCCCCGGCCGCCTCCCGCGATGGCGAGGCGGGAGGCGACGCCGCCTCGGCCGGCGGTCCGCCGCCCGCGACGGACGAGCAGAGGCCGGCGCACGGCGTCTTACCCTCGCTGCTCGGCAGCCTCCTCGGCGGTCAGTGACGGCCGAAGTCGGCCTGGGTCACATGCCGCCGGCGTTGGCGTACGAGTGCAGGCCGGAGAAGAACAGGTTGACCCCGAACAGGTTCATCAGCATGGTCGCGAAGCCGAGCAGCGCGATCCAGGTAGCCACGTTGCGCTTGACGCTCGGCGTCGAACGGGCGTGCAGGTAGGCGGCGTAGACGACCCAGGAGATGAACGCCCAGACCTCCTTGGGGTCCCAGCCCCAGTAGCGGCCCCAGGACGCCTCCGCCCACAGCGGGCCGGCGATCAGCGCGCCGAAGGTGAACAGCGGGAAGGCGAAGGCGTGCATGCGGAAGGTCAACCGCTCCAGCGTCACGGCCTCCGGCACGCGCTTTCCCAACGTGTACGGGAACCGCCGCTTGCCCTGGTCGTAGCCGTTTCGGATGAGGAACATCGAGGCCGGCACGGCGCCGATCAGGAAGATGCCCGAGGCCAGGATGATCGTCGAGACGTGGATGACGAACCAGTACGAGTGCAGCGCCGGCACCAGCGGGCCGACAGGCGTGTAGGCGACCATGCCGTCCGCGCCGAGGAGGACGACCAGGCCCAGCGTGGCGAAGAGGCCCAGGTGCCGCACCGCGGGCCGGCGCAGCACGACGCCCACCCAGACCGCCGACCCGACGAAGGTGGCCGACAGGATGTACTCGTACATGTTGCCCCAGGGCATGCGGTCCGCCGCGATGCCGCGAGTGGCCAGGGCGCCGAGGTGCAGCAGCAGGCCGACCATGTTGAAGCCGACCGCGATCCGGCCGGCCCACTCGCCGGCGCCGTTGCGCGACGCGGCCTGCGCCTCGACGACGTCGTCCGGGACCGCCGCTGTCACATCGTCCGGAACCGCCGTCGCATCGTCCGGAACCGGGGCGCCGGCGCCGACCAGTTGCCGCGCGGGGCGGGCCGCCGCCTTGCCGATCCGGCCGCGGTCGCCGAAGGCGTACTCGCCCGCGTAGCACACCATCGCGACCAGATAGGCCAGGACTGTGAATGCCATCAGGTTGTTCGACAAACCCGCCATCAGGGCGTCCCTTCCTCGGCGGCCTTCACGAGAGCCTGGAACTCGTCGGAGAAACCGGGATAGTCGGTGCGCGGCAGGCCACCGGCCGACAACAACGTACCGCCGCCGTCGCCGCCGGAGCCGGGCAGGGCACGGAACCACACGCGGCGCCGGTGGCCGGCGAGCGAGAGCATCAGGCCGATCAGCCCGAGAACGGCGCCGACGAGCACCAGCGACTGGGTCGGGTCGTACCGGATGGCCAGCGTGGCGAACGGGCGGGTGCCGAGGAACTCGAGCTTGGTGCCGTCGTCCAGCGTCCAGGTGTCGCCGACCTTCAGCTCGTGCGGCCGGGCCCCGCTCACGTTCTTGAGCGCGCCTGACGCGATCTGACTCTGGTCGAGCGCGTAGACCGAGCCCGGCGTGCCGACATCCAACCCAAGATCACCGCGGTACGCGGTCAGGAACATCGCCGGCGCGTTTTCCGCCGGAAAGGCCGAGGTCGCGCTGCCGTCGGCGGGGACGGTCGGCAGGTAACGGCCCTCGAAGCCGACCTGCAACTGCGGGTCCCGCTTATCGGTCCTGGGGTCGATGTTGACGTCGGGGAACTGGGCCACGCCCTCGCTGGTCTGCATCCCGTCGATCGGCAGGAACGGCACGATCTTGGTCTGCGAGACGCCGTAACGGTCGGTGTAACGCAGGATCGGCGCGTAGCCGTGGCCGAGCAGGTGCACGTTGGCGTGGTAGAGCCGCAGCGGGGCGTTGACCGTGAACGACCGCGTCTTCTCCGCCCCGCCGTTCTCGCTGACCGCGACCGTCGCCTCGAACGTCTTCGGCTGGCCCGTGGACTGGTACGTGGCGGTGAAGTCGGTCAGCTCGAGGCAGAAGTCGGGCAGATCGGACGCCTGCACGCGAGGACCGAGCGTGGAGTCGTCGTACTGGGCGAGCGAGTCGCAGAAGCCCTGGTCGGCGCCGCCCACCAGGATCCGGTTGCCGTGCCAGCCGTACCAGTGCCCGAAGCCGACCCCGACCAGCACGGCCAGCAGCGCAAAATGGAAGAGAAGGTTGCCGGTCTCCTTCAGGTAGCCCTTCTCCGCCGACACCGTCCAGCCTCCGCCGCCCTCGCGCACGACGGCACGGAACCGGCGGCGGCGCAGCTTGCGGGCGACGGCCTCGGCCACGGCGGCCGGCTCGCCCGCCAACTCGCTCGCCGGGGTGTGCTGCGGGAGCCGCTCGAGCCGTTTCGGCGCATCGGGCGGCACCCTGCGCAGGGCCCGCGCGTGGTCGGCCAGGCGGGGCAGCACGCAGCCGACCAGCGAGGTGAACAGCAGCAGGTAGATCGAGGCGAACCAGGGCGACCCGTACACCGCGAAGCCGTCGACCCGCTCGATCCAGGGCGCCAGCTGCGGATGGGCGAGGTAGTAGCGGTCGACCTGCTCCGGGCTCACCGCGCGCTGCGGGAACACCGAGCCGGGAATGGCCGCGACGGCGAGCAGGAAGAGCAGAACCAGGGCCGTACGCATGCTGGTCAGCTGGCGCCACGAGTTGCGCAGCAGCGCCCAGGCCCGGTTGGCGCGACTCGGCGGCGGCGCGGCGGCCGTCGGCGTGCGCTCCTGAACGGTAGTCACAGCAAGGTCCCCGCACCGAAGTCGAACGTCGTCTGCAACCACACCAGGAAGTGGTTCCACCCGCCGCTGACCAGCGCGACACCGACCAGGATGAGCAGCGCGCCGCCGACGCGGGTGACCCACCGGCTGTTGCGCCGGATCGCCCGGAAGACCCCGATCAACTTGCGGAAGAAGAGCCCGAAGAGCACGAACGGCACCCCCAACCCCAGGCTGTACGCGAGCGCGAGCACCACGGCCCGGCTCGTCTCGCCGCTGGTCGTGGCCAGGACGAGGACGGCGCCCAGGGTCGGGCCGACGCACGGCATCCAGGAGAGCGCGAAGATCGCCCCGAAGACGGGCGCTCCGATCAGCCCGGCCGCCGGCAGCTTGCTGATCCGGGCCTCCCGCTGCATCCCCGGGATCCAGCCCAGATAGCCGAGCCCGAGCACGATGACCAGCACGCCGAGCACCACGTTGAGCGCGTCCTGATGGCTCTTGAGGGTGTAGCCGATGTTGGCGACCAGGGTGGCCAGCAGCGTGAAGACGACCGCGAAGCCGAGCACGAAGAGCACCGTGCCGGCCAGCACCCGGCCCTT
>Ga0307508_10005826_pt1 | contig 11643 bp, 11 predicted proteins | sample 9_EM_MG_FD_203089 | JGI IMG/M metagenome (GOLD analysis project Ga0307508, IMG submission 203089) | Populus trichocarpa ectomycorrhiza microbial communities from riparian zone in the Pacific Northwest, United States - 9_EM | ecosystem: Host-associated > Plants > Roots > Unclassified | place...
GGCGGCCGAACAGCAGCGGATGCGTGGAGTACGGCGGCTCGGCCACGTCCGTCAGGAGCGCGCGGGCGCCCTCCGTGAACGTCTCCTGTGCCTGCTCCAGTTCGTCGTGGGACTCCAGGGCCTCCGCCACGATCACCCAGGGGGCCGGGTCCCGGGGGGCCGCCGCGCGGACGCCCTCGATGATCGCGCGGGCCTCGGCCTCATGGCCGTACTCCCAGAGGTTCGCGGCCTTGAGGGCGCGGACGAGGAACGGGTCCTCCAAGCCGTCCTGAGCGGCCAGCAGGCGGTCGTAGAGGGCGGTCGCGGCGGGGCGGTCGCCGGAGAGTTCCAGATGGGCCGCGGCCTGCACGAGCAGGGCCTCGGCGTCTTCGGGATACCGGTCGGCGGTCCGCTCCAGGCGCGCCGCTTCGGCGTTGTGGTCGACGTTCTCGGCAGGCGTGTCGGGGCGCATGGGTGACACCGTACTGCCGATCAGTGACAAAGGGAGAGAGAGGTGCAGGCCAGGGCCCGGACAGCACAGGAAGCCCCGGCCCGCACCGGGCTCAGATCGTCACGCCGTCGATCTGAAGCGTTTGCACGGCCTTCGCCGCGAACGGGACGGCGACGGTCTTCCCGCTCAGGTACGTGTTCGAGTACGAGGCGTAGGCGTCCCCGCCGGTCGTCACCGTGTTCCAGCGCGGGACCAGGCCGCCGGAGCCGCCCGAGACCGTCGTGAACGACGACAGGTCGAAGGTCAGGGTCTGGGCCGAGGTGGAGGTGTTGAGGGCGACGATGATCAGGCGCTTCGCACTCGCGTCGTAGGCCGCCGTCGCGTAGCTCACCCCCGTGTCGAGGATCTTCATCCCCGGGCGGATGTGCCGGGCGAACTGGGCCATGACGTAGTACTTCCGCTGGACCGTCGTCGGCTGGAGGGTGGAGGCGTCGTACGCGATCATCGCCCAGCCCGTCGACGGGTCCATGACCTGCCAGTAGACCCAGGCCGTGGGGTGCAGCCAGCGGAAGTCGTAGAGCAGGTTGAAGGCCATGGTGTAGCCGGTGCCGTCGCTGTCGCCGGTCTCCGAGTTCCACAGCTTCTTGCCGGCCGTGGTCACCACGTCCGTGTAGAGGAGGTCGCGGCGGCCGCTGGAGCCCTGGTAGCCGTGGACGTTGACCTGGTTGACGTACCCCTTCGTCGTCGAGCTGAAGGAGTTCCAGGTGGTGCGGGCGAGGTCGTAGCTCGTCTCGTCGGAGGCCGAGATCTTCGTTCCCGTCAGGCCGCGCCCGTCCAACTCGCTGCGCAGATACGGCAGTACGGCCGACTGGACCGTCGCGTCCATGTGGCAGCCCTCCTGCGTGCCGGTGGCGGTCCACCAGGACGAGGAGGGCTCGTTGAAGGCGTCCACGGTCGCGAAGTTCACGCCCCAGTTGTTCTTGGCGTAGAGGGCGGTCGCGGCCAGGTGGCTCGCGTGCTGGCGGTAGTTCCAGGTCTGGAGGTTGTTGCCGCCGCCCGAGGCGCCCGACGGGTTGTGGTTCGAACACATCCACCACATCGGGGAGTTGGCGAAGAGCTCCGAGGTCGCGCCCCTCGACGTGGCCTTCACCAGCATCGCCCGCTGGTTGGCGTCCGCCGTCCAGTCCCAGGCCGAGGAGGTCGGGTCCTCGTTGTTGTAGTCCTGCCAGAAGCCCTCGATCTGCTTGAAGGCCGGGATGTTGGCCGAGGCGACCATCGACTCGCCGCTGATCGTGTTCCAGCTGCACGCGCCCAGGTTGTAGCGGGCGATGTTCATGCCGAGACCGGGGAGCGAAGTGCCGTTGTAGGACGTCGACTTGGTGGTGAAGAAGATGTCGGCGAAGTCGTCCCGGGCGCCGAACACATTGGCCCACCAGGCCAGGGAGGTGCCCCAGCCCTCCCAAGTGCCGTACGACGTCCCCGGGTTGACGGCGATCGTGGCGTCCGCCCGGGCGGTGCCGGTGGCCAGTGCGCTGCCGAGGAGGGTGCCTCCTGCGGCTGTCAGCAGCGTTCTGCGTCGGATCATGGGGTCTCCGATTCGTTCGACGCCGGTCCGTCCCTGGACCGGCGTCATTGGCCGTGTCCCGTTCATGCCAGGGGACCAGGGGAAGCATCGGGTGTGGCCAGTGAGGTTGTCGAGAGTTCTGACAGCCCTTCTTAAAACCTGTGGAAGAAGTTCGGGATCTCGGACACGCGGGCGATCCGGGAGCGCTCGGGCTGGTGACTTGAAGATGCGGCCCTTATCGTGCGGGCGGCCCTCTCCGAGGAGGTGTGCCTCATGGGCTCCCGCATCGTGCACCATGGCGTCCGGCGCCGGCGCGAGCGTCGCCGACGTGTGCTCTGGAGCGGCGGTGAACTCCTGGTCACCGTAGGGGTCGTACTGCTTCTGCTCGTCGTGCATCAGTTGTGGTGGACCAACCGGGAGGCCAGGGAGGGCGCTCAGCGGAAGGTCGAGGCGCTGGAGCGGCAGTGGGGGCAGGAGGAGGCCGGAGCCGATTCCTCCACGGGTTCCGATACGGCCGGCCCGTCCCCGTCCTCGTCCCCTTCCCTGGCCGGGCGCCGGACTCATGCGACCGCTCCGACCACGGCCACCGAATCCCGCGACCGATCCCAGGCCTACGCCATCCTCACCGTCCCCCGCCTGAACCTCCGTGTCCCCGTCGCCGAGGGCGTCGGCAAGCAGGTCGTGCTCAACAAGGGGTACGTCGGTCACTACCCAGGCACCCAACAGCCGGGCCAGGCAGGGAACTTCGCGCTCGCCGGGCACCGCAACACCCACGGCGAGCCCTTCCGGTACATCAACCGGCTCGCGCCCAAGGACACCATCCGGGTGGAGACGGCGACCGCGGTCTACACGTACGCCGTGGACCGGACCCTGCGCCAGACCTCGTCCCGCGACTCGGGCGTCATCCGCAGGATCCCGCGCTCGACGCTCCACCCCTCCTACGGCTACGCCACCCCCGGCTACTTCATCACCCTCACCACCTGCACCCCGGAGTACACGTCCCGGTACCGGCTGGTGGTGTGGGGGAAGCTCGTGTCGATGCGGCCGCGTTGAGAGGACGGCCGTATCCGGAGCGTCAGCGCTCCCGCAGCACAGCCACACCCCCCGCCGCCACCACCGCGAGCCCCGCCGACACGAGCATCGCGATGTCAGCGCCGTGCGCGAGCCCGCCACTCGACGACGTGGCGAGGGCGATGGTGAGGGCGACTCCGGCGCAGGAACCGATGTAGCGGAAGGTCTGTTGGGCGCCGGAGCCCATAGCGGCACGCGCGGCCGGTACCGACTCCACCGCGAGCAGCGGCAGGGCGGCGTTCAACAGGCCGCTGCCGACTCCGGCGACCACCAGGCCAGGCAGCAGCCGTACCCAGGAACCCGCGTCGAGGGAGCCCAGCATCGTCAGGACGCCCGCCGCGTGCAGGCCGAAGCCGAGGGCCAGTTGGAGGCGGGGCGGGACGCGGCCGGCGAGGCGGCGGGCCTGGAGGGCGACCGCGAAGGACAGGCCGGACCAGAGCAGGAAGAGCCAGGCGGTGTCCATCGCGCTCATGCCGACGGTCTGCTGGAGCAGGGCCGGGAGGAAGCTGAACAGGCCGATCACCGCGAGCCCCGTGAACAGGCCGCCGGAGGAGGACGCGAGGAAACCGCGGTGCCGGAGCAGGCCCAGGTCGATCATCGGGGTCCGCGAGCGGCGTTCCACCGCGACGAACGCGCCCAGCAGGACGGCGGAAGCCAGCAGCAACAGCCCCACCGGCGCCCGCAGCCAGCCGTCCCGGCCGAGTGTCAGCGCCGCGACCAGGGCGACCAGGGCAAGCCCGAAGGTCACCGCTCCGGCGAGGTCGGGGCGGCCGCCGCGCGGGGCCCGGGACTCCGTCAGGAGCCGTGCGGACAGGGCGGCCACGAGCACGGCGGCGGCGCCGAGAACGCCGTAGGACACCCGCCAGTTCGGCATCGCGCCGCTCAGCAGAGGGCCGATCGCGATGCCGCCGCTGACGAACGCGCCCCAGACACCGGTCGCGTGCAGCCGGCCCCTCGGCGTGGGGAACGCGTGGACGATCAGGCCCAGGCTGCTCGCGAGCAGGGCCGCGCTGGCCGCGCCCTGGGCGATGCGGGCGAGGGTGAACGGCCAGGTGGACGAGGTCAGTGCGCCGAGGGCCGTGGTCAGGCCCAGCGCCAGGGTGCCCGCGACGAAGATCCGGCGCCGGCCGTAGTCGTCGGCGAGGCTGCCGGCGACCAGGAGGAGGGCGGCGAGGCCGAGCGGGGTGCCGTTCAGGAGCCAGGCCTGGGCGGAGAGCGGGGTGTGCAGGGTGGCGGCGATGTCGGGGAGCGTGACCATCGGCGCGGTGTACGTCATCAGGGCGACGGCGGTTGCGGCGCTGGTCAGGGCGAGGGTGGCGCCCGGACGCGGCGACGGCTCGGGGGCGGTCGCGGCCCGTCCCTTCGTAAGGGTTCGCTCATTGAACCTAGTCATGCCGAGTACCGTAACAGAGTAGGTTCGTTCATTGAACCGATGGACGGAAATTCGTTACAGTGGACGTCATGGCACTGGGCAAGGACTACGCGACACAGGAATGCTCGATCGCCCGCGCGCTGGAGATCGTCGGCGAGCGCTGGACCCTGCTCGTCGTCCGCGACGCCCTCTACGGCGTCCGGCGCTACAACGACTTCCTCGTCCACCTCGGCATCCCGCGCGCCGTCCTGGCCGCCCGCCTCCAGATGCTCACCGAGGAGGGGATCCTCGAGAAGCGCCGGTACCAGGAGTCGCCGCCGCGCGACGAGTACGTCGTCACCGACCGCGGCATCGCCCTGTGGCCCACCCTGCGCGCCCTCGGCCGCTGGGGCCGCGAGCACTACGGCGACACCGTGCTGCGCACCTTCCAGCACGCGGACTGCGGCACCGAACTCGGCTCCTACGGCGAATGCCCCGCCTGCGCGAAGGCCGTACCGGTCGAGGACGTCCTCATGGTCCCCGGCCCCGGACTCGACCCCGACCCCGCGAACCCGGTCAGCCGGGCCCTGCTCAAGCCGAAGAGGCTCTTGCAGCCGGTCGTGGTCGATCAGGTATAACCGAGAGAGCCCGTGTGGAGGGCTGTGGAGGGGGGAGCGCCGTGATCCGTAGCTGGACGACCTCGCGTCCCGCCGCCGTGCTGCTCCTCCTCGTCCTCGACCTCGCCCTGCTCGACACCGGCAGCCTCTCCGCCGCCGTCGCGCTCGCCGCGGTCAGTTCCGCCCTCGCGGTCTGCGCCCTGTCGGCCTCGCACCGCGCGCCGGCCATGGCCCCCACCCGGGTCCGTACGGCCATCCGCGACCGCGACCGCCGTACGGCCTTCCTCCCGCAACGCGACCCCGACGCCAACGGGCGCTCCCGCCCCCGAGCGCCCGGACACGCCCTCCCGGCGACCGTCGCGTAGGGACCTGCTTCCGTAGACCTTTCTCGCAGGAACACCCCGCGCGGGTCGTCATGCCGCCTCTCCTCACTGCCGGCACGACGAGACCCCCGGAGGGCTCACCCATGTCCGTCTTCTCCGTGTTCGCAGGCCTGGTCCAGGACCTGGCCGACCTGCTCCAGCCGCTCTTCGGCGCCACCGCGGCCGCCACCGCGATCGTCCTGTTCACCGCTTTCGTACGACTGCTCGTGCACCCCCTGTCCCGCGCCGCCGCCCGTGGCCAGAAGGCCCGCACCCGGCTCCAGCCGAAGATCGCCGAGCTGCGGAAGCAGCACAAGGACAGCCCCGACAAGCTCCAGAAGGCGGTGCTGGAGCTGCACGCCGAGGAGAAGGTCTCACCGCTCTCCGGCTGCCTTCCCGGGATGTTCCAGCTGCCCGCGTTCTTCCTGCTGTACCACCTCTTCTCCAACACGACGATCGGCGGAAAGGCGAACGAGCTGCTCGGTCACGAGCTGTTCACCGCGCCCCTCGGCGGACGGTGGGCCGACGCCCTGGGCGACGGCGGGGCGTTCGGCGGGGCCGGGCTCGTGTACGTCGGGCTGTTCGTCGTGGTCGCTGTCGTCGCCTGCTTCAACTTCCGCCGTACGAAGCGGATGATGGCCGCGAATCCGGCCGTGCCGGTGGGCGACGGCACGCCCGTGCCGGGCATGGGGGCGATGAGCAAGGTCATGCCGTTCATGTCCTTCTTCACGCTCTTCACCGTGGCGGTGGTGCCGTTGGCGGCCGCGCTGTATGTGGTGACCAGTTCGACGTGGGCCGCGGTGGAGCGGGCCGCGCTCTACCGGTGACCCTGGTGACGGTCCAGTCCGTGAACCGGGTATTGCGGAGTGGACACCGAGCTTGGAGGATCGACCAGTCATCCGATGGCTGCACCCGTCGGACGATGCCCCGAGATCGAGGGAGATAGTGATCATGAAGTTGCTGCGAGTCGGTACGGCCGGAGCGGAGAAGCCCGCGCTGCTCGACGCCGACGGGGTCCTGCGGGACCTGTCCGGTGTCGTGGACGACATCGACGGGACGCTGCTCGCCGACGACGCGGCACTCGGCCGGGTCCGCGCGGCCGCCGAGGCCGGGGAACTGCCCGCGCTGGACGCGGCCGGGCTGCGGGTCGGGCCGCCGCTCGCACGGATCGGGAAGATCGTGTGCATCGGGCTGAACTACCACGACCACGCCCGCGAGACGGGGGCCGAGCCGCCCGCCGAGCCGGTGATCTTCTTCAAGGCCGCGGACACGGTGGTGGGCCCTTATGACACGGTGCTGGTGCCTCGGAAGTCGGTGAAGACCGACTGGGAGGTCGAGCTGGCGGTCGTGATCGGGCGTACGGCCCGGTATCTGGAGTCCGCTGAGGAGGGGCTCGCTCATGTCGCCGGGTACGCGGTGGCGCATGACGTGTCCGAGCGGGAGTTCCAGATCGAGCGGGGCGGGACGTGGGACAAGGGGAAGAACTGCGAGACGTTCAATCCGCTGGGGCCGTGGCTTGTCTCCGCGGACGAGGTGGGCGACCCTCAGGATCTTTCACTGAAGCTGTGGGTCAACGGGGAGCTGAAGCAGGACGGGACGACCGCCGAGCAGATCTTCCCTGTGGGTGAAGTGGTGCGGTACGTCAGTCAGTTCATGACGCTGTATCCCGGTGATGTCATCAACACCGGTACGCCGGCGGGGGTGGCGATGGGGCGGCCCGAGCCGAAGCCGTATCTGCGGGCCGGGGATGTGGTGGAGCTGGAGATTTTGGGGCTTGGACGTCAGCGGCAAGAGTTCAAAAACGCCTAGGGGGCGGGGGCTGCGGGTTGTTGGCGACCGCGAGTCCGTCGTGGCTGGTCGCGCAGTTCCCCGCGCCCCTAGGCCAGACCACTCACGCCAATAGAGATGCGAGCCTGCGCCATTCCTCCCTCGGGAGGGTGTACCTGTCGCCCCCGTTGACCACCTGAAGTGCCACGTGATCCGCGCCCGCCTCGATGAACTCGTCGATGCGGGCGCGGATTTGCGTGTCGTCGCCCCAGGCGTACACCGCGTCGACCAGGCGGTCGCTGCCGCCGTCCTTCAGGTCGTCCTCCGTGAAGCCGTGGCGGAGGAAGTTGTTGGTGTAGTTGGGCAGGTCCAGGTAGATGGCGAGGTAGCCGCGGGCCACGCTGCGGGCCTTGGTGGGGTCGGATTCGAGGACGACCTTCAGTTCCGGGGCCAACAGGGGTGCCTCGCCCAGGAGTTCGCGGGAGCGTGCCGTCTGTTCCGCGGTGATCAGATACGGGATCGAGCCGGCCGAGCGGTCCCGGGCCAGCTCGATGGTCCTGGGGCCCAGCGCGGCCAGCACGCGGCTTTCGGCGGGGACTCCCGCCTCGTCCAGGGTGTCCAGGTAGGCCACCAGGGCCGAGTACGGGCGGCGGTACCGGTCGGCGAGCTTGGCGTGGCTGACGCCCAGGCCCAGGACGAAACGGCCGGGGTGGGCGGCGTCCAGGTCGGCGAAGCTCGCGGCGGCGGCCTCGGGTTCGTGGTCCCAGATGCTCTGGATGCTGGTGCCGACGGCGATCCGGGAGGTCGCCTCGAGCAGCGGGGCGGCGTTGGCCGCCGAACTGCTGCCGCCCAGCCAGATCGCGCCGAACCCGAGTTCCGCCAACTCGGCGGCGGCCTCGGCGCGTTCGCCCCGCAGGGACGGGTCCTCCGCACGCAGGCCGCCGCCGTTCCAGATGCCGTACTTTCCGATGGTCTCCTTCATGGCAGGTGCCAACGTGCCGGGCCCCGGCGATAATTCCTGTCCCGGACTAACGGTCCTTGCCCAGGAACTCCTCCAGCGCCTCCACCACGAACCGGTGGTCCGCGAGTTGGGGCAGGCCCGAGACCGTCACCGTGCCCACCACGCCGACGCCCTCCACCGTGATCGGGAAGGAGCCGCCGTGGGCCGCGTACTCGTCCGGGTCCAGGCGCGAGGACTCCTCGAAGGTGCTGCCCTTGGCGCGGAAGCGGGCGCCGACCAGGTAGGAGGCGGAGCCGTAGCGCTCCACGACCCGGCGCTTGCGGTCGATCCAGGCGTCGTTGTCCGGGGCGGAGCCCGGCAGGGCCGCGTGGAAGAGCTGCTGGCCGCCGCGGTGGATGTCGACGGCCACCGGAGCCTGCCGCTCCCGGGCCAGCTCCACCAGCAGCGACCCCAGCGCCCACGCGTCCTCGTAGGTGAACTGCCGGAAGACCAGGCGGCGTTCCTGCGCCTCCAGCTCCTCCAGGGGCGGGGTGAGTTCCGGGTGGAACTTCGGGGTCAGCTCGGTGTTGTGCGTCACAGCTTCACCGCCACTCCGTCGAGGGCCGAACGGCGCGCCGCCTCCAGTACGTCGAGGGCGGCGGCCGCCTCCAGCGCGGTCACCGGGTTGGTGCCGCCCTCGGAGAGAGCCCTGGCCACGGCCGCATAGTAGGCCGGATAGGCGCCCGGGAGGGTCGGTACGGCGGTGCCGCCGCCCGTCAGGGGGGACTCGCCGGCGCCGAGCCGGCCCCACAGCGACTCGGGCTCCCGGCCCCAGTCGACGCCGGGACGCTCGCCCTCCTTGAGGGCCGCCTCCTGCGGGTCCAGGCCGTACTTCACATAGCCCGCCTCCGAGCCCAGCACCCGGAAACGCGGGCCGAGTTGGGCGGTGGTGGCGGTGGCGTACAGGTGGGTGCGGACACCGCCGGCGTGGGTGATCGCGATGAACGTGTCGTCGTCGACCTCGGCGCCCGCGCGGCGGATGTCCGACTCGGCGTACACGGAGGTCGCGGGCCCGAAGAGGAACAGGGCCTGGTCGACGAGGTGGCTGCCGAGGTCGTAGAGCAGACCTCCGATCTCTGCGGGGTCGCCGGACTCCCGCCAGCCGCCCTTCGGCTGCGGCCGCCACCGCTCGAAACGGGACTCGAAGCGCCATACGTCGCCCAGCGCGCCCTCGTCGAGCAGCTTGCGCAGCGTCAGGAAGTCGTTGTCCCAGCGCCGGTTCTGGAAGACGGAGAGGAACAGGCCGCGCTCCTCGGCCAGGGCGGCGAGCTCGCGGGCCTCGGCCGCGGTGCCCGCGATCGGCTTGTCGACCACGACCGGCAGGTCCGCCTTCAGGGCGGTGGTGGCGAGCGGGACATGCGTCTTGTTCGGGGAGGCGATGACGACCAGGTCGAGGTCGCCCGCGCGCGCGAACAACTCGTCCGGACTCGCCGCGACGCGTACGTCCGGGAACTCGGCGCGGGCCTGTCCCTGCCGCTCGGGGTTGGCGGTGACCACCGTGTCGAGGGTGAGGCCCTCGGTGGCGGCGATCAGCGGGGCGTGGAAGACGGAGCCCGCGAGGCCGTAGCCGACGAGGCCCACGCGGAGGTCAGCAGCAGTCATGCCCTCCACTTTCGCAACGCTGTTGCCAAAGTGCAAGCGCCGGGGAGAATGGCGGATGTGAACAGGACGAACGGCGGCGCCAACCTGCTGGCCCTGCGCAGCCACAACACCGCGCTCGTGCTCGACCTGCTGCGGAGGGCGGGCGCCGAGGGGATCAGCCGGCTGGAACTCGCCGAACGAACGGGGCTGACCCCCCAGGCCGTCAGCAAGATCACCGCACGGCTGCGGGAGGAGGGCCTCGCGGCGGAGGCGGGCCGGCGGGCCTCGACGGGCGGCAAGCCGCGGACCGTACTGCGCCTGGTGCCGGGGGCGGGGCACGCGGTGGGGGTCCATCTGGACCGGGACGCGCTGCGGGCACTGGTGGTCGACCTCGACGGGGGCGTGGTGGCGGAGCGGAGTGCTCCGCTGGACCTGGGCGCGGGCGCCGAGGCCGTGGTCGGCGAGGTCGAGCGCGTGGTGGGGGAGGCGCTGGACCTCGCCCACCCCGGCCCCGTCTCCCTGCTCGGCGTCGGCGTCGCGCTGCCCGGACCGCTCGATCACGCGCGGGGCGTCCTGCACCGGGTCACGGGATTTCCCGAGTGGGACGGCTTTCCGCTGCGGGACGCGCTGGAGCGGAGACTGGGCGTGCCGGTCGTGGTCGACAAGGACACGAACGCGGCGGCCCTGGGCCTCGCGGTGGCCGGCGAGGGCGGCGGCGGGTCCTTCGCCTACCTCCATCTCGGGACGGGACTGGGCGCCGGGCTCGTGATCGGCGGGGCGGTGCACCGGGGGGCCCGGACGGCGGCGGGGGAGTTCGGGCACCAGGTCGTGCAGCTGGACGGGCCGCCGTGCGTCTGCGGGAACCGGGGGTGCATCGAGGTGCTGTGCCTCGCCGCGGTCGACCGGGGCGAGGCGGGCGAGGCGGCCCGGGTGCTCGGCGCGGGCGCCGCGAACCTCGTCGGCCTGCTCGACATCGACCTCGTACTGCTGGGCGGCCGTACCGTCGCCGCGGCACCGGACGCCTTCGTGCGGGGCGTCGCCGCCGTACTGGAGGAACGCGCTCAGGGCGAGGGGGCCGTACCGGTACGACTCGCGCGGGGCGGTGCCCGCGGGGTCGCGGAGGGGGCGGCTCAGCTGTTGCTGGGGCCGCTGTTCGGGAGGACGGACGGCTGACGGGCGCGCGGTCGGCCGATCGGGCGGTCTCCGGGGACCGTTCGAGGGCCCCGCACGGAATGGCGTCGTGACCTCGCCACCGCGTCCGGCACGGTCATGTGTTCATGCGACTGTGTACGACCGCTTCCCTCGGCCTCGCGGCGGCAGCAGCCGTCCTCCTCACCGCGCCCACGCCCCGCGCGCACGCGGCCCCCGCCCCCGACCAGGGCGGCTTCCCGATCACCACCCGCATCCACGGCGGCCCCGACACCTATGTGGCCGGAGGTGGCCTCGGCACCTGGTACCTGGACCTCACCAACACCACCGGCCGCACCCGCACCGACGTCCACCCGGTCGTCGTCCTCGTCGACGACCGGCACGCCCTCGAACCCTCCCAGCCCCGCCTGGAGTTCTACGACGGCGACCGCCCCCGTCCGGTCCGCTTCGAGGAGACCGACGCGGACGAACTCGTCGGCGCCTTCGACGACGGCTTCCCCGGCTTCACCGTCGCCCCCGGTAAGACCGTGACCGTGAAGATCCGCCTCGGCCTCACCTCGGACGCCGTACCGAACGACGTCACCGCCACGGCGGCCGTCGTACAGCGGCACGCGGACGACGGGGACTGGGTCGGGCAGTCGAACGACTACCGGTTCGCCGTCGACGCCGAACCGGCCCGCACCACCGCCCCCGGCGACGCCTCCCGCCCCTTCGCCGACGAACTCGCCCGCAGCGGCCTCGGCTCACCTCC
>Ga0307508_10005827_pt1 | contig 11643 bp, 11 predicted proteins | sample 9_EM_MG_FD_203089 | JGI IMG/M metagenome (GOLD analysis project Ga0307508, IMG submission 203089) | Populus trichocarpa ectomycorrhiza microbial communities from riparian zone in the Pacific Northwest, United States - 9_EM | ecosystem: Host-associated > Plants > Roots > Unclassified | place...
CCGCAGGTAGGAGCCGCCGCGAGCCCCGTCCGTGCGCACCAGCAGCCCGGGCGGCACCGCCGTCGGCCGGTACTGCTCGTCCGGGTCGCAGGCGCTGCCCACCAGCGTGTCCACCGGGACACCCGCGGCGGCCACGGTGGCCAGTTCCCGCAGGGTCACCACGAGCACCCGGGCTCGGCGCGCCTGCCTCAACGCGTCCGGGTCGCCCGCGGTGAAGTAGACCGCGTCGAAGTCGTCCAGGTCGGTCCAGGGCAGCGGGTCGGCGCCGCGCGGCTGGGGCCGGTCACCGATGGTCAGGGTGGTGCGCTCGCCAGACTCGTCGATCACGCTCAGCGCCCGGGCGGTCGGCGGGCCCGGTGGTGAGGTGTACAGGCGTACCCCGTACTCCTGAAGGTGTTGCCGGGCACGGAGGCCCTCGGAGTCGTCGCCGAGCCGGGTGAAGAAGTCGCACTCGCCGGTGAGGGCGGCCATCCGCACCGCCGCGACCGCGCCCCCGCCGGCCGGACCCTCCCAGACGCCGCGTGTCGGGCAGATCTCCCCGGCGGACGGCAGTCGGGTGACCCGCACGATGGTGGTCCATTCGACGTGGCCGACCACCGCGACGCGTAGGCCCATCAGGGTCGCCCGGACTTGCTGACCAGGTGGCCGCCGAGGGCCAGGACGTCGAGCGGGCCGGCGAAGAAGGTGCGCAGCGCGTCGGTCGGTGTGCAGACGATCGGCTCCGCCTCGTGGTTGAAGCTGGTGTTGAGCAGCACCGGAACTCCGGTCTCGGCGGCGAAGTCGGCGATCAGGCGGGCGTACCGTGGATGGTTCGCCGGATCGACGAGTTGGGGGCGCAGCGTGCCGTCGACGTGCACGGTCGCCGGGATGCGGGAGTGTGCCGCGGCGGACGCCCGGTAGGCGACGATCATGAAGTCGGCCGGCCCCACCAGGCCGTCGACGTATTCGCCGGCCGCGTCGGCGAGCATGCTGGGAGCCAGCGGCCGCCACATCTCACGCCGTTTGACCACGCTGTTGATCTGGTCGCGGCTGGCGGTTGTGCGCGGGTCGGCGAGGATGCTGCGGTGGCCGAGCGCGCGGGGGCCGCCCTCCATGCCGTTCTGGAACCAGCCGACTGTGCGGCCGGCGGCCAGGTGTTTGGCCACTGGGCTGGTGATGTCGTCGCCGTACTCGGTCGCGGTGATGCCGTACGTGTTGAGTGTGTCCTGGATCGCGGTGTCGTCGAAGCCGGGGCCGAGTCCCGCGCAGGTGAGCCTGGTCCGGGCGTCCGGCTGGTCACCGATACGGCGGGCGTGTTCCAGCGCGGCGCCGATGGCGCAGCCCGCGTCCCCGGCGGCGGGCTGGACGAACATGTCGGTGGCGCCGGCGGTACGCCACAGCATGCCGTTGGCCGAGCAGTTCAACCCGACCCCGCCGGCGACGCAGAGCCGCCGCGACGGTGAACCGGCCAGCGCTTGCCGGGCCAGGGCGCTCAGGCTGCGTTCCAGTGCGAGCTGGGCGGACGCGGCGAGGTCGGCCTGCCCGCGGGTGAAGCCGGGCGTACCGGTCATCCGGCCGGCGGCCGGGTCATAGTGCTGGTCGACGCGGTGGGCCGGTCCGGCGAGGCCGGTGAGGGCCGCCGAGCAAGTACGCAGGTAGTGGTGGTAGAACTCGGCGAGTCCGCGACCGTCGGTGAGCGCGGTCCGCGGACCGTGACGGGTCAGGTCGATCTCATAGCCGTCCGCCGTGGTGCGCAGGAACTCCAGGTCGTAACGGGGCTCGCCGTAGCCGGCCAGGCCCATCGTCTTGCCGGCGCTGGTGAAGTCGCCCAGCCCGATGTGCCGGGTCACCGCCTCGTAGAACCAGCCCAGCGACTGGTCGTACGGATACTGCCGGGTGAACGTGATGCCGCGCGGCCCGCCGTGTCCGATGCTGGTGGTGACGCCGTCGCCGTAACCGTCCACGACGAGGACGGCGGCCTCGTCGAAACCGGAGCAGTAGAACGCGGACGCGGCGTGCGCCAGATGGTGTTCGACGATCTCCAGCCGTTGCGGGCGGTGCCCGCCGAAGTGGCGGGGGTCCAGGTAGGCGGCGATGAGGTCGGGATCGTCGACGGAGTCGTGGGCCGGGTCCGGCCAGTGCGGGTTGAACGCGATCACTACGGCTTCGACGTCGGGCAGGCGTACCCCGGCCCGACTCAGGCACCAGGCGGCCGACAGCGAGCAGGAGCGGGATCCGCGGTTGTGCTTGACCCGCCCGAACCGCTCCTCCTCGGCGAATGCCACGATCCGCCCGTCGCGGACCAGGCAGGCCGACGAGTCGTGTTTGTACGCTCCGCCGAGTCCCAGGATCAGTGCCATGGTTCCCCTTCCTCACCACAAATCTCCTTATAGTGGATATATTGCTCACATGATCATGGAATCCGAGGTGCATCTCGCGACTGCCACCGATCGGGGCTATCTGCCCTACCTGGCAGCGCTCGGCCACAGCCTGCGGTGCGGCCGTCGGCCCGGGCAGCGGCTCACCCTCACGGTGCTGCACACCGCGGTCGACACGGCGGACCGGGACCGGGTGGCCGCGGCGGCGGATGGCGTCGACGTGCACTGGATCGAGGTCACCCCGGACCTGACCGGTTCCCGTGGCGGGGGCCTCGCCCAACGTCCGCACTACTTCCGCTGCCTGCTTCCCGAGGTGGTGCCGACCGGTTGGTCCCGCATCATCTACTTGGACGCCGACACCCTGGTGGACGGCGATCTCGGCGAGCTGTGGCGCCGGGACCTGCACGGCTTTCCGGTCGGCGCGGTCCGCGACCCTCTCGAGACCGTGGCCGCAGGCATCGGCGACTGGCGTGAACGAGGGCTCGACGGCGATGCCGGCTACTTCAACTCCGGCGTCCTGCTGATCGACCTGGACGCCTGGCGGGCCGAGGACGCCGGCTGGTCGGCGATCCGGCACTGTGCCACCAGCCGCGAGTACCTCACCGTCGGCGGACGGTGGGCCCAGCACGACCAGTACGGGCTCAACGTGGTCTTCCATCGCCGGTGGCACCGGCTGGAACCGAAGTGGAACTATCCGACGTTCCGGCCGTACCGGCCGGCGAGAGTACTGCACTTTCTCAGCAGCAGCGGCCGTCCCGGTTCCCGCTACTGCGATCCGCGATTCACCGAACGGTTCCATGCCGCCGTCGACCAGACCGCCTGGCAGGGTTGGCGCCCGGCGCAGCCCACGGTGGCGGCCCGATGATCCAGGACCTCGGGCTCACCGTCGGACTCGACCTCGGCGGCACCAAACTGGCGACCGTCGTGATCGGCAGGGACGGACGGATCCGGCACCGGCGCCACCGCGAGCACCACTCCCGCGACTATCCGGCCGTACTGGACGCGATCGTTGAGGCAGTGGCCGAATGTGACGGTGACGGTTACGCCCCGAGGATCGGCCTGGCCGTGGCCGGGCCGCTGGACCGCGACCGGGAGCGGGTGCTGGCCGCGCTGAATCTCGGCTTCGCCGATCGTCCACTCCGCTCCGACCTGCGGGAACGGCTCGGCCGGCCGGTTGTGTTGGAGAACGACGCCAACGCGGCCGCCCTCGCCGAATACCGGGTCGGCGCCGGAGCCGGAGCGCGTTGCCTGGTACTGCTGACCCTGGGCACCGGTATCGGCGGCGGCATCGTGGTCGACGGGCAGGTGTTGCGCGGGGCCGCCGGTGCGGCCGCTGAACTGGGGCACCTGCCGGTCGGCACCGACGACGCCGGCTGCGGGTGCGGCGCGACCGGCTGCCTGGAGCTTTATGCCAGCGGTACGGCCCTGGGGCGGCTGGCTGGGAGCGGCCGGAGCAGCCGTGACTTGGTGGCGGCCGCCGACCGTGGCCACCCCGGGGCCCGCCGGCTGCTGGCCGGCGCGGGCGATCGGATCGGCGAGGCCGTGCTGATGCTGGCCCCGGCGATCGACCCGGACGTGGTGCTGCTCGGCGGCGGCCTGGCGCACGCGGCCGCCACCTACCTGCTGCCCGCGCTGCGCGACCGTCTCACCGCGGGCTGGCCGTTCCGGGCTCGGCGCGCCCCGGCACGGGTGGGCCTGGCCGGTTGCGGTGTCGACGCCGGTGCGATCGGGGCGGCGCTGTGCGCCATGGCGGAAGGCGTCGAGGAGGTGCTGGTCAGCCGGTGAGCAGTGCCCGCGCGTGCACCGCAGCGTACCGCCGGTTGATGTCGCCGTCCGGCAGCCGGCCCAGCCACGGCTTGCCTTTCCCGGCGAAGTGCAGGATCCGCGCGTTCGGCTCCTCGGCGATCAACTCGGCCACCGGCACGATGTGCTCGGCCCGATACTGATCGCCCGGCAGCCGCAGGATAGCCGACATCGGGAAGGTGTTCCACCGCCGCGGCAGGCGCAGCCAGCCGTCGTCGACCGCCCAGTTCAGCGCGTCCTGATCCCAGAACCGCACGTGGTCGCGGTGGACCGTGAGGAAGTGCGCGCAACGCTCGAACACCTGGGCCCGCCCACACGCGGCCAGGTCCAGCAGCAGCACGCCGGAGTTGAAGTATTCGCGGTCGCCGGGCACACCGAGCCGCTGCCAGCCGGGCAGGCCGATGCCGTGCCGCAGGATCGGATTCTGCGGGTCGCGGACCGCCGCCACCGGCCGGCCCGCCAGGTCGGTCGCCAGCAGCTCGCGCAGATCGCCGACGACCAGTGTGTCGGCGTCCAGATAGAGCACCCGGTCGGCGTGCACGTGCTCGGGGATCTCCAGCCGCAGGTAGGTGGCGTCAGTGGCCCGCCCGGTCAGCGGATAGCGGCCCGGCGGGGTGCGAACGGCCACCGTCCGCACGTCCAGCTCCACCGCGCCGGCCTGACGGCGGATCCGGTCGAGGTTCGTCCCGGTCAGGCCGTTGTGCAGCACGTGAACCCGCAGCCGGGACAGGCAGCCGGGGTGCGCCTCGGCGAGCGAACGCAGCACCACCAGCAGCGGCTCGGCGAAACCGTCGTCGACACAGCAGACGATCGGCGGAAGGACGCCGGTCAACGCAGCTCCACGGCACTGGTCACGGTGGCCAGCAGCGAGGTCAGATCGTGCCGGTCGAACGAGTCGATCAGCGCGTCGGCGCCCTCGACGGCCGGATGGGTGCGCACCGCGATGCAGCGCAGCCCGGCCCGCTTGGCGGCGCGGATCCCGGCCGGGGAGTCCTCGATCGCCACTGCCTGCCCCGGTTCCAGGCCGAGCCGGGCCAAGGCGGTCAGGTATAGGTCGGGGGCGGGTTTGGCGCGTACCAGGTCGCCGTCGGCGCACTCGACGAAAGCCCAGCCGTCGGCGATGCCGCACTGGGCAGCGTAGCGGGCGATCCACGAGCGGTTGCTGTTGCTCACGATGGCCCGGTGCAGCCCGTCCTGGTCCACTTCGTCCAGCAGCCGGCGGATTCCGGAGCGGGCGCGCGCGGTCACCAGCAGCTCGTCCGTACGCCGCCGGACCAGCCGCTCGGCGGCGGCGCGGTCGACCCGGCGGCCGGTGAGCTGCTCCAGATGCTCCCACGGCGACAGCCCGGCGGTGCCCATCATGCGCAGCCAAGTTGTGTCCGACAGCCGGTGGCCGTGTTGCCGGAAGCACTCGTCGTAGGCCTGGAAGATGAACGGCTCGCAGTCCCACAGCGTGCCGTCGAAGTCGAACAGCACCGCCTCGATCCGGTTCATCAGCGCAGCTCCTGTGCGCCGGCGAGCAATGCGGCTACCCGAACGCCGGTGTCGGCCGGATCGCTCGACGAGGCCAGCAGCTCGCGTCCGCGGATCGCCCGCTCGCGGGCGGTCGCCAGCTTCTCCGCCCATTCCGCGGCCGGGTCGGGCGGGTCGATGTGGAAGGCAAGCGCCTGCCGCAGCGGGACCACCAGGCACCCGGACGCGATCAGCCGGGCTCCGAGGTAGGTGTCCTCCCAGCCCCAGCCCAGCCCGAACGCGGTGCCGAAACCACCGACCGCGCAAACCCGGCGCCGGGATGCGGCCATCAGCGCGGTGACCACCATCAGCGGCAGGTCCCAGCCTGCGCGGTCGGCGCCGAAGCCCAACTCGGCCAGATCGGCCGAGTCGTCCAGCGGCCAGGAGACGACCGGGCTGGAATGCACCTCGCCGGAGTGCACCGCGGGGTAACCGACCGGGGCCCGCCAGCGCACCCGGTGGTCGCCGACAAGCCGCGGCGGCCGCGGCGGCAGAGCGGCGCGCCCGTGCGTGGCCGGCCGGTATCCGACCGGCTCACGAAAGCCCAGCAGGACCAGGTCGTCGGCGGCGCGGGCGGCGAAGTCGGCCAGCACGTGCGGCAGCGGTACGACGTCCGCGTCCAGGAAGACCAGCGTCTCCGCCCGGGCAAGCGCGACACCGACGTTGCGTGCCGCCGCCGCGCCACTGCGCTCGGCCAGCCGCACCGCCCGGTCCACGACCGGATGCTCGGCCGCGATCTCATCGGTGCCGTCGCCGGACCGATCGTCCACCACGATGACTTCGACCGGCACGTCCACGGCTTGGGCGGCGAGCGCGTCCAGCACGGTGGGCAGGCTGTACGCGCGGTCGTACGCCGGAATGACCACGGAGAGCGATGAACCCCCGGCGGCCGTCGGCGTCGGAGCGTGCCACGGCAGGCCCGTCCGTTCCCGGAAGGCAAACTGCCGGGCCCGGTGATCATTGCCGCGTGCCGCTAGGAGGTCGGCCGGACTCGTAGTAGTCACGACATTGGGGTATCAGCCGTACCGGCCGGCACTTGGAGACCGCCGGGAAAGATCACTCTATCCGGTCGCCGAATCTTCATATCGGCCTGATACCTGCCGGTAAATCACTATATTCCCTGATCATGACCACCCTCGCAGCGCCCGTCCCGGCGCCGGAAACGGACGATGTCACCGGGCACTACTACTACCCGCCGGACCACCTGCACGCGGCGAGAGGTGAGGGCATCTATCTGTACGACGACGACGGCCGCCGCTACATCGACTGCTCGGCGGGCACGTTCAACCTGTCGCTCGGCTACGCGCACCCCGAGATCGTCGCCACCATCCGGGAACGGGCCGGCGAACTGGTCCATGTCACCTCCAAGTTCCAGACGGCCCCCGGCAACGAACTGGTGCGCCGGCTGGTCGGCATCGCCCCAGACGGGCTCACCCGAGTCCATCTGAAGTCGTCGAGCGGGTCGGACGCCAACGAGGCGGCGATCAAGATGGCACAGCACCACACCGGGCGTACCGATGTGGTGTCGCTGTTCCGCGGGCACCTCGGCCAGACCATCTCGATGATCGGCGCCTCCGGCGCCGCGTTCCGGCGCGCTCCGTTCTCGTTCGCCTCTACCGGAGTGCTGCACGTTCCGGACCCTTACTGCGGCCGGTGCTTCTACCGGCAGAAACGGGACACCTGCGGCCTGCTCTGCGTGGAACGGATCAACGACTTCATTGACTTCGCTAGCTCCGGCAGGGTGGCCGCGGTGATCGTCGAACCGATTTCCGGCAACGGTGGCAACATCGTCGCCCCGGACGGCTACCTTGCCCGGCTGCGGCAGCTCTGCGACGAACGCGACATCGTGCTGATCTTCGACGAAATCCAGACCGGGTTCGGGCGTACCGGGCGGATGTTCGCCGCCGAGCACTTCGGCGTCACCCCCGACGTGCTTACGTTCGGCAAGGGGCTGGGCGGCTCCGGCCTGCCGATCGCCGGGCTGCTCACCCGGGAACGGATGACCGGACTCGCCGGGCACCACATCAACTCCACCTTCGGCGGCAACGTGCTCGCCTCCGCCGTGGCCGCGAAGACCATCGAGATCATCGGCCGGCCCGGATTCCTCGAGAACGTCCGCGAGACCGGGGCGTACATCATGGACCGGCTGCGCGACCTGGCCCGGCGGGTCTGCTGCATCACCGACGTACGCGGTGTCGGCCTGATGATCGGTATCGAGGTGGTGGACCGCGCCGGCCGCCCGTCCGCCGAACTCACCCGGCACCTCGCTGAGGAAGCACAGCGCCGCGGCCTGCTGATGCGCACCTCGCTCTACGGCTTCGGCAACGTGCTGAAGGTACGGCCGGCGCTCATCCTGCAACGGCCCGAGGCCGAGGAGATGTGCGACCGGATCGAAGAACTGTTCGTCGCCGTCGACCGGGAGCAGCTGTGAACGCACAGATCCGGGACCTGGTCCGCGGCCTCGGCGACCGGATCTGGCAGGTGCTCGACACCGGCCGGAGCCAGGTCGCCGGCCGGTACATCGGCGGCGTCGCAGCCGGCGGCGACGCCGAATTCCCGGTCGACGTGCTGGCCGAGGACGCGGCCTGGGAATACCTCACCGCCCAGCCGGTACCGGTCGCGCTCTACACCGAGAGCCACGGGCTACGCCGGCATGGCGACAACCCCGAATACCTGCTGGTGGTAGACCCGATCGACGGCACCCGCGGCGCCGCGGCCAACCTGGAGATGGCCTGCGTCTCCATCGCCGCGGCCCGCAACACCGCCCGCCCGACCCTCGGCGACGTCGAATACGCGCTGCTCAAAGAGGTCAAGACCGGAAATTGGATGTACGCCGACGCGCACACCGGCGGCGTCCTCACGGGCGGCTACCCCGGCCCCGTCCCGGCGCTGACCGACGCCGTCGAGCTCGAGCGGATGTTCTGGTCGATCGAGTTCAACGGCCACCCGATGGAACTGATGCGCCGAGCCTACGGCCACCTGGTCGACGCCTCCGCCAACCGGGGCGCCGTCTACGTCTTCAACAGCGCGTCCTTCTCCCTCTCCCGGATCATCACCGGACAGATGGACGCGTACGCCGACGTAGGCAACCGCCTGCTCAAGGACCGCCCGGAAACCGAGGACGACTTCCGCCGGGTCGGGCACGGCAGCATCCTGCACCTGTTCCCCTACGACATCGCTGCCGCCGTGTACCTGGCCGAACGAGCCGGCGTCACGGTCACCGACGGCTACGGCGCATCACTGGCCAGCACCCTGCTGCTCGACATCAGCCCCGCCAACCAGCGCTCCTGCATCGCAGCCAGCACGCCGAAACTGCACGATGCACTGCTTGCGGAGATCCGCTGGTGAGTGCGGCGACCGTGCACCTGACGTCGCGGGACACCGAGTGGGATGCGGCGCGGCAGCTCGGGCTCACCGTCGGGGAGGAAATCCTCGACGGTGGGTCCGCCGCCCGCGTCTTCCGCGCCACCGGCGCCGACGGCGCCGACGTGGCGTTGAAGGTTCTGACCGCCGACGCCGGCCTGGTCGACGGTCACGACCTCGATTCGTTTCTCGGCAAGCTGCGGCAACTGAACTGGATCCGGGCCGGCGACGAAACCCTCGCGGCCCGCTGCCTGCCGGTGCTGCACGCGGTCCGCGGGCCCGGGTGGGCGGCCTACACGACACCGTTCTACGAGTCGGTGGACAGCGCCGCCTCGTTGCGCCTCGCCCTGGGCTGCGGCGCCTTCTTCGACCTGCAGACCAAGCTGGTCAAAGACCTCATCGTGTACGGCTACGGCCAGGCGTCCGCACCGGCCGGTCCCGGCTTCCTGACGTCGGCACTGGTCGACCGGATCCCCCGTCGGTGGCGGGTCCTGCGAGAAGCGTTGCCCGCCGAGGTGCTCGACGCCGACCCGCTCGTCGTCAACGGCGTACCCTGCGCAAACCCGCGGCGCCTGCTGGCCGAGCTCACCGCCGGCCCGCCGCCGTGGTGGAACCGGCTCGCTCCGCCCCGGCTGATGTTCCCCGCGCACGGCGACGCCAACACCCGCAACGTGCTGGTCGGCGCGGACGGTTTCCGGCTGATCGACCCGCGCGGCTCGACAGCATGGTGGGATCCCGTATACGACCTGGCCAAGACGCTGTTCAGCCTCACAGTGTGGGATCCGGCCCTGCGACTGGGCACCCACACCCGCCGTGACGGCGACGGCGGCTGGCTCGTCGGATTCCGCCGGCCCGCCTACCCCGGCTACGCAGCGGCCGCCTGCCAGTTCCTCGACCGGCTGCAGGCCATGCCGGCGCTGGCGGCCCTGCTCGGCGACGACCGGCACTGGGCGGACCGGCTGCTGTGGACACACGCCCTGCACACGCTCGCCGAGGCGCCGTGTCGCCTCTCCGACCGCAAGACCCGGCACGACCCGGCGGGCCTGCCGATCACCCCGGAGGAACTGGCCCTGTGCCACTACCTACTCGGCGCCCTGCTCCTGCACGACCTTGTCACCGCCGAGGGCGAGCTGAACGCCGAAACTCATCTCGCCCTCGTCGCCGGCGCCCTCCCGCCGCCTTGATCAACTGCCGGCTCCCGCCCCGTTCAACCTCTCCGCGGGACGGGCGCATGACCACCAGCGAGGAACGGATCGGATCCTGGGTGGGCGCCAACGCCGGCCGGCTCGGCCTTCACACGGCGGTCGCGCCGCACGTCAGCCTGATCGGCACGGGCGAGAGTTACGTCGTGTGGCTGGTTCGTGTACCCGGCGCCGAACCCCTGGCCGTCCGGATCGCCCGCCGACCGCCGGGCGACATGGCGCGTCCCATGGCGGGTGAGTTCGCCGCCATGGCGCTCGTGCCGCCGGGCCTCGCCCCGCGGCGGGTGCTGCTGGAGGAGTCACCCGAGCCGCTCGGTGCTCCGTTCCTGGTCACCGGTTATGTCCCCGGACATACGGTCGAACCCGCCGGCTGGACCGACGATCTCCTCGCCGCCCACGCCCGGCAGATGGCCCTCCTGCACGCCGAGCCACACCCCGCCGGTGACCCGCCGCCGTCGCTGACCGCCAAAATCACCGCGAGTCTCGAGTCGTGGCGGCGGATCCACCCGGAAGTCCTGGCCGACCCCGAGATCACCCGGCTCGCCGGCCTCGTCAAGCGGCACGCCGCCGCGGCCGAACCCGTCTTCGCCCGGCTGGACCGGCTCGCCCTCGTGCATGGCGACTTGTCCGTGCCCAACATCGTGGTCGACCGCGGGACGCCCCGCTATGTGGACTGGGAATGGGCGAGGATCGGCGATCCCGCACGCGATCTGGCCAATCTCGGCGGGGCCATCGCCGCCGCGCCGTGGTATCTGGATCTGCCGGCGGAGCGGATCGAACTGCTCCTGAGGGCGTATGTCGCTGCGGCCGGCGACGCCGCCGGACCGCTGGAGGACCTGCGGGTCCGGCGCGACGTCTTCGAGGTGTACGAGCGGTTCAGCTCCTGCCTGTACTTCCGAACCCGGCTCGGTGACGCCGAGGACCGCCGGTCCGGCCGTTACACCGAGGCGGTACGGCAGCTTACCGACGGGCTGCGCAGGCGGCTGCCGGAGTGCTGAGCTCGCGAGAGCTCGGCTGGGAGGCTGACGTGAGCATCCAAGACATCATCGAGGGCAAGAAGCAGTGGCGGGCGCACGTGGCCCGGGTCGAGGCACTCCCGCCGGACTACCAGATCGTCTACAAGGAGATGCAGAGTACCTGTTCAAGGCCGGACCGGTCGACCTGGCTGACGGACGCCTACTCTCCGGGATCGTCGACTTCTTCGCCGAGGGCATTGCGGCCGACAAGGGAGTTCTGGAACTTATCGGCACCGACGTCGCCGCCTTCTGCGACGACCTGATCAAGGACTCGCGCACCTACGCGGGCGTCTATCAGGAGTCCATCGTCGGGAAACCCGGTATGGACGAGAAGTAACACCCGTCGTCATCACGCCAGCGGGCGTACGCCCGCACGACACCTGGCGAGCC
>Ga0307508_10005828_pt1 | contig 11642 bp, 12 predicted proteins | sample 9_EM_MG_FD_203089 | JGI IMG/M metagenome (GOLD analysis project Ga0307508, IMG submission 203089) | Populus trichocarpa ectomycorrhiza microbial communities from riparian zone in the Pacific Northwest, United States - 9_EM | ecosystem: Host-associated > Plants > Roots > Unclassified | place...
GAAGACTTTGAGGATGCCCGCCGAGATATGGTCATCTCCCGGGGCTGACGAATTGGCCGCCTTTCCGAGTAGCTCCCCCACCACTTCTTCGTTAACCCGTTCAAAGGCTCTTCCCCCTTCCTTTGGCGTGTAGTTGCTCAGTGGTGCCTTGGGGAAGTGGGCAGCCAGCAGGGCTTTCTCTCGCTCGTAATGCCCTCGCCTATGCTGGAAGGGTGGAAAGCACAGTTCTGCTTGAGGAGCCTGAAACCCTCGACGCGGAGCTGCTGCAAGAGGAAGAAGCGGAGGCGAAGGCAGCGGCGGAGAAGGAGAGACCGGGGCTCACCATGTGTACGGACGGGGCCCGGCTGGACAACGGAGCCGCCGGATACGCGGTGGTATGGAAGCACGGCCGATCTTGGAAGGGCATCAAGACCCACATGGGCTACAACCAGGAGGCCTACGAGGCAGAGTGTGCGGCTCTCGCAAGGGCGCTGGAAGCGGCCTGGCGAAGACCGACCACGCCGGAGCGGGACACAATCTTCACGGACGCGCAGGCAGCCATCAGAAGGATGGCCTCGGACGAAACCGGCCCCGGCCAGCAGTACGCGCTGCAGGCCAGGAAGCCCATCACGGCGCTGCGGAGAGTGAAGCCAGGCATCACCATCGAGATCCGATGGTGCCAGGCGTACAAGGGTATCGCCGGCAAAGAGAAGGCCGACGAGTGTCCGAAGATCGCAGCGGAGGAGCCAGGCACCCGCGGGGTGGAATGGCTGAGCTACTCGGACCGTACAGAGGCCCGCCCAATGCCGCTCTTCCGGTCTCTGGCAAAGCTCAAGCGGGAGATCTTGGAGAAGAAGTGGGCGGAGGCGCACCAGTGGGAGGGGGGTCGAACCTCGAAGAAGAAGTACCGCATGCGGGGCAGCCAAAAGCCCGACGGCGCGGTGGCGAACAGCACCAAGCGGCTCGCATCTCGGTTCTACCAGCTGAAGAGAGGGCACTGCCTGATCAGGCAGTACCTGAACTGGACGAAGCGCCGACCCACCCCACAGTGCTGGTGGTGTCGGTACCGAACACAGATCCAGGACCACCTCGTCAAGGAGTGCACCGAGTGCAAGCTGCAGCAGGAGATTCTGTGGGCGGAGGGGAAGAAAGAGACTGGGAGGTGGAAGGACCGGTGGAAGGTGCGGGACCTACTGGCCGACGGGAGGTGCAGCCGGGCGGTGCGGGACTTCCTCGCGACCACGGACGTGGGCGAGCGGGCGCCGGGGGAGGAGGAGGACGACGCCGTGTGCGCGGTGTCTGAGCTGGAGGAGCAGGGTGCGGGGGCCGAGGAGCAGGGCGCCGGGGGGGGAATCACCGTTGTTCCTGCCCACACCTGACTTCATGGCGTCCGCAGGCACGGCTGAAGGCTTGTTTTTTGTATATTCATTACTCGCGTGCGGCCTATGGAGATCATGGCGAGAATATGTACAGTCCGCTTCCTGTCCGCAGTCCGCGTAGTGGTGGCTCGTTGCAAGCACCCCTTTGCCCTCCGCCCAGGCCTGTCCCAATAAAGAGTAGACGCGCCCAAGGAAACTGACAAAGGGAAGAAACGAAGGAAAAGCGCACCCCGTCCCCCTATCCCCCGCCTGCCGCCGCCCTGAAGTCGGGCGTGGGTAGGAACAGCGGTAGTTCCCCCCCGGCGTCCTGCTCCTCGGCCTCCGCCACCTGCTCCTTCGGCCACTCCTGCACCTCCAGCTGCAACACCGCGCTCACCGCGTCATCCTCCCCCACCCCCGGCACCCGCCTACCCACGTCCGTGGTCGAGAGAAAGTCCAGCACCGCCTGGCTGCTCCTCCCGTCGGCCAAGGTTGAATTCCATGTATGTTTTAACTGCGAGCCAACTGCTATATTCTGGGACCTCGATGTTTTTCATCCGTCTCTCTACACTTTCGTAGTGGGTGTGGTGAAGCTGGCATTCGACTGCTGGCGAGAATAACAAACTGAGCGAAGCCCGGTGCTGTCACCGCGGGCGTGAAGAACAGGCCGGGTTTGTTGCAGCCTGCAGCAGCCACGGCTGGTGTAGGTACGACTGGCAACGCGCGCAGGCTGGAGTATGTTGACGAGCGGTCTCCACATTGTCGCTCGGAGGAGATGTGTCGTGGGCCAGGGGTCTCTGGATTCCGTAAAGAGATGAGGTAGTTTAGGCTCCAGTCTGGGAAGGCGATCTCCGGGAAGCTAGTAGACTCAACGTGCCAGGGGTTGAAATAGGACGCGCAACGTTGCTGGCGATCGCCGGGAGTGGGTAGGGAAGTGCTTTGGCGTGGATGCAACGGCGCGCTTCCGCCCTCAAACACATATCACGCGCGGCCAACTCCCACTGCTGGCTCCATCCGCGTGGTTGGTCGCCAGCGCAGCGGTCCCTGCTTGGGTTCATTCCACCGCTGCAGCGCCCTCTACCCTATCTACACTTCTCGGCGATTACGAGCTCCTTCCCGAGTTACTACCGCCTGCTCGTCCGCCCGTACCGCATGTTTGACCCCTGCCGAATTGGCATCCATTGTCAAACGGTTCACCGCGACGGCTCCTGCTCCATTACCATTCCACGGCCAGCACAGGCCTCCACCACCACATGGTTGCGCGCTACAGTGTTATCCTAAGTGTTGCTACACGGTTCCTGGCTGCATATTCTGCTACGCCGTACATCCTTGTCGGCCGAGCAGGTGGCTGGCCGGTACATCCACAACCGCTAATTGGCTCTACACGCCATGTTTTCCTACCGCTGTTTGGTTGTGCGGCACCACGGGGAGGCACCCGCGACCCACACTTCTCAGGCCGTTATGGGCTTACTCTCTCGGTGTAGCCACTCCTATCACCTCGCTCTCCGTTACAGGTTTTCTCACTACGGCATGAGTATCGGCTTGGTCAATCACTTCACTGGTACAGAGCACCAATACCCCAACTGCATCGGTTGCCCACCGGACCCACACCGATAGCGATACCCAGCCGAAGGGGGTGGTAAGACGGGGCCTGTGAACCGGTACAAGCCGTTGGTATGACCTCCAAAATCTCGATATTCGGCCACATCGACCCGTGTGCTGAAGAACTGGTAAGACGAGGCATACTGGCGAGAGTGGAGTGTACCTTGGGGTGATGAGGAGAGTTTAGGGGAAGAGGAGTAGCAATGCTATTTTATTTATTTCTATATTTAAAGGGTATTCTACTTTTGTTTAGTTATACACACGCATGCTGCCTACATACGTAGACTGTGGCATCGCTATTTTTATACCGCTTTCCGGTCTGCCGTCCGAACCGTGGACTCAAGTTGCAAGCTCTCCAATGCACTGCACGAAGAAAATCACGAAGGAAGGTAATCCTATGTCGCCCCTTCATCTTCAATTTACATAACATGTAAGTGGAATTGGATAGGAACAGTCGTAGCTATGCGTTACCTCCCAATTTCACCGCGACACCCAGCTCCGTAGCCTCCGCATTCCTCACCTCTCCCAGCTTCCTGAGTTCCAATCCTGACCTCTAGCTCACCGCCTCTTCCAAAGATGGAACCAGCCATGCCATATCTGTAGTGGAGACGAGGTCTGGCGCATCCCACCTGGCTGCACCTCCTGTCGACTAGGTGGCCCCCGGACAGTGACCTCTCACTTTCCTACCAGAATAATAGGCGTCCGGAGATGACGGACCGGAGAAGGCGTCCGGACATGACCGACCGGAGGCGACATGTCCGGAGATGACAGTCGGCCGAGTCTCCGAGCACCGGCTCACGAGACAGTCTTCCGTTACTTCCCCCTGGCGAGCCCGCCGGGTCCGTTCTATATAGAGAGAATGTTCCTCCTTCGACTTTGTATCAATCAAACAATTCGCTATCTTCGTCTCTACCGATCCCTTTATTCCAACATTTCCCTTCGCATCTCCTTACGCACTTCTGCCCACAGGATCCCCACCTCTTCCTGCCGGTACATGCCTATTGCCGTTCCTCCGCCCACTCCTTCTCGTATGCCACCAGGTTGGCCAAACGTGTCTCTTGATAACCACCCAGGATTGACCGTTATTCCACACAATTGGGTAGCCCACGGCAGTATCTCCCAGTCGAAACCCATCCGTGACCATAAGGTGTCCCAGTGGGGTCTTCTTTGCCTGAGCCCTCGCAATGACCTCTTGCTCCAGAAGCATTGCCACATCGAGGCGATGCCCTGACTCCCGCGAGCAGGTTCGGAGACTAAGGCAGCAGACTTCTCGGGACGTGTTGCGTCCGGCCAGTCGTCTCCGGTCGCCCATTTTGGTGACAGCTTTCACTGAAGAATGGCCTCGAAGGCAGAGTGGAGTGAGAGTTTTCGGTGATCGTACGGGGCTCGAATCTTTGCTTCGGCCTATTTGTACATCCATCAGCCTCATGGTAGTCAGAGGGGAAGTTGTAGTCAAGAAATAGTTCGTGATAACATACAGGATTGAGCGCTGACTGCTCTCATGCTATGACCAGGAGCCAGAGGGTAGCAGGCGAGCTGATCGCGCGGCTGCAGGACCTCCTGGCATGCTGGCACTGCGAGAACGGAAGTTCAAGATTCTCTTCAAGACTCGATTACCGTCTAGTCGTGCAGCTTCGACCAGCCGCCGCCGCATCCCCGCCCCCAGTCTCGGCCCTGGTTTTGACTGCGCAAGCCTCAACGGTGAGACGAATTGGTAGAAATATACGGCCGTTAGGTCGGTAGGGTGGTTGGGTGTTGAGAGAGAAAGTGGTGGTAATGTAGCGGGGGGATACCAGTTTCATTAGCGTCAGTTACCCTACCGAGATTGAAGCCAACAGCCCCCCATGGGCCCACGACTATTTATGAGGCTCTCGATTTGCGTTTGCTGGCCGAGTCCACATCAATACTCCACACCAAATCGCCACTCTGCAGCTCATGCGATGTACCTGGAACCTCCGGCAGGGTCCCATGCTACTACGGCCACTGCCAGTTCGAACTCACCCTCAGGTTTGCCCGCCTCCCGTTTCCGCATGCAGTACTCCGCAACGCCAGCCATAATCTGATATTTCCTAGTTGCGTACGGGCTTCGATCTTTGCAACATCACCACTTCAACCACTCACCCCACCATGTGGTTGCCCGGCACCGCATCGACGCCTTCTTGGATTCCCATTCCACCGCTGCAATAGCCTCTACCGTACACATCCACGCCGATTACCGGCTGCCTCCCAAATTATGACTACTTGCTCATCTTGCTGCCCCGCATGTTTTCCCACCGCGGAATTGGAATCCGTTGTTAAACCGATCGCCGCTATGGCACCCGCTGGATTACACTTCAGCAGCGGTCACGGTCGGTTTCCCCGTTCTTACAAGCTCTCGGTACTCCACCACCTCAATGTCACGACCCCGAGCATTGGCGTAAGGTCGACCGCCTTCAACCGAAGTCGGAACTTGCCACATCACACTTTTGTGGCGGCCGACCATTTGGATCATCGCAACTTCCACGACCCGCATCCTGCATTCGCAGCTCCTGTTTCAGTTTGCCTCCCCTGTCTCGCGCTATGTAAGCCACCATCTCACACTTCATAGGCTCTGCCAATCGTAGTTGCTCGCCACTACCACCACTGCCACCTCACTCCGATTTGCACACCAGGGCATCGGCATCTGCTACCCCAAATGTTCCCCTACATCGGCACCCTATACATCAAACACCCCCGTTGGACGCGAGTGTGGTTCAGCGCAACTACTTCCACCTCCGTCTCCGCCACATCTCTCCACTCCAAAGCGTCGGGACCGGCATTGCGAAATGGTTCACTGCTGCGGCATCTTCTGCCTCACACTTCCTCCACGGTCATGCGCCTTTCCACTGCCACAACAATCCACCACCCCCGCACGGTTGCGTGCCTTAGCATCGGCAAGACGGTTTCCACTCAGTTGCCTCCTGCGGAACATTCTTCCGCATGCAACCGCAGTAATTACGGGCTTCTTCCCTAGTTGCTACGGCCAGCTTCTACTCCACCACCACACAGTTGTGTGTCTCGCCATAGGCGAGACTGTCGCCACTCGGCACCCTGCTGCGGAACCATCTTCCGCATATAGCCTTAGTAATTACGGGCTTCTTCCCTAGTTACTACGGCCATCTTCTACTCCACCACCACACCGTTGCATGCGACGACATCGGCGAGACGGCTATCACTCTGTTCGCTGCCGCGGAACCTTCTTCCGCATGTGCCTTCGGTGATTACAGGCTTCTTCCCTAGTTACGACAGCCTACACCTTCTCCAACACCACCCGGTTGCACCTCTCCGTATCGGCCAAAGCGATGCCACCCGTATCCCTGCTACGGAACTTCCTTCCTCATTGTCCTCGACGGTTGCCGGCTGCGTCCCCAGTTTCTTCCAGCTGGTTCTGCTCCACCCCGCCACCCTTGTGTGCGACGGCATCGGCGCGACGGCTGCCACTCTGTTTGCTGCCACGGAACCTTCTTCCACATGCGCCTCGGTGATTACACGCTTGTTCCCTAGTTACTACAGTCTCCTCCACCACCACATGGTTGCGCGCTACAGTGTTATCGTAAGTGTTGCTACACGGTTCCTGACTGCATATTCTCCTACGCCGTACATCCTTGTCGGCCGAGCAGGTGGCTGACCGGTACATCCACAACCGCTACTTGGCTCACCACGCCATGTTTTCCTACCGCTGTTTGGTTGTGCGGCACCACGGGGAGGCACCCGCGACCCACACTTCTCAGGCCGTTATGGGCTTACTCTCTCGGTGTAGCCACTCCTATCACCTCGCTCGCCGCTACAGGTTTGCTCACTACGGCATGAGTATCGGCTTGGTCAATCACTTCACTGGTACAGAGCACCAATACCCCCACTGCATCGGTTACCCACCGGACCCACACCGATAGCGATGCCCAGCCGAAGGGGGTGGCAAGACGGGGCGTGTGAACCGGTACAAGCCGTTGGTATGACCTCCAAAATCTCGATATTCGGCCACATCGACCCGTGTGCTAAAGAAGTGGTAAGATGAGGCATACTAGCGAGAGTGGAGTGTAACTTGGGGTGATGAGGAGAGTTTAGGGGAAGAGGAGTACCAATACTATTTTATTTATTTCTATATTTAAAGGGTATTCTACTTTTGTTTATTTATACACACGCATGCTGCCTACATACGTAGACTGTGGCATCGCTATTTTTATACCGCTTTCCGGTCTGCTGTCCGAACCGTGGACTCAAGTTGCAAGCTCTCCAATGCATTGCACGAAGAAAATCACGAAGGAAGGTAATCCTATGTCGCCCCTTCATCTTCAACTTACATAACATGTAAGTGGAATTGGATAGGAACAGTCGTAGCTATGCGTTGCCTCCCAATTTCACCGCGACACCCAGCTCCGTAGCCTCCGCATTCCTCACCTCTCCCAGCTTCCTGAGTTCCAATCCTGACCTCTAGCTCACCGCCTCTTCCAAAGATGGAACCAGCCATGCCATATCTGTAGTGGAGACGAGGTCTGGCGCATCCCACCTGGCTGCACCTCCTGTCGACTAGGTGGCCCCCGGACAGTGACCTCTCACTTTCCTACCAGAATAATAGGCGTCCGGAGATGACGGACCGGAGAAGGCGTCCGGACATGACCGACCGGAGGCGACATGTCCGGAGATGACAGTCGGCCGAGTCTCCGAGCACCGGCTCACGAGACAGTCTTCCGTTACTTCCCCCTGGCGAGCCCGCCGGGTCCGTTCTATATAGAGAGAATGTTCCTCCTTCGACTTTGTATCAATCAAACAATTCGCTATCTTCGTCTCTACCGATCCCTTTATTCCAACATTTCCCTTCGCATCTCCTTACGCACTTCTGCCCACAGGATCCCCACCTCTTCCTGCCGGTACATGCCTATTGCCGTTCCTCCGCCCACTCCTTCTCGTATGCCACCAGGTTGGCCAAACGTGTCTCTTGATAACCACCCAGGATTGACCGTTATTCCACACAATTGGGTAGCCCACGGCAGTATCTCCCAGTCGAAACCCATCCGTGACCATAAGGTGTCCCAGTGGGGTCTTCTTTGCCTGAGCCCTCGCAATGACCTCTTGCTCCAGAAGCATTGCCACATCGAGGCGATGCCCTGACTCCCGCGAGCAGGCTCGGAGACTAAGGCAGCAGTCTTCTCGGGACGTGTTGCGTCCGGCCAGTCGTCTCCGGTCGCCCATTTTGGTGACAGCTTTCACTGAAGAATGGCCGCGAAGGCAGAGTGGAGTGAGAGTTTTCGGTGATCGTACGGGGGTCGAATCTTTGCTTCGGCGTATTTGTATATCCATCAGCCTCATGGTAGTCAGAGGGGAAGTTGTAGTCAAGAAATAGTTCGTGATAACGTACAGGATTGAGCGCTGACTGCTCTCATGCTATGACCAGGAGCCAGAGGGTAGTAGGCGAGCTGATCGCGCGGCTGGAGGACCACCTGGCATGCTGGCACTGCGAGAACGGAAGTTCAAGATTCCATTCAAGACTCGATTACCGTCTAGTCGCGCAGCTTCGACCAGCCGCCGCCGCATCCCCGCCCCCAGTCTCGGCCCTGGTTTTGACTGCGCAAGCCTCAACGGTGAGACGAATTGGTAGAAATGTACGGCCGTTAGGTCGGTAGGGCGGTTGGGTGTTGAGAGAGGTTAAAGTGGTGGTAATGTAGCGGGGGGGATACCAGTTTCATTAGCGTCAGTTACCCTACCGAGATTGTAGCCAACAGCCCCCCATGGGTCCACGACTATTCATGAGGCTCTCGATTTGCGTTTGCTGGCCGAGTCCACATCAATTCTCCACACCAAATCGCCACTCTGCAGCTCATGCGATGTACCTCGAACCTCCGGCAGGGTCCCATGCTACTACGGCCACTGGCAGTTCGAACTCACCCTCAGGTTTGCCCGCCTCCCGTTTCCTCATGCAGTCCTCCGCAACGGCAGCCATAATCTGATATTTCCTAGTTGCGTACGGGCTTCGATCTTTGCAACATCACCACTTCAACCACTCACCCCACCATGTGGTTGCCCGGCACCGCATCGACGCCTTCTTGGATCCCCATTCCACCGCTGCAATAGCCTCTACCCTACACATCCACGCCGATTACGGGCTGCTTCCCAAATTATGACTACCTGCTCATCTTGCTGCCCCGCATGTTTGCCCACAGTGGTATCGGCATCCGTTGTTAAACCGACCGCCGCTATGGCACCCGCTGAATTACACTTTAGCAGTGGTCATGGTCGGTTTCCCCGTTCTTACAAGCTCTCGGTACTCCACCACCTCAATGTCACGACCCCGAGCATCGGCGTAAGGTTGACCCCATTCAACCGAAGTCGGAACTTGCCACATCACACTTTTCTGGCGGCCGACCATTTCGATCATCGCTACTTCCACGACCCACACGCTGTGTTTCCAGCTCCTCCTTCAGTTTGCCTCCCCTGTCTCCCGCTATGTCAGCCACCATCTCACACTTCATAGGCTGTGCCAATCGTAGTTGCTTGCTACTACCACCCCTGCCACCTCACTCCGATTTGCACAGCAGGGCATCGGCATCTGCTTCTCCAAATGTTCCCCTACATCGGCAGCCTATACATCAAACACCCCCATTGGATGCGGGTTTGGTTCCGCGCAACTACTTCCACCTCCGTCTCCGCCACATCTCTCCACTCCAAAGCATCGGGACCGGCATTGCGAAATGGTTCACTGCTGCGGCATCTTCTGCCGCACACGTCCTCCACCATGCGGCTTTCCACTGCCACAAGAATCCACCACCCCCGCACGGTTGCGTGCCTTCGCATCGGCAAGACGGTTTCCACTCAATTGCCTCCTGCGGAACATTCTTCCGCATGCACCCGCAGTAATTACGGGCTTCTTCCCTAGTTGCTACGGCCAGCTTCTACTCCACCACCACACAGTTGTGTGTCTCGCCATAGGCGAGACTGTCGCCACTCGGCACCCTGCTGCGGAACCATCTTCCGCATATAGCCTTAGTAATTACGGGCTTCTTCCCTAGTTACTACGGCCATCTTAAACTCCACCACCACACCGTTGCATGCGACGACATCGGCGAGACGGCTATCACTCTGTTCGCTGCCGCGGAACCTTCTTCCGCATGTGCCCTCGGTGATTACAGGCTTCTTCCCTAGTTACTAAAGTCTCCTCCACCACCACACGGTTGCACGCTACAGCGTTAGCCTAAGTGTTGCTACGCGGGTTCCGGCTGCTTATTCGGTATGCCTTACATCCTCGTCGGCCGAGCGTGTGGCTGGTCGCTAAATCCACGACCCTCTCCACGCAATGTTGTCCTACCGCTAATTCCTTGTGCCGCCCCGCACGGAGGCACCCACGGCCGCTACTTGCCTCTCCACGCGATGTTTTCCTTCCGCTGTTTGGTTGTGCAGCCCCACACGGAGTCACCCACGACCTCATACTTCTCAGGCCTTTATGGGCTTACTCTCTGTCAAATGTATTCGACTATCGATAGGTAGGAATTCCGTTCGCTTAATCTTTTCACCGACCTGGAGGACCGCTCTCTATATATACATGCACATCCAATCCGTTACCCATCACCGGCTCGTCTAGATCCTTTGGTGGCAACTTGCCACCTCCGGTCTGGATGTCGCCGGGCCTGGTCGCCGGGCCTGGATGTCGCCGGTGGCCATTTGCCACCCACGCCACCCGATGCCTACCGCGCGCGCATCTGCTCGCAGCGGTCTAGGCAGGCCTCGGCGGGGCCTCGTTGGGCGGTCGATATATCTGACACTTCCCCTCGAACAATGAGGCAACCAAAAGAAAGAAAGAAGGACAGAAAAAACAGAAGTCCATGACATCCCCCGGATGCCTCATTAAAACTCGTAGCCATGTAAAAACCCGTAGGAAAAGCATGGCCATAGGAGAAAGAGTGCATCCACCAAAGAAAAACATGATTCGTCCAGCCAGGCGCCATCCGCTTCTTAATTCATTGGGCCAAGCGCCATCCGCTTGCCATATGCTTCCCCTGGAGCCCACCGTACCAATCCCATCCCGTTCACATGCTTCCAGTGGGTCTCCCGTGGAAGGCTCTTTGTCATGATATCTGCGGTCATCTCGGATGTCGGAAGGTAGGTAGCACAGATAGCATTGCGCTCGCAGGCGTCCCGGACAAAGTGGTATCGTACCCCTATGTGCTTCGTGCGCTCGTGAAACTTTGGATTCTTCGCAAGTTGAATAGCGCCTTGGTTATCGACAAAGATTTCCTGTGGGTAGGCATCAAGGCTGAGAAGGCGAGTAAAGAGAGAACTGATCCAAATGGCCTCCTTGGCGGCATCCGATGCGCCAATATATTCTGCTTCCACTGTGGAGAATGCGACAAGTGGCTGTTTGTGGGCGCGCCAGGATATGGCACCATTCCAGAGTGTAAAAACATAGCCAGAGGTCGACTTTCGGTCATCTTGATCGCCAGCGAAGTCTGAATCTGTAAAGCCTATCGGCCGTTCGGTAGGCTGCTCGGGTTGCCGTTCGGTAGGCTGCTCGGGTTGCCGTTCGTTACTGTACTGAATTGCAAGGTCGGATGTGTTCCGTAGATAGTGTAATGTATAGGTGGCTGCAGCTAGATGTTCGGAGCTTGGTGCAGAGAGGAATTTGCTGAGCATCGACACTGTAAAGGCGATATCCGGCCGTGTTCCTTGCATGAGCCAATTCAAACTGCCAATGAT
>Ga0307508_10005831_pt1 | contig 11637 bp, 9 predicted proteins | sample 9_EM_MG_FD_203089 | JGI IMG/M metagenome (GOLD analysis project Ga0307508, IMG submission 203089) | Populus trichocarpa ectomycorrhiza microbial communities from riparian zone in the Pacific Northwest, United States - 9_EM | ecosystem: Host-associated > Plants > Roots > Unclassified | place...
GCGCTCACCGGCCGGATCATTTCAGGGGCCACGCACCGCGTCCGCACATCACGGTCGCAGGGAATTCGAATTACGCACACAGGTGTGCGAAGGCTGCCGTTATGCACCATTTAGTCGGGATGAATCGTGACAATATGGTCGACTTGAAGTCGTCCCGAAAGTGAATAACCAGCAACGACCTGGACGGTTTTACGGAAACACACAGCCACGGCTAGGGTGCCTCAGATGTTCCAAGCCGCCGCCGACGCAGTCCCCCGTCCGCGCTCGCCCCAGAACCCACCCCCCGGCAAGCAACGCGACTCCTTCTTCGACAACGCCAAGTACCTGGCGATCGTGCTGGTGGCCGTCGCCCACGCCTGGGAGCCCCTCAAGGGCGACAGCCGGATCCTGGAGGGCGCGTACACGGTGGTGTACTCGTTCCACATGCCGGCGTTCATCATCATCTCCGGCTTCTTCTCCCGCAGCTTCGACATGCGCCCGGACCGGCTCAAGCGCCTGATCACCGGCGTCGCCGTGCCGTACGTCCTCTTCGAGACGGCCTACTCGCTCTTCCAGCGCTACGTCGGCGACACCCCTGACCAGCAGATCAGCCTCCTGGACCCGTGGTTTCTGACCTGGTTCCTGATCGCGCTGTTCATCTGGCGGCTGACCACCCCGATCTGGAAGCTGGTCCGCCGGCCCCTGCCGCTCGCGCTCGGCATCGCGATGCTGGCGTCCGTCACCCCCGAGATCGGCGACGACCTGGACCTCCAGCGGGTCCTCCAGTTCCTGCCGTACTTCGTGCTGGGCCTGGTCCTCAAGCCCGAGCACTTCCGGCTCGTGCGCCGGCGCTCGATGCGGATCGTGGCGGTGCCGGTGTTCGCGGCCGCGCTGGCCGTCGGCTGGTGGGCGGTGCCGCGGATGGACACCTCGTGGTTCTACCACCGGGACGCCGCGCAGCAGATGGGCGAGCCCTGGTGGGTCGGCCCGGTGATGGTGCTGGCGCTGTTCGGCTGCTCGCTGCTGCTGACGGCCTGCTTCTTCGCCTGGGTGCCGGGCCGCCGCATGTGGTTCACCACGCTCGGCGCGGGCACGCTGTACGGCTATCTCCTGCACGGCTTCCTGATCAAGGGCAGCGACTACGCGGGCCTGTTCGACCACGCCTGGCTGCACCGGCCGCTCGGCGAGATCTTCGTGAGCGTCCTCGCCGCGCTCGCCGTCACCCTGCTGTGCACCTCGCCGGTGCGCCGGGTCTTCCGGTTCGCGATGGAGCCCGACATGAACTGGGCGTTCAAGCGGGACGCGGCCGAGGTGGCCCGCGGCCGCGAGCAGCAGCAGGACCGGCAGCAGGCCGCACCCGCGCCTCGCGAGAAGGTCAACGCCTAGAACGCCTAAAGCACCTGCTCAGACCCCGTCCCCAGACCGAGAAGTGCGCGCATCCGTGCGTACTTCTCGGTCAGTCGTTTCCGGGTCTCCTCGTCCAGGACCGCGAGACGCGCCGGATCCGCGTTGTGCGCCAGGTCCGCCTCCTTCACCAGCAGCGCGCCCGGCGTGGCCAGGATGCGCCCGGCGTACGCCTCGGGCGGCTCGCCGGCCCGCTTGGTGACGGCGAGCACGATGTCCTTCGTACGACGGCTCAGCGCGGCCTCGTCGAGCCACCGCACGGAGAGGGCGTCGTCCTCGACGGAGTCGTGCAGCCAGGCCGCCGCGATCTGCTCGTCGTCGCCGCCACGCGCGCGTACGCCCTCGGCGACGGCCCTGAGGTGCTCGGCGTACGGGCGGCCCGCCTTGTCGGTCTGGCCCTCGTGCGCGGTGCGGGCGAGGGCCTCCACTTCGGCCGGGGTCAGCCGTTCTCCGGTGTCTGTCACCCGTCCAGTGTGTCGCTCCGCAGCGCCGCACGGGCCGGGAGGGCCACCGCGGTCAGGCCGAGCACGACGATCGCGCCGGCGAAGGCGCCGTAGACGAGGGGCGGTATGTACGGCCCCTCCCCCGTCAGCCCCTTCATCATCGGGACGAGCGTGGCCAGCGCGATGGCCGTGCCGAGGACGATGCCGGCGAGGACGACCAAGAGGGCCTCCCAGCGAACCATGCGCAGTACCTGGCGTCGGGTGGAGCCGATCAGGCGGAGGGTGCCGAGTTCGCGGCGGCGGGCGAGGACGGTCATCACCAGGGTGTTGGCCGCGGCGACGGCCGCGAAGCCGCCGAGGACGGCCGCCATCACGGCGTTGGCCCAGGCGTTGAGCTCGCGGTCGACGGACTGAGCGGTGGTGTAGTCGGCGCGGTCCAGGACGGTGCCGAGTCCCGCCAGGGCGGCCGGAGTTCCGCCCTTCGTCCACAGTTCCGTGTCGAAGGCGGAGGTGACGTGGGGCGCGAGGTCGGCGCGGGCCATCGTCACCTGGGACAGGCCCAGACCGCGTCCGTACGTCGCCACGATCCGGGGCTGCGCCCTGGTCCCGTCGGGCAGGCGGACGAGGAGGCGGTCGCCGAGCGCGCGGTTCGCGTTGTCCGCGACGGAGGTGTCGACGGCGATCTCGCCCGGCTTCAGGGTCAGTCGGCCGTCCTTGACGTCCAGGTCCTGTACGGCGGCCAGGTCGCGGGCGGAGCCGGTGACGCCCTGCGCGGAGACCTGGGAGATCGCCCCGCCCGACGCGGGCACCAGCACCGATGACCTCAACAGGCCGACGGCGGCGGTGACTTCGGGGGTGCGCGCGGCCCGTCGTACGGCGTCCGGGGCCAGGCCCGGATCGGCGGTGACGATGTGGTCGGCGAGGATGCCCGCGCGCTGCTGCTTCTCGGTGACGCGGTCCTCGCTGGTGTGCATGAAGACCAGGACGGACGAGAAGGCCATGGCGAGGACGATCGGGGTGATCGCGGAGGCCAGACGGCGGGCGTTGGTACGGGAGTTGGCGGCCGCCAGCGAGGCCGGGGCGCCCGCGCCGCGCAGCGGGAGCCCGAACAGGGCGGCGCACAGCCGGGCGACCAGCGGGCCCAGGAGGGCCACGGCGAGCATGAACAGCATGACGATGCCGAGCGCGGCGTTGGCCGCGTCCTCGCCGGTCAGCGAGGCGGACAGGCCCGCGCAGACGAACCCGCCTGCCGCGGCGGCGAGGCCCAGCGGGGTGCGGATCCAGCCGAACCGCAGCCGCTCCACGGACGCCTCGCTCAGGGCCTGGCCCGGCTTGATGCGCGAGCTGCGGCGGGCGGCCAGGTAGCCGGCGGCCAGGGCGGTGACGAGGACGGCCCCGACGGTGCTGACCAGCGGGATCCAGCCGACGGAGAGATCGACCGCCCGCGGGACCGCGCCCTTGTCCTTCAACTGCCCCAGCCACCAGGCGGCCAGGCCGATCCCGGGCAGACAGCCGAGCAGGCCCGCGAACGGGGCGACCAGGAGGGCTTCGGTGGCGATGGTGCGGCGGAGCTGGCGCGGGGTGGCGCCGACGGCACGCAACAGGGCGAACTCGCGGGCGCGTTGGCCCACGGCCAGGGCGACGGTGCCGGCCGCGGTGAAGACGGCGACCACGGCCGCGATACCGCCGAAGGAGCCGCCGATGCCGACGAGGGCCTCCTGGGCCTCGGCGAGAGCGGGGTCCTCCACGGTGCCCCGGTCGTCGCCGGTGTGGATCTCGGCGCGGTCACCGAGGGCGTGGGCGACCTGGGCGGCGAGGGTGCCGGTGGCGACGCCCGGCTTCGGCAGGACGGCCACGGCGTCGACGCGGCCGGGGTGACCGGAGAGCCGTACGGCTTCGGCGTCCTCGAACCAGACGGTCGTAGCGGAACCGGTGGTGCTCTTGGTGCTTGTAGTGCTCTTGGTGCCCGTCGTGCCCGAGACGCGGTAGGTGTGGGTACCGGTGGGGGTGGTGAGGGTGACGCGGTCTCCTACGGAGGCTGCCGGGAGGACCACTTCGCCGGGGCCGGGGGCGTGGCCGGCCGTGAGGTGTTCGCCGGTGAAGGCGGTGGAGGCCCAGTTGTGGGCGGTGAAGGGGTTCTGGGCCCTCAGCGCCGGGAAGGTGACGTCGGCGACCGCCGTGCGGGCACCGGGGGCCGTGGCCGCCTTGGCTACCAGGGCTGCGTCGAGGCGGGCGCGGTCGGGGACCGGTTCACTGTCGGCGCTGTCGCCGTGGCCGTAGTGGGCCCTCTGGTCGGCGGCTGCCACGACGGGGGCGGCGGCGTAGCGCTCGGGCGGGACGGTGGCCCGTAGGCCCGTCTCCAGGAGGATCCCGCAGGCCGACACGATCAGGGCGGCCATCATGAGCGCGACGAAGGTGCCGACGAAGGAGGAGGGACGGAAGCGGACGGCTGCGCGGGCGAGGCCGTTGGGCAGGAACATCAGGCTGCCGCTCCCGTGTACGCCGGTGCCGTGAGCGCGGTCATGCGGGCGGCGATCCGCTCGGCGGGCGCGCGCTCCAGGTGGTCGGCGATCTCGCCGTCGGCCAGGAACAGGACGCGGTCCGCCCACGCGGCGGCCGACGGGTCGTGGGTGACCATGACGACGGTCGCGCGGTGGACGTCGACGGCCTCGCGGAGCAGGGCGAGGATCTCGGTGGCCGTGGTGGTGTCCAGGGCGCCGGTGGGCTCGTCCGCGAAGATCACGTCGGGGCGGGTGACCAGGGCTCTGGCGATCGCGACGCGCTGCTGCTGACCGCCGGAGAGCTGTCCTGGGCGGCGCCGGGCCTTGTCGGCGATGCCGACCTGTTCCAGGACCTCGGCGGTGCGGCGGCGGTCGGGTCGGTGGCCCGCGAGACGCATCGGGAGGACGACGTTCTGCTCGACCGTGAGGGACGGGAGCAGGTTGAAGGCCTGGAAGACGAAGCCGAGGCGGGTGCGGCGCAGCGCGGTGAGCCTGTTCTCGCGCATCCCGGTGATCTCGGTGCCGCCGAGGCGGACGGTGCCCTTGGTGGGGCGGTCGAGGCCCGCCGCGCATTGCAGGAAGGTGGACTTGCCGGACCCCGAGGGTCCCATCACCGCCGTGAACGTGGCGGGCGGGAGGGTGAGGTCGATACCGCGCAGGGCGTGGACGGCGGAGTTCCCCCGGCCGTAACGCCGGGTGACTCCGTGCAGTTCTACGGCCCAGTCGGCTGGCATCCTCGTGTCCCTTCGATCCGTTGTCGTCCTCTCGAACGTACGGATCGGGGGTGGGCCGGGGCGATGAGGGCGGCTGGCGGATCGGGGCGGGGGTAAACCCCACGGTGGGGCTACGCGCGGGGCGCCGTATGCCCTTCCCGGCTGATCAGCAGGAGCGCCCTGTCGTCGTTGACGTCCTTGGCCACCGCCTCGATCAGGTGCCAGGCCGCGCCGTGGAAGCCGCCGGCGACATAGCGGTCGGCCTCTCCCGTCAGGCGGTCTATGCCCTCCACTATGTCCCGGTCGGAGGTCTCCACCAGGCCGTCGGTGAAGAGCATCAGCACGTCACCGGGACGCAGGGAACCCTTCACGGGGTCGAACTGGGCGCCGTCGTAGACCCCGAGGAGAGGACCTTCCGCGGCCTTCTCCTCCCAGCGCCCGCTCCCGGAGCTCAGCTGGAGGCCCGGCGGATGACCGGCCGAGTACAGCTCGTAGTCCCCGGAGTCGAGGTCGAGGACCAGATGGATCGAGGTCGCGAACCCCTCGTCCCAGTCCTGGCGGAGGAGATAGCCGTTGGCCGCGGGCAGGAACGCGTGCGGCGGCAACGAGCCCAGCAGGCCGCCGAACGCGCCCGACAGCAGCAGCGCCCGCGACCCCGCGTCCATGCCCTTCCCGGACACGTCGGTCAGGACGACCTCCATGGTCCGGCCGCCGTTCGTCCGCGCGGCGACCACGAAGTCGCCGGAGAACGACTGACCGCCCGCCGGCCGCAGCGCCATCTCCCGGTGCCAGCCCGGCGGCAGGGTGGGCAACTTGCTCTGCACCCGGATGCGTTCACGCAGGTCGAACAGCATGGTGCCGCCCCGCCGCCAGGGCACGCCGACCCGGCTGCGGAACTGGGCGATGAGCAGACCGAAGAACCCGCAGGCGGCGACCACCAGGACCACGCCCGGGGTGACCCGCGCCGCTCCCTCGGTGTACGGCCCCAGTTGCACCGACTCCACGATCAGCGCCGTAGCCGCGGCCGCGTACAGGCTGAGCAGGCTCGCCGGGCGCAGCAGCAGGCCGCCGGCGACGATCGGGAGGACCAGCGCGGCCGGTGAACACCACACGGAGTTCATCAAAGTAGTGGCGGCGATCATCGGGACGGTGAGCAGCAGACCGGCCAGCGCGACCCAGTCCGAGCCGTCGCCGCGGAAGTAGTCGACGGCGCTTCTGCGCAGGCCGGTGCGGACCCGGTGCCATTGGATCTTCAACCGGGCCGTGAACGTGTCGGCTTCCGCGCGCCGCTGTCGTCCTGCTGCCATTAGTTCGGGACCTTATCCGTCGAACCCCCTGCTTGGCACAGGAGGTACGACTTGTCCCCCCGTGCGAGGTTCAACTTCACAGTCTCTCCAGGTCCGAGGTCAGTCGAAATTGCCTCGCTCGTCCCGCAAAGGCCTGGTAGGCATGGTTCATGGGGACTGACTTGCGGGTGCTCGAACGGGACGACTGGGACAAGTGGTACGACAACCTGATCCGCGCTTTCGGCGGGGTTCCGGAGTCGGCCGAGGAGCGGGAGCTGTGGCGCGAGCTCACCGCGTACGACCGGGCCGTCGGGGCCTGGGACGGCGACCGGTGCGTGGGCACGGCGGGGGCGTTCGCCTTCCGGTTGACCGTGCCGGGCGGCGCCTCGGTGCCGGCCGCGGGCGTCACCATGGTGAGCGTGGCGGCCACGCACCGGCGGCGCGGGGTACTGACGTCCATGATGCGGCGGCAGTTGGACGACGTGCGCTCCTGGGGCGAACCGCTGGCCGTGCTGACCGCCTCCGAGCCGGTGATCTACGGCCGGTTCGGGTACGGCGTCGGCACGTACCACGTCAACGCCGACATCGACACGACCCGGGTACGGCTGACCCTCCCGCCCGGCACCGACGACGTACCCCTGCGGTACGCGGCGCCCGCCGACGTGCTCGACGCGTGCGAGGCGGTGTACGACCGGCTCGTGGCTCGGCGGGCGGGAATGGTCGCCCGGCTCCCCGGCTGGGAGCGGCTGGGACTGCTCGACGCGGAGAGCGACCGGGACGGGGCCTCGCCGCTTCAGTGCGTGGTCGCGGAACGGGACGGGGAGGTCGTGGGGTTCGCGCGCTTCCGCGTCAAGGCCGACTGGGAGGCGGCCGGGCCCAACGGCACGGTGATGCTCGCCGATCTGGAGGCCCTGGATCCGGCCACGCACGGCGCGCTGTGGCGGTTCCTTTTCGACCTCGACCTCACCTCGCGGATCGACGTCCGGCGGCGACCCCTGGACGAGGCCTGGCAGTACCTCGTGTCCGACGTCCGGCGCTGCTCGCTGCTGGTGCGGGACTCGCTGCATGTGCGCCTTGTGGATGTCGGGGCCGCGCTGGAGGCGCGGACGTATCAGGCGCCGGTGGACGTGGTGTTGGAGGTCGAGGACTCCTTCTGCCCCTGGAACGCCGGGCGTTGGCGGCTCAGCGGGGACGCGAAGGGCGCCTCGTGCGTCCGTACGACGGACTCGGCCGATCTCGCCCTGTCCGTACGGGAGTTGGGCGCGGCCTACCTCGGCGGCGTGAGCCTCGCGTCACTGGCGGGGGCCGGGCTGGTGCGGGAGCTGCGGCAGGGGGCGGTGGCCGAGGCGGGGGTGGGGTTCGGGTCGGCGGTGGCGCCGTGGTTGGCGCACGGGTTCTAGTCCGCTCCTAGTCCGCGGTCATTGCGGTTTCTGGCAGGTCGGGCACCAGAAGAGGTTGCGGGCGGCGAGGTCGGCGGTGCGGATCTCGCCGCCACAGATGTGGCAGGGCTGGTTGGCCCTGCGGTACACGTACACCTCGCCGCCGTGGTCGTCGACGCGGGGCGGGCGGCCCATCGCCTCCGGGGTGTGGACGGGGCGGACGGTGTCGATGCGGTTGTTGCGGACGCCCTCGCGCATGAGGTCGACCAGGTCTGTCCAGAGCGCGTCCCACTCGGCGGGGGTGATGTCCCGGCCCGCGCGGTAGGGGTCGACGCGGTGCCGGAAGAGGACTTCGGCGCGGTAGACGTTGCCCACGCCCGCGATGATCTTCTGGTCCATCAGGAGGGCGGCGATCGTCGTACGGCTGCGGGAGACGCGTTGGTACGCGGCCGTGGGGTCGGCGTCCTCGCGGAGGGGGTCGGGGCCGAGGCGGTCGTGTATCGACTGCTTCTCGGTGGGGGTGATCAGGGCGCAGGTCGTGGGGCCGCGGAGGTCGACGTACGCCGTGGTGTTCGCGAGGCGGAGGCGGACCGTGTCGGTGGGTGGGGGTGCGGGGGCCGGGCCGAAGTTGACCTTGCCGAAGAGGCCGAGGTGGATGTGGATCCAGTCGGTGTCGCGGAAGCCGAGGAAGAGGTGTTTGCCGTGGGCCTCGGTCGCGGTGAGTTCCGCGCGGTCGAGGAGGGCGGCGGCGTCGGAGAACTTGCCTTGGGGGCTGGTGACGTGGGGGGTCGTGCGGAGGAATGCGGCGCCGTAGTCCTGGGCCAGGCGGTGAATCGTGTGCCCCTCAGGCACCGTGGCTCCTTCTTTGTCCGCGGGGGCGACGCATGAGGTTTTCGCCCCCGCCGCCCCTACCCGTCCCGTCCCCAGGGGGCGCTGCCCCCTTCGACCCCCGTTACGGGGGCTCCGCCCCCGGACCCCCGCTCCTCAAACGCCGGAGGGGCTGAATTTGCCCGGAGGGGCTGGATTGCTACTGCTGGGGGTGGTGCGCCGGGATCGCCGGCAGGTCGCCCGTCGTCTCGTAGCCGGACAGCATGTCGATGCGGCGCTGGTGACGCTCGTCGCCGGAGAACGGCGTACCGAGGAAGGTCTCGACGAACTTCGTCGCCTCCTCCGTGGTGTGCATGCGCGCACCCACCGCGACGACGTTGGCGTTGTTGTGCTGGCGGCCCAGCGACGCCGTCTCCTCGCTCCAGGCCAGCGCGGCGCGAACGCCCTTGACCTTGTTCGCCGCGATCTGCTCGCCGTTGCCGGAGCCGCCGATCACGATGCCGAGGGCGTCGGGGTCCGCGGCCGTCCGCTCCGCGGCGCGGAGGCAGAAGGGCGGGTAGTCGTCCAGGGCGTCGTAGATGTGCGGACCGCAGTCCACCGGGTCGTGACCGGCCGCCTTGAGCCAGTCGACGAGGTGGTTCTTGAGTTCGAAGCCCGCATGGTCGGAGCCGAGATACACGCGCATGGGATGAGTGTGACACGGCTGTTTCGGGGCAGCAGCCCCGGGTGTCGGCCAGGAAAACTGTGAACCCCACCATGGATGCTCAAGAAAACCTCAAGTAACGATCTGGATTCAAAGGTTCACGAATTCCTTTACCTCCGTTTCACTGGACCGACCCGTACGCCGCTCGTACGAGAACCCCCACAACCGGCACGAAGGAATTCCCCGTATGACTGGTCTCCAGGCCGGACTCAAGAACCGCCACCTCTCGATGATCGCCATCGGCGGTGTCATCGGAGCGGGCCTCTTCGTGGGCTCCAGCTCCGGCATCGCCACCGCCGGACCCGGCATCCTCCTCTCGTACGCCCTCGTCGGCACGCTCGTCGTCCTCGTGATGCGGATGCTCGGTGAGATGTCCGCCGCCAACCCGACCTCCGGCTCCTTCTCGGCCCACGCCGACCGGGCGCTCGGGCGCTGGGCCGGCTTCTCCATCGGCTGGCTGTACTGGTTCTTCTGGGTCGTCGTGCTCGCCGTCGAGGCGACCGCCGGCGCCAAGATCCTCGAAGGGTGGATTCCCGCCGTACCGCAGTGGGGCTGGGCGCTGATCGTGATGATCGTGCTCACCGCCACCAACCTCGTCTCGGTCGGCTCCTACGGCGAGTTCGAGTTCTGGTTCGCCGGGATCAAGGTCGTGGCGATCGGCGCGTTCATCGTGATCGGTCTGCTGGCCGTGTTCGGCGTCCTGCCGGGTGTCGACTCCGACCAGGCGGGGCTCTCCAACCTCACCGACCACAGCGGCTTCCTCCCCCACGGGGCCGGCGCCATCCTCACCGGCGTACTGCTCGTCGTCTTCTCCTTCATGGGGAGCGAGATCGCGACGCTGGCCGCCGGTGAGTCGGAGGACCCGCAGCGGGCGGTCACCAAGTCGACCAACAGCATCATCTGGCGGATCGCGGTCTTCTACCTGGGATCCATCTTCGTCGTCGTCACGCTGATCCCCTGGGACTCCAAGTCCATCCAGGACAACGGCTCCTACGTCGCCGCGCTCGACTCCCTCGGCATCGCGCACGCCGGTCAGATCATGAACTTCATCGTGCTGACCTCGGTGCTGTCCTGTCTCAACTCCGGCCTCTACACGGCCTCCCGGATGGCCTTCTCGCTCGGCGAGCGGGGGGACGCGCCGAAGGCGTTCGCCAAGGTCAACGGCAGGGGCGTACCGATGGCGGCGATCCTCGCGTCGGTGGTCTTCGGCTTCGTGGCCGTCTTCTTCAACTACCTCTCCCCCGACAAGATCTTCCTCTTCCTCGTCAACTCCTCCGGTGCGGTGGCCCTGTTCGTGTGGCTGGTCATCTGCTTCTCGCAGCTGCGGATGCGGAAGATCATCCAGGCGGAGACGCCGGAGAAGCTGGTCGTGAAGATGTGGCTGTACCCGTATCTGACGTGGGCCACGGCCGCGTTGATCGTGTTCGTCCTCGGGTACATGCTGACCGACACGGAGCACGACGGGCGGGAGACCGTGCTGTTGTCCCTGCTGGTCGCGGCGGTGGTGCTGGTCGTGGCGGTCGTGAAGGAGCGGGTTCGGGGCGGGCGTAAGGCCTCGGCCTCGGCCTCTGCCGATGAGGTGACGGGCAAGGTTTCCGTCTGATCCTCAGGTTGTCGAGGGCCCCGTGGCGTGTGCCGCGGGGCCCTTGTCGTGTGCGGTGTGCTCACTCGGCGGTGAAACTGTCCCTGACCTTCTCGTACGTCCCGACGGCCGTGTCCTCGGTGTCCGCCTGGTACCAGGTGCTGATCTCGTACGACATCTCTCCCTTGCGGAAGCCGAGCAGGCGCGCGTGCCAGGGGGCGCCCTGGGCGGTGACCGTGTACTCCCAGGCGACGGCGGGTCGGCCCTTGAAGGTGGTCTCCTCCAGCCGGATCCTGCTGTACCCCTGCCCCTTGCTGGTGTTCTTCGCCTCCTCCTGCTGCCAGTTCTCCAACAGGGTGGTCCCCTTGGTCGCCATGCTCGCCCTGCCCCAGATCTCCTGGGTGCCGTCGGGTGAGGTGTAGCGGACGTAGGACCCGCTGTAGACGGTCCGTTTCCAACCCTTGGGCGGGATCCAGGAGAACAGGCCCGACTCGGTACGGGTTCCTGGCGGCCTGGATGTGCCCTCGACGGTGGGGGTGGAGGTAGGGCTGGGGGCGGGGGACGACGGGCCGGCGGTGGTGGCCGAGGCGGTGGGCGACGGTGAGTTGCCTGCGCCGGCGTTGGTGTCGTCGGGCGACCCGGAGTTCATCAACATCACCGCCGCGACGACTGCACCTGCGGTGACTACGCCCACGGCTACGAGGATTTTGGTACGGCGACGGTGGCGATGTGGGGTGACGGGGAGAGGGGGGCCGGGGAACTCGACGGGGGGGAGTCGGTGGGGGTGGGGGCCTAGGAGGGGGGCGGGGGTGTTGTGGG
>Ga0307508_10005832_pt1 | contig 11635 bp, 10 predicted proteins | sample 9_EM_MG_FD_203089 | JGI IMG/M metagenome (GOLD analysis project Ga0307508, IMG submission 203089) | Populus trichocarpa ectomycorrhiza microbial communities from riparian zone in the Pacific Northwest, United States - 9_EM | ecosystem: Host-associated > Plants > Roots > Unclassified | place...
CCCGCACAGCCTCAGCGCGGGCCGCTCGGCACCGTCGGCGGTGAACTGCACGTAGTTGTCGACGACCACCTCCCGGCCGCCCAAGGGGGCGGACAGCCGGACGTGCGTCGTGGCCACCTTCTCCTTGATGCATCCCGAACGCCTGTCCCCGGACGGCGAGGAGAAGGTGATCTGAACCCGCACGCCGTTCTCCACCGGATCGGTGAGCACCGCCTTGAGCCCCCGCATGCACGGGTGTTCACCACTGGGCACCCGCGCATTGAGGAACAGCGTGCGGCCGTCGCCGGAAAGCCGGGCTCCGGTGACGGCCGAGGGTTCCGCCGTCGTCCACGGGACAGGCCCGGTCGGCGACGCCGACGTCCCCCGACCGGCCACCTGAGTCCCGCACGCGCCGAGGAGCAGCACGGCGACGGCGCAGAGCACAGCGCCCACGACAGCTCCGCGCGTTCCACCTGATCGCATCGGTGCTCCATCCCCCCGTATCGCACCGGAGTCGCCCCGGACCCCGGCAGAACTCCAGCGGTGCGTGACGACCACCCGTTCCCAAGCGGCGGGAGGCCGGAAAGTCCTGGACCGGCCGGGTCCCGGTGCCCGCTACGGCACCACCGTCACCGGCCACCGCCCCGCCTTCACCAGCCGTACCGCCACCGACCCGACGATCCGGTGGCCGGCCTGCTCGGAGGCGCCCACCACCACGGCGTCCGCCTTGAGCTCGTCCGCCGCCTTCACCAGGCCGCCGTACGGGTCGCCGCGGAAGGTGTGGAACTCCCAGCGGACTTCGAATATCCCCTTGAGCCGCTCGGTCGCGTCCCGGATGTAGGCGACCAGTCCCTCGGCGATCTCGTCCGTCGTCTCGGCGACCGGCGCCCCCATCGCCGCGCCCGCGGCCATCACCGGCTGCACGTACACGACGGCGAGCAGCGCGTGCTGGCGTCTGGCCAGGCCACCGGCATATGCCGCGGCGCGCATCGAGGAGTCCGAGCCGTCCACCCCGACCACGATGACCTTGGGCCCGTCCGTGCCCCGCTCGAACTGGTGCGAGTGCTGTTCCGTCACGGCTGTGAGGCTATCGGAAGTCCCAGGTCCCGACGCCATGCGGGACCTCTCGACGGGCGGGCCGGCCGGGCTCTTCCTACAGTCGGAACCATGAGTGCCACTGTGGAGGCCGCCCCGCCCAAGGACGCCACGGGCCCGATACGGCCGCCCGGAAACGGGCCCATGAGCAAGGTGCCCGAGGTCTTCGCGACCTTCTTCGGCGCCCTCGGCCTGCTCTGCGTCCTGCTGGCCTTCATCCCACCCCTGCGCGTCCTGCTGCGCCCGGTGGTCCGCTTCCTCGACCTGCTCATCGTCCCGGTCAGCGCCAATCTCGCCTACGCCGTCTTCCTCTTCCTGCTCGCCGCCGCGACCGCGGCCCGCAAGAAGGTCGCCTGGTGGCTGGTCGTCGTCTATCTGGGCCTGCTGGTCCTCGACGACATCCTCGGCGTGGTGCTGGGCCTGTATGCCGAGTCCGTCCCCTCCCTCGCCGTCTGCTCCCTCGCGCTGGCCCTGCTGATCGTCGCCCGCAGGGAGTTCTACGCCGCCTCCCGCCGCGCCGCCGTCCGCCGTGCCCTCGTCGTGCTGCTGGCCGGGCTGGTCGTCGGCATCCTCGTGGGCTGGGGACTGGTGGAGCTGTTCCCCGGCACGCTGCCCCGCGGACAGCGCCTGCTGTGGGCCGCCAACCGCGTCTGCGGCGGCCTGGTCTCGGGCCGCTCCTTCGACGGCCGCCCGCCCCGCGCCCTGTTCTTTGTGCTCGGCCTGCTCGGCGCGCTCGCCCTGCTCAACGCCGCCGCCACGATGTTCCGTTCGCAGCGCATGGAATCCGCCCTGCACGGCGACGAGGAGCCCCGCCTCCGCGCCCTCCTCAAGGCCTACGGCGAGCAGGACTCCCTCGGCTACTTCGCCACCCGCCGCGACAAGGCCGTCGTCTTCTCGCCCAGCGGCAAGGCCGCGGTGACCTACCGCGTGGAGGCCGGCGTCTGCCTCGCCAGCGGCGATCCCGTCGGCGACCGCGAGGCCTGGCCGCACGCCATCGCCGGCTGGCTGGACGTGGCCCGCCGGCACGCCTGGGCGCCCGCCGCGATGGGCGCCTCGGAGGACGGCGCCAAAGCCTTCGCGCGGGCCGGCCTGGGCGCGCTCCAGCTCGGCGACGAGGCGATCCTGCACGTGGCCGGCTTCGACCTCGACGGCCGCGACATGCGGGTGACCCGGCAGGCCGTGCACCGCGTCCGCCGCACCGGCGCCCACTGCCGCATCCGCCGCCACGCCACCCTCACCGACGAGGAGATGGAGGAGATCGTCGACAAGGCGGACGCCTGGCGCGACACCGAGACCGAGCGCGGCTTCTCCATGGCCCTGGACCGCCTCGGCGACCCGGCCGACGGCGACTGCCTCCTCGTAGAGGCCCTCAGCGAGGACGACCGCCTCCTCGCGCTGCTCTCCTTGGTCCCCTGGGGCCGCGACGGCGTCTCCCTCGACCTGATGCGCCGTGACCGCAGCGCACCCAACGGGGTCATGGAGTTCATGGTCGCCGACCTGTGCGCCGCTGCCGCGAAACTGGGCGTCCGCAGGATCTCCCTCAACTTCGCCGTCTTCCGCTCGGCCTTCGAGGAGGGCGCCCGCATCGGCGCCGGACCCGTACTGCGGCTGTGGCGGCGGCTGTTGCTGTTCTTCTCCCGGTGGTGGCAGCTGGAGGCCCTGTACCGCTCCAACGCCAAGTACCACCCCGAGTGGTACCCCCGCTTCATCTGCTACGCCGACACCGCCTCCCTCGCCCGGATCGGCCTGGCCTCCGGCATCGCCGAGGGTTTCGTTTCCGTACCTTCGTTGCGCAAACTCTGGGGAAAGGGGCACCCGAAGGGCGCGTCCAGGCCCACGACGACCGAGGGCCTGCCGTCGCTGTCGGCGCTCGGCCTCGCCGGAGGGGACGAGGCCGGGCCCGGCGATCCGCACGCCGGCCTGCCCGAGCAGGTCCGCATCCGGCACCGCACACTCGACCGCCTGCGCGCCGACGGCACCGACCCGTATCCGGTGGGGATCCCGCAGCGCACCCACGCCCTCGCCGACATCCGCGAGGGCGAGCAGGTCACCGTCGCCGGCCGGGTCATGCTGGTGCGTGACTTCGGCGGCATCGTCTTCGCCGTACTGCGCGACTGGTCCGGCGACCACCAACTCGCCCTCACCCGCGAGGACTCCGGCCCCGCCCTCGACCGCTTCACCGCCGACACGGACATCGGCGACCACATCACCGCCACGGGCCGGTCCGGCGTGAGCGACAAGGGCGAACCGACCGTCTTCGTCACCTCCTGGCAGCTCATCGGCAAGTGCCTGCGCCCGCTGCCCGACAAACGCCGCGGCCTGGCCGACCCCGAGGCCAAGGTCCGCATGCGCTATCTGGACCTGGTCTCCAGCCCCGACGCCCGCGCGGTGATCCGCGCCCGCTCCACCGCCGTACAGGCCCTGCGGCAGGGTCTGTTGGAGCGCGGCTACCTCGAGGTCGAGACGCCGATGCTGCAGCAGATCCACGGCGGCGCCAACGCCCGCCCCTTCACCACCCACATCAACGCCTACGACCTCGACCTCTATCTGCGCATCGCGCCCGAGCTGTATCTGAAGCGGCTGTGCGTCGGCGGCCTGGAGAAGGTCTTCGAACTGGGCCGCACCTTCCGCAACGAGGGCGTCTCCTACAAGCACAACCCCGAGTTCACGATGCTGGAGGCCTACCAGGCCTTTGCCGACTACGACGTGATGCTCGACCTCGTCCGCGAGCTGATCCAGGGCGCGGCCACCGCCGCGTTCGGCTCACCCGTCGCACGCAAGGACGGCAAGGAGTACGACATCTCGGGCGCATGGCCCGTCAAGACGGTCCACGGCGCCATCTCCGAGGCGCTGGGGGAGGAGATCGACGCGGACACGGACCTGGAGGCGCTGCAACGGCTGTGCGACCGGGCCGGCGTCCCGTACACCGCTGACGACGGCCGCGGTGATGTCGTACTGGAAATGTACGAGCGCCTCGTCGAGGAGAAGACCGGGCTCCCCACCTTCTACAAGGACTTCCCGACCGACGTCTCCCCGCTCACCCGCCAGCACCGCACGGACCCACGGCTGGCCGAGCGCTGGGACCTGGTCGCCTTCGGCACCGAACTGGGCACCGCCTACTCGGAACTCACCGACCCCGTCGAACAGCGCCGCCGGCTCACCGCCCAGTCCCTGCTTGCCGCCGGGGGAGATCCCGAGGCGATGGAACTCGACGAGGACTTCCTCGACGCCCTCGAATACGCGATGCCGCCGACCGGAGGCCTGGGTATCGGCGTCGACCGGCTGATCATGTTCCTCACCGGCCTGACGATCCGCGAGACGCTGCCCTTCCCCCTGGTACGCCGCCGCTGACCGGCGGCCCGGCTCCGGCCGCCGAGCCCGGCCCCCGCCCTGTCCGCCACCGACACGCCGCCATTGGTCCGGCTGCTTGCGCCGGGCGGGTGGTCTTCTGCCGCCGCTTCGGTGTTGCTGGGGAGCGTCGGTCCCCGGCCGGGCGACTGATGAGTCATGAAGAAGGATCAGTTGCTCACGCGGCGCCGGGCGTTGATCGCCGGTGCCGCCGCGCTGGGCGCCGCAGGCACCGCCGGTGCACTCGCGCTGGGCGGCGACGAGCCGGTCCGGCCCGCCGCTCCCGCCTCCGCCGCCGGCCCCCAGGCGCGCTCCGCGCTCAAGCCGTCCGCCTATCGTCTGCAGCCCCTCACCGGATACGGGGGGCCGCCGCGCGCGGCACCCGGCAGGACGCCCGTGCGGCACGAGCCGTTCCTGCGTATGTCCGGACGCGGTCGCACCATGCTGCTGACCTTCGACGACGGGCCCGACCCCCGCTACACGCCGCACATCCTGGACACCCTCGCCGAATACGACGTCCGCGCGACGTTCTTCGTGTGCGGAGAGATGGCCGACTGGAACCGGAAGCTGCTGTCCCGCATGGCCGACGACGGGCACATCGTCGGCAACCACACCTGGTCGCACCCCCTGCTGACCACCCTCGGCCGTACCCGAATCCGCTCGGAGATGGAACGCACCAGCCATGTCATCGAGGACGCCTACGGCGAACGGCCCCAGTGGTTCCGCGCACCCTACGGGGCCTGGAACCGTGCGGCCTTCCAACTCGGCGCCGAGATGGGCATGGAGCCGCTTGCCTGGACGGTCGACACCCTCGACTGGACCACCCCCGGCACCCGCACCATCGTCCACCGCGTCGAAGACGGCGCCGCCCCCGGCGTCGTGGTGCTCTCGCACGACGCCGGGGGCGACCGCTCCCAGAGTGTCCGGGCCCTGCGCGACTATCTGCCGCAACTGCTGGATTCCGGCTACCACATCACCGTGCCGAGCCGGCGCCACGCATAACCGGATTCCGCCCGCCCGGTCGGGGGCTCTCAGACGACCTCGACCAGGCGGGCGAAGGCGACGACATTGCCGTCGTAGCCGTGCTGCTTGGAGAAACCGCCCCCGCAGGTGATGACCCGCAATTCCGGGGTTCCCTTGGAGGCGTAGACACGGTCGCCGGGGAAGTTGTTCTTGTCGAAGACCTCGATGCCGTAGATCTCGAACACGGCGGTCTTTCCGTCCTTACGGGCCACCTCGACGCGATTTCCCTTCTTCAGGGCCCCGAGGTTGTAGAACACGGCGGGGCCCTGTTTGTTGTCGACGTGGCCGACCACGACCGCGGTGCCCTTCTCGCCGGGGGAGACGCCACCGGTGAACCAGCCCGCCAGGTTCGGGTCCTCGGGGGGCGGCGCGGCGACCCAGCCGTCCGAGTCCAGACCGACCGGCAGAACCGGCGCGTCGACCCGGATCGGGGGGATCCTGACCCGGTCCGGCAGGGCGTACGGCAGCGGCTGGACATTGCCAGGGGCGCCGGGGACGCGGCTGCCGGCCGCAGCCGCGGAGGCGGGCTGCGGCGGACCCACGTCGAACTCGCCCGAGCCGTTCCGAATGAGCGCGAGGCCGGTCAGCAGTACAAGCGCTATCACGCCCCAGGGAGCACGCTTCTTCCGCCGCTCCTCCTCTTCGGCCAGTTCGGCCAACTCGGACGCAGACATTCGTTTCCCCTCTCGACGCGGCCGTCGCCCCGTCATTCGCGCATACGACAAAGCTAAATGCCGCGCGTGAAACCGGCGACGGGGCAGATGCGAACGGGTGGCCCCTTCTCCTTCGGTGCGCCATCCGAGTTGCGGCCGAGCAGGAAATTTCTGACGGTCCGTGACCTGCAGCGATATCCGATTGCGCGGTAATTGCTCGGCGTGTCCTCTCACCAATACGGACCATCGCCGAAATGCGGGCGCGTCCGGGGCAACTGACGGTTTTCCAGGGAGGCGCTTTCTCGCCGACAGACCGGGGACGGGCCCCGGGGCGTCTTCCGCGGAGGATCACATGAGTACTCATCGTGCCCTGGCGGTCTCTGCCGCCATGGTCGCCACCCTCGGGCTCGCCGCACCGGCGGCCGTCGCACGGGACGGCATGAACATCAGCCCGACCAACATCGTCGCCCTGCCCAGCGTCATCGCCCGCGGTGGGCAGCTGACCCTCACCGTCGACGGCTGCCCGGGCGGCGGCACCGCGACCTCGGAAGCGTTCCAGCCCACGCCTCTCACCCCGGTCAGAAACACCAACACGGCCAGAGGCACCGCGACGGTCGACCGGAACGCGCGCACGGGTTCGCACAGCATCACCGTCAACTGCAACGGCAAGACCCTGACGAACCCGGCCGCCTTCACCGTCATCGGCGGTGTCCAGGGCGGTATCGGCGGCAGCACCTCCAGCGGGGCGACGCCGACGGACATGGCCATCGGCGGTGGGCTCGTGGCGGCGGCCGTGGTCGCCGGCGGAGTGTTCTGGCTGCGCCGCAGGTCCGAGAGGCGAATCTGATCCGAGAAGCGGATCTGTCCTTCCCCTTTTTCGGATTTCGGAGATTTCTCGGAGAGCGGCTCGCACGTCGACAGGCCTTGGCCCCGGATCCTGAGCAGGGATCCGGGGCCAAGGCCTGTCGTCAGGCGCCGTCCTCGTCGTCGCGTCGGCGCGAGAAGTGGTACGCCGCCCCGACCGAGCCGGCGATGAGCGCCGCGCCCATGCCGATCTCCTTCAGGTCGAACCCGGCGAGGCTGCCGCCCTCACCGGCCTGCACACCGCGGTTGGGGTTGACGGGCACCGGTGTGGGGTTGACCGGTACGGGTGTGGGGTGGTGCGGGCGGCCGCCCGCGATGGTCAGGTCCGTGGAACCGCTGGCGCCGTCACAGCTGAACGTCACCCGGTAGATCGCGCCCGGCTTGGCGTCCCAGTCGACCTTCGCCTGCGCCCAGGACCGTCCCGGCCGGATGGTGACCGTGTCGAACACCGCCGACCTGACCGTCGCGGGCCCCTTGCAGTCGCCGTCCCGGTTCACATGCAGCGTCACCTGGCCACCGGCCGCGACGGTCGAGGGCAGCACGCTGAAGGCGAACGGCGTGATGTTGTGGCCGTCGCCTCGCGCGACGGCGGCCGGTGCGGAGAAGGCGAGGGCCCCAATGCCCAGCAGTGCGGCCGAAGCGACGCGTATCGCGTGCATGGTGGTTCCTCCGGTCTTCGAGGAGCAGCTGCGGACCGTTCCGCTCTGGTGAAAATGCACCTCGATGACCGAAACGCTAGGAACAGGCGTGCGTGCGCGCGATCGCATGTAGTGCGAATGGGGCAAGTGTGTGGGCCACCCAGGGGACTGCGGCGGCGTGGCGCACGTTCCCCGGGGGTCCGTCGGACGAGGGCCTGTCAGGCCTATGTGTGCGGGAAGAGATTCAGGAAGGGGTCCGCCGAGGCCGTGATGCCTCGGGTGTAGGGCGCATCGAAGTCCCAGATGAGGAACAGCAGGAAGGCGATCAGGGCGGAGAACAGCCCGGCGAGGACCAGTTCGCGCAGGGTGCGCCGGATCTGCAGCGCGAACACCATGCCGATGGTGACCACGGCCCCGGCGAGCAGCCCGAACCACACCACGCCCGGCATGGTCGCCCCCATGGAGTCGGCCCGGGCGCTGCGGGCCTGGTCCGCCGCGGTGACCTGGTCGAGGAGCGGCTGATAGGCCTGCGCCTCGAAGTCCGTCTTGGGCTGGTAGTCGGTGACGTCCTGACGGATGCGGTCGAAGAGCTCCTCGCCGCGGGGGGTGACATGCCCGTCGTCGGCCATCGCCTTCCACTCGGTGTTGACGACGTGTCCGACATAGACGTTGACATCGTCCCGAATCCGGTCACGGACGTCGGCCGGATAGACCCGCACCCGTTCCGAGATCTCGTGCAGCGCGACGGCCTCCGCCTGTACATGGTCCTGGGCGGCGCTGCGCCCCTCCCACACCCCGGCGATGGCCAGGCCCAGGACGATGGCGTACACCACGCCGATCCACATCGTCATGTACTCGATGACGTCCGGGGTCTCGTTGGGGTCCTCGTCCTCCGGCGCGGCCCGATGCCGTACGAAGGTCACGATGACCACCACGGCGCAGGCGGCCAGCATCGCGAGGGTCAGAACAAGCCATTCCGGCAAGAGGTGCCTCCAGGAATCAGCGCGGCCGCAGCGCGGCGACGGCGATCACGGCGGGCGCCGTGATGAGCAGGACGTAGGTGACGGGCGACGGGCCGCCGTGCGACGGCCTCTTGTGCACCGGCGCGCGGTAGTGCGGGTAGGTCACCGGGGCCAGCAACGGACGGGGGGTGGGCTTGGCCGACGGCTTCGGGGCGGGGGTCGGGGGCGGGCTCGGAACCGGAGCAGCCGGGGTGGGCGGGGGAGTCGGGCTCGGGCGAGGTGGTGCGGGCCGCGGAGACGGCGGGGAGGGCGGCGGCACGGGCTTCGGCGTCGGCTTCGGGAGGGGGGTGGGCGTCGGGGGCGGCGAGGGCTTCGGCTCGGGCGGTGGGGGTGTCGGTGTCGGCGTGGGCTCGGGGCATGTCGGGGGAGTCGGCCAGGAGGGGTTCAGGTCTCCGGCGACCGCCACCGCCCGGGTGCCGTCCGGGCCGGCCGAGGCGTACGCGCAGGCGTCGGCCGTCGCCGCGCCGGCCGGTGCTCCCACCAGGAGCCAGGTCAGCGTCACCAGCGCCAACGCCCTTGAGGTGAAGGCGGTTTGGGTCGGTTCGGGTCCATGCACGACGAAGATCATGAGCCTTCGTGGACCGGGGCACGCCGGAGCGCGCCGGGATTGGCCCGAACGGGGGATGAAGGGCGTGCGACGGTTTGACCGGCTCACCCTCAGGTGCCCGCGGATGCGCACGCATGTGCGAGATGACGCGCCGGTGTCACAGGTTCCGGAAAGAAATTTGTGAGGCGGTTGAACACAACCACAGGTCCCATTCGTACCCAGTGTCGTGCGGCGGCGCAGCAGGGCGCTGCAACACCCTTGCGATAATGGGGAGTTGACGATGAAGACCTCCTGGCGGAGCGCCTCACTCGTGGCAAGCGCTGCGGCTGTACTGGCGCTGACGACGGCGTGCGGTCAGGAAAACGGCACGTCGGCGGCGGGCAGCCAGAATGTGGGCGCCACGGCCGCGGCGGGCGGTTACGGCAGCGTCGGCGCCGGTGCCAGTGCGAGCGCCAGTCCCAGCAATGGTTACGGGGCCGACGGGCAGGGCGCCGGGGCCCAGGCCTCGGCCGCGGGCAAGCTTGCCGTCACCCAGAACGCGAAGCTCGGCAAGATGCTCACCGACGGCGCCGGCAAGACGCTGTACCGCTTCGACGCGGACACCGCCGAGCCGCCCAAGTCCACCTGCGAGGGCGACTGTGCGACGGCCTGGCCGCCGGTTCCCGCGGACGACGCCACGGCCGGCGCCGGAATCGACAAGGCCCTGCTCGGTGAGGTCACCCGGTCCGACGGCAGCAAGCAGCTGACCATCAGCGGCTGGCCGGCATACCGCTATGCGAAGGACACCAAGGCCGGGGACACCGTGGGCCAGGGCGTGGGCGGCAAGTGGTTCGCGCTCGCCCCCGACGGCAAGAAGGCCACCCTTGCCAGCCTGCCCGGTCTGTCGGTCCGCACCGACGCCAAGCTCGGCAAGATCGTCGTCGACAAGAACGGCATGACGGTCTACCGCTTCCTGAAGGACGTGGCCTGGCCCGACCCGATCTCCAACTGCACCGGATCCTGCCTGGAGAAGTGGCCGGCGGTCGCTCCGGTGGAGGCGAACGACACCAAGGGTGTCGAGAAGAAGGGCCTGATGGGCTTCACCCGTCCCGACGGCGTCAAGCAGATGACGGTCGACTGCTGGCCGGCGTACACCTTCTCCGGCGACGAGCAGCCCGGGGACACCAACGGTCAGGGCGTGGGCGGCACCTGGTACGCCATGGCGCCCGACGGAAAGCCGGTCGGCGCGCCGAAGAAGTAGGCATCACCTCCCCAGGGTTGAATGCACCGGACAGCGCGTACGGCCTCAGGTCCGCCCCCTCCGCACCGCACGGAGGGGGCGGGCCGCTTTGGCGTTTTGCCGCTGGGGGTCCGGGGGTTGTCCCCCGGGAAGGCGCAGTACCGGGCGAATGCGGCAAGTGCCGCAGGTGGTGACCGGGAACGGACGGTCAATTTCCGTTTCCACTCGCCCCGTTGGCAGGCGATCAGTAGCCTCAGCTCGAACACCGGATCGCCAACGCCTTGGAGAGATAGATGGAGCGTCCCGCCTGGGCCCCACGGAGCATCGACATCTCGGTGCCCAGTGTTTCGCGGATCTACGACTACTACCTTGGCGGTTCGCACAATTTCGAGGTCGACCGGGAAGCGGCCCGCAAGGCGATGGAGTTCATGCCTGGCCTCCCCAAGGTCATGCAGGCGAACCGGGCGTTCATGCGCCGCGCGGTGCGCTTCGCGGTCGACGAGGGCATCGACCAGTTCCTGGACGTCGGTTCGGGCATCCCCACCTTCGGCAATGTCCACGAGGTGGCCCAGTCGGCCCGGCCCGGTTCGCACGTCGTGTACGTCGACCACGACCCGGTCGCCGTCGCGCACAGCCAGGCGGTCCTCAAGGGCAACGAGGACGCGGGCGTCGTCGCCGCCGACCTCCGCAAGCCCCGGGAGATCCTCGCGAGCGCCGAAGTCGAGCGCCTGATCGACCTGAACCGGCCGGTGGCGCTGCTTCTCGTTGCCATACTGCACTTCGTGGAAGACGCGGACGAACCGTACGAGGCGGTGGCCGAGTTGCGCGACGCGCTCGCGCCCGGCAGCCTGCTCGTCCTCACGCACGCCTCGTACGAGGGAATCCCGCTGCCGCCGGAGCGGGCCGAGGGCGCGGTGGACGTGTACAAGGACATTCGCAACCCGCTGATCATGCGCTCGCGCGAGGAGATCGCGCGGTTCTTCAAGGGGTACGACATGGTGGAACCGGGATTGGTGCCGCCGCCCATGTGGCGGCCGCAGGAGGCTCCGGAGGACGAGGATCCGTATGCCTTCTCCGGGTTCGCCGGCGTGGGGCGCACGGCGTGACCGCGGAGCCGGACGGGCCTCAGGACAGACTGCGCAGGTTCGCGACGATCTGGAGCCGGGCGGTGTTCCCGGTGACCTCGACGTCGCTGACCCGGCCGGAGTTCGAGGAGCAACTCCGGCCGCTGGCCCGGCGGTTGAGCG
>Ga0307508_10005833_pt1 | contig 11635 bp, 9 predicted proteins | sample 9_EM_MG_FD_203089 | JGI IMG/M metagenome (GOLD analysis project Ga0307508, IMG submission 203089) | Populus trichocarpa ectomycorrhiza microbial communities from riparian zone in the Pacific Northwest, United States - 9_EM | ecosystem: Host-associated > Plants > Roots > Unclassified | place...
GGACTCTGATATTGGGAACTTAGTGTACATCCAGGCCATTATCAAAGAGACATTGCGCTTGTACCCACCAGGTCCTTTGTCAGTCCCACATGAGGCAACAAAAGATTTTTGTGTTGCCGGATATCACATACCAAAGGGCACTCGTTTGTTTGCAAATTTATGGAAGCTGCATCGGGACCCAAATTTGTGGTCTAATCCTGATGAATATATGCCAGAAAGATTTCTCACTGATCACGCAAATGTAGATGTTTTAGGTCACCATTTTGAGTTGATTCCATTTGGCTCGGGGAGACGATCTTGTCCTGGTATCACATTTGCATTGCAAGTGCTCCATTTGACGTTTGCCAGATTGCTTCAGGGTTTTGACATGAAAACACCAACGGGTGAATCAGTGGACATGACTGAGGGCGTAGCTATAACCTTGCCTAAGGCGACTCCTTTGGAAATTCAGATCACCCCACGCCTCTCTCCTGAACTCTACTATGAGTGCTAAATGGTAAAGTTAAGACAACAATGCGTGCTACTTGTTTGCGTATTTATATGTTTATTATTTGGATTGAAGTTTGTGTATTTGTATGATTAGAAGCTATTTTGAATTCTCGAACACGCTCTTCATGATCCAGCTAACGCAAAGCTGAGGCAACACAATCTGTCTCGTCTGCAGCTAATTTGAGGTGGAGAGTGCTGTCTGAAACGAATTCCATCCTGTGTTACAATAGTTTTTATATGGAAAGAAGTTATTATGATGGAACAATATTCCCAATGAAAAGAAAGACGACCGTATTCAAGCATCTGAAATACAAATACGGGCTAGGACGACCCACCCGAGAGGCAAGATGCCTATGTTCTGTTGCATGTTTCTTGATGGGGCAATGTCCATGAATGTTTTTTTTTTTAATTTATTTATTTGAATATGATCTCAATTTTATTAACTTGGATTAAAGAGTTACATAGACTAAAGAGAAAATGGTCCAGGAAAATTACAGATTTAATACATTAAACAGAAGGGAGCATAAAGGATCAACATAAATAAAAAACCAGGACTTGAACTAAAAAAAAAAAGTGCATGAATTTGGTATTCATGATGACCGTAAACCTTTTTTATCCACGAGAAGAACACCAGCCAGCTTTTATTAATCTTGGCAGCAAACGAGATCCTTGAACCCAGAAATGTTCTATATGCCAATAAGGTTTTTGGTCTGAATCTCTCTATCGTGAGAGTTGCCTTCTTTATATATTAAAACTGTAGCTCCTTACTCGACTGAAAATCAACCATTAATAGTATTTAAAAGTAAAGCCTATTAATTTTATGTCTAGATACAATATATATTTCTACATATATAGCTAGACTAAATAAAGTAACACATAACAAGCCATCAATTTTGCTAACATCTGACCTCATTGATTTTCATGAATTGATAGCGAGAACCAGAGAGAGCCTTGGTGAAAACAATAATGGTTTGGTGTTTGGTAGAAATATATGGAATAATAATATCATGATGAACTAAGGCTTCACAGATGAAATGACAAACCACTTTAATATGTTTGGTGGATTCACATGTATGAAAAACAAGATTCACATCAATCTAAATAGCATTGATTGATATTATCAATATGAAGGGGAATATGAGTAAGCTACGGAACATTAAGTTTGCCTAACAACCCACGAAGACATACAATTTTAGAACAAGCACATGACATATCCCTATATTCAGACTCAGTGGATGATTTTGAGACACAAGCCTACTTCTTACTCTTCCAAGAAATGAGAGCATCACCAAGAAACATACATCAACCCACAATAGAATGACAAGTATCCACACAACCAGCGCAGTTAGGATCACTAAAGCCTACCAAATATAAAGACTTCCCGGAAGGGAAGAACAAGCCGCGACTAGATATCCCTTTGAGATATCGAAGAAATGATAGACAACAGCCAAATATATTTGACACGAAGCCTGCAAAAACCAACTCACTTGTTGAACAATAAATGATATATCAAGTTGAGTAATGGTCAAATATTCAAACTGCCCACCAGTTATCGATACATTGAAGGATCCGATAAGGGGTCATCATACGTCTTAACAACTTCAAATTTACCTCTAAAGAAGTAAGAACTAAATTACCGTCTTGAAGGCTAGCTATGAAAAAAGTTATCGGGTGTACTTATGTTCATGTAAAAATGTGTCATTTAGAAAATATTGAACATGAAGTCCAAGAATATATTGTAGGGGACCAAGATCTATAATAAGAAAGGAATATTTGAGGCGTTGTTGGAGTTGGTCAATTAATTGAAGGCTAGATCCAGTAATCACGGTATCATCGACATACACAAGAGGTATGACAATCCCAAGGGTGCTTGAATATATATGAAACTTATCAAACCGTGCTCGTGGTGCCTGCTTCAAACCATATAGAGATCGCTTTAAGTGATAAACCTTAACAGAAAAAGAAAGAAACAAATCAGAAGAATGAGATAAAGATTTCTTCCTTTAGGTCACTACGTAGAAATTCATCATTCACATCCATCTAACAAAATGACCATCGTTTAGAAACATTAATGGCCATAACACTGCAAACAATAATCATTTTCTCAAGCCTATACTCCTGCCAATTCTCAAGTCCCACTAAACAAGTTTTATGTCGCTCGATAGACCATCATCACATATCTTGATGATGTATATCTATTTACACCCAATGAGCTTAACTCCAATAGGATAAAAGGTGATGTCTTGAAGAGTCTGAAGTTCATCCTGCATGGCTTCACACCAACACTCTTCAGTAGAAGCCTAGGAATAAGACTTAGGCATAGAAGTATTATCAAGAGTAGTTTGAAGAGTAGAAGAAGAAAAACCATATCAATCTAAAGGTCGGAAACCCTAGTAGACTAGTAAGACGCGTGCACAATAGGATCATACAATAATTTAGAAGAAGGAAGAGGCAATGGGTGGCATCTCTGATACACAATACCTGGCTTAAAATGAGAAGGAGTACTAAACACATCATCAAAAGAAGAAAGTGAAATAGAGGAAGACATGGAATTAGGATAAGACTTAATGAAATATTCATTTTAAAAAAATCACATTCCAAGAAATACAAAGCTTAGCATTTGCATCATAGCACACAAACATTTTATAGGAGTCATTACAACTAAAAAAAAAAAATTGAATAGATTAAGCAAAAAGTTTATGATGTTTAATAAGAGGTAAATGAACAAAACAAACACACAAAAAAACATGCAAAGAATTATAATAAGGAGAAACACCAAATAAAAAAGAATATAGAGAATTAAGATGCAAAATAGGAGAAGGGGAATGATTAATCAAATATACAGTTGCGAATAAGCCTTCTACCTAAAATCTAAAAGGAATTGAAGATTCAAGAAAATTATAATAAGGAGAAACACCAAATAAAAAAGAATATAGAGAATTATGATGCAAAATAGGAGTAGGGGAATGATTAATAAAATGTACAACTGTAAATAAGCTTTCTATCTAAAATCTAGAAGGAACTGAAGATTCAAGTATCAATGTATAAACATCTAAAAGATTATGATTCTTACACTCGACAACACCATCCTATTGAGGAATGTAAGGATATAAACGCTAAGAAAGAATACCCTTTTATTGGAGAAAATATTGAAAAACATGAGACATGTAATCTCCCCTAGAATCTGAGCATAAGATCTTAATACACATTAAAAAAATAGGTTTTTATATAGACAATAAAAGTTTCGAAGGTTAATAACACATTAGATTTAGAACGAAGAAAATAGACTCGTGTGAAATGATTGTAATCGTCAATAAATATCACAAAATACTTGTATTAAGTATGAGAAAATAAATATCACAAAATACATGTATTGAGTATGAGAAAGAACATGACTTGTACCCAAAATATCAGAATGAATAATTTGAAAACATGTAGAAGCATGACTAACTTGCAAAGGAAAGGGTAAAAACTTGTTTTCAACAAGTTTACAAAGAGCACAATCAAATGACAACGAAGAAAACTCACTGGTATTATTCAAATAAACATGTTTTATAAGATGTGTTAGAATTATAGAGTTGGGATGACCTAATTTATTATGCTAAAATTGGTTATTTTATTAACAATGGTAGAATAACCAATAGAAATTGAACGAGAAATGGAAAAAGATTGAAGAGGAAAAAAAATGTCTCACTTTAGGCCCCCTCGCTATCTCTTGTCCTGATACTTGATCCTGCACACAACAACCAGAATGATCAAAATAAAAAGAATAATTTTCTTCTACTAATTATCCAACTGAAATGAGATTAACAGATAAATCAAAAGACACAAAGATATTAGTAAAGAAAGATCTCAAGTTGCCAATCGTCGTAATATGAAGAGTACTACCATCTGTGATTTGAATATGTTGTTTACCGTTATATTTATTAACATCATGTAAAGCAGTCGGACTACCAATCATGTGATTGGAAGTTGCAAAATCAATTAACTAAGGAGAAGTAAGAAGATGTTTCTTACCTTGGCGACCAATAGTAAAAAGGGCAAAAAAAATCATATGATGAACCTGATTAGGAGTACTATTGGAAAAGAAACCTGAAAGAATAGGTTGTGTAGATGATGTAGGCATAAAAATAGACTGAAAACCAGCATAAAAAGTAGAAGCAGATCGATTCTGAGGGCAAATAGGACAATCTTTAATAATATGACCTTCTTTCATGCAATAATTACAAAATTTCCTACTACAATATTTTACAATATACCTAATTTTCTTACAACCATATCATCTTCATCATCTACTTTGAGTAGTATAGGCCATATTAATAATCTCAAAACCAGCATTATCTTGAGTAAGGCCAAGTTGTGAGGTGGGATGTTGTTCTTTATGCAAGATAGGACATGTTGGCGATTGGTTAGCCAAGCTCGTGCACTTTCAAATTACCAAGTATATGTCATTTTTCTGATCTATTTAAATGCATTGTAAATCTCTTTAAACCTCTTTAAAGAACAAACTTGATTAGACTTTATTTTCATATAATAAGACTGTAAATTTAAAGTTTGTGTTTACAATATTTTTCACTTATCAATTGTGTTGATTTCATAATTTTTTATTGTCTTTCGAGCTTCTGCATGCATCAATATTACTAATTAAGTAGTCAAATATTAAATGGGTACATGTCATATATATCCTTTGTTACATTCATGCTCTCTAATAAGAAGAAAAATAAGTTGTTATTCATCAGTGACTAAATAAGCAAGTCCCTCTTGCCTCGAAGTTACTCTTCTTAATTTAATATAGTATTTTTTTTCTTTTTTTTATGTTGCGGACACACTCATGGACGCCACCCATGGGTGAGCGACTGGAGAGCCCATCAACTTGAGGTCCACTAGTGATCGTATACTTGCATGTGGATTGGGGTGCACAATGATTCCCAGAATGTCACCTATCTTAGTTAGCCCAAACACATTTAAATTCAGAGTTCTTATGGGATCTAGTGCATTAGGTTAGATCTTTCTTCATGCAAAATAGATAAACTAATTTATTACTACATCGTCAGTGTGATTCAAAAGCTTTTAATTTATCAACTAAATAACTCCTCTTCCTATAATATTACAGTTTTTTTGTTTCCAGCATTTTTTTTTAGTAAATTACTAGTTTTTTTTATCCAGGGTAGTTTTTAAAATTAATTTTTATTTATTCCTATTATAATGCAAATAGATATTTCTTATAAAATTGTGTGTGTGTGTGTGTGTGTGTGTATTATTAGATATATTTTCAATTTTTTCAAGGCATTGTTTTTATTTTTACAAAAGCATATCTTTTTTTATTATTATTATCAGCATGTTTTTAAATTAAAAACTAAAGACCATTAAAATAAATATTTATAAAAATCTCAATCATATGAATTAAGGAATGGAAAATGATGTGAACCTTGTGATTATGCGGTCACGCAACCCACAATCAAGAATGAAATATGATCTCGGAAAGCCGAAAGAGGTCTAATAGTAGTGTGACATAATGAAAACATGTCTCAAAGCACCAGCACTATTGGAATTAAATCGAATGATATCACGAAGCTAGTTAATCTTCGATAAGTTGGTTTAGTTCTTTCAAGAAACGAAGAACGCAAGAATCATTTTCACGCACAAGCTAAATTTTAGACTTACAAAGAGTTTAAATACTCTTAGAAAATAACCCTAATGAATCTACCCATATGGACTAAATTGGTTCACTTATAAAATTTACCCAAAATGTATATTGATAAGCCTAGAATACTGACTATACAAGCCTTGGATCTTAGCTGAAAACCAAGTATTAATTAAGCCCAAACATGAAAAAAATAATAAAAATAACAAACATGCCATATAAATTAAAGTTGTTGCACCTAATTAAACAAAATAATCTAAGATAGATAAATTTCTTAGTTTAAATAATGTCATGAACGAAATTTCATCCTTAAAACACTAGGGTCTTTGTTGCCACCTTTAGATGTCCCAGATAAGTTAGGAAATTAATTGTTGAAGTTGCCTCCCTTTTGGTTTTCTTGTTTGTCTAGGATAATTAATTGTAACTTTAAAGAATCATCTCAAAATATAAAAACTCTTGTTGCCTTCCTTTAACCTTCCTTGTAGGATTAGGAAACTTCTTGAAATAATATAACCAATCTATCATTAAATACCACCAGTTCTTATTTTCTTGTATAGCTGGATGAATAAGGAATTATTGTAAGAAAATAATTTTGAAACATTAATGAATACTCACCGCACTTGAAAATTATGTCACAGCCCATTAAAAATCCTTGTAGAACTAGAAAATTTTCAAAATAAGTTGTCACATCCTTATTGGAAAATGATCCTTGAAAAATAGAAAGTCCACAAGTTAACATGAAGTAAATAACAAAATTCATATAACCTGTTCTGATTTATATTGCAAGGTCTTCCTGAATTTTGATTGACTTGAAAGTGTACCACAACATAGAAAAATATCTATATAATCTTCTGGTGAAATTTCAGTTTAAACCAACAGTTTGATTTAGATTTACACTTAATAGCATAAAACTAGACAGTAGAAGATTTTACATCAAAATTCAAATCTGATCTTTCTTTGATCGTATCAGAAAATGTATCTTTTCAATTGAAACTATCTTTTCTTGTTCATTTTTTTTTTGTTTTAAGGAGAATATATATGTTTTATAAGAATCATTTCTTTTTAAACAAAAACTTATCATGATCTAAAAAATAATATTCAATAAAAAAATAGAAAAAATCATGACCCGATAATTTGTAATAAAATAAAAAATAAAAGAATACATACTCTGAAAAAATCATGTGAGAAGTTTATGATAAAGAATAATAAAATAAATGTTTTATTATCGATTAATATTTATGAGCATATTGTTTTATAAATTTTGCTTATTAGTTTTATATATAATAATTCAAAATCTAATTATTAATACCATTGTAAATAAATTATGATCTTATTAAAAAACTATGAAAAAATTGAATAACATTTTAAATACAATTTTAATTACTTTTTTCATAGTTAATTTTATTCAAAGTAAAAAATAAAAATAAATTGAAGGGTAATATGAAATGAGGCAAGTGTTAGGTCTAGGATGATTAGGCTACATACCTGGCCCAAAAGGAGCATCCTTGGCATTCCTGAGGCTACAATGCCAAGCTTGTATGCCTAACTTTTTTTTATTAAATGAACGAATGATGTGTTATTTGCTCAATTTGTTTTTAAACAAGATGAATGGCATTCCGGAGACTACAATGCCAAGCTTGTATTCCTGACTTTTTTTTCTTAAATGAACGAATGATGTGTCATTCGCTCAATTTGTTTTTAAACAAGATGAATGGCATTCTCAAGACTACAATGTCAAGCTTGTATTCCTGACTTTTTTTTCTTAAATGAACAAATGATGTGTCATTCGCTCAATTTGTTTTTAAACAAGATGAACAACACGTCATCATCTGATTCAATTTCTGGACATAATTGACAGTCAAAAAATCAAGTTTTGGGTTCTTGGATCCAAAAACCCTATTTTAATTTATTTTTATTTAAAAACACTTAAAAATATTAATAAATAAATCTATTTTTGAAGCCCTAAACACCATAAAATCAATCCAAAATATTTTTGAAATATTCCAAAAAAAAAACTTATTGAACTTAAATCTATAATTTTTAGTAAAATAAAAGTTCTAAACCACTTTCATAAAACTTCATTTTCTAACATGAACTTATTAATACCAAAATTAATCTTTTTCATTACCAGATTATAAACAACATAATATTTTCTCTTTCCTTCATGATTTTCTTGCATTTTCATATTTTTTTTCTCAACACCTTAGGGCGAAAAAATAATTTTTGAGAAATTAAAAGTCATGGACAATTAAAGGAATAAGTTATGGTCTTTAATACTAAAAAGTGTAAGTTATTAAATCGCTAAAAATAAAGAGATTGAATTTATTTATTTTTCATTTTTCTTCGTCTTCACTAGTCTACCAGGTAACATGAAAAAAAGTAAATTATAAAATTATTCTTTATTATAAAATAATGCTAAGTTTAATATTAGTTTATTCTAAAATAATGTCTTCTTTTTCATCAATTTTTCTATATTATTTACTTCTTTTTTTTCCCTATTTGTTTTTTAAATAAATAAATTTAAAAAATACCACTCACGTAAAGGGAAAGAAAACGATACCACACGTTTTGACAAAAAACCATTGGCGCCGAAACTCTTCTCGAAACAAATCAGTCGAATGGACGATGGATTTCTAAAGAAGTTCTGTATTTCAATGTGCTGCTATAAAAATAGCTTTTCTTTGGTTTCTTGAATTCAGACAAAAATGTCTAAGTTAGGGTTTGGACAGAATAACAAGCAATATGGTTTAATGAAGTTGGTGTTTGCACTGTCATTTGCAACACTTGTAGGGATCGCTCTCTTTGCCCGTTTTCTTGGGACCTCTTCTTCTTCCTTTTCTTTTACTTATCAATCCATTGCATCCCTCAACAGGGCTGTTGAGAAATCTGCAGATAATAATGTAGCCAGTGACAATCACACCAACCAAGACCACCAGGTAATACATTGATCTTTTTCGTCTTCTTCTTTCTTGTTCCTTTTGAATTCTATCCAATGTGTATGGTTATCAACTGGGATATTGATCTTGTTTGATTTGATGATGTTTGTTATTGATATTGAATGCTCATTGTTTTCTTTCTCCTTTAGAAAGAAGGTTCTGAAGATAAAAATGGCAATGTAGAAGGGAGAGTCTTATCTGCCACTTTTGCTGATTTACCAGCACCGGAGTTAGAATGGGAGCAGATGCCATCAGCACCTGTGCCTCGTCTTGATGGTTATTCAGTACAGATCAAGAACCTTCTTTATGTATTTGTTGGATATAGAAACCTTGACCATGTGAGAATCTTTCATTATTTGCCTGATTTATTATGTTCTCTTACCTTTGAGTCCAATTGAGGACTAATTTTCAACAATGCTTCAAAAATATTTCGTCTTAAACCGTGGAATGGATTTTTGTGATTAAAATCAATGATTTTTTATTTTTTGTGTTTTATTTCTTGTCTGATTGGATGTTTATATCTTATAGGTACACTCTCATGTTGATGTATACAATTTCAGTGATAATACATGGTGTGATAAATTTGATACCCCAAAAGACATGGCAAATTCACATTTGGGAGTGGCAACAGATGGGAGATACGTGTACATTGTCTCGGGACAATATGGTGCTCAATGCAGGACAGCCATAACTAATTGTTTTTCACTGGACACTAAGACAAGGAAATGGCACCGATTGCCTCCATTACCGGCACCAAGGTACTTGACTTGATCAGGAAATCCATGAATGTTGAACTTACTTTCTTATCCAATCTGGGAATCAGAATTTTCAACTGCTTATTTCAAGTCCGTTTCATTATCAAGCTAATTCCTGTTTCTAGTGTTTTGACCAATGAACCTCTTTCATGTGCCTGTATTTGTGTTTTTACTACCTTGGCAGCTAATTTGTCATGTTTTGAGAGTTGTTGATCTTTTTATTTAGAGAAAACAAGTGTTGTCATCACATTCCTGAGAAAAATCTGATAGCCTGTAATCATCAGATTCTTTCAAATATTCATGTGATGTGCATGTTCATCTATGCAGGTTGAATGATTCCATCGTAACTCTGTTCCCAAACGCCAATTTATCATCATTTTCTTGCCATTTTTTAGTTATTGATTCTGTATTGGAGTTTCTATAAGATAATTGGTTTCCGTTAACTGATTTTTAATATGTCTAATGAGCTGCGGTAGGTTTGGTACCACAATAGGCCTTTGTCTGGATTAACTCCTTTATGCATAGCAACATCAATTTAGCTTTTGATGCTTAGGTCAGTTGTGATCTCAAAGGATCAAATTTATTTCTGTCCTAGCACGACCTAATATAGTTTGGCATTGACATTAGAGAACATGAAAGAATTGCAACTGTGAAATACGAGATGTGTTAACTATAGCAGTCTATCCAAAGCTGAGTATTTCAAAGCTATGTACTCAATGCCTTAAATGAATGTTATTAACATGAGTTTTCAGGTATGCTCCTGCAACTCAATTATGGAGAGGCAGACTGCATGTGATGGGTGGCAGCAAGGAAAATCGCCACACACCTGGAGTAGATCACTGGAGTATTGCAGTAAAGAATGGAAAAGCATTGGATGAGTGGCGCACTGAAATACCTATTCCCCGTGGAGGGCCACATAGGTCTGCTTGCTACCTTCATTTATGTTTGAAATTGGAAACAAGATTCTGTTCTGAGGGTTAATTCGCCTGGATCATTCCTCTTCTGCGAAAATGTTTCACACCCAACTCTAATAATGCGGTGATTATCTTCCGTATTCTAACCGTGAATGTCACTTTGGTGACAGGGCCTGTATCGTGGTCAATGATCGGCTTTTTGTCATTGGGGGTCAAGAGGGTGATTTCATGGCTAAACCTGGGTCTCCTATTTTCAAGTGTTCTCGAAGGAAAGAGGTATACAGGTTGATCATTTTGTTTTGATTAGAACATATTGGATTTTAGCGAGCTGTGCTCTCTCTTTGTCATTGTTGGCGGTATATGATATAGCTTTCAGACTCTGCAATGTTTCAGGTAGTTTATGGCGACGTTTATATGCTAGATGATGAAATGAAGTGGAAAACTTTACCTGAAATGCCAAAACCCGACTCCCATATTGAGTGTGCTTGGGTAATTGTCAACAACTCAATTATCATCACTGGAGGTACTACAGAAAAGCACCCAAATACGAAAAGGATGATGCTGGTTGGAGAGGTGTTCCAATTCCATTTAGACTCGCTGGTACGGATCTTCACCTTTCCCACTCTTAAGAAGGATTATGCTTCATGTTCATATCATGTATTTTCAGCTGTCTGTTTGGTCAATAGAATACCTGTCATAGACCACTTTAGTCGACAGTAGCTGGTCGTTCTTGCTGTGTCGACTCATTTAGGAGCCGATGATGCAGTCACTTCTAAGTTGGGAGTTTCCTTAAGTGCATTGGAAAATATCAAAACTCATCTTCATACGTTATGTTTTGCTATCCTCATGTCCTCTATAATCTAAAGAAGTAAGCAGCTATTCACCAGATACGCGTGC
>Ga0307508_10005834_pt1 | contig 11634 bp, 15 predicted proteins | sample 9_EM_MG_FD_203089 | JGI IMG/M metagenome (GOLD analysis project Ga0307508, IMG submission 203089) | Populus trichocarpa ectomycorrhiza microbial communities from riparian zone in the Pacific Northwest, United States - 9_EM | ecosystem: Host-associated > Plants > Roots > Unclassified | place...
ACAACAATTTACACTGCAAATTCCTAAGCGGACGTATACCTCCCCGCGCGAAGCGACGACGATATCGACACGAATGAACGACATGGACAGCCCTGTCCACGCCACCGGCGTGCCAACGATCGTAATCGACACATTAGAAACTCCCACCTGAGCAATTCGTGTGGTTGCTTTGGGCGATAATTATTGAATTTAAAATCGTGCCGGCCCTACTTCAGACTTTGCTGCCGCGTTTAATCACCGTTCACCGTTCACCGTTCGGATCCAATATAGATCCAAAGTCAAACACCTCACGCGCCTTACACGAGCAGGACGACGAACTTGCATCTGATACACATTTGCCCCGCTTTCCCCATGTTCAAAGCGCACCTCCGGCAACATCCTCCAGATACCTAACCTAACATTGCTTGCTTGAAACTTTTTTGTTGGCATTATTGTACTTTTTAGAACTATAGGAGCATCCATGGTAGACCAAAATTTGGCCAAAAGGGTCTCAAATCTATGAGCTCAAATCGGACCCCAAACTTGAGACCAAACTCACCCAAAATCCTTGAGTTTTGAGTCAAATCGTCATTTGAGCATTTGGGCATTTGGGGCTCCAGAGGCCCAACTTCACAAATCACTCAAATCGCGATTTGGGCCCAAATACTGGCTTGCATCAAATTTAGGCTTCGGATTTGAGTCCCAAATCGTGTTGCGGATTTGGGGGGAATGCTCCTTATATGGCATCCTCTGTCATTTGTGGTACGGGAATAAGGGAAAGACACGCGCCCATCATCCCTTTTCTCTGACGGGACCGCAGTCCAAAGTTGGACGCCCAGGCTGTGAACGCCTTGGAAGCGAGCCACAGAATTGTCCAAATCAGGTAAGAACACTGTTCAACTTACTTACCCGAGCGCCAATTATCAGCAACCCAGTCAGTTATTAGGCCAGGATACTACGGTCTGTGCTGTGCAGTGGGTTCAGGCGTTTGCTACATTGTTCGGAGAAATCACTTCCATCAGAGACACCGCTTCGCTTGAGGCAAACCTCCCCCCCCCACGAAAATAACCGTGCACGAGCAAGCGTGGCTGACACACAACATCTTCACCTAATCCCCGCATGCGCTGTCAAGATGAATATCTATCACAGTACTTCATCTAAAATCGTATCATTTGCGGAGGACTCATCCAATGACGCTGCTTCCGTCGTGTGCTCGTGGCCTCTCTCTGGACAGTACGGCCCCGGCGCGCGCTTACTCTATTATGTCCTAGTAGTAGTGTGTATCTTTGTGCCGCACGTAGAATGGTTGCGAAGCGCTTGCTTAGCTGCCGCTTTGCTCTTCCCATCCATCGCGGCGATTCACGCCCTCATCATGACACCCATACAACAAACCAAAGGTGAGACAAAAAAAAACATTAGTGACTATGCATCTGATCCTGATTGGGACATGCGATGTAGGCCCAGTTGATATGGATATTTTTGGCTGCTTTCAGCTTTGCGCAGTTGGAGTGCTCGCAGTACCCATTACCGTTCGCTATTCAAAAACGTATTTTGAAACAAAAGGGAGGAACTTGGTATTTATGTGGACAGCACTCAACCTTGCTGGTGAGCTGAATTCCTCGACCAAATCGTTTGTACCAATTGCTGACATATCTGAATAGGATTGGTTAGCCTCATTGTCGCTTTTTATCGCGCATCCCCGCAACCTTGTCTCGACAGTCAGGGGAATAACGTTACCGTACCCGCATTCCTAGCAAACTCCACTGGCAACCAATCGCAAACTGTGTGCTCACCTCAGTGTTCCTATTGGACGCTCATCCGCAAGGATACCACCAACGCGAGCCAATGGGTCCTCGCGCCGAGTGGCATGACGTTCAACACTGCCACCCTCCTGTGCGCGGCATGTTGTATCCCAGCTATCCTTTCCCTAGTCTCTGTCTGGGAAAAAGTCATGCATATCACATGGATTAGGCGATGGAGTCAGCGCCACGATACGGCGGAAAACGATGGCGAGAATAGAGGCCGAGAAGGTCTAACGGAAGAAGAGCAGCGTGATCAGGAAGTCCGGGCAGATGAGCGCTGGATGGACAAGAAAATTCGGCTAGTCCTCGGGCTTGTCGAACGGATCGTGTTCATGGCTTGTATAATGGCAATCGTTGTCCTAGGCGAAAGGAACTTTTGGAGTCAACAGATGAGAAGCGGCGTTGAACCCATCACTGCGATAGGTGTGTCACAAATGACGCCCACTGCTTTGGATTCTGTCCTGATAGCTTTCTGGTTGCAAGGTCAATGGGGTCCCATCGTTGGTGCCGTACTTGCTGTTGTGGGGCCGCTGTCTGTCATAATGAGTTCCAGCGTTGATGACGCGGATTCCTTGTTTGAAGGCGAAGGCGCTGCTGATACGGATGGTCAAAATGGATCGGCGGTTACGTCCGGTCCCACTGACGCGGGGCACCGAGCCAAGGTGAACAAAAGTTTGTTCAAAGTACTCAAAGTACTAGGCACGCCGGGTGCAGATCGCTTCGCCGAAGAGGTGCCACCGCGGAAATTTTATGATTTTCCCGAGATCCCCGGTGAGAAAGAGCGCAACCCAGAACTTAGTAACCACAAGTCGGCATTCCGCAAACGTCAACAGTCTATAAGCCGCACGCCGAGTCGTGCCTCCTTGCGTGCACCAAGCGGGAGCAACACTCTCCAACATCCACAGGCGTCGTCCTCTCCGTCATCGAGGCTAGGTTCCAGCGCGGATCTACCTGGACAGCAATCAAGATTTTTACGGGTTCCGTATTTGACGCGAGAAATGCCTGTGCGGGCAGACACTACAGACAATGGTTACCATTCGCGTCCTAGCATGTCCGGCATCGGCGCCGATTCTGACCCGGGTCGTTCTTCCAACATGTCCCTGCCATAGGGCCAGTAGTCCCAACCCGAGATGCTCCCACCGCTGCAAAGATCTGCAGCTGGCCAAGCTCTTATGCCGAAACGCGTTGTCAATGCTGGTCGCCGATTGTAGCGCTTCGTTGCTCGTTTGTGGGATTTAAACCAGGCCTTCTGTTCGTCCCCTCCGCCTCACGCTCCGATGATCTCGCTGTTGTAAACTCATGACCCAGTCAGCACGAAACGTTTAGCTACTCGACACCATGTATATTATGTACATCTAGATCTGTTGTTTTATGTGCGTTCCTCATGTTTTGCTTGCACGAAGCGCACCGTTATAGTGTTGTGTATACACCGTAATGTGCATTATATGAACTGGCCACCACGACGGCGCTCGATCCATCAATAGCTCCCTCATTTCCGCCGCGGCGAATCTTCATATTCGAGCGCGCAAACCAAAATGCGGTATGCTGGCCATTGAGAATGAGATATTGAGATGATTGGCGACCATTGGCCGTGGTGGGCCGCCGATTCGGGGCAGTGCACCTTTGAACGTTGTCCAATTGGGAAAAGCAGAGAAAATGAAGCGTTTAAAAAGGCGCCGGCTTTGTTAGGTATGGATTTTAGGAAGATAGCGGCGATTCCCTGTTGGAAAGATGGACATTACCCGCTTATATATAGCTTGCTATCCGACACCGCATATTAACCATGACCTTTCGCCTTTCTTAGATTGGAGTCCAGTCAAAATCGGATAGACGGCCCAAATTGCAAAAATGATACTGCAAGTGACTGATTAAGCATGGGTGGCAAGAATTGACTTGAAGGAAGCTGAAAGGGATTTCACGCTTTCATTTCCTAGATAAGCACGTTCAGCATTGGGGTTGTGAACTACTGGACTGAGAACTGACCGGGTAATATGCTATCCGGGCGTTCATCAGCAGATCTAGAGGGCTCCGCACTTTGAGAATCAGGACCCCGTTCTTTCCAGCCCACAGCGATCTCATCCAGCATGAGTCGCACAAAAGTCCTTCTGTATTCTGACGTCTTGAAGCATGGTAGGGTATCTCCAAACAGAAGATTGAGAATGCGCGCCACGAGTCTGAATGTGTACGGGCACGCCCGAGTTATAGGCCTTAAAATAATGGAAGCAGAAAGCGCAGGGGAGTTTAGATACGCCAATGTATGGAACTGCAGTGCGACCGTGGATGTGATTAAGAATTGTGCACTCGCAGTGCACAGGGAATGATCCGAGGATATCTGCATAGCAGATGTCAGGATAGAATCATTGTACCAAGAAATAATGCTGTGTTCTTACTTATCTTCCCATCTTTGAGCGGCGTATTGAATGCCTTCGAGAGATCTTCAAGAAACCGGATGATCTTCTTGTCTGTGTAGTCTTTTTCCGTAAGTCCAGCAGCTTTCAAGATTTTTTTCACACCATGACTGTCAATGACAGCCTTGAATGTTTGCCCTACCGATGGATCGTGGACAGGCACAACTCGAATGTCACCGAGTAACCAATCACTAAGTTTTCCAGATGACGGGATGTCGGCTATGCGCAAAAAATGGGTGCACGGTGCAGCGACTTTCGACAACCAGTGTAAGACATCAGGGTGTTTTCGTGGATCGGATTTGGAACTCTTTCGTATGACAACTAATAGGAACTCTTCTCAGCCAAGTGTGGACATACAGCAACTAAAAATGGAGAGGAACTGACAGACGGCAAAATTGTTCCAGTTTCGAATAAATTCAGGATGTTTGCCCAGAGTTTGAGTCCACTTGTGCAATTCATGCAAGATTCTCCGCGTCAGGTCTAGAACTTCCAAAGTAGGTTTCCATTCAAAGAGTTGGGCCAAAAAGTGCATCCTTTCACCCATATCGACTTCAGCTTGTATTAAAAGCTCTTTGGAGGATTGAAGACCAAGCGTAAGTCTTCTGGGATGTCCATTCGAGTAGTGCATGCACAGTCGCCTTGGATGTACTTTAATACGTCGAGGAATGTAGTGTCTCGATTGGATTTTTTATAGCGCTGACGGAGTTTAGGCCATACACGCTCCAATATTGACAACTCAAGTTTGACGAACAACTTTCCATGGGTCTCAGTAGTGTCCATGAGGATGGCACCTGTCGGTAAACGTGATGACCCTTTGATTCCGGGATTCGCCTTTCGTATTTCTCGAAGAGATTCCAATACGTTCTCGAGATATTTGCATGTATTTTCCCCTATGACGTTGTTGTTGGCAACGAGAACCTCGATAGTAGGAGGGGAACGCTCAGACCCAGACCCAGACCCAGTGTCCGAATCCGAATCGCCGGGTTGTGATGATCCTGAATTCGTTACAACAACACCCACAGCGACGACATCTTTCTCAGCTTGAGAAACAAGGATATATGCTAGACTGTCAAGAACACGAGCCTGCCAGTAGCGACGTGCAAGTGTTTCATCTTCATCTTCAGGAGGTTCATACGCTTTTTGGCGGTTACCGGAATCTACAGGGTCGTCGATACCATGGAAAATCATTGCAAGAAAGTCGGGGTCGATAGGTACGAAGGGAACTCGGATGGTTGGCAAAGACATTGAGACATTGGAGGTTGTTCGACGGGTTCGACGGAAGTCAGTGGCCAGGAACACGGCCGGCGGAGCGTCGTGACTCACGAAGCAGCCTACTAACAAGTTGCATTTGTAACTACCAGTCATAAAAATACAATACAATACATCTACTAGCTTGGCGCTTTATCGTCCATATGGGAATAAGTCAATGGGGGAACTCTACACAGAGGGGTTGCGTTATGCCGCCGTGCGCATGCCCATAAAATAAAGAGATACCCCCACCAAAATTCGTGGTAGTACTAGTCAGGTATACGCCCAGATTTAAGGTTAACATGGATGTGTAGAACATGTGTCGCTGACATGAAACATTTTGGTAAATTATATGGATTAAGAGACACACGAGAGCACCATCAGTCGGTCACTGTAATTGGATCCTAGGATCCTAGGGATTTGCGGGCAACAGCAATGACAACCAAGAGCGAGCCACATACGAAAAATCAGGCCATTAAAGACACAGCCCCCGATACAGACACCAATCCCTCCCTATCACATCACACATGCACACGCGCAACCTTTTGCCACAGATTGAAGTGTGTCAGAACAGTCCGAGAAATAGAAATGACTGATTCCTTCTATTCGGAGAGCTGGGTTGGGCTGGACATGACTGTATTCGTCGTTTGAAATTCAATTTCTCCTTGAGGTCAACAAGGTCATCTTCGTTCTGGGAGAACGCACCGGCGTTAGAATGTAGCTTTCGTTGCCCACATACTGACAAAGAGATACAGCCCCTTTCAGAGTAGATGCGACGCACGGGGCACAAAAATAGCATTACAACAAAATCCAGGTGAGAATAGTCAAAGTATGTATATATATATATCTACGTCGAGCCGTCCATCCTGCCTGGTAGATGATTGAATAAAAGCAACGATATTGCGCCACGTTTTACCCGTGAAGGGCCGAAAGAGGACATGCTTTGTGTATGTAGAGCAGAATATAGCACAGCAAGCGTTGCAAAGCGCAGGAGGCATTGTAATATTACAAGCCATAGAGGTGAGAATGGCCGCGTGTTCAGCTATGTTGTCGTTGCTAGCTGGCCGTCCAGGCGGATGTTTGAATGAATGCCATATCAACCCAGCAGCAACGATACCGCCTTAGAAAAAACCCGATTACCCGTGAAAAACCGAAAGAGGGCAAAACACGGGAATGTATGTAGAGCAGATGCTAGCGCAGTAGCGTTGCAGGGTAGGGCGGGGGGGATGGAAGACTAACCTAGCACTTCGAGATCTGAGACTTGTCGCCACAGGCATTCATTGTCATATTATCCTTCAAAGTAGCATTTACAAAGTGAAATGAAGTAAAGTAGGTGAGTTATTCATCCAATGTTGTCGAGGAGCTGGCCGGTCCTGGCATATGCTTGAATGAATGCAAGTACCGCAGTCAGCCTAGCAGCCACAATACCGCACCAGTCTTCAGGACAAGGAGAACCTGCAATAAGCCCCGAAAGAGCATAAGTACGGGTGTGATAGCAGGTCATGGAGCAGTAGTGTTTCGAGGCGTAGCGGGCATGGACAAAGTCGAGACGGGGAAGTGTGGAACATAAGCAGCTTGAGAGGGGAGACCGTCCCTGCCAGCATTGTCAGTCATTAGCTTTGTCGACTTATCAAGATTGAGAAATCTACATCGGTCCAGCACCCATGTCCAGCGAGGACACAGAGGCGATGGGGACAATACCCGTGAAGATCGGGGAAAACCAGACACATCACGGGAAAAATGGAGTGTCCAAGCGGCATAGGTGCATAACGTTCGCTTCTCAACCAATAATACACAAAGCGAGCAACAGGGGGATCCAGGAATGATGTACAAATAAGAGATGCGGAGGACATCGGTAAGAATGAGGATCGTCGTCGAGAGCCCACCAATAACCCAGAGCAGATGTAGCACCACGCGAGAGTGATACCTTAACGTGTCCGAAGTAAATCTCGCCCTGAGATCTTGTTCCGTGGGGAGGCCTTGCCAAGTATGATCTGCGCACATGTACATGGACGAAAAGTAGAAATCATGTCAGCACAAACTGGTACATGATCAGGAAAGCGAAACGCAAGGAGTTGAAGAAAAGGAAGAGGCGGCGCTCAGGTTGCAAATTACTATATCTCCATCACACGAACCTCTGACAACGTCCCCCTTCCCACCACACTTTGGTGCTCAAGTTTCAGAGATATAAGAGCGATCGATGGATGGATCGGACTGATCAAACAGGAAACTGAAACGGTGCGGGGGGTGAGATGGGCGATAGGACGTGAGGGTTCGTTTGGCAATGGGATCATCTTTGCGCCATTGGAGGAAGGCAGGATGTGAATAATTGCAAATGGACGAACATTGGCGAAAAGGAGCGAGATGAAGATGGCGATAAGATGCCTAATTGCGGTAGTACAGTAGAGGCGGGGTTTGAGATATGGGAAAGGGGCGGGGTAAGTGGGTGGTCACAAGACTCACGAACCGTTCTCGGCCGACCTAAAATTAAAAATTCCACATGATTGTTCGAGATGAGATCGTTTCCCCCGTTCCACCTTTGCTCATCGTTGCCATCGTATCGTATAGTATCCACATGAGAGAGGAGACCTTGTGACCCTATAGCTACCACCACGACGTTGACAAGGCGGGAGAAAGTTCGGCGTGTCACCCAGACGATTTGCATGAAATTTTTGGTGGAATAAATGAATCTGAACATCTGATGTCCGAGATGGGTGAGATGGTGAAACAAAGGGGGGATATTTTGGACGAGTAGTCAAACGATACTGAGAATATTAGAGTAATACTCCTTTTAGAATCCTACGCGTCACCTGTCTCATCCTCATCCACCACCACCTCGGGGTGACGGTCCGAACTAGTAGGTCAGGCTCAAGGCCCCGCGCCGATTCTGGTCAGACCGTGGGCGCGTGACCCAGTTCGCCTAGAGGCGTTATCATAAGCAACTGAGCTTTTGATATCTTTCTTTCGTTTACATTGTTGAGAAATCGCGGTATCTCGAGTTCGAGCGTGATGATGCGAGGCGGAAGAAACAGAGACGAATCAATTCAACGCGGCCCAAAAAAAGCTAAAGGAAGATCTTTGATCGAGTTGAAAACACGGGTATTTAGTGAAAAACTGGGACAAAGGCTGTCCAGCTGACGAAAGTGTCGCTCGGAGCCAATGACGAGTTTCAAGAACGAATGACGATGTGGGGTGGTAGGTGATGCAACCGAGGTGGGGGGAGACAATGAGGCGATTGACTGGACAAATCCAAATTTGGTAATAGCGGTACCGAGAAAAGAGGCCAATGCGAGAATTTACACGTGCCATCGCCCATCACAAGACAAAACCCCTCTCACTTCCCCCCCCCTTCGTCTCCCAACTGCCAGGTAGACGAGTACTACTAGTGCCAGGTCTGTTTCAGGAGCGCATTATCCAACATATGAAGTTGTGGCAACGTGCTTTAACCAACACATGACCTCCCTCTCCTCCTTCGCCTCCTCCCTCGTCTCCTCCTGGCTCTTTGGTTCTGACCCTTCACCACGATCTGACCCAATTGGTCCGCGTCAACGTCATATCCAAGATATACCCGTACTCGATGATGACGAACAAACGCCTGAACAAGCTCTAAATGCCTTGCTCGAGCAATTCAAAACTTCCACTGTACCTGCTGCCTCGAGGTTTAACGGTGATTTAGACCCCCAAAGAGAAGGTAGCCCGCCTAGGGTTTTGGACTTTTGGAGACATGCATTGTTTGTGGCCACCAAGAGTACGTGTACTTTCCATTCCCGTTGCTTCCGTGCCATTAACGGGAATAACCCCTAACATTCCAACGATAATCATATTACTACAGCCAAGGATATCGTACAAGATGTCGCGCTCCACCACCTCAGAGGTCCACGTCGTCCAAGTTGGAACATCGAAATGACCATGCTTGCAGCATTCATGCGAAACATGGCATCCAACACTCATCTCATAGACATCCCTACTTTAAGATTCGCCATGTCACTGGGAGGAATGATACCCACCCCTTCCGACGCACTTATTACTCCTGTGACATTTCGAGTTAGGAAACGACGATTGAGAGGGTTTTTAACGAAGTGGGACGAGTTGGAGACTGGGAAGAGGGAGATTCAAAGTGAGTGGGTCGTCGGTAAGAGACTTTGGCAGAGGTTGCAAAGGGAGTGGAAGGGTTTGCAGCAGCAACAGCAACGAGGAGGTAATGCTGCCTTCGTAACTGCTACGCCTCATGTAGCAGGACGATCGTCGTTCCGGCATACCCACTCGTCCCATCATCACCATCATAACAAAGTGAAAGAGCGCGTGGTACTTTTCTTGCATGGCGGTGAGTGCTTGCTATTTTCCTTCCCTCCTCCGTCCCTTCGTTTCTGCCCTCGTGCATTTCTGGGTTCGGCCGAGCCACTTGGTATTTTTATTGGATCAATAGTTCTCATATGACATTTTATCCATTCTCTCCGCGCCGCCGACGTCGACAACGTTATTACCTGGATCAACTTCGTTCCCCGCACTATTAGGCGCATACTATACTGCGTCCGCCGCAACTCACCGACTCATCACCATCGCCCTCTCGAAACACCTCGACGCGCGTGTCTTTGCCATTAACTACCGTCTCGCTCCTGACACCCGTTTCCCTGGGCCTGTACACGATGCCGTCTCCGCATATCTCAGGCTTACGGAAGATCTAGGTGTGCCACCGGGCAATGTGATTGTCGCGGGGGACTCGGCTGGCGGTGGACTTTGTGTTGCGCTTATGATGTATCTCAGGGATGAGGGATATCCGTTGCCGGGCGCTGCTATCCTGATGTGTCCATGGGTCGGTGAGTACCCTTTCGTTGTGGTTTCTGAACCTTTTGTAGTTACGGGGGGTAAGCTCGGCTGACTTACTTTTCTGTTCTTGTCCATCCGTAACCTCATGTAGATTTGACGATGTCTTGCGCATCCTGGGAGACGAATGCCGACGTCGACGTTATAACATTCCCAACGGACCCAGCAGACCACATGAACCCTGTCGCATGTTACCTCGGTCCTCAAGGAATGTCCCGGTTCATGACACATCCTTATGCTTCTCCACTCTTCGGAGACTTCACTGGTCTGCCACCTCTCTTCGTACAGGCGGGCGACTGTGAAGTCCTACGCGACGAAGGAACCCTCCTTGCGCATAAAGCCACATTGGCAGGAGTTGACGTTGTGCATGAAGTCTATGAAGACGCTGTGCATGTCTTCCAGCTTTATCCATTTTTAGAGCAGAGCCGGAAAGCGTTTAGAGCATGTAGAAGGTTTGTTCTTGAGACGCTGCCAGCCATCCAGGCGAAGAACAAGGAGAAGGAGAGAGCCTTGTCGCGACATGCATCTGCTACAACATTCGATTCCTTCGCACTTGGATTCGGGCTTGGTATCAAAGGAGTTTCGACTCCGATGGAGGAAGTACCGTCAGTAGACGTTCCCGTTCCTACACCAACACACACCCCGGTTTCGCCGCCCTTAACCCCTACAGCACTTACACCTCGCCGCCTTGATGGAATAGCGACGCCATCAGAAAGCGGCGCTTCTGTAGACGATAGATCGACGAGCTCAAGCGACGATGCGCGTTTGAGTGAACGTGTCGAGACGGCCCTCGAGCGCGAGATTAGTGGCACCGGAACAGATCACGAGCCAATTGTCGTGGACGCGTATGGTACAGAGGAGCCGAGGAGTCGGGCTTCGAGTATGAGCGTCGGTCGTCCTGATGACGAGGATGAGAGCACAGACGAGGACGATGTCTCTCTGCCACTAGGATCATCCGGATTACCAGAAAAAGGCGTAAGTAACACAGATACCGCGCCTAGATCACCACCAGCCTCCCATCCTGGCTCCTCAAGAACACAATTCCAACATAGAACTCATCGCACAACCTCCGCATTTGCCCTCACGCCGCTTGCTCGACTACCGCCTGTCCCTGAAACACGTCTATCTCTAACCATGAGCACTTTTTTGACACTTCCGCGTGTTCAACGACCTCGTTCCTCGTCTCATCTCTCCACTAAATCGCACTTTGGAGGTGGGAGTCTGGGCGTCGACAATAATGATGACCGTGACGGTTATGGTGACGCCGCGACGACGTTACGTGGGTCGAGGGAGCGGACAACAAGTCATCCTGATATGGTCAAGCTCATGCGCGAATATGCGCGAATGGGACCTGCGCAGATGACTACGACGTA
>Ga0307508_10005835_pt1 | contig 11631 bp, 9 predicted proteins | sample 9_EM_MG_FD_203089 | JGI IMG/M metagenome (GOLD analysis project Ga0307508, IMG submission 203089) | Populus trichocarpa ectomycorrhiza microbial communities from riparian zone in the Pacific Northwest, United States - 9_EM | ecosystem: Host-associated > Plants > Roots > Unclassified | place...
TGCGCCGGCCGCGAGCTTATGTCCAGTTCATCGGCACGCTTCTGGCTGCGCCCCCCAGGCCCATTGCCGTCGCTGGCCGGTTCGGGTCTGGCAACTGTTCATAACTGGGTCCTGTGCATAACGCTGCATAGCTGCCGGACAGCGTGGGTCGCTGAGAGGTTGCCTAGGGTCGGGCGCTGCCGCTCGCGGTCTCGGATGATCCACTCGAAAGCCTTCATCAACTTTGATGAAGCGAAAACGCGACGCCGGGCCTCGACGTTCCACGCTACGAACAAGACGCCACCGATTTGAACGAATCCGTGGAGGTTTCCTTGAGCGTCGTTTGTGCTCCGCCAAGCCCAAGAAAATCGTTCGAGCCGCGCGCGAAGTACCACCAGAAGAACCACGCGGACGCACGCCCAGCGGCCGCATGGGCCGAGTTCGTGGCGCTGCCGCAGAAACCAAGCTGAGGCGGCGGCGGTGGTGGAGGAGGCGGGCTCACGCCAGCCAGTCGATCCACCATCGCCTTGACGGCTGCCATCTGATGGCCAGTCTTCTTCGCGTACGCGCTGTCGTCGTAGCCCCACCAGTCCCAGCAGCCGTTCGGGTTCAAACGGGGCAGCCGGGTGTTGCTCGTCATGGCATTCGCCTGCGGGTACAGGATGACCAGATCATTGGTGTCTGCCCACGCGTTGTACCCGGCGCCTTTCACGTAGGTGTCGCCGAACTTGCCTTGAGGGCCAGCGGCGAGTGGGGAGCCAGGGTATTGCTTGCATCCGTGAAAGACGATGTGCAGCCGGCATGTTGCATTCTGTTGGCACGAAGCCGGCACATAGGCCCAGCCTGTCTGTGACATGCCATGGGCTGTCGGGTTGGGGAGAAATTCGCTCTGATCGAACTCGATGAACTTGCCGCTCAAGGCTCCTGACTGCCTTGCTTTCAGGTTGCCGTAGATCCACTTGAGCAGTTCGCCGGCCGCGTCGAAGTTGCAGTTGTTGATGAAAGGGTCGCCCTTGAAATTGCACGCACTGCCGAAAGAGTCGGTCGGCATGGCATGTTCCGCAGCGATGTTTTTCTTGAAAGAAATGTTCGCCGCTGGCACGTAGTTTTTGTAGTACGTCTCGAGCGCATTCATCACCGGCGTTGGAACCACGGAGTCGGCGCTTCCCGAGAACAGCCAGACCCTGCTGTTCGACAAATTGCTCGTGGCGTCGGCGGCACCCTGTTGTGCGTTTTGATTGGTGACCTGCACCAGGCCCGGCACCAACTGCGTGGCTTGTGCGGGTTGGCACGAACCGAAACCCGTGCAACTGCAAACGCTGGTCGCGGTGTTCTGATCGTCCTTGGCGCAAAAGTACGGGCCGCCTGCAACCACCCCTGCGCCTTTGACGAACGCCGAGTTTGCGATGTGGAACTGAACGGCCATGTAGCCGCCTGCGGACAAACCGGAGACCGAGGTTTCCTCGACCTTGAGCTTGAACTTCGGCAGCGGAACAACCTCGGCGCGCAAGTGCGAATTGGCTGAGGCTGCGAGCACAGCGAATAGAACCAGAGCCTTGATGTTCATGGTCGCATCCTTGCTGGACTGTGTGTTGATGGTGCCGGCGCTGCCAGCTCAAACACTCGCTTGAGGCAGCACACCGGAGGGCAACCCAGTGTCTGCATGACCGAGGTGCTTGGCATCCTTCAAGCTAGGGAGGCGCTTGCTGAATGGCTGAATTGATCGGCGGGCTCGCCTCAGCTACGGCGTCGCAGAGGCAGCCCCCCTAACTCGACACGCCCCACCAAGGCTTAGGGGGTGAGTTCCGTCAAGGCCTTCCTAATATTCATTGCAGGTCACTACCGGCCGATCAAAGCGAGGTCTTTATGGCATCTGACACTGATCAACCCACGGACGACATGGAACTCCCACCCACCGTCGGTGAATTGAATGATCCCGACTTTCAGTTCGGTCTCAAAGCGCTGGTGACCGCCTACCAAGGCATGCTTGAGCAGGACCTGAAGCGTGCGCAAGACACGCAGGAGCTAACCAAGGAGGTACTGGGCAGCGTGGCGACGTGTGAAGACGAAGTCACGGCCGCCAACCGCATCTTCGAAACCTTTGCGACCGAAGAAGTGGTGCTGCGCGTGCTGCCACCCGAAGCACGCAAGCTGTTGGGGCCTGTGGAGCAATGGCGCTGGTGCCTGCTGCACATCCGCTGTTGTCTGATCTTCGGCTGGCTGATCTGCCGCCGGCCGCGCAACTTCCGCGCCTTCGTCTACTACCTGTATCGCTATTGGCTGTGCGTGCGCCAGGTGATCGGCAAGCCGGTTGCGAACCCGCCGACCGCCGAGGAGCACAAGGACTTTCAAACGCTGGTCGCCTTGGCCGCGCAGGCCTACAAGCCGTACCTCACCGATCAGCTGTCGATGGTGGAGTTCCCGGACCGCATTCCCGAGGGCGTGCTCGAAGGTAGCGTCGATTGCTTCGACGGGGAGGGCGCCGCCGGCGCCGTGATCGAGCGGCTGCTCACGGTGGAAGCGGCGCAAGCGCTGCTCGGCCGCGAGACCTTTGAGAGCCAGCGCAAGTCACTGTTCTTCGGTTTCTGCCGCTGCTGGTGCCTGTGTGCGATTCGCCTGGGCTGCTGCCTGGCCGGCGCCAAGAGCCTGGTGGACGTGACGCGCTGCCTCGTCTACTACCGGCGCTGCCTGGTGCAGTGCCTGCGCCCTTTGGTGTGCGCCATCACGAGCCCCGCCGAGGCTGAATGCGTCGAGGCCGGCTTCGTCGCGGCCTGCTCGCCGCTCGCGGGTATCACCATCGCCGGCACGGCCTCGGGTGCGGCCTTCGATCACTACACGCTGCAGTACTCATGGGGCGGCCCGCTGATGCAGTCGGCCGTGGTCTATCCCGGTTGTGGCCGGCCTCCGGCACAAACCCAATCCAGCAACGCCGTCGCCGGCGGCACATTGGGCTGGTTGGATGTGAGCTTGCTGCCGCCGGGCATCACTGCGTTCACGATTCAGCTCGACGTGTTCAATGGCAGCGGCGGCCGGGTCACCTGCGTGCGCAACTTCCAGATCAAGACCACCGCGGTGGAGATCACCAACGCGGCCACCGTCAACGCGCTCGTCGCCGAGGACCCTTTCAACCTTGGTTCGTTCACCAAGCTGATCAAGGCGGTCAACAACCCGAGCACGAGCGAGCCTGAGCTGTCGATCGGCGGAGCCTTCAGCGTTTATGGCAGTGCCTACGTGGTCGGCTGCGACCGCATCTTGTCGCAGTACACGCTGGTCAACTACGCGGTGCCGCCACTGTCGCCTGTACCCAGCTTCGCGGATGCCAGCCAGCCCGGCAACAACCCGATGCTGCCCGCCCCCGTGGTGTACGACGATGTGCCGGGCCACCCCTGGCAGTCGGGCTGCTTCCCCGTGATTACGCCCAACATCATCTTGAACGGCGACCTGGTCGCGCAGTGGGCGGCCAACAACTGCCCCAACCCGTTTCCGCCGCCGTTGTTCTACACCGTGCCCAAGGTCAAGCCGATCCCGTTCTGGAACAGCAACCCGCGCAATGGCCGCTACGTGATCTTCCTTGAGACGCGCGATACGCTGGTGTCACCCAAGACCTTCCCCGGGTCGGTGGCGGCGGTTGATCAAGTGGCGGTGTGGATCGACAACCAGGAGCCGGTCGGCCAGATCAAGTCGATTGGCGGCGTGACCGGCTGCGGCGATCTGCACCTGAAGGACTACCTGGGCACGAGCGCCGAGATCCTGGGTGTGGCCTGGGACTCGCCAATCGATGCCGCTGCGCCGCAGCAGCGGCCGAATGACAACTTCGGCAGCTACGGCCTGTCTTTCGAGCGCAATGGCGACCCGCTGGCCACCGGCGTGATTCCTGGTGCGACACCGAACACGCGGGTGCCCAACGTCTGGCCGGTGCTGCCACCGGGCACCTTCGGCACGCTCGCCAACTGGGACATCGTTGCCGCGCTGGATGGCGGCGCCGGCCCGCTGCCGCTGCACTCGCCGAAGATTTTGCGCGGCGAGCGCTGTGCCTACGTGGTGGTGCTGTCGGTGTCTGACACCACGCATGTGGGCGACAGCGGGAGCAACCACACCACTGGGCCGATCCTCTATGCGATCAACATCATCAACGACATTCCATGACGGACTTCTGGCCGAGCTTCGTTCTGGCGTCGCTCGCGGTCTGGCGCCTTTCGCATCTGCTGGCCTTTGAGGACGGGCCCTTCGATCTGATCGTGCGCCTGCGCGCCAGTCTGGGAGGCGCTGGCCGCGTGCTCGACTGTTTTTATTGCATCAGCCTGTGGGTGGCGGCGCCGATGGCGCTGTTCGTCGACTCAAAGGCGCCGAACTGGTGGTGCATCTGGCTGGCGCTCTCAGGCGCGGCCGGCCTGTTGCACCGCTTCAGCCAGCGCTCCGTGATGGAGCAATCGAAAGGACATGACGATGGGATGCTGTGGACAGAAACGGGCGGAACTGGCGAACCGGATGGCATCGCCGCCGGCGCGCCGACCAACCCTACCGAATACCAGGCCGACGGGATTCATCGCACCCAGCGCTGACCCGGGCCGCCAAGCTGAGACGGCTGTCGCGCCTGCTGCGGGCAGTGGCATCGCGACCGTCGCGCTGCGCTATCTGGCGAGCCACCCGCTGCGGCTGAACGGGGCGGTGACTGATCGGGCCTACGAGTTCTCTGCCGGCCAGCCGGTGCAGGCGGTGGCCGTGCCGGATGCACCGGGGCTGCTCGCTTCGCGATTGTTTCGGCGGGCATGAAGGGGATGCCGTGAACGCAACACAGGGCTCCGCCCATGTGCCTTGTCGAGGAAAGAACATCGTGCTTTGCGCTGACGGCACGTGCAACGCATTTGGTCAATCGTCGTCGAACGTCGCCAAGCTCATGGATACCGAAGGTGCGATCAGGAGTGGCAATTCGGTGCACCCGAGGATGACCGCATCGGCACCCCGCTCGACCAGATGCGCCAGCGAGAGTTTCAAGTCATCGCGACATTCGCCCTGTGTGAATCCGGCCTTGACCAACCCACCGGCTTCAGCCGGTGGTCGTTGAGTTCGTAGAGAAGGTCGACGCGGCGCGCTAGCCAGTGCCTGGAGGCAGTGCTGCTGCTGTGCGGCCTAACGTCAATACGGTTCAGTTAAGCCGCATGAACAAACACCGTTCGGGCTGAGCCTGTCGAAGCCAGCGCAGTGCACGGCGCACCCTTCGACAGGCTCAGGGCGAACGGGCTTAACTGAACCGTATTGGGCCTAACGTTCGAGGTGAGGTGGGGCCGACGGCAAGCAGCCAGGCCCGCGAGGTGCGAGGCATAGCCTGGACGCGACGCGACGGGCCGGTCTTGGCTGCGGGCCGCCTGCGTGCAAGCCATCGGTGCGCAGCCCCACCGGGCGCCCGATGGCGCCCCGGTGCACTTCGAGCGCCACCGCCCGGAGCAGACCACCCTCTACCGGCTGGTGCAGCAGCACGCCGCGACCTTCTTCGCCGAGGCCGACGGCAGCGCGCGGCGCCGTTACGCTGATCCAGCGCTTCGGGTCGGCCGTCAATCTCAACATCCTCCTTCACTGCCTGGTGCTGGACGGCGTGTGCCGACTTGGCACCGACCGCGCCTCGGTCTTCGTCGCCATCAACGGCATCGCGGCGGGGCTGAGAGGCACTGGTTGCGTGCAGCATTTGGCACCTGGCCGGGTTCCGCCCCACTGCGCCTTCCGTCAGCGCGCCGACAATCAATGGATGAGTTCGGCACCCCTCCCGCCTGCGCCGCCGGCTGCACCCCGGCGTCTCGACCTGCACTTCAAGTGGCGCTCTGAATTCGGCCTGCTTCTGATTGTGCTGCTCAGCCTGGCGGCGGTGCAGTTCTCCGACTTGGTGTTGCGCAAGGTGCACGTCATCGTGCCCAGCGCGCAGTTCCATCCCCATTTGCTGTCGGACGGCAGCAATGGCGGGAAAACCGAAGTCAGGCGCGGGCCGAGCCCTGACCTGGAGGCGCTGTGCAGCCTGCGCGAGGGCAACGCCTACCCCTTCTGCGGCGTCGCCCTCGACTTCGACCCGCGCCGCGTCCACGGCCGGGACCTGAGCCAGGTGCGCCGGCTGCGGCTGTGGCTCGACTACCAGGGCCCCGCTAGCATGCTGCGGATGCAGCTGCGCAATGCCAGCGCCGCCTACGGCATACCGCAGACGGCCGAGCAGTCTCCCAAGTACAACCAGATCGAGATCAAAGCCGACTCCTTCCATGACGGCATGGTCGAGCTGGAGCTAGCCAACTTCGTCGTCGCCAACTGGTGGATGATGCATTTCCACATTCCGCCCCATCTGAGCCGCCCCGAGTTCGACAACATCGTCGCGCTCGAGGTCAGCACCGGCACCGAGGCGCCGCTGGGCGACTACCGCTTCGTGCTGCGCAAGGTCGAGTACGAGACGCAGTGGCTGTCCACCGAGCGTTGGTACCTGGCCATCATCAGCACCTGGCTGGCGCTGGCGCTGGGCTATCTGCTGCTGCGCCTGGTGCGCCTGCAGACGCACAGCCAGCAACTGGCGCAGATAGCCACGACCGACGCCCTGACCGGCGCCATCAACCGCAAGGGCCTGGAAGACGTGCTGCAGCAGGCTCTGACCGACTGGCGCACGCACCAGCACCCGCTGGGCCTGGTGCTGATCGACATCGACCACTTCAAGGCCGTCAACGACACCCACGGCCATCAGGCCGGTGACCAAGTGCTGGCCGGCCTGGCGCAGCTGGTGCGCCAGCACGTGCGCGGCCAGGACCTGCTCGGCCGCTGGGGCGGCGAGGAGTTCCTGCTCGTCTGCCGCGACACCCATCTGCCGCAGGCGCTGGCTATTGCCGAGAAGCTGCGCGCCCTGGTGGCCGGGCATCACTTCCCGGGCGACCTGCGCATCACGGCCAGTATCGGCGTGGCGGCGATGCACAGCGAGCGGCCGCTGGACCAGGTCTTCGCCGCCGCAGATGCAGCCCTCTACCGCGCCAAGGCGGAGGGCCGCAACCGTGTGGTGTCAGAGAAATTGACTAGCTAGGTTCAAGCGCCGCGCGCCAGCGCCACGCAGCGTTTGGCCAGGATGTCGGTCGGGCCGAGCACCACGATGCTGCGCCCCGCCACGCTCATTGATACCGAAGGTGCGATCAGGAGTGGCAATTCGGTGCACCCGAGGATGACCGCGTCGGCACCCCGCTCGACCAGATGCGCCAGCGAGAGTTTCAAGTCATCGCGACATTCGCCCTGTGTGAATCCGGCCTTGACCCCACGCTCGCCGTAGATGAATGGCACTTACTTTGGCGCCCCACCCCGGAGAGGAACCGCGGGGTCCTGTAATTGCCAAAGTCCTCTCGCACCTGCCGTGAGGCACGGCTGGAATGGCAACGTCTCGAAACGTGAATGCGGCGGCCTGTCGCCGCGCTCGATCCCGGGGCTGATGTGACGCAGATGCAGATCGCGTTCGTGTCGTTACCGGCGGTCACAGTTTGGTCATGACTCGGGTCGATGCTGCAATGACACTGCACCGCCATGAACGCAGCGTGAGCGGTGCGTGCTTCGCGGCGGCGCTGGGCCGACTGCACGAACACACGGCGCTCCAAAGCGCTCCCCCTGAGCCCCATTTCAATCCACCTTCTACCCACCACAGAAAGAAGACCCATGGAAAAGCACACCCTCCAAGACCTCGACAGTGCCGACATGCTGCTGCGGCGTCGGCTGCTGCTCGGCCTTGGCGCTGTGCCCATGGCTTTGCTGCCGGGTTGCGGCGGCTCCGACGGTGGGGGCTCGAGCGTTGACGCGAATGCCACCGACTCCAGCGGCACCGAGTCCGCGACGGCCACCTCGACAGCCACCGCGACCGCGCGCACCTTCATCCACCCCGGTCTGCTGCACACCGAAGCCGATTTCACCCGCATGCGCGACAAGATCGCCAAGGGCGAGCAGCCCTGGGTTACCGCATGGGACGCGCTCACGAAGAGCGGCCGTGCTCAGCTCGGCCGGGCGCCCACCCCGCTGGAAACGGTGATCCGCGGCGGCACCGGCGAGAACTTCCGCGCCATGGTCGAGGACGTTCAGCGTGCCTACGAGTTCGCGCTGCGCTGGAAGGTCTCGGGCGACACCGCCTACGCGGACGCGGCCGTCACCTACCTCAACGCCTGGTCGTCGACGATGAAGTCGTTGACCGGCAACAATGACCAGATCCTCGCTGCCGGCCTCTACGGCTACCAGTGGGCCAACGCCGGCGAGATCATGCGCACCTACGCGGGCTGGGCCGCCGCCGACAGGGCGCGCCTGCAAAAGATGCTGCTCGATCATTTCTATCCGTGGATCAGCGGCTTCCTGGTCAACCACGCCGGTTCGAAGATCACCAACTTCTGGGCCAACTGGGACCTGCAGGCGATCTGCGGCATTCTCGCCATCGGCGTCTTCTGCGACCGCAGCGACATCTACGACGAGGCGGTGGCCTACTACAAGACCGGCCGCGGCAACGGCTCCTTGCCACACATGGTGCACTACGTGCACCCCGGCCAACTCGGGCAATGGCAAGAGAGCCCGCGCGACCCGGGGCACACGACGCTGGGTATCGGCTTGGCCGGGCTGACGTGCGAGATGGCCTGGAACCAGGGCGACGACCTCTACGGCCTGTGGAACAACCGCTTCCTGGCCGGCGCCGAGTACGTGGCCAAGTCCAACCTGAACGATGCGCAGGGCCAGCCCTACACGCTGCCATTCACGCCCTACACGACCAACAAGGGCACCTTCACGGCCGTGGCAGGAGGCATCAACTTCCGGCCGTGCTGGGAGGTTGTCTACAACCACTACGTCAACCGCAAGGGGCTGGACGCGCCTTACGTCACCGCCAAGGCCGCATCGCAGCGTCCCGAGAAGCTCGAGTGGGTCGGCGACATGCCGGGCTTCGGCACGCTGCCCTACAGCCGTGACCCTTTCGCTAACCTTATTGCACCGAGCGGCGTCGTCGCCAACGTGATCAACGGGCAGGTGCTCCTGTCCTGGTGGGGCAGTGCGCGGGCGAAGAGCTACAACGTCAAGCGCGCCAGCTCGGCCAGCGGCCCGTTCACCACCATTGCCAGCGCGGCGGACCCGCGCGTTCACACCGACGCGCCCGCCAAGGGCGTTTGGTACTACGCCGTCACGTCGGTCGGTGATGCCGGCGAGAGCCAACCGTCGAGCGTCGTGCGTGCCGCCACCGCGCCCGAGCTGCTGGCGCTGCTGCCGCTGAACGCAGCAAGCGGCACCACGGCCACCGACACCGCGGGCCGCGCCAAGAACGGCAAGCTGGTCGGCACCGCCGGCTGGGGGGCCGGCCGCAAGAGCGGCAACGCCTTGCTGCTCGATGGCAAGGGCGCGCACGTGGCGTTGCCCGCTGACGTGCTGGCCCAGACCTCCGACTTCACGATCGCCGTCTGGGTGTACTGCAATGCAACCGCCAACAACTCGCGCATCTTCGACTTCGGCACGAGCGACATCGCCTACATGGCGCTGATCTCGCGCGACGCCAGCGGCATGCTGCGCTTTACGGCCTCACGCAGCCACTGGTACGGTGAACAGAACATCGCCTCGTCCAGCGCGCTGCCCACCGGGCGCTGGGTGCACGTGGCGTTCAAGCTGGCGGGCGACGTCGGCAAGCTCTACATGGACGGCGTGCAAGTCGGCGAAGGCAGCGGCATCGTCGTCACGCCATTCCAGCTCGGCGACACGCCGAACGCCTGGCTGGGGCGTTCGCAGTACGGTGCCGATCCGAGCTTCAACGGGCGGATGCAGGAGTTGCGCATCTACAGCGGCGCGCTCAGCAATGCGGAGATCGCGGCGCTGGCTGCGGCCTGAGAGCCGCGGCTGTACGCTCAGGCTCTCAGATCCTCCAGGCGGCGGCTCGCTCGCGAAGTTCTGCTACCGCCACCTGCCTGACACGCGCATCACCGTGGTCGAGATCAACCCGCATGTGATCGCGCTGCGCGATGAGTTCAAGGTGCCGCCCGACGACAGGCGCTTTCGCGTGGTCGAGGCCGATGGCGTGCACTTCGCCGCGCACACCGCCATCTCGAAGACGGTGAACGTGCGGCCGACTACCCATATGCGGATTTCCAGAACCTCTACCTGCAGGCCTGGGAGTCGGGCCTGAAGGGCCTGGCGACCTATCGGCCCAATGCGGTGCTGGGCTCGGTGCTCAGCACCACGCCGGTCGCCAGCGCCGGCACGGCCACCGTGATGAAGCTCAACGACGCCAACCAGCGCCTCGCGCGCTCGAGCGCTTGCCCGCGCCGGTGCTGTCGTCGCTGCGCTGGCCCGGCCGCCCCGAGCTGCCAGCCGGCAACGCGGCGTGGACTTTCATGATCCACCACCCGTTCGGCGAGTTCGCGCTCTTCGTCGGCGGGCTGGCCAGCGAAGGCGATGCGCCCAAGCCATTCGAGGGCCTGGCGCGGGTTCTCTCGCTCGACATGCGGGTGATCGACCCCGCCTGGATCGGCATGAAGCTGCGCAAGCTGCTCAACTACGCCGAGCCGCTGGGCTACTTCATGGCCTTCGTGCCGGGCCTGCCGCACGGCGAGCGCCGTCAGCAGACCTGGCCCTCGACCGTGGCTTACCTCGCGCGGCTCATCATCCACCGCTACGCGATGCTGGGCGTGCTCACCGAAGAAGGCTTCCCGGTGCGCGACATGGGCGTGCTGGAGGCGCCGGCCGACAGCACCCCGTCGCCCATGCTCAGCGGCAAGGTGTGCCCCGAGTGCGGCAATCCCAACGTGATCCATAAGGATGGCTGCGATTTCTGCACTGCTTGCGGTTATGTAGGGCAGTGCGGTTGAGAGCGGGCTCACGGCTGCATGGCCGTTGAGTGCCGTGTCTTCGTGAATGAACCAAACCGAGCGCCTGCACAGCCTGCAAGACATCTTCGAGGAGGCCTTGACCGTCTCGCGCGACAACGGCGGCACTCAGGTGTTGTGCATCAACTTTTTGCTCTGGGCCGACATTGTTGTGTCGGCCTGCGTGGGCGGGTTTCCGCGTGACGCCGATGGACCTGACGAGGTGCGAGCACGGTGGGCGGCGTTGGGTTGCTGCGTTTCCTCGCCCCGCCCCCAGCGCCTGGGCATGGCCAGTTGGCCCCTCGGCGGTGGCTTCGAATACTGGCCCACGAGCCTGCGCGAACAAGTGCATCGGGATCGAGGGCCGTTTCGGTTCGGCATCAAGCGCCACAGCCCGCTGGAGCGGGTTCTTGGCCCTGCGCGTTGATACCGAAGCAACTCGCCATCAAGAGCAAGAACAGCAGCCCCGAATGCGCCCACAGGGCTCAGATCACCAACCGCAAGTCCAAAGCACGACGGCGCTACACGGATGGCGGCAAGCACTGATAGGCAAGACATCCCTCTGATGGGGGAACATGTAAAAAGCCTGTTGCAATTCGATCGGCAGGCGCCATCGCCACGCAAAATCACCGCCTGCTTCGCCACCCCCAGGGAACACAACATGAACGATCGCCTGAGCGACACAGACGCCTTCAGCAGCTTCCCCTCGCGCCTGGCTAACCTGATATCCGCATGGACGAAAAGCCAGCGCCTCTACAACGTGAGCGGAGACGGCCCGGTCAACGACCTGATGGTCGAGCAATTCGCCCTGATCGACCGCATCAGCGAGCCC
>Ga0307508_10005837_pt1 | contig 11629 bp, 11 predicted proteins | sample 9_EM_MG_FD_203089 | JGI IMG/M metagenome (GOLD analysis project Ga0307508, IMG submission 203089) | Populus trichocarpa ectomycorrhiza microbial communities from riparian zone in the Pacific Northwest, United States - 9_EM | ecosystem: Host-associated > Plants > Roots > Unclassified | place...
CATCAGCAAAACCGGCAAAAACTCCCGAGGTCTCCCAAGAACTCCCATGAGCTCCGCACATTGGAGAGGTCTGGGAGCCCCAGGAGAACATCCCGCCCTCCAGGAGCGAGAAAAAGTGCACGTCTCCTCTCTGGAGTGTTCAGGAGCTCTTGGGAGTAATGTGGGATTTGGGCTAGTGCTTCAGGAGGGCCGAAATTTTCTTAGCTATTTGCATGCCTTTTCTCTGGAGGGTTCAGGAGCGCTCAGAAGCACGCGGGATTTGGGTTGCATTTTGGGAGGGGCAGAAATGCTATTTATTTTTATGTGCAAGCCTTAGAAACCCTGTCTGGAGCCTTCTGGAATAGTCTGGAGAGCAGGGAGTATCTGGGAGTGCATGTATCTCGCTGTATGCTGTATGGCACAAAGACTGAAGGATACGATGAATTGAAATTTAATAGCTCTAGTACAGTAGCTATTCTCCCCTCTTAAGCTCAAAACGAGAAGCTTGCTTTTTCCCTGAAAGCAATCCAACAATTTCACTAAATCGAGCTCATTATACAGAGACTTTAACCCTGAAATTGAAGGCGCTTACTGGATTCCGTCTTTCATGTTATTCTCAAGAGAGCTCCAGAGAGTTGGATTATCTCTCTTCCATGTTTCAAGGACCCCCAGGTGATCCAGATAGATATGCCCATATACATCTGCCTTGAATTGAATAGTTTGTTTTTTTCCGGAGCGGGCAAGCTGGTCCAAAGCGCATTCAATCTTCACAAAATATCAGTAAATTACAGCAGGGAGCAAGCTGGAGAAAATGACAAACTGCTGTGAGAGATAATGCAATGAATGCGGGGGAAATGCTATCAAATTTTTCAATTAATTCGACGCCTGGGGGAAGTTTTCCTCGAGTTTTGCAGCCTGTGAAAAATTCACTTATGACCATCAGGATACAAGGATGTGCAAAAGCGCCATCGCGAGGCTCCTAGTTGAAAAAGTGAGGACGGGGTATTTCTCTTACCTAAAGGAACCTACTGCATCGGGGTTCTTAAACCTGTAATTCCCTTCCTCCAATAGATATTTCACTCTTTCCTGGACGTCTGCAGCTGTAACCCCAAGTTCCCCCAGTGACGGGATTGCATAGCTTGTCAAGATGCACCGTTCTGCCTTGTCCTTAAACCTGCCCCTGAATCTTGACACACTGTTTACAAGCTAGCTGATGGTTAGTTATTGTCGATGAGCTTGGTTGCAATACAAACCGTTTTGATCATATCAATGTCAATGGGAAAATGCGACTCTTCTTTTTCACCAAAGGCACGTGAAAACCCCTCTCGTGCAAGTCCATGCATACGGTCAGTATCCGCAAAAGGATCCTTTAGGACAAGATACTGAAAATGCTGTGTCGCTAGATTGATTGTGTCAAGCATAACAGGATCTCCCAAGTCCTTCCAGTATTTTTTTTGTGTTTTGGACACTGCCTTTGTTGGGGGGTTTATAGTTGAAAACTCGGAGGATTCGGAGTCAGAATGTGAGTTTTGAGCAGTGGAAGATGATTTCATAGTTTTCGAGCGGGACTTGTGCGATTTTGGGTTTGACGGTCGGCGGAGCTGAGCAGATTTATCAGAGTCTGGTAATAATTGCTGTCAGCATACGCTATCAAACAACATGTACCGAGCAGAATACCAACCATCATCGCTGCTAGCAGCCTCTGCATGGCTGACAGCCAAATCCTTTTGCCTGCGCTGCATTTCTACATGAGCAAATTCAATGAAGACTCCGTAACCTGTAGATACTTACATTGGTGGATTTGGTCCGGGCTCTCGATGCAAAAACAGCATCAAGCTAAAGGGGTTCAGCATTTTCAGGGGCAGTAAAGCCAGGGGGCTCACTCGAGGAACATTAGGGGTGAACTCCAGGTCTCGGGGGGTTCTACCATACCCCAGGTCTCGAGCTCTACGCCGAACTGTAGAAATTTTGGGAAGTCCCATATTGGACACGCCTTTGTCGTCTATGCTGTCATCATCCTCATCATCCTGTTGCAGTTTCAGATTCAAATAAGCATTAAATAAAAACATAGCCTACCTCAAGCCCCATATCACTAAGCGGTAGATTTTGGGACGCTGGCTTGTTAAGACTTCCTCCAAAAACGCGACGCTTCACCGTCAAGCCGGCCTCATGAGCCTTGCTATTCCTGGCATCATCACAAGATGAGCTATTTCGGCCATTGGAGACCTCTTCCATTTTGATTGAGGGCGGGTCTTCTTCGGATTCGCTGGAGTTTTCATCAATATCAAAGCCTGTTGTCATTGAACTAAATTTGAGTATCATGTGGACAGGATGTATAGGATATCGTAATGGGACCTCACCTAAACTCACACAGCGGCTTGGGTGAGCCTTCCCCTCCTTTTAACAATGTTTCGCATAATAATAATAAATCAGTAGGAGATTCGGGCTAGGATTGGAGTATGGGACTAACAGGCATATGCTCTTTGGTTGCGCTAGCATATTTTTGAATGCCGAGAATTTCATTCGAGCCTCCTGAAAGGCCAAGCGAAGCCATAATCGCATTGTTTTCCTTGATGTTCCTTGACCTCTTGGCCTCATAATCGAGGCTTTGCCGGGAATTGCCCCCCTTGGAGTTTGCTCTGCTGGAAGAGGGGGCCTTCTGCCATGAGCGGGGAGGGGAGAGATGAGCGTAGTAATGCATCGGTTTCATGAATCATACCTCTGCAATATCTTTGGCGGCGTTTCTTTTTTTTTTAGGTAGCAGCTCTGAATTCAATTGTGTTAATAAGCGTGGGTCGAATGGTTCTTCCTTTGCATTACCGGTTGCATGTGATTCTGCCACGCGCTTCTTCTTCATACCCTCTGCCCAGCTATCCTCAGCAGTGAACCAGTCAGTCAATGTAGTGCATACCTTGCCCTTCGCCTTTCTCTAAACTGTGACGCCGGATCGGGCGCCGCTTGGCTTTCTGCTTTGCTTTAGCTAATAAAAGTGCCTTGGGGGTGGGTTGCTCCTTACGGGGGGAGCGTCGGAGGCCAGTTTCATCCGCTAGGCCGTCATCAGCAGGCGGTTTTTTTTTCAGGGTCATGAGAAAAAAAAACCAACAAAACAAACACAAGGAAACTGCTGTAAACACATGCAATTAGCGTTGCTGTCGTCAGGACAGCAGAGGCCGCCATATATGGGAGGGGCATCTTGGAGTGGGATGTATAAAACAAGCAGCAACTCTGGGTGCACCCAATCAGCCACCTCCCTCAGATACTCAACAGTAGAAACATGATCCGCGTAATTACAGGGCATTGGAATTAAATAACGTGCGTTGACACCAGCCTTTGGCTGCTGCAATCCAAGTTAGTGCTATCAGGCAAATTCGCGGATTTCAACTGCCCATGCGCCCTGCATTAGCTGCATGATCGAGTTGCTTCAAAAGGCCTGGGAACCATCATGAAAGGCTTACTTGCATACGCTGGCCAAACTTGACAATGGGGGAATGACCGTTGAGCAGGAAAGCTGTCATGACTTACTTTACCTTCCCTGAAGCCAATGAACCTATAACCCCAACATTAGAGGTTTCATTTGCACCTGCGCAAAGGCCAATGACGGCAGGAAGGCCTTGGGTGAGCTTGTCTGCTGCGGGGCCAGCGTTGAGATTCTTAATGAGCGGCGTCTGCGCTGAAGCCGGCAGGCGACAGAGAAACACTGTTCTTCACGCTGAGCCCGTGCCAGCGCCAAAACAACAGCGGCGCTCTAAGAAGGGGCCGCAGAGTCCCGCAGTGATCACTCGGTGCCTGGGCATGCAATTGAGTTCTCTCAGTCACAAGCCACCGCCTTTCCCTGTTTTGGGATGGATTGGAGAATGTTACAGCTACCGCCAGGGGAGCAAGAGCCGCATGGTCTCTTACCTTAGAACGTGCTGCAGGAAGGCGGCCCCGTGACAGGAAACAGATCGCAACGGAATTTGGATGGGCTGAATAAGGATGGGGAAATGCTGCGTCAGATCGCATATTGCCGCTTTGTCTGACTGAGACGTAGGGCGAAGCTCCTAGGTAATTCATTGGCAGCGCGATGTGGGCGATTGGAGATTGACAGCGCAAGCAACATGCGAGCTGCGGTACAATTTGCCGTAAACTGGAACTGGTATACCAATGCCAGTTTGGATGTCAATTTTGGCAGCGCACTACCACATAGCAAGCATAAGCCGACTCTTCCCGGCAGTATAAATCCTCCTGCTGCCTAAAGCGATATTGCAAGGGCTGAAGCGAGACACGTGACATCAGCAAAGGCTGAGTTCAGTAGCAGTCAGCGGTACCCTGGTTTCAGGTCTGTTGGGTTTAGAGGGAGGAAGAACACGGCGTCGCGACATGTAGGAACCTTTGCTATCCTTTGATGTAATGCATCGGTGTTCGTGAAACAGAAGTTGCATGGCGTCATCTTTTTTCACATATTCGTTTGGAGTGGCGGATGTGCCCGACAGTCCGCTAGCTCGACGAGGATTCAGAGATGCGCTATCATCGAGGTAATCATTGATGTCCCAGTTATCATTATCTGCACCAGCTCGAAGTCCGTCGACGATAGACTGGCCGCATGTCCGTTTGTATATCTGTGCATGACAAGCATCCTGAGGGTTCATGTCAGTCTCGCTGGAGAAGTAAATGCTGACTCAGTTTTCTGTAAAGCTGTTCCAGCAGCAGACATAGACGGCGTTACGCGTCCATTTAGCATGGCGTTGCCAACTGGAGGCGTGTGTTGGCCTTCCAGGGGTGTGATAGAATTGTTAAGTAACAAGCGAATGAGAAATTGCGGGTGAGGGTGAATCCACACCGATGAAAGGATCAAATTAGACAGAACGTCGAGAACAAACACATGACTACCCTGAGAGAGGGGCACATGTTCGAGTTGGAATAGTTGGAGACGGTCGTGACCCTTGAGAAGCAAATGAGGGAAGTCGAGGGACAGGGTGACGGTTCCTGGGATTTGTGGCGAGCAGATTTATTCGGAGGCGGGGTGGGGGCACGATCGAGAACAGAACGACTAGATTGTATAGAGGTTATGCATGCTGAACATTTGTGGCTGTGCCTTATTGATGACCGCCGCAGCGGGATATTATCAGAGGGCGTGGTATCGGGCGATGTACAATGTACGTCTCACAACAGCATCACTGGACTTGATCACATCCGGCGCGCCATGCGAAGTAGAAGGTAGATCCTGCCATTTGGACAGGGGGGTTGTCAGTTGACGATGTCGGAGGGGAACGAAGGTATGTCTCGGGGGATAAGCCGGCAGCCGTGGATGACTTGCAACCAGCTACCTGCCAGAATACCAATCATGCAAATTCTAAGTTTGAGAGATCCCCAATTACTCGGAGAGAGCCTTTGGAAATCAAAGCAGGTGAGGGGGGACCATCACAATAATATTGAATGATTGTACATGAAAGGACAGCTTGCAGGCGAAAAGCATACCGTGAGGCTTGCCAAGAGCAAGAGCGGTTTCACCGAATGGGAAGGAAAGATCAGGCGACAACGAAAAGGCATTGCAAACAAACGACAGTCTGAATTGAAAGACATGGGAAGATCGGCAAGATCTGGACTCGGCTGTCAATATTGGAAGCGATGAGAAAGCAGAGCAGGCAAGGCTGCAGAAACCAGAACCAGGGGAGCCAGGTGATATATTGCTGGAGGGGATGGGTTAGAAGACAAGATTCTGCTGCATTGTGAAAGGAGGGAAGTGCAGAGGGAAAGGAGCATAGGGGCAAGGCATGAGAAAGGGGGGGTTGAGGGGAGGGAGGGAGCGTGCCAGAAAACAAGAGGGAATGGAATAAAGGAGCTAACGAAGAACAAGAAAACAGGGAAAATGCATACAGAATCAAATTAGAAGGAGATCTGGCGGCACTTCAGTTGTTCGGCATACACTTCCAAGTAGTGCTGTTGGAATGCCTCAAACTCCACCTGCTCAGCATATGACAGGCTGTTATGGACTTTGTTTGCTAAGTCGGAGGCGACTTGGCCCGCATTCCTCCGCCAATCGGGCATGCTGGGCATTTTGGTAAGCCGCCCCTTCTCGTCATAGGGCAGCCCATCCAAAAGCAGGTTCAGTAGGCCCATGATGATTAGTGCATATAAATTGCACCCGTGGAAAGGGCGCCGGCGCTGGAATAACAGCTGCCATTGCAGCATCCGAGCAATTACAATCACAAAATCATCATGTTGGTCGTTGGACCATTCGTCGTGCCAGATAGCATATCGAATTCCGTGGATCAAATGATCCTCCATAGATGACCGCCTAAAACCAAAACCGCCCAACACAACAGCAGGGCTTGGAATGGCGTCTGGCACCTCGGGGGTGGCTACGGCATGAACAGCGCCTGGAGGGAGCAAGCTGAAAATGGCTGTTGAGACCCAATTAAGAGAAAGCTGTAAAAATAAACTCACACCACATCGTGACTGCCCACGACACACGCAACAACTTTAAGACCAGCCATCTTGAGGAGTGACCAGAGGCCGTCCTTGCGAGGATTTGGTAAATCCGGCATGGTTTTGCCATCATAAATACCTATGACCAGGTATTTCAAGCCTTGATGAACGAAAAGGTATGTTGCCATTCCATTGGCATCAGCATGAGGCGTATGGATGGTGCCTGATGCAGAAATAATGGCAAACGACATGCCAGATTGCTGATAATTCGGCAAGGGGTCAGCTGCCGAAGATGTGCAGGCCACCTCCGCCCGTCGTGAGTCCGAAAAAGACCTAAAACCAACAGCTTCAGCCAGAAATCATGCTGCCAAGTGCTAATGTTTTTCACGTACTCATGTAGTTCAGCTAAGCGGCCAACCCTCCCTGTTGTCGAGAGAAGCGGTATGGAAAGAGCATTCAAACAACGAGATGTATGAACGTTGGCTACTTCCATTGCCATGTCGGCAAGGGCCATCTTGACTTGGGCAGTCGTCTCATTCTCGAGGGGAGCCTCTAGGTCTGGGCGCCCTAATTTTAGAAAGTTCTAAACGGGATGAAATAACTTACCCTGGCATTCGACCAAGACTCCTGGCTCGAGGCCAACATCCTCCAAGCAGCAGTTGATGTACCGACGTCGGAGGGCCTTGTACTCCTCTGGGATTGCGTTACGATATGCCGGGTTAAGCTTCCAGAGGGCTTTATTCGGCATTGTTGCAATTGCCCAATTCGTAAGAACGCCAGGAAATCCCTCATCATATTGGAAGAGGGTATCCCATTCACTAGGGGTCTCCTAAACCATAATAAAGCTGTATCAAGCATTTTTGGCATCGCAAATATTTTTAAAACCCACCAAACGATCCAGCGCAAGACCCGGTTCCATCATGATGCACGCATTGGAAAGGAGGCGGTAGCCACACGAAAACCCATCCTTCTGACTTTCAACCTGCAATAGAGGCGGCAATTAATAATAACAACTGGATTATATCTAGCGAGCCTTACCGCTACTTCTTTGAACGTAACCTTTTTTGCGATTGCGCCAATGTCATTTGAAGGCACAGAACGAACTTGATACGAATCTTCCCCTTCTCCATTGAGGCGCCTTCTAACCTGAGCAAGCAGTTCGAGAATCTCTTTCCTTGTGTCTTTGGGTAGTTTCCTCCCCAAGGAGCAGAGGTGGTATATCCGAGTTTTGTCAACCGACGCGTCAGGCGAGATCCATGCTGTTGGATTTACTACTACAGCCAAACTAAAGTGCACGCTATGAAGCATGCATATTTAATGCTGAGTACTCAGGATTGAACAATCGCACTTACTCCGAAAAAACGGGGAATATCAACCTGTCTGCGTTGGCAAAGTCATGCCGGTCAATCGCCTTGTCCAGGTTATTGCGCCGCCTAGCCATTGCTCGCTCTGCTTTAGATGCCGCCTCCCCCATCTGCGGAGCATTTTGCTTTGCAGTACCAGCCCTCGTCATGGGTCTCGTTTTGGCGTGGAGTTCCTCTCTGACCCATTCCCTGATCTGGGCTCGCAGCCCCCCCATCGCGCTGAGGGCTATGATTTTCTTTGCAGCTTCCCGGTTTGACAGCCATAGTAAATAATGGGCATACCTGGCAAATTCTTGAGCTGAATTGTTGCTTCATGAGTAAAAAAGCACACTCACATGAGCCCGAAGTCGATCAATTCATCGTTCAGCCTTTTGCTGTTCGTTGCTAGCCTTGAAAGGCCAGCCATCCCGACGTAAAGCGCTTGGTATGGGCCATGTTCCGGAACGCGTGGCCCAGGGAATCTTCAGCAGGAATAGTGCATAGTAAGTTCGATGAATGCTGCTGTATGACTTGGACTTGGACCTACTCTTCAACTTCGATCGGTGGCTCATTATCGTCATCGATCTGGGTGACACGCTGCTCCGCAGCGCTGTCGTCTCCCGGTTTTTCTGCAGCACCGTCGCTTTCCTTCATCGCGCTGCCTACCTGCGGATCACCAGTCAGCACATCAACGTCCATCGTATCCTCAGGAGGGGGGGTAGAGCCTATTTCAGGGACGCTGTCGATATCCATTCGGGTATCGGGGATAGCAGCTCCTGTCTTGCTGATGCTATGAACCGGGTCTCTGAAGGGGAAATTCATCAGCTAAATCTCGCAATATACCTTGTAATACTTGCCTTTTGTCCAGAGATAGGGGCGTTTTGACGCTGGATGTGCTTAGGCTAGTCATAGACGGTGGAATGAGAGGGCTCTCGCCCCTGCGTCCCAAGAAACATGTTAAACTTGAGGTGCAAACCTCGCTATTCACTAAGGTTTCGGACTCACAGGTGCTTTAGGAGCACTACTCCTTGCAATAGTGCCTGTCGCTGTTCATCTCGCAGCTTCAAGAAGTCGGACGCCAACATAACCGTTAGCGCCTGTTGGTTTGAATTGTTACTTCTCTTCCCGTACTCCTCCATTATCTGGAACTCTTTGAGATGATCCTAATAAATCCAATTTCTCAGCCGAGCCTTCCATATCCGCTGTAACAGAATTACCTTGTCGGAATATGGAAAGTTAAAGTCCATCATTTCCTCCCTAAAGCTCTTTGCCTGGGGGTCATACTTATAGAAAGGCAACACGGCGTTGTGGCGTTGTCGTACATTGGGACCTCGGCAAGTCGCCTCTGGCAGGGATGCGATTTCGGTTACCTCATCGCCGTCGCCGCCCTTGCACTTGCGCTGCTTCCGTGAAATCGCAATATTGTTCAGCAAACTTATCACGGGATCAAGAACTGGATCCCCTTTGGGCTGAGGCTGCCGAGTTGTTGGAGCTTGCAGTTCATCTCCAGTTCGCTTTCCAAGGACTTTCGCCGGTGCGACAGTCTCCTGTTCCCTTGCAGATGCCTTTCTTGAACTCGAGCCTGAGGGTAGATGAGCGTCCGTAGAATTAACAGAAATTGTGTAAGATGGAAACGCTGATTACGCACTCTGCCTTGTTGTAGAAGAGCTTGCCCCCGAAGTCGCAGGCGGTTTCCGTGCTTTTTTTGCAGAAGGCCGTTTAGGAGCTGGCTGTTTGCTCGACCCCGATGCTCGCCGCGCATTGCGGTCAATGAAACGGGCCGCCCGAGGTGGCTCTATGCCTGCCTTGTCTTCATTCTCCCCATCTGTCAATGAGCCATCGCCGCCCGAGGGGGGAGCCTGCTCCTTGCGCTTGATATTCTCTGCCGACGAGCTGCCATCGCTATCCGTCAATTGGCCTTCACTGCCCAAGGGGCGAGTCTGCTCCTGGCACTTGACATTCGCTGCCAATGAGCTGTCGTTGCTATCCGTCAACGAGCCGTCTCTGCCCAAAGGGGGAGTTTGCTCCTTGCGCTTGACATTCGCTGCCAAGATGCTGCTGGCTGAACGTTGCCTCCTTCGGTCTCCCGATGTGGCAGGTGTTGCGGGATTGGCTGGAAGAGGAGAGTCTCCAGAAATTGGCAGGGCCTTGGGTGTGTCGGGGCTAGAGGAACGGCTGGAATCATTTGCAGCAGCTTCAGCACTATTAGAGCTGGGGGGCTTAGGAGCAGCAGACAATGGTTTTAGCGGCGCTGCAAATTCCTTCAGGGGCATCACGCAAAGTTTCAGCAGACCAGCGCCGGACGGCGGTTTGGCTGCCGCAGCTGAAGCTGCCGATTCCCCTACCCCTGAGCTCTGTAGCTCATCTGAGGCACGGTTCTGGGGCGGCGTGTTGGTGGTATGCAGACTTGCGTTTCCAGCTGCCACGGCATTTGTTTGCGGCGGTTCGGCGCTGAGTGCGCCGCCCTCGGGTTCCATGACAATGAAATCTTCCAAAAGGAAGGGGCGTTGGGGTCTCTCGGAACGATAGAGAGTGTGTGCTGCCTCGTTCAGCCTGTCAAAGGCCCCCTGCCAAATTCTTGCTGCTTCCTCGGCGCTGTACGTCTCCGGTTGCAGTGACAGATCGACCGCAACTTCCATGAAGGATTTGCGTAACTCAAATGCTTTGTTGTCAAGAGCCCCATTTACACAAAAAGGGACACAACCGAATGACAGCATCTATGATTAAGGTAATCTGAGACGGTTGATATTTAACCCAGCATGGCCTGTAACGCACCGTCAGAATAGTTGGACCGTGAGGCTTGTTGTGGTCGTCAAAGGGCGTGGCGAGGAATAGAATGAGGGGAGAGATGAGAGCAACATGAGTTGCTCGCCGACCCAACTCCCCAAGAGGCCCGTCATGGCTTTCCATCTAAAAAGCACACATTTGAGTATGTCAAAGATGTCAAATGAAACACTTTACTCAACGATAGCAAATTCTTTGATGCGTCCTGCAAACCAGGACAGCGTCATCGTTGCGGGGTATTTTTCTGGACCTCCGCGCTCACCGGCCATCTCCTGCAGGCTCTCCATCGAAAAATGGGGTGCTGGGAGGGCCTCATCGGCATCGGAATCGGCAGCTGGCTCATTTGCTGCAGGCACCTTTTGCTGACCTTTCGCTTTACGAGGTTTATGACGGGAACTCCTAGCCTGGGGTTTGTCGTTACCAACGGCGCCCTTGGGCGGCAAGAGGACCGGTTTCTCCTCGATGGGCTTGAATATCCGCCCTGGCAAGCTGTCAAAGACATGGTCGCGGAAGTTAAATGTAGAACCGGCAAGCTGTCCACAGGACCTGCGATCTGGAGACCTCTCTACGAAGTCGGCGTAATAGGGCTCGAACCGGAAAGAATGGGTGAGCTTGTTGTGGTTGATGGAGGGCTGCCATCCTACCAGGGCACAAAGCATCGCTAACGTCTCTGTGCAAAGGATTGCGTCCATTCGCTCTGTCACGCTGTTGCCTTTGTAGTGATTCAGCGCGTTTGCTGCAATGTCGGGGGGTGGGCGGGTGAAGAATGCTACGCCTGCCTTTTTCTGGGCAATTTCGGTCATCCCCAGAACCGTATACTCTGCATTGAATATGGCCATGGACGCCAGATGCTTGGCGATTCCAAATGCTGCCTCCTGAGCGCGTTCAATGCGTTTGGCAGGAGCTTCTTCGGGGGGCGGTTGCAACTCATTGAATTTTTCTCGCAGACGGGATTCGAGCGACTCAACTGGCCCCCTAAACCAAGGGGGAAGCGTGGGGTTGTATCGGTTGTGAACGATGAGGAAAGCCGTCCATTTGTCATTGTCTCGAAGGGCGGCGCCGACCGCTGTCACCTCGGGGGCGATATTTTCATAGAGCTTTTCTTCTTCACTCCT
>Ga0307508_10005839_pt1 | contig 11629 bp, 9 predicted proteins | sample 9_EM_MG_FD_203089 | JGI IMG/M metagenome (GOLD analysis project Ga0307508, IMG submission 203089) | Populus trichocarpa ectomycorrhiza microbial communities from riparian zone in the Pacific Northwest, United States - 9_EM | ecosystem: Host-associated > Plants > Roots > Unclassified | place...
TTGATGATGATGTTGTTTCCTTCATTGCAAATAACTTCATGTGTTGGAAGGAAAGGCTACCATTTAAGTACTTAGGATTGCCTACTAGAGCTTCATCATCCTATATTATGATGTGAAAGCCTATTATTACTAAAATTAGTAGTAGATTGGCTGCTTGGAAATGACATTTTTTGTTTATTGGTGTGAGGGTTTATGTGATCAAATTAGTGCTAAATAACCTTCATATTTACTATCTCTTTTTGTACCCCATTCCAATCATTGTAGCTACCAAAATTGAAAATCAAATCAAATCAGGTAAGGAAGGAATGAAGAAATTGTGTAATGTTAAATGGACCTCGTTTGTTCTTCCAAAAAAACTAGGCGGAATTGGTATTAGTTCCATTCTTAACAAAAAGAAAGCTTTATCACTTAAATGGTTTTGGAGATACTGATGCTCAGATTCAGGTTTATGGAAGAATACCATATGTAATCTACACAATTAGAAAGCTACTTTACATTTGCCTAATGTTAATGTTAATGTTAATTCCAGTGGAAATACATGGTCTATGATCATCAAGATTTGTTATAAGGACGATAAGCTTTAAAATATTATCAACAAAGAAGTTTGTGTTTTGGTTGGGAATAACATGGATACTAGTTTCTGGCATGATGCATTGCTAGGGGATTCTTGTCCTGCATCCATTTTCCTGGACTTTTTAGCCTTTCAAAGGATTAGATCTCCTTTATTGCTAACATAGGAATGTGGGATGGCTTCTCTTGGATATGAAATTTTAGATGGAGAAGAGCTCTAAAAGGAAGAGAGACTGGGGCTTTTAAAGTTCTATTCAACAAATTGTCTTGTGTTATGTTAGACTATGAAGTTGATGATAAACTAATCTGGAACCTAATTCTAATAGGGTTTATTCAGTAAAATCCACTTGTGGTTTGCTATCACCTTCAAGCCAGATTAATCTATGCAATTCTTTCAATGGTATATGAAAAGGATTGGTTCTTTTTAAGGTTGAAATTTTTTGTTGAATGACCATTTTTGGCAAAATTAATACTGGAGATGTGTTGGTCAGAGCCTCTCATAGAGGCAAGTGAAGTTGGTGAGTCGTATAATGGGCAACTATCTCCTACGGTTCGGAGAGGACTCAGTTATTAGTTAGTACCCTCTTGGTTTCAGGGTGGACTCTTTCACTCTATTTTATTATATACACTTAGCGAAAACAATGTTTTTTGATACACATAGGACATGGATTCTATATGAACCAATGGAAGGTATTCTTAATGCAAGAGATGCTAATTGTCTTTTACGTTTGGGCTCTGAGGAAACTATTAAGCACCTTCTTATACATTGTTATAATCATTGACATATTTGGAAAATATTTGTTGATTGGTGGGAACATCTTGTCTATGGGAAGTTTTAAAAAAATATATAGTTTATGTTGTTATTTGCAATCTTATGGTGTCTTTGGCTTGCTAGAAATAAATTTATCTTCAATAATAGGTAGCTTGATTATGATACCATCTTTCTTTTTATTTAATTATATTATATGTATGGTTTAAAGCTTTTTTTTAGAATTTTTTATTGTGCCCTTGATTTATTAATTTCAACTGGAGGATTGGCCAGTTGGTCAAATACCAAGTGTTCTAGACCCCCTCATTTCATGGTATCCTGCTGAACCATATACATTTAAGTAGAATGTTGATGGCTTTTCTATTGGAAAACCTTATCTTGTGGGTATTCGTGGGGTTTTTCGTGACCATAATAGCCTTGTGATGGGTTTTTTCTCTGCTCTTGTGGGAATTAAAGATTCAAATGAGGCTGAATTGCTTGCTATAATTAAAGCTCTTAAATTATCTTATACACATGATGATTTTTTTGGTAGAAATTTCATCTTTAAAACTGGATTATGTCTTTATGGTAAATTGGATGAATAAGCTATTTATTAGGTCATGGAGATTTCATAAACTTTTTTATTCTAGCATCTTGTTTCTCCTCACAGTTGGGCTCTTTATCTTTCTGTCATATTTTACGTAAAGCTAATCATATGGTTGATAACTTTGCAAAACATGGTGTGAGACGAAACGCTAAATTCTATTATATGGAACTCCCTGCTGATGTTTGGATAGAAGTCTTGGAAACGCCAAGTGTTAGTGAAGATGAGCGGGTAGCTATCCTCATTAATATAGCTGATGACTTGAGAATCCTTATTAGAAATTATTTACAAATAGAGGAGTTATTAAACATAAACGAAGCCGTTCGAATGATAGAACGCACATCAGGGTATTACATGATTGACGACATCTTCTATAAAAGATCTACCTCAGCTCCATTATTGAAATGCTTGTCCCCACAAAAAAGCTCTTATGTCTTGCAAGAAATATATGAAGGCGTGTGTGGCTTACATACGAGCTCTAGTAGCTCAGGTGACATAAGCAGGATTTTACTGGCCAACCATACTTCAGGATGTCATGGACCTAGTGAATAAGTGTGATGAATATTAGAGGTTTACATTCATAAAATGTCTATCCCCTTCAAGCCCACAATGATTCACAGATAATGGTGTTGTTTCTGAGGAACATTTACAAAAAGTCATAAATAGCTTTATTGTTATATTGTTTTCCCTAATTACTATCATCAATGGTAGATAATCAAGACACTCCTAGAATAGAATAATTTACTGATTTTCTTGTCACAGTAGATACTCTAACCCCCACACATCTAATTCTTCAATAATTGATGGAATAGATACAGCTCCTCACCTAGGCAGTTCTGGGAAATCAACAAGCGAGAGAAAATCCATCACCACTGATTGCAGCTCCTCCTCAACAAATTGCGGCAACTCTACACTCACCTCCACAACAGCAAGCCCTACCTAGTGTCCGTAGACGATTATATTATCCAAAAGGATGCGAAAAAAATGATCCAGTGAAGAATCCCCAACCTTAGAGATCATCAAGACATACCAAGAGCATACACGCCCTTGTGACACTCGGACACAAAATGGTTATTTTAGGCGACCATCTAGACATATAACATCATCTAAACAAATAAATAGTTAAGCCTTAATCGTGCCAGGATTCTTTGCATAATGAAACAAAATCACACCCACTAAATTTAATAAAAAAAATTTAATTATAATCAAATCCAAAATAAATGTTAAAGGTGAATTGGTTTAATATTTGGTACTAACCAAAATGCTAACAAATTCCTATTCTAATGTTTGTTTTCTTTTTACTTAGACCCCGTTATTTTTTGCATTTCAAAAGCGCTTTTGAAAAAAATTGAAAATTTTGTATTTTTTTTCGTTACTTCAAATTAATTTATTTTTTTATGTTTTCATTTCATTTTGATGTGCTAATGTCAAAAATAATTTTTAAAAAAATAAAAAAATATATTATTTTAATGTATTTCTGAGTATAAAGGCACTTTGAAAAGTAATTACGACTGTACTTTCAAACACCCTCTTAATCGAATAGGATTTATATAAAGATGCTAGGAGAATAATTAATAAAAATCAACAATTAACTAATGGATTCTAACCAAAAAATTTGATTGATAATTTTTCAATAATTAGAAACTCAAAAAAGTATAAATATTCAATTAGAAACAAGTTGAAAACTCACCCAGACAAACTAAAGGACCACTTGAATAAATTGGGCATCCGTAAGCTAATTGAACTAACATATTTATTTTGTGTTCCCGCAATGTTGTCAAAATTTATTTATTGACAATATGTTGTTAACCAATCTTCTCCCTTCTTACAAGAAAGAAAGGGAGAAGCCCTGCACTTTCAAACATAAGGCCTTAGGATGACATTGGAGACAACTAGAAGTTAGAAGACCCACCTTGCGATTGCTGCAAAACCTAATCAAATCTAATGCTAAAGGCACAAAGAAAGGCTTATGTGCCATTCCGGCACGCGCCATTTCTACTCAGACCAAATGCTGTCTCGCCCTCCTCTCCTCTAGACCTCATTAAGCTCTTAAAACTGTCAGCTGATACTAAAAACCTCAAGGTTGGTAAAACAATCCATTCCCATTTGATCGTAACTTCCCGAGCCACAGAAAACAGCATAATTGAAGTTAATTCCTTGATAAATTTCTATGCAAAAGTTAATCAGGTCTCCATTGCCCACAACTTGTTTGATAGAATGCCTGAAAGAAATGTGGTTTCTTGGAGTGCTTTGATGACTGGGTATTTACTCAATGGGTTTTCTTTGAAAGTGATTAGGTTGTTGAAAGATATGATTTCGGAGGGTAATGTTAGCCCGAATGAGTATATATTCGCAATTGCGATTTCTTCTTGTTGTGATCGTGGGAGAGTTGAGGAGGGTAGGCAATGTCACGGGCTTTTGTTAAAGACTGGGTTCTCGTTTCATAATTATGTGAGGAATGGTCTTGTATCTATGTATTCTAAATGTTCGATTGTTCAAGATGCAATGGGGGTTTGGAATGAAGTGCCTGTAAATGATATTGTTGCTTATAATTCGATTTTGAGTAGCCTTGTGGAAAATGGGTATTTGAGGGAGGGTTTGGAGGTCCTGAGGAGTATGGTCAGCGAGTCTGTGAAGTGGGATAAGGTTACTTTTGTTAATGCTTTTAGTCTTTGTGCTTCTCTTAAAGATTTGAGATTGGGTTTGCATGTTCATGGCAAGATGTTGACGAGTGATGTTGAATGTGATGCATATGTTAGCAGTGCAATCATAAATATGTACGGGAAATGTGGAAAGATTTTGATGGCAAGGGGGGTCTTTGATGGTTTGCAAAGTCGGAATGTTGTGTTATGGACAGCGGTCATGGCTTCTTGCTTTCAAAATGGTTGCTTTGAAGAAGCACTGAATTTATTTTCAAAAATGGAGCAGGAAAATGTAAAATCAAATGAATTTACATATGCTGTCTTGTTAAATGCTTGTGCGGGCCTGTCTGCACGAAGAAATGGGTCTTTGTTACATGGACACAGTGAGAAGTCGGGCTTTAAGCACCATGTTATGGTTGGAAATGCTTTAATAAATATGTATGCAAAGAGTGGCGACATTGAGGCAGCTAAGAAAGTATTTTCAGATATGATGCATCGTGACATCATTACTTGGAATGCAATGATATGTGGCTTCTCACACCATGGGCTTGGAAAGAAAGCTCTTCTTGTGTTTCAAGACATGTTGGCTGCAGAAGAGCATCCTAACTATGTAACTTTTACTGGGGTTCTCTCTGCTTGTGGCCATCTGGGTCTAGTGCAAGAGGGATTCTATTATCTGCACCACCTAATGAAACAGTTTGGTGTCCAACCTGGATTGGAACACTATACTTGTATTGTTAGCCTTCTGAGCAAGACAGGACAACTTAATGAAGCCCGGAATTTTATGAGGACAGCACCAGTTAAATGGGATGTTGTTGCCTGGCGTACTTTGCTCAATGCATGCCATGTCCATCAGAACTACGGCTTAGGAAGGTGGGTTGCAGAATTTGTCTTGGAGATGGACCCTAATGATGTAGGGACTTACACACTGTTATCTAATATCTATGCCAAGGAAAAGAGATGGGATGGAGTTGTCAAGGTTAGAAAGTTGATGAGGGACAAAAAGATTAAGAAAGAACCTGGGGTGAGCTGGATAGAGATTGGAAATGTCACCCATATATTTACTTCGGAAGACAATAAGCATCCAGATTATGGTCAGACTTATCAAAAAGTAAAGGAACTCTTAGCTATGATTAAGCCACTGGGTTATACTCCAGATATTGGTGCAGTACTGCATGATGTAGAGGATGAACAGAAGGAATATTATCTTAGTTATCACAGTGAGAAGCTGGCCATAGCTTATGGACTTCTGAAGTTGCCATCAGAAGCATCCATCCTTGTAATTAAGAACCTTAGGATATGTGATGATTGCCATTCAGCTGTGAGACTTATTTCAAAGGTTACAAACAGAGTGATAGTTGTTAGAGATGCCAACCGTTTCCATCACTTTCGAGATGGGAGGTGTTCTTGCTTAGATTATTGGTGACAATTAAAAAAATTGCATGTACTCATAATACAGTGGTTGTGGCCTTGGGGATCAGCCTCCATGGTGGCTCAAGGATATTGAACATGTTAGAAGCCCTACCAGAGCGATAATGGGTAAGTTGTGCAAATGAATAGTATCTCCAAAAGGGTCGGTAATTTTTCATTTTTGCTACCTTTTCTGTGAATGGTGATTATGAATGCATTGGTTACATTCAGGTCATGGAAATCATGCTTTGTTATAGACTTGACTTGACCTAACTGGACTGCTACAGCTTCAAGGTAAGGTCCAGAATACACATGTCGATGCTGATTGAATTATAGAAACGGCTTCACATGAAATGGGGGCAGAAAGTACATCAACAAATTATTGAATCAGAATTCAGTAACTTGCTAACGGAACTGGATATGAGGTTTTATTAAGTTAATTATACCTCAATCAATGCTGTAGATTTGCACTAACATTGATTAAACATAATCATATCATGCTTTATGATTTGCTTTCTAATACTTCGCTCTCTTTGTAGTGTTTCTTTTCGTGATTTACTCTTGTTAGTGCTCTTAAGTAGTATTTCCACTTATGGAATTTTGAAGTATGGCGCAACCTGTTTAACTAGATCCATGTCTGCTTTTATGAAAGCCATTTTTTTCTCCTTCTATATTTTAGATAAATATTGGCGTATTATTAGATGCTTTTGTTGTAACTGTATATAGCAGATCAAGATATTTCCCTGGTTTATTATGCAACTGAAGAATATCTCCAATTGGTTGCTGCTGCGACTGGTGGAACTGGCAAATAATTTTCAACATGATTGATGAGGTAAAACATTATTATTATTTTTTTTTCCTGAAAAACACAAATGATTTGTGTAAAAGCTCCTTTTATTCATTCTAATAAATTGATATTATGTTTGTATTTTTACATAAAGGTTCTCGGAAGTGTGAGATATTCTGGGGGCAAGTTTAAAACAGAGCTTTAATATGTTCAACAGATGCCTTTCTGGAAGGACAGCCACTGTATTCTTCGAAGTATAGCTGATCAGGCATGTTGTTGAAATAACAATTGGCTGTTACAGGTAGCTTTTATGTTGACTTTGGATTTTCTTACACCAATATACTGTGACAGTAAGTATGTGAAGTGATGTTCAATTTCAGACAATTTCTTCCAGAAATTAACTATTGTTGAACTATGAATTTCAGTTGGACTCGTTATATTACAAGAGCATGCAGGGCTGGACGACCTTATTATAATCAATGCAATGCATCTTCAGAGATTGTAAAGGCTATAGAGCCATCAACCAGAATATAATTTCTTGAGAGGAGCCTCCTATATAATTTTTCTCTCTTAAGAAAATTGTAGTTCTAAAAATAGTTTGAGGTTTGTCTTGCTCGTATTGTCTCTCATTAAAAAAAATATATAGGTGATACGGACAGTGAAATTATCATTTTATCCTCCACAATGAAAACCATATAACTTGCTTTTAGGAGGGATTATCTTTTCAACGAGACCTATTTGTCATTACCACATTGAATGAAGGTAGATTTGTCTCTTTACTCTTTTTTTACACAATGTTTATGTAATGTCTAAAATTCCTTTTAAAATTAAATTTGCTTAACTAATAGGGCAGTGATATTTTTGATTTTTTATCTTTGTTAGCATAGTATAATTACTGAGATGCTATTAAAAGCTAAAATTCTATAGCTTATGCCAAGGGAAAAAAATTTATCCTTTTGTTATTAAATTTTTTTTTTGTTAATATCATGTGAGGTTAGGGGTATTTAGTTTTTTTGATAAATTATTTTAAAAAAAATATATATTGTTTGTGTGTGTAGCGCACACGCCAGTTGATTGGAGGAGCTCATCCCCTTTAGACAGCATGTGTGACGCCTTTCAATTACCAAAAATGATCAACCACAATCTTCTTCGACTCCTTCATTAGAGGCACATCCAATTGAGTAGCGTGTGTAAGGCTTTTCGTTGTAGTTTGATAGCGGTTGAGATTTTTTCTCCCTTTTTTTTTCTCTTCCCCTCGAAAATTGTGTCATCCCAGCCAAAATCAAAGATTGTCCTCTATTTTCTTTTTATTTAAATTGTGGTCCTTATTTTTTTTATTGTTTTTTATTTGTTTTTAATCTTTTTTATTATTTTTTTAATTTCATCCCTTAACATTTTGTTTTATTTGATTTTTATATAAGATTTGGTTCTTATTTTTTTTATTGTTATTTAAAAAAAATATAGTTTTATCTTTTATTAATCGAAGTAATTTAATTTTAATATTAGATTTGATTCTTATTCTTTTAGGCTTTTTTTTTGTCTTGGTTCTATTTTTTAAATTGGTTTTTTTTTTCAATTTCACCCTTCAATATGAGATCAGTTTATAATTGGGCTTTGCTAATTTTTTCAGTACAATTATCCTGCTCTCATTATCTGGATCATGAGTATAAGATATTAACATATCGATCTTTTTTATGTTTTTTTTTCACTGATTTAATTTTCTGATTTCATTATTCAACATTGGATGTATTGAAAATTAAATTTTTTTATTTTATTTTATTTTTGTTTTGCTTTCTATAATGATAACTCGGCTTCATGGTCATGGTCACACATTTGCAATGCTAGCTCGGATTGACTCGGGGTTTTATATAATTTTTTATTTTATTTTTATTTCAAATTTATTTCTTATTTTTTTAATTGTTTTTTTTTAGAATTGTTTTTTTTTTTTTAATTTTCAAACTTCAACATTGTATTGTTAAGGATTGGATTTCATTATATTTTTTGATGTGATCATCTCTGTCTCATGACTCGATGTTAGTATGGATTAACATTGTTTTTTTTTTAATTTTAGGAAAATGCTTTTTATGGCTGTGCTTGAATCAATCCAGTATAGCCTGCTGTAGATAACTGTAACCTCAGTAAATTATGCAGATTAAGCCATTATATTATTAAGCCGTCAAAGTCAAGCCCGCCTAATGCAGCCAGTGATCCATAGGCCGTTGTCTGATCGCTTTTGTTTGTCTAAAATAGTTGCCGACTTGCCGTGGAGAGATTCCTGCTCATAGGTTTAGATTGATGGCTGTCTGGCTAATCCTTCTAGCTGTCTCCTTGGAATTCATCTCAGTTTTCCTTGTATGACTTTCTTGGCTTTTAACAAATGAAAGTGCTCCTCCTCCTCCTTATGAAGTGGAATTGCATACTCATTCGTCGTCTTTATTTTGGAGCCAGCGGTTATGAAGGTGTCTGTGTAACTCTGATTCTTTGATTATACTAATAATGGATGGATTCTTCTTCTTTCTCTAGTTTTCTTCCTTGTCGCAGATTAATGTTATTTATGCTGCTACTGAGGCTGCTTGTCCTCTTTAAAGCATGGCCAAGACACTAAGAAACCTGAAGGTACAGTGAATGCTTCTTTTCTTATTTCCAGTAAGTATGACAAAGTAAATAACCTCAAGTTTCAGAGATACTGCCCTATAAAAGCAACACAAGAAAAATAGCAAGTATGAAAAGATAAAGTTATGATAAAAAAGGATCATATATAAATTTTAATTTAAAATTTTATTGTTGAATATTTTATGTTTAGCCAGTCAAGTCAACTCTCTGGAAGGTTTACAACTTCTTAAATAAACTTAAGAAATTATCTAAACCAATAAGGAAACCCGAAAATAAAGGAAAAGTAATAAAAATCCTAAACAAACTAGGAAAAAACATCGGATAAAAAATTATATTTAATAACATAAAAATGTGCATTAAGGAAAAATCTCCAGCATCAATCCACCTGAGTTGAAAAGAACTCGTCCTCGAGTTTAAATTACTCTTGCCTTGATCTCGTGAATGTTCAATCAAGACTCTCAACCCTTTTATTTCTTTTCTTCAAGTATATAATAATTTTAAACATCAACTTCAGTCTCTTCATCTTAAAATTTTTATTTCTTGAGTACCTTACATGTTTTTTTTTTCACTTAACCTCTATTTTATCAACAAGTACACTATAAATGATATCATCACACTACCATTACTGTCGTTGTTTATAATCATCATCAAGATAATCATCTTCAAAATAAACATCATAAATTAATGGAAAATAACAATTCACATTTATCTTACTATAAATAGGAGTACTAAAATCTTCATGATACTCATCTCGATCAAGAAGTTGTTTCCTATGCACATGCTTCTGAAACGGGTTTTCAAAACTAGTTATAAATCTATAACCACTCTTTCTTCTGATTCCCTGGGTTTTTACTTTTGCCAACTGATGGGTTAATTTATAATATGTCTCTGCATGTCTTCTATCACAGCTCCTGAACATTTATCTCTCAAAGGGAAACCTCACCATGTTATTAAGTAGCACGCAAAAAACAAAATAAACTAGAATTTCAACACCTGACAAGCAATAACCTAGGATTGTTGGGTTCTGATATCAATTGACATATCAGAAGCTACGCAAGAAAAAGAGTAAGCACAAGAACAAAGAATTATGCTGACAAATAGATCTCATAGAAATTCTAATTTAAAATTTTATTACTGTGTATTTTATATTCAGTCAGTCTACCTCTCTATGAGGTTTATAAATTCTTAAATAAGCTTAAAAACTAACCTAAACCAACAAGGAAACTAGAAAGAAAGAAAAAACAATAAAAGTCTTAAACTAACTAGGAAAAAAACATCCTAAGTAAATCTGGAAAAATAATAAAAGACTTATAAAAGAATATGAAAAAAAATCATAAACTAACTAGAAAAATATAGCAAATCTGAAATAGTAAACTAAACATTATCGGAAAGCCTTCATGATCTTCTATTGGATGTCTAATAAAAAGCTTCTAACCTTTTACATGTCCAGTGCTTCTATCATAAACATCATATATACTAGTAACATATTCATCCTCCTTAGCAATAGAAATAATCTTATCATTATGTTGAAAACTATGTGCAACAACTTTTGTAGTAGATCTCTCAAACTCTAAATCAAGATTTAGAATAATGTTATCGTCCTTAACAACAACTAAGTTGTTTTCTTTTTGCAACACACTTTTTTTGTCAGCATTAAATCCACCTTGAAATTCTTCAAACATCAACTTTGGACACTTGATTATTGATAATGAACAATAGGTTGGTCCATTTATTTTTTTTATGGCTGGAAATTTCTACTACTTCAATATCTTTAAAGTTAGCTCCAAAACATTCTTTCAAAGTATCAAGGAATTCTTCACTTTAATGAGAGAATCCTTGTATATTTCAATTTACTGATTTTTAGGCTTTTTGAAAGTTCCAAGCTCAATGACATCTTGAACTCTTTTCTTATCAAATTTTGGTGGTTGATTCTAATACACACAAGAATCAGAATCATAAAATATATTTGTTTCAATATCATATTCACCCCGATTAAGAAATTGTCTTCTTTGTTCAAGCCTTTGAAATGAGTTTTTAAACTAGTCATAGATCCATAATCACTCTTCTCATGATCCCTCGATGTCCTCATCTCTGCCAACTAACAAGTTAAATTTGTAATATTCCTCTGCATGTTTTTTACTACCAATTCTTGAACATTTCTTTTCAATTATGTCATTTATCTCTGCGTGCCTTCCATCACTAGCTCCTGAATGTTTATCTCCCAATAAAAAACCTCCTCATCCATTCTTACCTAA
>Ga0307508_10005840_pt1 | contig 11627 bp, 10 predicted proteins | sample 9_EM_MG_FD_203089 | JGI IMG/M metagenome (GOLD analysis project Ga0307508, IMG submission 203089) | Populus trichocarpa ectomycorrhiza microbial communities from riparian zone in the Pacific Northwest, United States - 9_EM | ecosystem: Host-associated > Plants > Roots > Unclassified | place...
ATAATTCTTAATTTATTTGATTATATGTGTGCATAAACTTTTTGATTTGTTATATTTTTTGAACTACCAAAATATGTTGAAAAAACTTGCATAGATAATTTTTAATAAAAAATAAAAATATTTGACTCGCGGCGGAGCACAAGTTACATAGCTATTGGGTCCGGCTTTCGACCAGACCTGGATATGTCTAAATTTATGTTTTTATGTTTTTAGATTTTTTTTTCTTTTCTCTTATTTAATTTTTTTCATATGATAAAAAATAAATAAATTGATGAGATTTTTTTTATATTGTACAAAAGTTGGGTGATAATAATTTTTTTTCATTTGAGGTTAGGTTGATTTTATTTCTTTTCTCTTAGCCTACGTCCTGTTGCCACTAGGATCCAATAGAGTTGGGTCTTGTTATCCAACAAAACTCAATAACATTGGGCTTTATTGCCGGCATGACTCAATAGAGTTGAGTTGTCGCCAGACCTAAAATACTTAATCTGTTTTCTATAATTTTTTATAATTTTTTTATATTTTTTAAAAATATTGTTATTAACTTGAGAATATATATATATATATATATATGATGACTTTAAAGTTCAATCTCAATGATCATAGCAGTAGCATTTATCATGATTGCGACATCCTAATCCTATTATTCATATATGACAAAAAAAAAAAAAAAAAACACTAACGTTTTCTCTTTGATAATCTTAATGATGTACCTCTACGTTAACCTCTCTGTATAATAATACATGGCTTTATAGTTCAACCTCAATAAATCAAATGAGGAAAATAAGTTTTTTTTACCATTGAATTATAGGGTTTAGACTTCAAAAATAACATGACTTACTGATTTTTCATCAGCGCACAGACCATTAAGTTAATTTAAATATTTTCTTTTATCTAAAATGATGTCGTATTATTTTTTAAGAATACATTTTTGGTTTTGATCTAATTATATTTGAACTGAATTTAACTAGGTTAATTAAATTATAAGTTATTCAGGTATATTACTTAAATTTAGCTATGCCACCATTAAAATCAATTAAAATTATATTTAAATAAATTTTTAAATCATTAGTTTATCAAATCAACTCATCATATTAGACCGTGTTTATACCTATGTATCGGATCATCCTTACAAGCTTGACTCGTAACTTTGTACAACAAAGCAAGGATTTATTGGGCCTAAAGCCCATCAACGAAAAACTATCTAGTAATTGGGGCCTAGCTTCAACAAAACGCAACCCAAAATAAAAAGCCCTCCTTTAAGGCCCCTTTCCGTGTTCCACTCGAGCTGACATTCCCGCTTCTTCCACTCTTCTCTAGACTAGCCCCTCTCTCCCCCCTTTCTTCTCCTCCAATCCATCAAAAAGCAAGAAAAAATGTCTCCGCCGCCAGAACTGGTGTCGAAAAACAGATTCTTAGGGTTTCTAATTTGGCAAACCTTCACTTCGACCACCATTTACTTCCTCACAAAACTCTTCCTCCTCGCCTTTTTTACCACTCCCAAATTTTCACCATCCCAACTATGTTTTTCACTTCTCAAGTTTTTTACTTTTACCTTCTCTAACCTCCTCTTCTCTTCTTCTCTCTCTATCCTCTCATCTCCACAATCTCTTCCCTACGCCTCTCCTCTCCAGCTCGCCGCCGGTCTCGTCCGCTTTGCTTTTGTGTCGTCACCGGCGGAGCCTGAGTTCCGCCGTCGTGCGTTGGTTTCGGCGAGATTTGTGGTGTTTGTGGTGGTTGCTGGGATATCTGGGGCTTTGTCAGTGGTGTGTTTGTGTGGTTTTGATGGGTTTGAGTTGATTGCGAGGTTAGGATTTAGGGGTTTTGTGTTTGGGGTTTTGTATGGGTTGTTTGATGTTTATAAAAAAAGATGGGTTTTGGAGTTTCCGATCATTCAGGTCAGTGACTGTAGCTATTTTTTTTTTTTTTGCTATGTTTGTTTTGCTGATAAAGTTTTGATCTTAGTATTTGAATTGGATTGTTATTGAAAATGAGATACGGGTTCTTGATAATGTGGAAGATCAATGCAAGTGAGTGTGACATTTTGTTAATATCTGTAGTTTTTTTTTGAAGATTTTTATGCTGGGTTTGTTGTTAATGTGATGTTTTGTTTACAAAATTGTATTCTTGATGCTTTTATTGGATTGTTATTGAAAGTGGATTGTGGGGTTTTGATGATGCGAAAGACCTATGTAAGAATATGGGCTCTTGAGCATGTGGAAGATCAATGCAAGTGAGTGTGGCATTTTGTTAATTTCTCTAGTTTGTTTTGAAGATTCTTATGGTGGGTTGGTTGTTAATGTGATGTTTTGCTTATAAAGTTGTGTTCTTGATTTTTGTTTTGGATTGTTATTGAAAATGGATTGTGGGTTTTTGATGCGAAAGACCTATGTAAGAATAGTGACTGTAATTATAAGGTTGAAGTATGTTATTGAGACTGAGATTTGGGCTTTCGATATTTGATTGAGTACTTGTATGGGATTGATGAATGTAAAGGGTAAGATTTTGTTAGCTGTCTTCGGAAACTTATTTTGTGTCTCTTAAGGAAGCAAGTTACAATTTTCACTTTGAGAGTGCTTACAAGTGTGTTTTCATAAAAATGATGAGTTCTGGATTTTCTAATTATTCAAGTGAGATTTGGTTGTTGTTTAATTGGTTGTTTTTTGTGTGATAATCTATTGGTGGCATTTGCTCTTTTAGTTATGGGATTTGTGATTGCTAATTTATTATTGGCATTGTGGACAGCGTCCTCTTTTCTACAGCTTCAAGATGGGACTTCCTTTGGCTATTAAACGAGCTTTAAAGCTTTCAAATGTGGCTTACCTATTCTTATCTGTGCTGCAAGTGTTTCTTCCAGAGCAATTTAAGAGTGGAGGGACCATGGGGCAGTTCATCACTGAGCAGATCATTCTGTATATTGGGAGCTTTTCTGTGGTTTTCTGTTGGGAATTGAGTCACCATTTACATCAGGTTAGTATAAATGTCCTTATTGTTTTTAGGTCATCTGTTTTTAAAAAAACCATTACAGATAACTTGACTTGAACTAGTCCATGAATCAAAAAGCCACATGACTTTGGCTTTCAAGCTTTATAGTTATCACTCCTAGCTATCTGATGTCTATTTGTATATCTTTCTTTACTGGTAAAAAACTGTTTATTTTTTTATGTGTGTGTGTGTGTGTGGAGAATGTCCAGCACTTCGATGCATTGGAGAAAATTTAACTGAATGTCCAACCATATTTTTCTTGCCTGGACAGTTAAAGGTATTCACATAATTTAGTTTCTTAAGGAAGCTAAAAGAACAAAATAATGATAATTTTTTTGTTCTTTTTTTTTTCTTGAGGAAGCTAAAAGAACACAATAAATGATAAACATCTTGGATTTCCGATGACACTAGTACAGGTTTGAGTTTTGAGAGCAGCCATTGAAGCATTCATTTGTCTTCAAATGCGTCCTCTGAATATCCTACTTCAATGAGAGAATAACTCTTTAATGGTCCTATCAATCTAAACAGAACATAAAATAGCAAACCTTTGTATCAGTAGTGATTGTCACTCATTGATCCTTCTTCAAGCTGCCTGGATTTTTATCCTTTTGTTTTTTAATCTTTATGGATCAGATTAGAAATATTCTTGCAATAGGGCACCATATGGAATGACTTTTTCATCTTATTATTTATTTCAGTCTGCTGCATGTGTAGTATGCACGACTTCCTTTTCTGGTTACTGCTTCCTAACATTTCTTACTTCTTCAATAGTAAGAATCCTCTCACTGTTTCATACCTGCAATGAAAATAACTTTGCAGATGGCAATGTGTTTGTGTTATGGTGTGTTGCTTGGTCTGAATCATGGTGCAGTAGGTTTTGTGTAGATAATTAGCCACAATTGTCTTATCTTCTCCCAAACCCTACTTCTTTTGACACCCTGCTGTTACTGTGAAGGTGCTACACACAAAAAGGTTCTTATTTGCACCGCCAAAAGGTTCTGCTGCAGCAGAGACAAATCCCAGCGAGCCTCTCCTTGCAGCCCTTGAGGAGAGCATTCCAGATTCCCTTCCACAGTATCTTGCATATCTTGATCTGTGTATGGTTTGTGAGAATAATGTAGATACTTGGCGCCGAGCTGCATTTTTTGAAGAAACTGGTGAAACTTACAAAAGAGTTGTTGCTGCATGCTTGAGGCCTTTGGAACAGCTTGCATCTAACTTGAGTGAAGGCTTGGAAGGTTGTTTTGTTGACAAGGCACACCAACTATCCAATCAATTGCAGTCGCCGACCGACTCTCAACTGGATTCAAGGCACTGTGAACCACTAAACAACTTCCAGGTATGGAACATTGTTGCTGATGACATTGAAATATTCTGCTTTTTGAATGTTTGCTGTGGTTATTTTACAGTTATTATATCCTAAACAAATCACTGTTACAGATGACATTGTCAATGTTTTAGTATATCAATATTCTTGTTGGTAAGCTAATATCTCTGTTTTTTAACTTTCATTTATAACGGAGTTAGCAAGCTTCTTGTCTGATGCAGCAAAACCTGTTGCAATGCATCCGATACATTCAAAGAGAGTTCAAAATTGATTTCAAAATCAGACTGTAGATTTTGTTTCTGAGTATCTTATTGATGGAAGAAATCTCTTCTACTGCAGGTGGCCTGTGACTGAAAATTTTGCCACCTTATGTAAAAATTATTTTACCAGTGTGAATTCGAAGACAATTTAATAATTGTTTTCAATTCCTGCAGAAGTATGCATGGTGCGCCAGGGCAGTTGCCTCCTTGACTGCATGGTCGCACGAGGAGGACAGATTTGGGGTTGCGCAACTCACTGGTAGCAATGCTGCTGTTACCTCAACACTTATCTCTAGCCTGCTCGCTGTTGAAGCTTTCATGGGGAAGAAGACAAGCTTGCAACCCCAACACTTGATGGGGCCAGCTGCTATTAAATGGAATACTCCAAACACAGGAAGAAGAGATGTTGTGACAACGAAAAAACAAGGTGGCCCTCAACATGCAAAAGCTTATGCCATGGCGGATGTGCTAAGGACTTCAGTCTACAGCATTGTGTCTACTTTCCACGATGAGATGTTCACAAGTAACAAAGCAGGTCTTTTTGAGAAGGATTGGGTCATTAAAAGCAAGCCCCTTTTCGGAACCTATGAGCTGCTTGTTCAGAAATTGCATCATTTCCTGGATTTCCGAGCTAACTAGCTACTTGTTTTCTTGTAATCGGCATTATCGTCATAATCCCCCTTCCTCTAGTCATTAGAGGAAACAGCGTCAAGGAGACAAGCTTGTTTGTTCACCTGGTTCTATTCACAAAGCTTTAACAGGTAATTTCAATTTTGCTTTGGAGGATAACTGAAAGTGTAACTATAAAATCACGCTGTATTGTTGGAAAACCTCTCAAGAATCAATCGTATTTTACTGAGTTGAGTTGCAAAATGATTTGAATCAAATGGTAGGGATATAATGGCTACTGAGTTTTGATACAAATAGGGCGCAAGGATAAATGTGACCTCTGAAGGACAACTGTTAGAACAAATTTTCAGAAAATGCTTTGAACCTCTATCGACTTGAGATATCTGTAGTTAACATGGAGAGCCTTCGCAAACAACACGAGCTAGAGGTCTGAGATTTTATTTTCACGATTTCTTCGATATTATTTAGGACTCTCCAAATCAAAATTCGACCTGAGCTTTCTCCCCATTTGATAATGCTTAATCATCCATATCATGGTTTTTATTTTCGGTTTGAGATTGATCTGGTTCAGGATACAGGTTATTGGGTTGCTAGATCTAAAACACCAAGACTGAGTTTGACTTGTGAAGTATCTTAAATTTAATCAGGTTAACTCACTGGATTATTTGAGTTTGGTTGAGTCAATGATTCATTTAATTTCTTATTTCAAAGGAATTTAATCAGGTAACACTTGACTCCTTTTTTTGATAGATAGGGATGACCGGATGAATAATTTATAAATATCTGAATATTTTACTTAATAAATAAATCATAGGGTATAAATATCAATAACTCGACGCATATTTACCTGTTGCCATCCATAATTATTGCAATAGACACTTATACACATATAATACATAGATTTATTTACACATCAATTATACCCTTTTATTACCTTTTATTTTGATTTGATTGTATAGACCAGTTCTTGTAGCCTTTAAATAAAAAATAATATATTTAATCTTTATGTTTTTCAATTTATTTATAAGTTAGCACTTCCATTCATGTTCTAATCTAATTTATTTACAGGTCATTTAATACAAGCTAGTTTATTTTTCTCTATCTATTTAAAAAAAAACTCCAAACAACCCTTAATTTCTTTTTAAATTGTGAAAAACAGAGTAAAGAAAAAAAATAGTTAAGGTGAAAACCTGATTAAAAAATAAGGCATTAAAATTTTTTTACTAAACAGAGAAAGTTTAAACTATTAAATTATTTTTAATATTATAAGGACTAAAAAAATATTTTTAACAAGCTCCAGGGATCAAGTTTTTAATAAACTCTTGGTTGTATTTTATCATGACGATAGAAAAGTAGTACACGTGAGCAGGTCATCACAAATTTCTAACATCACCTCACGCACGCGCGCATCACGTGCGCCTCTCCTCTCTTCTCATTCAAATTTCTAAAAAAATAAATAAACCCCATTTAAACCTAATTTTCGATTCCGCTTTTTTTTGTTTTTTTAATTTTCTCATTTATTTCCCTTTGAAGTCCCTCCCACCCCCGCTCTTTCCTTCTCTTCTTCGAAACCCTAGATTTCGCAATTTCCCTCTCTCTCTAGGGTTTCGCAATTTTTTTCTCAAATTTCTCTTCCCTTCGTAGCTTACCGAGCGAGTTGGATTAGTGGTAGTTTAGTTAGTGAATTGCTGGATCTGAAAATTACTTAAGAGAATGGAATTTGGCGGCGGTCACCGGAAGAGAACCAGAAACGACGCTGCTTTTAATGGCAATGGTGGCCACAAAAAGAACAGACAAGGTAAGGTTTCACTTTCAATCCTATATTTGGTAGAGTTTGTGCTTAGTTAGTTAGGGTACTAAGGAACTGCGCAGAGTTTACTAAACAGTTAATGACTCTGAATTAAATGAAAAATAAAAAAATAGGCTGCTAAAATGAACAAAATCTGTAGTTAAATTGAGTGTGCTAATACTGTTTTTGGGCTAGTTTCCGAGGGGAATTAAGAGTTCAATTCTGAAAAAAGCTTATTTTTTTTGTGTTTTTAGGTTAATTGTATATAGTTTTAAATTTCTAGTGGAGTTTTTAATGTGGTTAGTGGTTTTTTTTTTGGGAATTTAATAGGTGGCTGCTTATGTTTATGTTATTATTGTTGCTTTTTGATTGCTCTGATTGTTGTTCCTGTACTTTGATATGTGAATTTGCTCGGCATTCTTTTTTTTTCCATGAAATTGCTCAAAAGAAGAAAAGTAAAATGCGGGGTTGAAATCTTTCTGCAACTGAAGATTTAATTAATTAATTTATTTATTCTGGTTTTTTCAATGGGTAATTAAAAGCTTAAAAAGATAAGATTTTAGACTGTCTTCTCGCTTTATTGTCTTCCTAGGGTGGGAAATTGAAAAAAGAAAAGAAAAGAGTGATAGAAATGTTTTGGGTGCTTTTTGGTTTTGAAAACTGCTATTGGATTGTTTTTTGTACTTGAATATTTAATGGGGCCAAAGTGCTTATCCATTTTGATAATATTTCAATAAAATTTCACTTGTTTGCATTGTTTGTATCATATAAAATCGTCATGTTATTGATGGCAATCAGAAAGAGTAACATGTTGAGAGAGTTTCATAAAGTTTGAAGGTTAATAAATAACTGAAATCTTAACTGAGAGAAATTAATTAATTTTGGTGCAACAGAAATGGAGTCCTTTTCAACTGGTATAGGAAGCAAATCGAAGCCATGCACAAAGTTTTTCAGGTTCAAATCTTAACCTATCTAAAATAAATAGTCGAAATGCTGCTACATCTATTTGTAATCTGTATAAATTGTAAAATAAGCTCTCTTACACACTTTTTTTTAATTTCAGTTTGAAATTAGTGTGATTTGGACTAATGAATTGGAAAGTTAAAGTTGTGGTACAGGTTTTCCCCTAATCATGATAACCAAGACAATTGAACAGAAACGGTTGATTACAGAGAGTACTTTTGGATAACTACTTGCTCCGACATATGTAAACTGAAAGAAGTTTTACAGGATGCAAAACTTGCCCACCTTATAATGGCCACTTATAATTTGCTCTAATCTTTGCAAGTAAAAGGCATCATACATTGATGAGTAGTTTGCAACTGGCTCATATAACCTGAAACAGGCTCCACATGACAGTTGAACATGAGCGTAATTCCATGTGTTATACACTTGATCATTGTTTTGCGGCTTCTTTGATTTTTGTTTGTTGTGTCAATTTTCTTTCAAAGTTCTGTATGCTCATTACATTACTGATGAATGCAACAATCACGGTACGAGGATTATTTTGCCCTTTACATGCCTCCTTGTCAAAATAAAAAAATTCTTGGGATGAAATAATCTTTTAATCTTAGCTCTGTTTTGTGTTCTTTAAAATGTTTTCATTGCATTTCAATTGTTTTCTGTAAGAAAATAGCAACCTGATTTTTTTACTTCATTTGCTACATGTTGAAAGATTTTTTTTTGTTTTTTTGACAGCAGCTGACCCATTGATTTCAGTATGTTATTCTGATGAACTTGATTAAATGAATTTGGGAAAGGATAAATTTGGAAAGATTGGTGGTGGTGAAAATATTTCAACATTTTTTATTATTTCACAGATATTTTAGTTGGGAGGGGGAGGAAGGGTGGGGGGGGGGTGTTAAGGGGGATGGTATGGCATTGAGATAAGTGGGAGCACACATGAGAGTTGATTTACAATTAGCATGATGTGGTTCTAGTTGCAATGAGTAGGAAATTCTAGATTTGGAGGATTCAAGTTATGGTGCTTTTAGTTTTAGGAGTTGATGCAATATTGATCTCTGTTACTGTAAATGCATCTGATAGAGCCACAGATTTGTGATTTTTTAGTTTTAATGCTGCTAGGCACAATGATTTGTTCTTTTAATTTGAGATATCTGTTCATTGCGTGATAGGTCTTTTGTTTTTTCAACTCTTGAATTTTGCTGCAACTGTTTCCCAAGCCGTTGATGTGTCCTATCATTCTCTGAGATGTTGTGTTTTCTCGTGATAACAAATATTGCACTTTGTTTTAACTAGCTGTTTTTTTCGTGTGATAAGGGTAAACTTATTGACAATTGATGTTAACTTCTGTGTTTGTGTTAGATAAATTCTTCTACTCACTTCTTTTGAGGTCTTCCCTAACTATCTGTGTTTTGAATTAGATTTGTAATTTTGCTTTCCAAATTTGCAAACACTTTGTCATTTGTTTTTATTTTTTTATAGAGATTGGTTAATCTGCCTCACCTACCTGGCTGCAATGCTCTTGGTGCTTCTTGGTGCTTTGTTTGTTTTTGTTTTTATTTTTTTATGCTTCACTGCTTGATTTGGTTGCCTGAGATTATTTTTTATTAAGATTTAATGATTGGATTGGTGAAATATATTCTCTTTTAAGGTGATGATTTATTTATTCAATTTTAACAGTGTTTCTAAAAAAAAAATATAGGATGGATATTTTTTCATTATGCAAATGTTGGTTAATTCATTTTTTTTCTGTGTTAATAAAATTGGAATATGTTCTAGATTTTAGTGGCATCAATGGAATGTCAATGAGCCAATGGATTTGGCTACCTTTTTCCGAACGCAAGGCAACTTTTTCCCTGGTGCATCAGAACAGTCTTTGTTGAATGAAAAGCTGGTTGCTCACTTTTATGCACGTTTCATTGACTGGTGGTGGCACTCTGCCATGACATTCATTACCTCTTGCTGTACTTCTGCTTGGTTATTGTGCTTTAGAGATCTTTGCACAAGCTAATCATTATGTCAGTTCTCATTGTTGATTTGTTCTGTGCCGCCCCCTCCCTCTTAAAAATAATTGTGCGCCTGTTTTGAATTTGAGTCTTGACATCTAATTTAATTCTCTTACAACACTTAATTTGGTAATTGTAGCTTTGTAATTAAATACACTTGGTCTGCAGAAAAAGTTCTCATTGTCTGGTCGTTTTACTATGCCTCTGTTTTGCAGTACTTCTGGATGTCCATTTGGTGAGGGATGCCATTTCTTGCATTATGTTCCCGGTGGCTTCAAAGCTGTGTCTCAGATGCTTAATGTTGGTGGCAGCCCAGCTCTTCCACCAGCATCCAGAAATCAAGGTGTCCCAACCCTTTCTTATCAAGATCGCTCTTCTCCTCCATCTGTGAAGTCCCGTTTGTGCAATAAATACAACACAGTTGAAGGTTGCAAGTTTGGTGATAAATGCCACTTTGCCCATGGTGAGTGGGAGCTTGGGAAGGCTTCTGCTGCTCCATCATATGAGGATCCTCGTGCCATGGGGCCAATTCCAGGCAGGATGAGTAGACACATGGAGCATCCACACCAAGGTCATGGTGCTGCAGCCAGCTTTGGGTCCTCTGCAACTACTAAGATCAGTATTGATGCATCACTTGCTGGAGCCATCATTGGAAAAAACGGTGTTAACTCGAAGCATATTTGTCGTGTTACTGGAGCCAAGCTTTCCATAAGGGATCATGAGGCAGACCCTAAAAAGAGGAGCATAGAGCTCGAGGGTTCATTTGATCAGATCAGTCAAGCAAGTGACATGGTTCGCCAGCTTATTTCAAATGTCGGTCAAGCCTCTGGGCCTCCCATAAAAAACCAAGCAATGCACTCTTCTGGTGGATCAAACAACTTCAAGACCAAGATCTGTGAGAACTTCAACAAAGGATCTTGCACTTTTGGGGATAGGTGCCATTTTGCACATGGTGCTGAGGAATTGCGCAAGTCGGGAATGTGACCTCCCATTTGCCACCTTGTCTCTTTCTACTTCTTCTTCTTCCTGTGTTAGGACATACTCTTGTTATAGCCTTTGCTTATTTGGCGTGGTTATTGAGTATTTTGGGATTCAAAGATTGACAAATGCCATCTCTAGGTTTTTCTGTCCGCAATTTTATTTATCTTTTCGTTCCATGTTTGTTGGCTGGTCTGCTATTGTTACAGAAGTCTCGGGACACTGCTTGCCAGGTTGAACTTAGGTTTTCTTTGTGGGACACATAGTTTACCTGTCTTTTTGCTGGCTCAATCGCTTAAACTTGGTCTTGCTAGGCTAATAAATGTTTGCTTAAATTAAATTGATTTTGGGATGAAATTAAGGTTAAAAGGAAGCTGGGGGGTGAGGACACCCATCGTCTATTATTTCCGGCAATACCAGCTTCTTGGCTCTTGGCACCAAGGTTGTCAATTTCATTTCGGTAGATGTTTTGTTTTTTTAATTAGAATGAAATGTTTCAGTTTTAGAGTGTACATAATTCAAATTCAAGATAAATTAATTATAAATTATGCAATACAACACGCAATGCCAAACAAATATAATTTTAAAATTTAAAATATTTCTAAATAGTCAAGATTAAATAGATCTTTAACTTAAAGTAATTCAACTTAAACAAAATATCAAAATATTATGAAAGTAAAATGTTTTAA
>Ga0307508_10005841_pt1 | contig 11627 bp, 9 predicted proteins | sample 9_EM_MG_FD_203089 | JGI IMG/M metagenome (GOLD analysis project Ga0307508, IMG submission 203089) | Populus trichocarpa ectomycorrhiza microbial communities from riparian zone in the Pacific Northwest, United States - 9_EM | ecosystem: Host-associated > Plants > Roots > Unclassified | place...
TCGGCGTGGTGATCAGCGGCGGCAACGTCGACCTCGTGCGCTACGGCGAGCTGCTGCGCACCGGCGCCTGAGCTCCGGCGCACCGTCCCCACCTGCGCGAGCCGGGGGCGGCGGCACCCTGCCCGGCCGATCACGTGCCGCACAACACGGCATCGCCCGGCCGCGCGGCGTGGATTGTGTGCTATTTCCCAGGTGACCTTGCTCGCTGCCCCGGATCGACCCCGCGCACGGCGCCCCGCCGCCCGGCACCTGGTTCGCACCGCGAGCCGGGTCCACGCGGCGCTGACCGTGCTGGCGTTCGTGGTGTCGAGCCTGATCGGCGTGGTCCACGAGGCGAGGACGATGCACGTCCGGTGCGCCCAGCACGGCGAGCTGATGCACGGCGACGCCGCGGCCACGACCGCCGCGGCGCGGCCAGGGCACGCGATGGCGGCCGCGCGCGCGACGGAGCACGAGGCCGCGCGCGACCGGCAAGCTCCGATCACGCACGGTCACGAGCACTGCTCGCTGGTGTCCGCGACGCGCGAGTCCCGGCTAGTGCCGCGCTGCCCGGCGATCGCCGCCACGCCGATCGCCGTGGCCCGCCTCACCGCCGAGGCGCGTCGCGCGGTCGCCGCGCGCGCCGATGACGTTTACCGCACCGCTCCGAAGACCTCGCCACCGGCGTAGCGCCGCGGCCTCGCGCCGCGCGAGTCGATGAGCAGACCGGGTCGCTCCGGTCGACGCGGCGCGACCTCTCGGGCGCCGCCATGGATCTTCGTGAGGAGCGTTTGTGCGAGCTAGATTCATCTCTCGAACGATATGTCGACGTGTAGCGCTGGTCATCGCGTTGCCAACGCTTGCCTCGCTCGGCGCGGCACCCGCGGCGGCCCAGCCGAGCCCACCCGCCGGCAAGCCGCCGGCGACCGAGCCCGACAAGCCGGAGGCGCCGGCGACAGTCGAGGCGCGGATCAAGGCGCTCGAGGCCGACGTCGAGGACGTCAAGGGCGAGAACGAGGACCTCAAGTCCGAGCTCGCCGATCTCAAGGCGCAGCAGGCGGCGAGCAAGCCGCCGACGTCGCTGAACGCGCTCAACCCGCAGATCACCGCGTTCCTGAACGGCGCGCTGCGGATCGATGATCGCCAGGTGCTCACCCCGCACGGGGTCGCGATCGACGACCGGCCGTTCCTGCGCACGGCGGAGTTCGACTTCCGCGCGGCGGTCGATCCATACGCCGACGCGGTCGCGATCCTGTCGGCCGAGGACCAGGCCGGCGCGGGCTTCAGCAGCGACATCGAGGAGGGCTACGTCATCATCAAGCGGCTGCCGATCCTCGAGTCGGCGCCGCTCGGGCTCAAGCTCAAGCTCGGCCGCTTCCGCGCGCCGATCGGCAACGTCAACCGGCTGCACATGCACGACCTGCCGTGGACGACGCGGCCGCTGCCGATCTCGCGGTTCCTCGGCACCGACAACGGCGAGTTCTTCGAGTCCGGGTTCAACCCGGTGGGCGTCGACGCCGAGGTCATCCTGCCCGAGATCGTCCCGGGGGCGGTGATGGAGCTCAATGCCGACGTCGTGGACGGCGGCACCATCGCGGTCGCCGGCGGCGGCCACGATCACCCGGGCTACCTCGGTCACTACAACCTGTTCTTCACCGCCCACGACACCCACGACTTCAACTTCGGGGTGTCGGGCTACTACGAGGCGGGCGCGCTGCGCACCGGCCTGGTCGCGCTCGACGCGCTGTACAAGTGGAAGCCGCTCGCGGCCGGCGAGTTCCACAGCGTCGTGCTCGGCGGTGAGCTGTTCTACGCCGACCGCAAGTTCGAGGTCCCCGTCCTCGGGGCGCCCGCCGCGGTGCAGCGCGCGACGCCGCTGGCGTGGTACGGGTTCGCGCAGGTCCAGCTGTCATGGCACAGCTACCTCGGTGGTCGCTACGACTACGTCCAGGACATCGCCAATACCCACCTGACGACGCAGGTCGCGGCCGGCTATCTCAGCTATTACACCTCGGAGTTTCTGCGGTTCCGCGCCGGCTACGAGCACCGCTGGAGCGACGTGCCCGCCGACGACGGCATCAACTCGTTCATCGCCGAGGTCAACGTGGTCTTCGGCTCCCACCCCACTGAACCCTACTGGGTCAATCGTTGATTGGAGACGTCATGAGAGCCTATCCCCTGCTTCTGGCACTGGTCACGACGCTGACCACGACCGGCGCGGTCGCCGCACCGAAGAAGGTCTCGGTCGTCACCACCCTGAACGTGCTGGCCGGCATCGCCCACGAGGTCGGCGGCGATCGGGTCACCGTGGCGTCGCTGGCCAAGCCCAACCAGGACCCGCACACGCTGGTCGCCAAGCCGACGTTCAAGGTCATGGCGAAGAACGCCGACCTGTTCGTCGAGATCGGGCTCGGACTCGATATCTGGGGCTCGGCGGTGACCGACGCGTCGGGCAACCCCGGCATCCAGACCGGCCAGAAGGGCCGGGTCATCGCGTCGGAGGGCATCACGACGCGCGAGCTGCCGGCCACGCTGTCCAAGGCCTGGGGCGACATCCACCCGTACGGCAACCCGCACGTCTGGCTCGATCCGGTGAACGCCAAGCAGATCGCGGCGAACATCGCCGCCGGGCTGACCCGGGTCGATCCCGAGGGCAAGGACGCCTACGCCGCCAACCTCAAGGCGTTCGGCGACAAGGTCGACGACCTGCTGTACGGCCACGCGCTGGTCGTCGAGTACGGCGCGAGCAAGCTCGAGCGGCTGTCGCGGCGCAACGAGCTCATCGACTACCTGAAGACCAAGCACAGCTACGACAAGCTGGGCGGCTGGCTCAAGAAGGCCGAGCCGCTGCGCGGCCTCAAGATCCTGACCTACCACAAGACCTGGGTGTACTTCTGCGACCGGTTCGGCATCGACATCCGCGGGGAGATCGAGGAGAAGCCGGGCATCCCCCCGTCCCAGGACTACCTCGCGAGCCTGATCGCCAAGGTCAAGGCCGAGCAGATCAAGGTGATCTTCATCGACACGATCTATCCGACCAAGGATGGCGAGTTCATCGCCGAGAAGACCGGCGCGAAGATCGTGTCGAGCCCGATCGACCTGGGCGGCGCGCCCGGGACCGACGACTACTTCTCGCTGATCAACACCCTGCTGGATCGCGTCCTCGCGGCCGCGAAGGCCTAGCCGTGGGCGGGTACCTCGGACAGCTGATCGACATCAACGGCCTGCCGCTGCTGTCGTGCCTCGCGGTGTCGGGCATCCTGGTCTACCTCGGCATGCACGTCGTCGAGCGCAAGGTCATCTTCGTCGACCTGGCGCTCGCGCAGATCGCCGCGCTCGGCGTGATGTGGGCGATCCTGATGGGCTACGACCACGAGACCGACACGCTCGCGGTCACGCTGTACTCGCTCGCGTTCACCGCGGTCGGCGCGGTCGTGTTCTCGATCACGCGGACCCGCCACGAGCGCGTGCCGCACGAGGCGCTGATCGGCATCATCTATGTCACCGCCAGCGCCGGCGGGCTCGTCCTGGCCGACCGGTTCGCGCTCGGGACCGAGGCGCTCAAGGAGCTGATCGCCGGCCGGGTCGCGCTGGTCACGCCCGAGATCGTCGCCAAGCTCGCGATCACCTGCGCGGTGGTCGCCGCCGTGTTCCTCGCGCTGCACCGCCGGTTCATCCGGATCAGCCGCGACCCCGCGGCGGCCGAGGCCGCCGGGATGTCGATCCGGGCCTGGGACTTCCTGTTCTACCTGCTGTTCGGGGTGCTGATCACGCAGAGCGTGTCGGTGCTCGGCGTGCTGCCGGTGTTCGCGTACCTGGTGATCCCCGCGGTCGCCGGCGCGTTCCTGTTCTCGTCGGTGCGTGCCCGGCTGATCTTCGGCTGGGCGTTCGCCGGGGTGATCAGCCTGATCGGCCTCGAGACCGCGCGGCTGTCGCAGCTCGATCCCGGGCCGACGATCGTGTGCCTGTTCGCCGGCGCGCTGGTCGTGCTCGGGGTCGGGCTGTTCCTCCGCGCCCGCCGGTTCGCGCCGCGCGCGGTGGTCAGCGTCGTCGGCGGCGCCGTGCTGTTCGCCGCGTTCCTCGGCGGTACGCTGATGTTTCGCAAGGTCGCGGCGACCGACGAGCTCGCCACCGCGACCCAGTTCGCGCGGTCGGGAGAGCCGACCAAGCTCCGCCAGGCGATCGAGAGCTTTCGCAAGTTCCCGGCCGCCAGGGCGCGCTGGCTCCCGCTGGTCGCCGCGATGCTGGATCAGTCCGATCCGGTCACGCGCGGCGCGGCGGCGGCGCTGCTCGGCGAGACCAAGGCTCCCGAGGCCGTGGCGGCGCTCGGCGCTCGGCTGGCCAAGGGCGTCGAGCCCGACGATGACGTGCGCGAGCAGGTGGTCCGCTCGCTGCGCGCGAGCGGCGACCCGCGCGCCGTGCCTCCCCTGGCCGAGGCCGCCGCCCGCGATCCCGAGCCGGATCTCGCGGTGGCGATGGCCGTGGCGGCGTTCGAGCTCGCCGGCCCGGGTCAGGACACCGATCTGCGGCGCGCCGCCGATGTCCTGGTCCAGGTCATGTCCGACGACGGCGCGCCGCGTGCCGCACGCCGCGACGCCGGCGACGCGCTGCGCGCCCACGTGACGCTCGGTCCCGGCAGCCAGGAGGATGCGGCCGCAGCGGCGTGGTGGCGCGCGCACCGCGACTCGGTGACGTGGCAAGCCTCGGCGCACCAGTTCGTCGCGCCCGCCGACGGCGGCTGAGCGATCCAGGGATCGGCTTCGACGATCGATCCCACGGGGGCAGCTTGCCCCCCGCCTGCGTGCAGATCCCTCGGACGCCGCTCTCTGGCCGCGGGCCGTGACGCGATGCAGCTCGCGGGCGCTGCGGCGCGGCGGCGGTCGATGGCCGTGATGTTCGAGCGCTCGATCACATGACGCGGGACGTCATCCGCTGCGCGCCGCGGTGGGTCGCACAAACATGTGGAGTGTCATGGCGGTATCGTGAGAGCGCTCCCATGGCGTTGTTGTGAGAGCGTTCCCATTGCCTCGTGCGACACCGGCCACGTATGCCTGACACCCACGCCGGACGCGGCGATAACGCACCGCCGACCGTGGCAGGAACATCGAATCCGGACCACAAATACCAACTCCATCAAAACACAGGGTGCGCAAGGAAATGCCATCGAACGACATACGTGTTCATCGCCGTATTATGTAAAGTCCAGGCGCGCCGAACACGGCGCCGTCTCCCCTCGAATCCGAACCTGCGAGTCGCAGCCAGAACACGACTCCCCAAAACACCATGCATGGACTACGTCTGCCCCTGTCCTGCCTCCTCGCGCTGACCGCTGCCCTCGGGCTTCGCGACATCGCGCACGCCCAGACCGATCTCCCGGTGTACGACGACGCTCTGTGGAGCCCGTGGGAGAACTGGAGCTGGGCCACGGTCGACTTCAGCAGCACCGCGGTGGTGCACTCCGGCTCCACCGCGATCGCGGTCACCGCGAGCCCGTGGTCCGCGCTCAGCCTGCGCCACGCACCGTTCGATTCGACCGGCTATGGCAACGTGACGTTCTGGATCAACGGTGGCCCCACCGGCGGGCAGAAGCTGCACGTCGCCGCCACGCTGGGTGACGCCGGCCAGCCGGGCGGTGTCGACCTCCCCGCGCTCGCCCCGAATACCTGGCAGCAGGTCACCGTGCCGCTCGCCGCGCTCGGCGCCGACAGCGTCGGCACCTTCACCGGCTTCTGGATCCAGGAGTGGACCGGCAACGACCAGCCCACGTTCTACGTCGATGACGTGACCGTGACCGGCGGCGCACCGGTCACCCCGCCGCCGCCGCTCGACGGCGGCATGGCGCTGTACGACGACGCGTTCGCCGAGGGCTGGCAGAACTGGAGCTGGGCCGCGGTCAACGCCGGCAACACCAACCCGGTGAGCACCGGGGCGAGCTCGATCGCCGTCCGCTCGGGGCCGTTCACCGCGCTCGCGTTTCACCACGCCGCGCTCGACACCAGCGACTACAAGAGCCTCACGTTCTGGATCAACGCCGGCCAGGGCGGACAGCTGCTGCTCCTCCGCGCGCTGCTGTCGGGCGTCGTCCAGGACCCTGGGGTCACGCTCGCCCCGCTCGCCGCAGCCGACCCCACCAGCCCATGGCAGAAGGTCACGGTGCCGCTCGGCGCGCTCGGCGTCACCGGCAAGGCCGACCTGACCGACATCTGGTTCCAGGAGATCGGCGGCGTCGATCAGACCGCCAACCCGTACTTCATCGACGACGTCCGCCTCGACCGCGCGCCGCCGCCGGCGATCGTGAACGTGACGGTGGACGGCCACCACAAGCTCCGCACCGTGGATCCCCGGATGTTTGGCCTGAACGCGGCGATCTACGATGGCTCGTTCAACACGCCGACGACCACCGACCTCCTGACCGAGGCCGACAACCAGGCGCTGCGGTTCCCGGGCGGCTCGTTGTCGGATACCTACCACTGGCAGACCAACATGAGCGAGGGCCAGACCTTCCAGTGGGCGACCAATGTCGACGCCTTCGCCAACGTCGCGACCCCGACCAGGGCAACGGTGTTCATGACCTCGAACTACGGTTCGGGCACGCCCGAGGAGGCCGCCGCCGAGGTCCTGTACACGAACAAGACCAAGCACTACGGCTTCAAGTACTGGGAGATCGGCAACGAGAACTACGGGACCTGGGAGATGGACAACAACGCCCGGGCGCATGATCCGGTGATCTACGCGACGCGGTTCAAGGCGTACTTCCAGCAGATGAAGGCCGTGGACCACTCGATCAAGATCGGCGCGGTCATCGTGGCCGACGAGGACAGCTTCGCGAACTATGCCGACGAGGTCGTGACCAATCCGCGCACCGGCGTGAGCCACAGCGGCTGGGCCGCGGTGATGCTCGCGACGCTCAAGCAGCTCAAGGTCACGCCCGACTTCGTGATCTTTCACCGCTACGAGCAGGGGCCCGGCGGCGAGAGCGACGCGTTCCTGCTCAACGCGGCGAGGACCTGGGCGAACGACGCCGCGAGCATCCGCCAGGTCTTGAACGACTACCTGGGCCGGGAGGCCAGCCGGGTCGAGATCACGTGCACGGAGAACAACTCGGTGTTCTCCAACCCCGGCAAGCAGACCACGAACCTGGTGAACGGCCTGTTCATGGCCGATAGCCTGGGCAACCTCATGAAGACCGAGTTCAACTCGTTGTTCTGGTGGGACCTGAGGAATGGCCGGGACACCGCAAACAACAACGCGACGTCGCTGTACGGCTGGCGCAAGTTCGGCGACTACGGGATCGTGAACGCGGCCACCCCGGCCGCCCCGGCCGACCGCTATCCCACGTTCTACGTCTACAAGCTGCTCAAGAGCTTCGCGCGTGGCGGCGAGAGCGTGATCACCGCGGCCAGTGACTACAACGGGCTCGGGGTCTACGCGGTGCGCGATCCTCGCTCGCAGACCCTGAACCTCCTGCTCATCAACAAGCACCCCACCGCCGCGCTCAACGTGAACATCGCGGTCCGCGGCTTCAAGGTCGGGCGACCTGCCGACGTGTTCAGCTACGGCATCCCCCAGGATGACGCGGCCCGGACGGCTACCGGCTCGGCGGATGTCGCCCGGTCGACCGCCACGATCCACGGCTCCACGTTCACCTGGAGCCCGGCCCCGTACTCGGCCACGGTCATCCGGCTCACGAAAGCCGACCGGGACGACCGGGACGACCGGGACGACCGACACGACGATCGCTGACGCCGGCGAGCGGGGACCCCGGCGAGGCCGCGGTCGCGAACGCGATCGCAGCTCGCATCCTGGCCAGCCGCAACACCGCGTCGTATCGCAGCCACCGCCGGGCCCGCATCGCTGGAAGCGTACTAAACAAGGACGCGTAGGTTGATGGCGAGATCCGGACAGGAGCCCGGCATGTATGGGCACGGCGGATCAGGTGCAGGGCCGCGCGGCGCGGCGCGCGGTGGGGTGAATTTCGCGGCTTTGCCGCGAAAGAGGGGACGGGAACGTCCCTTATGGATCGAGGCGAAACAGGAACCCTTGACCAGAGGTCAAGGAGTTCCTGTGTAGTTCGTACCCACGCAAGGGTTCCAGCCCAGCTGCGCGTGACGTCGCTCGTGGACGAGGAGCTCGGCTGCAAGAAATCCTCGTCGAGGAACCGTTACGTGAGTGGCATTGGTACCAGGGAGTCGTGCTCGGCACGCCATCCGTGCGGGTGACTTGTGGTGGCCGGCGAACGTGCGAAGGCTGGGGCATGGACATCGCGATCCGCCAAGCCGAAGCCGGCGACGCGCCCACGTGCGCCGAGGTGCACGTCGAGGGTTGGGCGATGGCCTATCGCGACACGCCGCTGCGCGATCATCTGGCGCGCCGACCACCCGAAGATCGGGCCTCGATCTGGACGAAGTTGCTCGCCGACCATGCGCGCGGTAAGCGGCTGTGGGTCGCGACCAGGGGCGGGTACGTCGTGGGGCTGGTCGCGGCGGGGCCAGGGCGCACCGGGGTCCCGGACGCGTTCGATGTCTACGCGCTGTATCAGCGCGCCTCTGCGCTCGGCACGGGGGTCGCGAAGACGCTGCTCGACCACGCGATCGCCGACGCGCGGAGCCGAGCCGCGCGCACGTTCGGCGCGTGGTCGCTCGTCGAGAATCGCGCCGCGTGCGCGTTCTACGAGCGACGCGGCTGGACCGCGCTCGGCGAGCGGACCACCGACCACGAGGGATCGCCGATCGTGGAGCGCCGGTACGAGTGCATGCTCTGAGTCGTCCGCGTGGGTGACTGCCCGGAGCCGCCGCTGGCTCGCATCACCGGCGCGTGGCTGTGCCCGCCGCGCTTCACAGGTGCCAGTTCAGCCGGGTCAGCGGGCGCTTCGCGATGCGCCTCGCGCGCCAGCCGCGCTTCCAGGTGAGGCAGAGCGCTCAGACCGAACGCGTCGCGATCGCGGGCGACAGGCGTGACGCCTTGAGCGCAGGGCCGAGCACCGCGACCTGACCGACGAGCCAGACCACGATGGCCCCGATCGGGAGCACATAACCCGGCAGCCGAGGGACGGCGTAGAACTCCATCAGCAGCCAGTTCAGCGCGTACGCAACGAGCATCCCTACCGCGATGCCGCAGCTCGCGAGCACGAAGTTCTCGAGCTGGAACAGCCGCAGGATATCGGAGCGCGTGGCGCCGAGCGCGCGCCGGCACCCGATCTGCTGCGTGCGCCGCTGCACCGAGAAGCTCGCGAGGCCGACCAGCCCGAGCGCGGTGATCGCGAGCAGCGCGATCGACAGCCCGATCAGCAGGTAGATCATCGCCGTGTCCTGCTGGAAGTATGCGGCGCGCAACTCTGCAAACGGCTCGTGCGAGACGATGATCCGGTTCGCGTCGACCTTGTAGAGCGCGTCCTCGACCTTCGCGAGCACCGCATCACCGTGCTCGGGCGCGACGCGGATCAGGTAGTTACGCCCGTCGGGATACGTCATCCGCATCGGCAGGATCATCGAGTACCCGCTCGTCTCCGGTGCGCCGGACTCGCTCGGACGCGCGAGCGTCTCGACGACGCCGACGACGCGCATCGGATTCTCGTTTCCGGTATAGAGCGGCCTGCCGATCGCACCGCCCGGAAACAATCGATCCGCGAGCGCGCGCGTGATGATCACCGTCGGCGGGCTGGCCGGCTCGGCCTTGTTGTAGTCCGTCACGTCGTCCGCCTCGAACCCGCGACCCGCGACGAGCCGCGTCCCGAGCGTATCGAGGAGCTCCAGCCCTCCCATGTACTGGGCCGCATCAACGGGCGGTGACGGATCGTCTGGAACCGCGGTTGCAGCGGAGTTCCACGTCGCGTTTCCGAACGGGACGATGTTCGCGACCACCGCGTTCTTCACGCCGGGCAGCGCGCGCAACGCCGCGAGGTCCTCCGCCGTGCGCGCCTTCGCATCGTCGGGCTTCGTGATCGTCGCGACGCGCACGCGGATCAGCTCGTCCTCGGCCACGCCGCTTTCCCGAGCGACGCGCGCGACACGATCACCGACGAGAAACAGCGTATTACATACGATCGCGCAGGTCAGCGCGATCTCGATCGCGATCAGGATGGAGACGGTGCGTTGCCGCTGCAGCGTCTTTACGACCCAGTACAGGTTCATTGGAGACTCACTGCGCCTTGAGTTGAATCGACGGCGTCACCCGCGACGCCCGCAATGCCGGGAGCACCCCGGCCAACGTGCTGCTCGCCACCGCGATCGCGAACGTGAGCACGAGCATCGGCGCATCGAGATGCGCGAGATCGGCATAGGCGGTCGGCTGGTGGCGAACCGTCCACAGCCCGAGCACCGTGAAGCCCAGCCCGAGGACGCCGCCGATCATGCCAATCGTGCCGGCTTCGACGAGCAGCTGCGCGAAGATCGCGCCACGCGACGCGCCGAGCGCACGCCGGACCCCGAACTCCACCGACCGCCGCAGAAACTTCGTGAGCAGCAGGCCCAGCGTGTTGACGAGGCACACCACGAGGAAGCTGAACGCGATCCACGTCTGGATCCGCACATCGCGCGGCACGACGCCGCGATCCGCGAGGCGGTCTGGCACCGAGCGCATCGTCGGCGCGGCTGGGCGCTCCAGCCGGCCCGCACGCCGCTGCTCGATCGCCCACGAGGCCAAGAAGTCGCGATACGCGGCCGCCTTGCTGCCGGTATCGAGCTCGACCCACAGCTGGATCCACGCGCACGGGGCGTCGACCGCGTCGGGATCCGACGCGCCGCCCCAGCAGCTGACCGGGCTCGTACCGCGCAGATGCAGCTCGCGCGAGGTGCTGAACGGGACGAACAGCTGCTCGGCCGGTCCGAACGGGCTGGTGAGATCGTAGTAGCGCGGGCTCGGTCGCCAATCCGCGACCACGCCGATGACGCGCAGCACTTCGCGGCCGACGCGCAGCTGCTTGCCGACCGCGTCGACCGTGCCGAACTGACGCAGCGCCAGGGAGCATGCGATCACCGCAACCCGCGCGCTCCTGATGTCGTCGTCCGCGGTCCAGCCTGCACCGGCGAGAAACGGCACGTCGAACATCGCGAACAGCTCGCTGCTCGTATAGCGAGCATCGACGAAGTACGGAGCGATACCCTCGTGCTCGGGCATGACCGGCGCGCTTCCCGCCGTCATCATCGCTTGACGATCGGCGCGACCGGCCCGGACGAGCGCCTCGGCATCGAAGCGTGTGACCTGCTCGGGCAGCCGCTCGCCGGGCACGTAGCCGGTGCCGCGCGGCCGCGCATCGATCTGGACGTAGAACAGCCGCTGGCTCCTACCTGGAATCGGATCCGCCGAAAGCAGCCGCAGCACGGTGAGCGTGGTCATGCTCGCGCCGACACCGAACGCGATCGCGATCACCATCAGGGTGCTCAGCGTCATGCTGGCGCGCAGGCTTCGCCACGCGAGATGGATGTAGTAGCCGAGCACGCTACCTCGCCTCCACCGCGGCCGGTGGCCGGGCCGTCGTCAGCGGCCGCTCGGCCGCCCGGCCATCGACGACGTGAGCTATCCGGTGGAGCGAGGTGGTCTCCACGAACCTGGTTCGAAACACCTTGCTGATCCCGCGCAGCTTCACCATGATTCCTCACGAGGGCCTGTGTACGACAACCAGCGCATGAGCTCGACCCGATTGCAGATAC
>Ga0307508_10005842_pt1 | contig 11625 bp, 12 predicted proteins | sample 9_EM_MG_FD_203089 | JGI IMG/M metagenome (GOLD analysis project Ga0307508, IMG submission 203089) | Populus trichocarpa ectomycorrhiza microbial communities from riparian zone in the Pacific Northwest, United States - 9_EM | ecosystem: Host-associated > Plants > Roots > Unclassified | place...
TGACCGGCGAACTCGTCAACGAAGTCGTGCAGACCTGCCAGCAGTTCCACGGCGGCATGGGCTACATGCGCGAGACCGCGATCGAACGGCTCTGGCGCGACGCGCGCGTCCTCGCGATCGGCGGCGGCGCGACCGAGGTGATGCTCGATGAAGTGGCGAAGAGGTACTGACACCATGACCACACCCATGCTGGACATCGTTCGCCGCTCGCCCCATGTCGCCGAGGTCTGGCTGAACCGGCCCGACGTGCGCAACGCCTTCAACAGCAGCGTGATCACCGAACTCGCGGCCGTGTTCACCGAACTCGGCGGCGAGGCCGGATTGCGCGCGATCGTGCTCGGCGGCCGCGGCAAGGCCTTCTGCGCCGGCGCCGACCTGGGCTGGATGCGCGAGATGGCGGGCTACACCTGGGAGCGCAACCGCAGCGATGCGCAGGCGCTCGCCGACATGCTGTGGACGGTCTACCGCTGCCCGGTGCCGGTGATCGGGCGCATCCATGGCGACTGCTATGCCGGTGGTGTCGGCCTGGCGGCGGTGTGCGATGTGCTGGTCGCGGCCGAGGGCGTGAACTTCTGCTTGAGCGAAGCGAAGCTCGGCCTGCTGCCCGCCACGATCAGCCCGTACGTGATCCGAGCGCTGGGCGAGCAGGCGTCGCGGCGCTACTTCGTGACGGCCGAGCGCTTCAATGCGGCGCAGGCCGCGGCGATGGGTTTCGTGCACGAGGTCTGTGCGGCGGAGGCGCTCGATGCAAAGGTGGACGAGATCGTCGGCGCGCTCGTCGCCAACGGCCCGATGGCGCTGCGTGCCTGCAAGACGCTGGTGCAGGACATGGCCGGCTTGTCCGTCACCGCCGAGTTGCGCGCCGAGACCGCGCGCCGCATCGCCGACATCCGCGCCAGCGACGAGGGCCGCGAAGGTGTGCAGAGCTTTCTGAACAAGCGCAAGCCGGCGTGGCTGGCGGAGCCGCCGCGATGATGATGATCAATCTGCCCGACCTGCCCAGCCTGCCGCTGGACACGCCGCAGCTGCTCGCCATCGCCGCCGCACTCGGCTGGGCCAGCGGCTTGCGCCTGTACGCGGTGCTGTTCCTGACCGGCCTCGCCGGCAGCGTCGGTTGGGTGACCCTGCCCGCGGGGTTGCATGTGCTGCAGAGCCCGATCATGCTGGGCGCGAGCGGGCTGATGCTGTTCATCGAGTTCTTCGCCGACAAGATCCCCGGCGTCGACACGCTGTGGGACATGGTCCACACGCTCGTGCGCATCCCCGCCGGTGCGGCGCTCGCGGCCGCGGTGTTCGGTGCCGATCAATCGAGCTGGGCGCTGGCCGCGGCGCTGATGGGCGGCACGCTGGCCGCGACCAGCCACGTGGCGAAGGCGACGACGCGCGCGGCGCTGAACGCCTCGCCGGAACCGTTCTCGAACATCGCGATGTCCTTGCTCGGCGACAGCGTCGTGCCGGTCAGCCTGTGGTTGTCGTGGGCGCACCCGGCGGTGTTTTTCGGCGCGCTCGCGGTGGCGCTGGTCGTGATGGTCGTGACCATCTGGGTGCTGGCGAAGTTCTTGCGCCGGCTCGCGCGGCGCGTGTCGGCTTGGTTCGGGGCGGCGCAGCCGTCGACGTGAGGTTCAGATGTTCAAGAAGATCCTGATTGCCAATCGTGGTGACCAGCCGCGAAGCGGCGCAGCGACGAAGTCACATCGCATGGCACGCGTAGCGTGCGCAGGCGATTGAGCCACGGAGACGACATGTTCAAGAAGATCCTGATTGCGAATCGTGGCGAGATCGCATGCCGCGTTGCGGCCACCGCACGCAAGCTCGGCATCCAGACCGTGGCGGTCTACTCCGACGCCGATGCGAATGCCAAGCACGTGCTCGCCTGCGACGAGGCGGTGCACATCGGCCCGTCGGCGCCGAAGGAAAGTTATCTGCGGGGCGCACGCATCATCGAGGCGGCGCTGGCCACCGGCGCGCAGGCGGTGCACCCCGGCTACGGCTTCTTGAGCGAGAACGAAGAATTCGCGCAGGCCTGTGCCGACGTCGGGCTGGTGTTCATCGGCCCGCCGCCCTCGGCGATCAAGGCGATGGGGTTGAAGGCCGCGTCGAAGCAGCTGATGGAGAAGGCCGGCGTGCCGCTGGTGCCCGGCTACCACGGCGACGGCCAGGATCCCGAGATGCTCAGGCGCGAGGCCGACCGCATCGGCTACCCGGTGCTGATCAAGGCCAGCGCGGGCGGCGGCGGCAAGGGCATGCGCATCGTCGCGAAGAGCGAGGAGTTCGATGCCGCGCTGGCCTCGTGCAAGCGCGAGGCGATCAACAGCTTCGGCGATGACGCGGTGCTGATCGAGCGCTACGTGACCCGGCCGCGCCACATCGAGATCCAGGTGTTTGGCGATGCGCACGGCAACTGCGTCTACCTGTTCGAGCGCGACTGCTCGGTGCAGCGCCGCCACCAGAAGGTGCTCGAAGAAGCGCCCGCGCCCGGCATGAGCACGGCGCGCCGCGCCGAGATGGGCGCGGCGGCGGTGGCGGCCGCGAAGGCCGTGGGCTACGTCGGCGCGGGCACGGTCGAGTTCATCGCCGAGCCCACCGCCGACGGCGACCTGCGCTTCTTCTTCATGGAGATGAACACGCGGCTGCAGGTCGAGCACCCGGTCACCGAAGCGATCACCGGGCTCGACCTGGTCGAGTGGCAATTGCGCGTGGCCGCAGGCGAGCCGCTGCCGCTGAAGCAGGACGAGCTGCGCATCCACGGCCACGCGATCGAGGCGCGCATCTGCGCCGAGAACCCGGACTCGAACTTCCTGCCGGCCACCGGCCGGCTCGAGGTCTACCGCACGCCCGAGTCGACGAGCTTCGAGCGCGGGCTGATCCGCATCGACGCCGGCGTGCGCGAGGGCGATGCGGTGCTGCCGTACTACGACTCGATGATCGCGAAGCTTATCGTCTGGGGCACGGACCGCGAGCAGGCGCTGGCGCGGCTCGATGCCGCGCTGGCCGCGACCCACATCGTCGGGCTGCACACCAACGTCGCGTTCCTGCGCCGCGTCGTGGCGAGTCCGTCATTCGCGAACGCCGATCTCGACACCGCGCTGATCGAGCGTGAGCGTGCGCTGCTGTTCAACGCCGAGCCGCTGCCGCTCGAGGTCGCCGCGGCCGGCGTCGTGGCGCATGCGCTCGCGGCCGAGCAGGTGCTCGAAGGCAGCGACCCGTGGTCGCGCCGCGACGGCTGGCGCCTGCACGGCAGTGCGACGCGGCGTTTCGACATCGAGGCGCAGGGCGCCCATCATGTCTTCTCGCTCGAACGCAACGGCGACGCGCAAGCCCTGGTGCAAGGGGCGCAACGCCGGCTATTCGCGGCGCGCGCGCGCGACCGCGGGCTTCACGACGTGACGCTGGACGGGCGGCGCTGGTCGCTGCATGTCTACGCCATCGGCGAGCGCTTCAGCATGTTCGCGCCCGAGGGCTCGGCGGTGGTCGACGAGTTCGACCCGATCGCGCATTCGGCCGATGGCGCGAAGGAATCCGGCGGCCTGGCGGCGCCGATGCCGGGCAAGGTCATCGCGTTTCTCGCCAAGGCCGGCGACCAGGTCACCGAGGGCCAGCCGCTGGCGGTGATGGAGGCGATGAAGATGGAGCACACGATTGCCGCGCCGCGCGATGGCACGATCGCCGAGCTGTTGTACGCGGTGGGTGATCAGGTCAGCGAAGGTGGCGAGCTGCTGCGCATGGCGGCCGTGCCGTGAAACGGCGACGCTCAGCCGACGATGCGCGGCGGGCTGCGGCGCAGCCAGGTCGACGGCTTGAGCCAGCGGCCGCTGGCGGAGGCCGGCGCGTCGGTCAACTCGAGCGGGCGCGACAGGCCGAAGCCGGAGGTGTCTTGAGACCAGACCATGTCGCGCGGCGCGGCGCCGTGCGCGGCCGCGTGGCTTGTCTCGGCGCGTACCTGCCGTTCACGCAGCTGAACGGCGCGTGCCTCCTGGCGGGTGGCGGTCTCGAACTGACGGGCCAACTGCACGAGTTCGTCGTGGTTCGAGGCTTCGCAGACCCACAAGGCTTCGCGCGCAGGCGCCCCGTTCCTGAGCAGGGTACTCACGGCCACGTCCTCGCCATAGTGCCTGAGCAGCGCAAAATGAATGCGGGTGGCGATGCGCAGGCGGATGGTCGGGTCCATGATCGTGTCCGATCTCTGAGGTGTGAGCGCATCGTCGCCGGGCCGAGGAGGCCCGGCCATCCCCAGCCCAAGGGGGCTGGCTGTTCGCCGCCATGAAATGTGAGACTTAAGTCATGATTCCATCGCACGTCACTCTTGTCGAAGTCGGCCCGCGCGACGGGCTGCAGAACGAGAAGCAGCCGGTCGACGCGGCCGTCAAGATCGAACTCGTGCACCGCCTTCAGGCCGCGGGCCTGCGCGAGATCGAGGTCACGAGTTTCGTCAGCCCGAAGTGGGTGCCGCAGATGGCCGACAACGCCGAGGTGCTGGCTGGCATGCAGCGTCAGGCTGGCGTGCGCTACTCGGTGCTGACGCCCAACCTGAAGGGCCTCGAAGCAGCGCTGGCGAGCAAGCCAGACGAGGTCGTCGTGTTCGGCGCCGCGAGCGAAGCCTTCAGCCAGCGCAACATCAACTGCAGCATCGAAGAGAGCATCGAGCGTTTCCGCCCGGTGGTCGCGGCGGCGCACGCGCATTCGATCAAGGTGCGCTGTGCGGTCTCGGTCGCGCTCGGCTGCCCGTACCAGGGCGAGGTCACGCCCGACGAAGTCGAGCGCGTCGTGCGGCTGATGAAGGACATCGGCGTCGACCACTGCGGCATCGCCGACACGATCGGCGTGGGCACGCCGAAGCGCGTGCAGGCGGCGATGGAGCGGGCGCTGAAGCACTTCCCGATCGATGAGGTGAGCGGCCATTTCCACGACACCTACGGCCAGGCGCTGGCCAACATCTACGCCTGCCTGGAGATGGGCATCCACACCTTCGACGCGAGCGTGGCCGGCCTCGGCGGCTGCCCGTATGCGAAGGGGGCGACCGGCAACGTCGGCACCGAGGACGTGCTGTTCATGCTGAACGGGCTGGGCATCACCACTGGCGTCGACATCGACCAGCTCGTCGATGCGGCGGGCTGGATCTCCGGTGTGCTCGGCCGCAAGCCGGTCTCGCGCACCGGCAACGCGTTGCTCGCGAAGCGCGCCGCCAACGAGGTCGCATCAGCATGAGCGATGACACGCTGCAGGATCGGCCAGAGGGCTTTCGGCGTGTGACCGCGCTGCTCGCGGCGCAGCGCCATGCGCATGTGCCGGTGTTCCTCGACGTCGCCGCACGCACCGCGCAGGAGGCGGCCGACGCGCTCGGCATCGCGGTCGGCCAGATCGCGAAGAGCGTGGTGTTCCGCCGCAAGCTCGACGAGGTGGCGGTGCTCGTCGTGACCTCGGGCGACAAGCGCGTGGACGAGCGTAAGGTCGCGGCGCTTGTCGGCGCGGTCGGCCGCGCCGACGCCGAGTTCGTGAAGGCCCGCACCGGCTTCACGATCGGTGGCGTCGCACCGGTTGGCCACCGCGAACCCCCGGTGCTGTTGATCGACCGCGAGCTGTTTCGATTCGACGAGATCTGGGCGGCGGCCGGGCACCCGAACGGCGTGTTTCGGCTGAGCCCGGACGAGCTCGCGCAGCTCACCGGCGCGCCGGTGCACGACGTGGTGCACGACGCGGTGCAATCGTGAGCGCGGCTCCTATCGGCGTTCCGAGTCCGTGCACCAGCGTGTGCCGGATGGACGAGCGCACCGGCTGGTGCGAAGGCTGCGCACGCACGCTCGCCGAGATCGCGGCGTGGTCGACGATGGACGACGACGAGAAGACGGCGGTGTGGAACGAGCTCGCGGTGCGCCAGACGGTGTTGGCCGACGAGGTGCGGCCATGAAGCAGCTCAGCTTCTGGTTCGACCCGGTCTCGCCGTTCGCCTACCTCGCCTTCGAGCGGCTGCCGCAGGAACTCGAAGGCCTGTCGGTCGAGGTCAGCTACCGGCCGATCCTGTTCGCCGGGCTGCTCAAGCATTGGGGCCAGAAAGGCCCGGCCGAGATCGAGCCGAAGCGTGCCTGGACTTTTCGGCACGTGCATTGGCTCGCGCACCAGCAGGGCATCGCGATCGACACGCCGGCGCAGCACCCGTTCAACCCGCTTGCGCTGCTGCGGCTGCTGATCGCGTCCGCGCCCCTCGGCGGCACGCCGAATCGCCGCGCCTGCGAACTCGTGCTGCACCACGTCTGGCGCGGCGCGGCCGACGCGAACGATCCGGCGCGCCTGGCTGCGCTGACGCTGGAGCTCGCACCGCCGCTGGCTGCGGACGACGAGCGCATCAAGCAGGCGCTGAAAGACGCGACCGCCGAGGCGCTCGCCCGCGGCCTCTTCGGCGTGCCCACCGTCGAGGTCGACGGGCGCCTGTTCTGGGGCCTGGATGCATTGCCGATGCTCGCCGGCTTCCTGCGCGGCGAGGCCTGGTTCGACGGGCCGGCGTGGGAGCGCGAGGGTGCGGCGCGTGCCGCAGTGCAGCGCGGCCGCTGACTCGAGATCGGTGTTTACCCGAAGTGTGAGCTTTCTGTAAGTATTGGGTCAGAGCTGGTGCCGACCATCACCGCCTGCGTCACCAGGGGGTGATGCGCCTTCACAACAGGAGATGTCAATATGGCAACCACAGTGGCAGCCGGCTCGAAAGTCGGCCAGCCCATGACGGCAGCGGAGAAGAAGGTCATCTTCGCGTCGAGTCTGGGTACCGTGTTCGAGTGGTACGACTTCTACCTCTACGGCACGCTCGCGGTCATCATCGGCAAGCAGTTCTTCTCGAACCTCGATCCGACCTCGCAGACCATCTTCTCGCTGCTCGCGTTCGCCGCCGGCTTCCTCGTGCGGCCGTTCGGCGCCCTGGTGTTCGGCCGCCTCGGCGACATGATCGGGCGCAAATACACCTTCCTGGTCACGATCGTGATCATGGGTTTGTCGACCTTCATCGTCGGCCTGCTGCCCAACTACGCCTCCATCGGCGTCGCGGCACCGATCATCCTGATCGGCCTGCGCATGCTGCAGGGCCTGGCGCTCGGCGGCGAGTACGGCGGTGCCGCCACGTACGTCGCTGAACATGCGCCGCAGGGCAAGCGTGGCGCGTTTACCTCGTGGATCCAGACCACCGCGACGCTCGGCCTGTTCCTGTCGCTGCTGGTCATCCTGGGCACGCGCACGCTCACCGGTGAAGCCGCGTTCGCCGAATGGGGCTGGCGCATTCCGTTCCTGGTGTCGGTGGTGCTGCTGGGCGTGTCGGTGTGGATTCGCCTGAGCATGAACGAGTCGCCCGCCTTCAAGAAGATGAAGGAAGAGGGCAAGACCTCGAAGGCACCGCTGACCGAGTCGTTCGGCCAATGGAAGAACCTGAAGATCGTGATCCTGGCACTCGTCGGCCTGACCGCCGGCCAGGCCGTGGTCTGGTACACGGGCCAGTTCTATGCGCTGTTCTTCCTGACCGGCCCGCTGAAGGTCGACAACGCGACCGCCAACATCCTGATCGCGATCTCGCTGGTGATCGGCACGCCGTTCTTCATCCTGTTCGGCTCGCTGTCCGACAAGATCGGCCGCAAGCCCATCATCATGGCCGGCTGCCTGATCGCAGCACTCACCTATTTCCCGTTGTTCAAGGCGCTGACCGAGGCCGCCAACCCGGACCTCGCGAAGGCGCAAGCCAACTCCAAGGTGACGGTGACGGCGGATCCGAACGAGTGCTCGTTCCAGTTCAACCCGACCGGCGTCGTCAAGTTCACGAGTTCGTGCGACATCGCGAAGCAGGTGCTGGCCGCCGGCTCGGTGAGCTATGACAACGTGCCCGGCACCGGCCCGGCCAAGATCACGATCGGCGACAAGGTCATCGAGTCGTACACCGCGACCGGCGCCCCGGCGGCCGAAGTGAAGGTCAAGGATGCCGACTTCAAGAAGGCGGTCGGTGCGGCACTGAAGGAGCACGGCTACCCGACCAAGGCCGACCCGGAGAAGATGAACAAGCCGCTGATGGTGGCGATCCTGACCTTGCTGGTGATCTACGTCACGATGGTGTACGGCCCGATCGCGGCGATGCTGGTCGAGATGTTCCCGACCCGCATCCGCTACACCTCGATGAGCCTGCCGTACCACATCGGCAACGGCTGGTTCGGCGGCCTGCTGCCGGCGACCGGCCTGGCGATCGTCGCGCAGACCGGCAACATGTACAACGGCCTGTGGTACCCGATCATCATCGCCAGCGTCACCTTCGTGGTGGGCATGCTGTTCGTGAAAGAGACCAAGGACGTGGACATCTACAAGAACGATTGAGCGTTTTCGTCGCCTCGATCAAAGCCGGCCGGTCGTCAGACCGGCCGGCTTTTTTCATTGGCGGCGAGCTCTGCAAGGCAGCGCAGGCAGAGGCACGCGGCGTACTGCGTGCGCAGCTCGGCCAGCGTCGCGGGGCTGAGCGTGATCGTCGTGCAAGCGCAGCGTGCATCGTCGTTCATGCCGCAGTGAAAGCCGCCGCCGCAGCGCGGGCAGACATCGGTGTCGCTTGTCGTCGTCATGCCTCGAACAGCGTCTTGTGCTGCTCGCGCAGCAGGTTCTTCTGCACCTTGCCCATGGTGTTGCGCGGCAGCTCGGCGACGATGAACACGCGCTTGGGCACCTTGAAGTTCGCGATCTTCGCCTTGAGTTCGGCGACCACGCCGATCGGGTCCGGCGCGGCGCCGTTGCGTGCAACGATCACCGCGACGACGGCCTCGCCGAAGTCGGGGTGCGGCACGCCGATCACCGCGCTCTCGGCCACGCCGGGCAACTCGTTGAGCACGCCTTCGACCTCGGCGGGGTAGACGTTGAAGCCGCCGCTGATGATCAAGTCCTTGCTGCGCCCGACGATCGTCACGTAGCCTTGCGCGTCGACGCGGCCGACGTCGCCGGTCTTGAACCAGCCGTCGGCGCTGAACTCTTCCTTCGTCTTCTCGGGCATCTGCCAGTAGCCCTTGAACACGTTCGGCCCGCGCACCTGGATGTGGCCGATCGTGTCGACCGGGCAAGGCGCACCGGTGTCGTCGACCACGCGCAGGCCAACGCCCGGCAGCGGGAAACCGACCGTGCCGCCGCGCCGGAAACCGTCCTTCAGCGCATACGGGTTCGAGGTCAGCATCACCGTCTCGCTCATGCCGTAGCGCTCGAGAATGGTGTGGCCGGTGCGCGAGTGGAAGTCGTCGAAGGTCTCGATCAGCAACGGAGCCGAGCCGCTGACGAACAGCCGCATGTGCGCGCAGGCCTCGCGCGTCAAGGCGGGTTCGCCGAGCAGCCGCACGTACAGCGTCGGCACGCCCATGAACACGCTGGCCTCGGGCAGCCGCGCGATCACGGCGCGCGGCTCGAACTTGCCGAACCAGATCATCTTGCTGCCGTTCAGCAGCGCGCCGTGCGACGCGACGAACAGCCCGTGCACATGGAAGATCGGCAGCGCGTGGATCAGCACGTCGCCGCCCTGTTCAGGCGACCGCCAGCCCCAGGCCTTCTTCAGCACCTCGGCATTGCTGAGCAGGTTGCCGTGGCTCAGCATCGCGCCCTTGGCTTTGCCGGTCGTGCCGCTGGTGTAGAGGATCGCGGCCAGATCGTCGGCGCCACGCTGCGCCGGCGTGTGCTTGTCGCTGTGCACGGCGGCGCGTTGCAGCAGGCTGCCGCCGCGCGACTCGTCGAGCGTGAAGACGTGGGCGGCGCCGGCGCTGAACGCGAGCTGGCTGACCCAGCCGAAATTGCGCGGCGCGCAGACCACGACGCTGGGCTGGGCGTTGGCGATGAAGTAGTCGATCTCGGCGCTCTGGTAGGCGCTGTTCAGCGGCAAATAGACATAGCCTGCGCGCAGCACCGCGAGGTACAGCATCAGCGCCTCGACCGACTTCTCGGTCTGCACGCCGATGCGCGCGCCCGGCGGCAACTCGAGCGCGGCGAGCAGGTTCGCGAGCATCGCGGTGCCGCGGTCGAGGTCGCGCCAGGTGTAGTGCAGCGGCTCGCCGTCGGCGGTCTCGATCGCGACCGTGTCGAGGTCGGCCGGGAAGGCCTGGCGCAGGGCGCAGAAGAGATTGGCGTTGTCGTTGGTCATGGCAGGAAGCGAGGCGGACGTTTCTCGATGAAGGCGTTCACGCCTTCGCGGTGCTCGGCGCTGTCGGCGTAGGCGAAGTGGGCACGACGCTGTTCGGCACCGAGCCCGCCGCTGGCGATCTGGCGCAGCGTGCGCTTGTTGATCCGGGCCGCCTGCGCCGACAGCGTGGCCGCGTGCTGGGCGCGCTGCAGCGTGTGCGCGGCGACATCCGCGTCGGCGACGACCGCATGCACCAGCCCGAGTTGCAGCGCACGCGGCGCGTCGAACAAACGTGCCTCGAGCAGCATCTCGCGCAGCGTGGCCGCCCCCGCGACCTGCGTCAGCAGGGCCAGCTCCCCCGGCGCCATCGGGAAGCCGAGCTTGGCGATCGGTGCGCCGAAGCGGCTGGCCGTGCCGCAGATGCGGATGTCGCAACACGCCGCGATCTCGAACCCGCCGCCGATGCACGCGCCGTCGATCTGCGCGAACAGCGGGATGTCGCAGTCCAGCATCGCCTGCAGCGCGGGCGCGACGGTGTGCTCGTGGAAGTCGTGCAGGCGCGATTCGGTGAAGCGAAAGCTCGCGAACTCGACGATGTCGCCGCCCGACGCGAACTGGCCCTCGGCGCCGCTGACCACGATGGCACGCGGGGCGTCGGTCAATGGCTGGGCCTGCAGCGTCTCGAACAGCGTGCGCAGCTCGCGCCACATCGCGATGTCGATCGCATTGAGTTTGCCCGCGTTGGCGAGTACGACATGGGCGACGCCGTCGCTCGCGGCGGCGTGAAAGGTGATGGATCCGGCCATCCGCGCATTCTGGCCGACTCCCGATGGTGCGCGCCATGGGGGCGCGCTACAGTTCCGCTGGATGTCCTCGCCCCCGATCACGCTCCCCGCCGACGCCGACAGCGTGCTCAAGCTTGCCGCGCAGAGCATGTTCGAAACCCTCGCGAGCACCGCGATGGGCATGCTGGTGGTGGACCGCGCGCACCGCATCGTCTGGATCAGCGAGGGCTACAAGCAGTTCCTGCCGGCGCTCGAGCACGAAGAGTCGGATTTCGTCGGGCGCCGCGTCGAAGAGGTCGTGCCGAACACGCTGATGGCGCAGGTGATCGAGACCGGCGAGCCGATCCTGATCGATCTGCTGAGCAACAAGGCCGGCACGTTCCTGGTCAGCCGGCTGCCGCTGCGCGACGCGCACGGCACGGTGATCGGAGCGATGGGCATGGTGCTGCTCGACCACCCCGAGACGACGATGCAGCCGCTGATCGGCAAGTTCGCGCGCATCGAGCGCGAGCTCGCGCTGGCGCAGCAGCAGCTCGCCGCGCACCTGACGCAGCAGCGCCGGCCCAAGCACACGATCGCGAGCTTCATCGGGGCGAGCCCGGCCGCGGTCGAGGTCAAGCGCCAGGCACGCCGCGTCGCGCAGACCGACAGCACGGTGCTGCTGCTGGGCGAGACCGGCACCGGCAAGGAGCTGCTCGCGCACGGCATCCACGCGGCCAGCCAGCGCGCGGCCAGGCC
>Ga0307508_10005843_pt1 | contig 11623 bp, 13 predicted proteins | sample 9_EM_MG_FD_203089 | JGI IMG/M metagenome (GOLD analysis project Ga0307508, IMG submission 203089) | Populus trichocarpa ectomycorrhiza microbial communities from riparian zone in the Pacific Northwest, United States - 9_EM | ecosystem: Host-associated > Plants > Roots > Unclassified | place...
TGCCCATCGGCAGGCTCGGGCAGGACCGCGAGGTTGCCGCGCTTGTCGCCTGGCTGTGCCGAGAGGAGGCAGCGTTCGTGAACGGCGCGTCGATCACCGCCGACGGTGGGTTCTCCGCGTGAACACGTACTTCATGAAGCAACGCATCTCTTCCTTACTCTTCACAGTCGCGATCTCCGTCGCCAGTGTTACCGCGCACTCTGCACCGCCCCATCAGTTCAACGAACAGGACCGTCAAGAGGTCAAGGCGGTGTTTCTGAAGCAGGCCGCTGCCGCGACGGCACATGACATCGCGGCGTTCGAGCAAGTGTTCGCACCCACCCCGGCGGGCCAACCGGACCCGGTCACCTTCGTTGCTCGCGCCTATCAGTTCTGGGGAAAGACCGCACTCATCGAGCACTTCAAGGAAACCTTCAAAGGTGTTTGGAGATTCGAGCCGGACGCCGAGCGCGTCAGGGTCATTCCGTTGACTCCGGACACGGCCGAGGTCTACGCCCCGACTCAAGTCACCTCCGGCACCTCGAATGAGACGGCGAAGACAGCTCCCTTCCTCGTCTACGAGGTTGCGGTGCGCACGTCGGAGGGATGGCGCATCGCGGCGATCGTTCCGGTGCCAGCCCAGTAGATCGTCTCGACCCATGAAAGGGAAGAACACATGTCCACGCAAAACTGGTTCATCACCGGCGCATCGAGCGGGCTCGGCGCCGCTGTCGCGAAGGCGGCGCTGCGCGCCGGCCATCGCGTCGCCGTCACGGCGCGCGACAGTTCCCGCTTGAAGACGCTGGCCGACGTCCATCCCGACGCCGTGCTGCCCCTGTCGATGGACCTGACCCGTCCGTCCGACATCCAGGCTGCCGTTGCCGCGGCTTCCGACTGGCACGGCGGCATCGACGTGCTGGTGAACAACGCCGCGATCGGCTATCAAGCTGCCGTTGAGGAAGGCGAGGATCACAACATTCGCGCGGTCTTCGAGGCCAACTTCTTCGGTGTGGCGAGCACCATCCGTGCCGCGCTGCCCGGCATGCGCTCCCGCGCGAGCGGCACGATCGTCAACATCTCGTCCCTGAACGGGATCGTCTCGATGCCTGCGCTGGGCTACTACAGCGCGTCGAAGTTCGCGCTGGAAGTCCTGACCGAAGCTTTGTCGCAAGAGGTCGCGCCGCTCGGCATCAAGGTGGCGCTGATCGAGCCGGGCGGCTTTCGCACCGGCATCGCCGAACGCAATCTGCGAAGCCCAAGGATCGATGCCTACGGGGCCACGGCTCACGCGATCATGAACCTCTTGGCCAATGACAAGGAGGGCGTCTATGCGCCCGGAGATCCCGAGCGCATGGCGCAGATCCTGGTCGAACTGCTCCAGTCGGGCGACATGCCTCAGCGCCTCATCATGGGTGCCGACAGTTGGGCGGCAATCATGGCCAAGCTTGATTCCCAGCGCGCGGAATACGAGAAGTGGAAGGGCGTTGCGCACAGCACGTACTTCGATTGATGGCAAGGACTGCCGCCGCGTCGGACCTTCTCGAATCGACTCCGCAGAGGAACCAACACCATGAGCACTTCAGCGATCCGTGTCGGCCTCATCGGCGTCCATCCCGACAAAGGTTGGGCCACGATGGCGCATATCCCGGCCTTGCAGCAGTTGCGGGAATTCCGCATCGAGGCCATCAGCCACCACGACCTCGAAACAGCCAAGGCGGCTGCGGCGAAGTTCGGCGTGGCGCATGCCTTCGGCTCGTCCGCTGAACTCGTGGCGCATCCCGATGTGGATCTGGTGGTCGTCTCGGTGAAGGTGCTGCAGCACCGAGAGCTCGTCACCCAGGCAGTCCTGGCCGGCAAGCCAGTGTTTTCCGAATGGCCGCTGGGCACGAGCTTGGCCGAGGCCCAGGCGTTGCGCGATCTCGCGCGCTCGAAGGGCGTGGCGACATCGATCGGACTGCAGACGCGGGCATCGCCGGCATTTGCCTACCTTCGAGATCTGGTGCGGGAAGGCTATGTGGGCGACGTGCTCTCGGCCACCATGATCGGCTCGGGGATCATCTGGGGAGAGGCGATGAGCGACAGCTACGCCTACACGCTAGCTCGCGCTAACGGCGCGGCCATGCTGAACGTGCCGTTCGCCCATTCGATGGACGCCCTGCTGCACGTCCTCGACGCCCGATTCGAATCCGTCTCGGGCCAGTTGCTCAATGCCCGCAGGACGATCGGCAGCCTGGAGACAGGAGTGCAGAGGCCGCTGTCCGTGCCCGATCAGATTCTGGTCGCCGGCAAACTGACGAACGGTGCCGTCGTCTCGGCGCACTTTCGCGGCGGCCTCTCGCGTGGGACCAACTTCCACGTCGAGGTCAACGGCACGCGCGGCGACCTGATCATCACCAGCCCGGTCGGCTATGCCGGCATGGGAGGCACTCGGCTGAGGGGCGCCCGCGGGGACGAGACGCTGCACGAACTTGAGATCCCGCCAAGCCTCGATGCGCACCGCGAGCTGGAGGAGCCGGCACTAAGCATTGCCGCGGCTTATGCCCGTCTCGCTTCGGACACGATGCGCGGTACGCAGCTCAGCCCGACCTTCGACGATGCCGTGGAACTGCATCGACTGATCGACACCATCGAGCGCAGCGGACGCCCGAGATGAATTTCATTGTGATGTCGGAGCCTGGTGGCCCCGAAGTACTCGCGCGCGAAAGGCCCTGAACCAGTCGCCGGGCCAAGGTCAGGTCGTGATCGAGGTCGCGGCGGCCGGCGTGAGCGGCCGGGTGCTGGCGGTGGGCGCCGGCGTGGCGTCGGTGAAGCCGGGCCAGCGTATTGCCTGGATCTATGCACCGGGCAGCTATGCCGAGCGCATCGCGATGCGGATGCACTGGTGCCCGCGCCTGATGACATCGACGACCGCACCGCTGGGGCCGTCATCATGCAGGGCCTGATAGCAAGCCACTTCGCGACCGACCTCTATCCGGTCCAGCTGGACGACATCGCGCTTGTGCATGCGGCGGCCCGACGGGGTCGGGCTGCTGCTCAGCCAGATCGTCAAGCTACGCGGCGGCCGGGTGATCGGCCGAGTCTCGAATGCCGACAAGGTCAGCGCCGCTCAGGCCGCCCGGTCTTCCATCTGAAGGCGGACTCGAAGTGCCCAGATGTCCTGGGGCTTGGACGGCGCCTTCTAGCCAACGATCTTGCCCTTGTTCCACGGCTCGCGATGAACGGCGTTCGCTTGGGATCCCGTGATGGTCGCCCATCGAGTTGAGGGGCCACGAAGATGCGCCTGCTCGACCTCGAGGCCATTGCCTCCGGGCAACCGGGCCGCCGGTCCGTAGCAAGCGGTAAAGGTCAGATTCATGGCAAGGGCGTGTAGTCACGCTGCCGGCCAAGGGCGGTCGTTCGCCGATTCGCCCGCAAGCGGAAGCTGAGGTTGCGTGCGCCGAGCCGCACTACCTCGTGTCACCGCCCTTGCTCATGGAGCGCAAGACGTAGAGGTCGTGGTCGATATTCGCCTCACTGGCGACCACGAATCGTCCGACCTGTCACGCGACTGCCCGATAACGCGAGCACGGTCGGATAAGGCGACCCGCAGTCACGGAGCCGCTCGCATAAGCGGCACGGCCGTCGCAAGAATGATCCGTGCGCTTTCGAAGAGGCCTCGCGAGCGGATCGGAGCATTGCGACAACCCGGACTCGGTCTTGCGCAGCGTGCTCTATCGAAGAACAAGATAGCATGGACGCAAGTTCACAAATGACAAGTTGGCATGCATGGCGAGCTTCGACGAACGGGTCGTGAACGGCATCAGCGTGCTGTCCGCAATTGTCGACAGCGGCAGCTTTGCCGCGGCGGGTGACGTGCTGAACATGTCTCAATCCGGGGTCAGCCGCTCGATTGCACGGCTGGAGGCGCGGCTGGGGATTCGATTGCTCGAGCGCACCACGCGATCCGTCAGCCTCACCGACGAAGGCAGGCGCTTCTACGAACAGGTGATGCCGCTGCTGTCAGGGCTGGAAGAGGCGGCGGCCTCGGCTGCCCAGGGAACGACCACCGTTCGCGGGCGCCTGAGGGTCAATCTCGATCCATATTTCTCCCGGCTGATCCTGGGGCCGAGGCTGGGCGCCTTCCTCGAGAGCTACCCGCAGTTGCGCCTTGAACTCATCACAACGGACCGCCTGGGCGACCTGGTGGCCGACGGCTTCGACCTGGCCGTGCGCTTCGGCCATCCGCGTCCGTCGACCCTGATTGCGCGCAAGCTCCTGGACACCCGCATGGTGACCATCGCGGCGCCCGCCTACCTCGAGCGCCACGGCCACCCCAAGGATCCGCGCGAACTCGAAAAGGGCCATCACGTCTGCATCCAGTTCCGTGACCCCGAGACCGGGCGCCCCTACCCGTGGGAGTTTCACAAGCGCCGCAAGAAACTGGTGCTCGAAACCAGCGGCTCGTTGACGGTCAACGACGCCGGAACGCTGTACAGCGTGTGCCTGGCCGGCCACGGCATGGCGCAGGTCATGGACCTGGGCGTCGGGCCGATGATTGCCGATGGGCGCCTGGTCGACGTGTTTCCCGACTGGCCCGACGAGCGGTTTCCGTTGTATGCGCTGCATCCCTCACGCCATCACCTGCCTGCGAAGACGCGCGCGTTCCTGGACTTCATCGTCGCGCTGCTTCAATAGGCGCGCGCCCGAATGATGATCTTGTGTCATTGATGAAATGACACTCATATCATTGAAGTATCAATCTCGTTCTCCGAGACTGCTTGCACCGCGGCCCAAAGCCGCCTTCACAAGGAGTCTCGAATGTTCGCCATCACAGGAATCACAGGTCAGGTCGGCGGTGCCGTCGCACGGGCACTCATCGCCAACGGGCAGCGCGTGCGCGCCGTCGTGCGCGATGCTGCAAAGGGCGCGGCATGGGCGCGCAAAGGGTGTGAGGTCGCCGTCGCGGACCTGGACGACGCCGCCGCGCTGAAGAAGGCCTTCGCTGACGTGGAAGGCGTCTTCTTCCTTCTGCCGCCGGTCTTCGATCCGTCGTCCGACTTTGGCGAGGCGCGTCGCGTGATCGCGGCGGTTCGTGAAGCGCTCGACGCCGTGCGGCCCGCCAAGGTCGTTTCCCTGTCCACCATCGGCGCTCAAGCGTTGCAGCCCAACCTGCTGCAGCAGCACCAGTTGCAGGAGGAGAGCCTGGGAAGCCTGCCGCTGCCCATCACCTTCTTGCGCGCCGCCTGGTTCATGGAGAACGCAGCCTGGGATGTCGCACCGGCCCGCGCGACCGGCGTGATTCCGAGCTTTCTCTACCCCTCGGACAAGCCGGTGCCGATGGTCGCCACCGAGGACGTCGGGCGCGTCGCGGCCGAGTTGCTGCAGGAAACCTGGCAGGGCAAGCGCGTCGTCGAACTCGAGGGCGCGCGCCTGGCACCCAACGACGTGGCCGCGGCCTTTGCTCGCGTGCTCGGTCGCGACGTGCGGACGGAGGTGGTGCCGCGCGCCACCTGGGACGCGCTGTTCAAGTCGCAGGGGATGAAGAACGCGGGGCCGCGCGCCCGGATGCTGGACGGCTTCAACGAAGGGTGGATCGACTTCGAGGGTGACGCCTCCAGCATCCGCAAAGGCACCGTGTCCCTGGACACGGTGTTGCAAGCCCTGGTCGCGCGTGCCTGACAGGAGTCATGAACATGAACCAAGACATCAGTAGGCGCCATCTGCTCAAAGGTGCTGCCACCTTGATGAGCGTCCCCGCGCTCGCCCAGTTGGCAAGCACCTCGGCCATGGCGGCGACTGGCGGTACCGCGAGCCCGATGGCCAAGCACCTTCGCAGCGGCGTCTTCGGCCCGATCGATCGGACCCTTCAGCGTGCGGTTGACGACAGGCAAGTCGCCGGTGTCGTTGCCGTGGGGGCGACCGATAGGGGCATCGTCTACGAAGGGGCGTTCGGCAAGCGCGACGCGGCGCACGGCCCGGCCATGTCGCTTGACACCGTCTTCTGGCTGCTGTCGATGACGAAGTCGGTGACCGCAACGGCGTGCATGCAACTCGTCGAGCAGGGCAAGCTGCAGCTCGACGAACCCGTGGGCAAACTGATGCCGGAACTGGCATCACCCAAGGTGCTGGAAGGCTTCGACGCGTCGGGTACGCCCAAGCTTCGGCCGGCCACGCGGGCTATCACCTTGCGCCACCTGCTGACCCACACCTCGGGCCTGACCTACAGCAACTGGAACGACAAGCTGCCCCGGTACGAGAAGTTCACGGGTCAGGCCGACATCGCCGAAAGCAAGAATGGCGCATTCGCCGCACCGCTCGAGTTCGACCCGGGCGAACGCTGGCAGTACGGCATCGGCATGGATGCCGTGGGCAAGATCGTCGAGGCTGTCAGCGACCAGTCTCTCGAGGTCTACTTCCGCGAGAACATCTTCGCGCCGCTCGGCATGACCGACACCGGCTTCCTGATCAGCAGTGCCCAGAAGCGCCGCGTGGCGACGACGTACAGCCGCCAGCCGGATGGCTCGCTGAACCCGATGCCGTTCGAGATGCCGCAGCGCCCGGAGTTCTTCTCGGGCGGGGGCGGCCTGTTCGGCACACCGCGGGACTACATGGCCTTCCTGCAGATGCTGCTGCGCGACGGGATCTTCCGCGGCGCACGCATCCTGAAGCCTCAGACGGTGGCGATGATGCGCCAGAACCAGATCGGCGATCTGAGCGTCAATCCGCTGAAGACGTCAGCGGCCGCGTGGTCGAACGATGCGGACCTGTTCCCTGGCATGCCGCAGAAGTGGGGCTTGTCGTTCGACATCAACACAAAGTCCGGGCCTAACGGCCGCAGCGCAGGCAGTATTTCCTGGGCCGGCCTGCTCAACTGCTACTACTGGATCGATCCGGTCAAGCGCGTGACGGGCACCGTGTTCACGCAGGTCCTGCCTTTCTATGACCCTGCCGTCGTGAAACTCTACGGAGGGTTTGAAAGAAGCTTGTACGACGGCGTGAGTCGGGCTTGATCTTTGGGGAGTTTGCCGCAGACGGGTTGTCCGCCCGCCTGCGGCCAGTCTCGCGCGTCCGCTTGGCTGCTGCCGGGGTGTCGGCTGTGGGTCGACCACCGCCAGCCAACCGACGATGCTCGCAGTCAGGTATGCGCCTGGCACGGGGCAACTGCACTCAATTCGCGTGAGCCTGAAACGTCCGCGAAAAGTCGCAGTTGTTCTTGGCAAGATCGATGACGGTCGTCAGCAGGCGGCTGCGGCCCTCGTCACGTCGCAGCGCGACGTACTCGACCGAGGGCAGTGCCGGCTTCACCTTGACGACGCGCAGCATGTTCGCGTCCAGCATCGGCTGGAGACAGTCGCGCGGCAGATACCCGATCCCCAGGCCTGACACCGCCAGCCCCATCACGGCCATCAGGTTGCTGACGCCGATCACGTTGTCAGGCACCACACCCTGCGCCTTCATCCAGGTGCCGTAGATTCGACCCGTTCCCGAGCTGTCACCCTGGACCAGCAATCGATGACGCGCGAGCTCGTGAAGCGGCATTGCTGCACTCTGTTTGAGGTAACCCGGGCGGCACATCCAAGCACTTTCCACTCTTCCCAACGAGGTGCTCAGGAGCCGAAGTTCGATAAACGCGTCGGGAACGAGGATCAGGTCGAGTTCGTCGTTGAGCAACTTGTCCTTCAGCAAAGCCGCGTCCTCGACGGAGGGTTCGATGATGACCTTGGGGAGCGTGGTCTGGATCGCGAGGATGAGGCGCGGAAGCCAGGTCATGGCGGTCAGCTCCGTCACGCCGATCCGAAGCCGACGCTGGGTCACCTCGGGTCCACTGAACTGCTCCACCGCCGCATCGCGCTGCTCCAACAGCTTCTTGGCCAGCAGGAACAGCTCTTCGCCTTTCTCGGTAAGACGTGCCGATCGCTGGTTCCGATCGAAGAGTTCGATGGCGAACCGTTGCTCGAGTTCATGGATGCGCTTGGAGATGGCCGATTGCGAAGCGTGCAGTCGGGCGGCGGCCTGCGCGAAACCGCCAAGCTGCGCGATCCAGTACAGCGCCTCCAACTGCTTGAATGTCATCGTGGCGCCTCAAATGGCTTTGCATGAACAAAAGAGCTGCTAAAGCATAGCAAAAAGTCGCTTTTCTATATATGTCCCAAATTCCAGAATTGCCTTGCTCCCCCTCGTTCAACTTCCGTGAGTTCACATGAATCACCTCCTCCGTCCTCTCATGGTTTCACTCCTCGCCACCCTCGCGGCGACGACCGCCGTCCTGGCGCAGACCAGCGACACACTCGCCAAGATCAAGGAGAGTGGGATCATCAACATCGGAAGCCGCGACACCCAGGTTCCGTTCTCGTACCGGATCAGCGGCACGGGCGACCCCATCGGCTTCACGAACGATATTTGCCTGAAGGTCGTGGACGCGATCAAGGCCAAGCTCAAGCTGGCGACACTCACGGTGCGCTACACGACCTTGACCTCCACCAATCGGATTCCGCTGATCCAGAACGGCACGGTCGATCTGGATTGCGCCACCACCACCAACTCGCTGGCCAGGCAGCAGCAGGTCGCCTTCGCACCCAGCCACTTCGTGACGAGCATCACCGCCGCCGTCAAGAAGAACTCGGGCATCAACTCGCTGGCAGACCTCAAGGGGAAGACCGTGGCGACGGTGGCCGGAAGCACATCCGTTCAGCTGCTGCGCGTCTACCGCAAGACCGAGAGCATTGAAGTACAAGAGCTGGCCGGCAGGGACACTGCCGATGCCTTCCTGTTGCTGGCAAGCGATCGCGCCGTGGCCTACGTGCTCGACGACGTCCAGCTCGCCGCCTTGATCGCGACGTCCAAGGAACCGGGCGAATACCGAATGCTGAAGGAGTCGCTGCGTCAGGAGCCCTACGGCATCATGTTCCGCAAGGACGATCCCGCGTTCAAGGACGTGGTCGACCAGACAGTCTTGGGTCTGATGAAGTCAGGCGCCATCGACGAGCTCTACGCCAAGTGGTTTACCAAGCCGATTCCGCCGAACAACATCAACCTGGCATTTCCGATGCCCGAGGCGGTCCGCAATGCGTATCGCAACCCCAACAACAACGGCGTGTAAGCATCGAGGGGCGGCGCTATGACACATGACACCGGCAAACTCTTCTCGCCGTCGCTGATGCGGGCCGTCAAGGATCGCTTCCTGCATGTCGATCAGGATGCAGCCGGCCGGAACAGGCTGTACTTCGACAACGCCGGTGGCGCGTTCCGGCTCAAGGCGGCCATCGATTGCTTCGCCCGTGTCGATGCAATCCCCGACAACACCGAGCGCCATCACGCGGCGGCGATCGAGCTTCAGGATGTTCAGGCGCGGGGTGTCGCCGACCTTCGGACCATCCTGAATGCAACCGGGGGAAGCGTGTTCGCCTCCCTGACCGCGTCCGGAGCCATGTTCGATATGGTTCGTGCAATCGCAGAGAACGTTCCCGGCGGGAACATGGTCACGACGGTGTTGGAGCATCCGTCGGCATTCGATGCCATGACGCTCTACGCTGAGCGACTCGGCAAAGAGTTGCGCGTGGCCCGCAGCAATGCCGCGACCGGCGGCGTCGATGTCGACGAGATCGTCGGCCTGGTCGACGCGGACACCTGCCTGCTGAACGTCATCTACGCCTCGAACATCTCCGGTGCCAAGCTGGACATCGAGGAGGTGGTCCGCAGAGCGCGATTGGTGAAGCCGGATCTCTACATCGTCGTCGATGCGGTCCAGCACGCCCCCCATGGGCTCATCGACCTGCAGAAGACGCCGGTGGACGGAATCAACATCGCGCCGTACAAGTTCTTCGGCTGTCGCGGTTCCGGGTTCGCATGGCTGTCCGATCGGGCGGCCAGGCTTACCCACCACAAGCTGAGCGCCAAGAAGCCGGAGGTTTGGGATCTCGGCAGTTCCGCACCGTGGCAGTTCGCGGTGGTCACGGCGATCGTCGACTACGTCTGCTGGTTGGGCGGCCAGGCACTGACAACTGCTGGCGCAGCCGGGAGGCGGGAATTGTTCGTCCTAGGCATGGAGGCCATCGGCCTGCATGAGCAGGCCCTGCTGGCGCGTCTCCTGGATGGCGGCGGTGACACACTCGGGCTGCGGCAGATGGAGCGGGTCAGCGTCTTTCTGGACCACATCGATTTGAGCAAGCGTGACCTCATCCTCGCCATCGGGTTCGATGACCTCGGCTGCGCAGAGGCCGTGGGCGAGTACGAGAAGCGGGGGGTGATCGTCTACGAGCGGGTCTCGTCCAGCCTCTACTCGAAGCGCATGCTGGAGTCGTTTGGTCTTGAGGGTGCCATTCGGGTTTCGCCGCTGCATTGCAACTCTGTGGCCGATATCGATCGATTTCTCGCGGTGACGCGGGAGATCAGCGAGGCGTTCGCGCCCGCGGCGGCCCAAGCTTGAGTGACCGCTTCGCGACGGCTCGATCGAGCCGATCAAGGACAGCTCAGGGTCGCGTCCTGGTATAGCGCACGCACCAGCGCGCGTCCGCTTCACCTCGCACCGCTGTCGTTCAGGATCGAACGTCGTGGATGCGACGACAAGCTGCCAGTCCGAAGAGACCAATGTCAGGCAAGTCGTGGCCGAGACAGCGATTTCGGCGTCGTGCCAGGAAGCCGACCTTCGGCGCGCCGTGCTGCCGAACTTGCGGCTGGTGGACCGAAGGCATGGCGTTCGACAGAGCAGTGGCGCATCTTGGTTAGCCCTCAACTCGATGGGAGACCATCATGGGATCCTTAGCCAATGCCATTCACGAGCCATGGAACAAGGGCAAGATCGTCGGCCAGAAGGCTCCGTTCAAGCTCAGGGACATTTGGGCGCTCCGAGTTCCTCCAGATGGAAAGCCGGGTGCGTGAACTCGCGCTATTCAACCTGGGAATCGACAGCAAGCTACGTGGCTGCGATCTCGTCAGCCTCAAGGTTCGGGACATCTGCCATGGCGATCAGGTCGCAACCCGCGCCGTGGTCATGCAGCACAAGACGCAACGCCCAGTGCAATTCGAGATCACGCCGGCCACCCGAGACGCCGTGCAGAAGTGGATCAAGCAGGCGGAGCTGAAGTCCGACGACTTCGTGTTCCCCAGCCGCATACACGATTCGCCACATCTGGGAACCCGGCAGTACGCTCGGATCCTCGAAGGCTGGGTGGAAGAACTCGGCCTCGATCCAGCTGCCTACGGCACGCATTCGATGCGGCGCACCAAGGCAACGCTGATCTACCGGCGCACCAAGAACCTGCGGGCCGTTCAGTTGCTGCTTGGCCACTCGAAGCTGGAGTCGACGGTGCGGTATCTCGGCATCGAGGTCGACGACGCACTGGAAATCTCCGAACAGACCGAGATCTGATCGAAGCGCGCTGAATAGAGGCCGGTCGTCAAATCAAGCAAGGACGACCGGGCTTCCTTGCTGCCCCGTCCGAACGTCAGCTGGACGGTGCAGTCTGGAACTGGAAGTCCCGGCCAGGAGCAGTCTTCCGAACACTCCAACGAAGCGGACGGTCAGTGCAGCGCCTTAAAAAGAACATGTGAATCATCGCGCGACGAACTTCAGGATCGCCCGGATGACGGGCGCGCTGTCGCCACACCACCAAAAGTGATCGGCGCCTTCGAGTGGATGCCAAACTGCACCGGGGATCTTTTGCGC
>Ga0307508_10005844_pt1 | contig 11623 bp, 8 predicted proteins | sample 9_EM_MG_FD_203089 | JGI IMG/M metagenome (GOLD analysis project Ga0307508, IMG submission 203089) | Populus trichocarpa ectomycorrhiza microbial communities from riparian zone in the Pacific Northwest, United States - 9_EM | ecosystem: Host-associated > Plants > Roots > Unclassified | place...
CGTCGACGGTGAAGCCGTCGAACACCGCCTGAGCCGCGCTGCCGGTGGTCTGAGACGTGATGAACACGCCCGCGTCCTGGGTGGCCGCCTGGGCCTGCACGTCGGCGCCGCCGACCCACTTCCAGGTCTTGCCGTCCGTCGAGTAGTACCCGGAGTAAAGGGAGCCGTCGCGCACGAGCTTCAGCCGCACCGGAACCCGGTCGGCGATGGCGCCGTTGGGCGGGATGACCGAGGTGATGTGGGTGCCGCCGTTGCCGTTCCACTCGAACTGGATGCCGCCGGACGGCGTGGTGAACAGGATGACCCCTTCGGGGCCGCTGCCGGACGCGGTCATGTCGTTGCGCACGATGATGCCCGCCTTGCTGTACCCCCGGGTGCTCTGCCGGGACACCAGCCGGGTCTGCACCGTGGCCGTCGTGCCGACGGCGTCCGGCCGGTAGACGGTGGTGTAGGCGTCGGCGCCGCTGTAGAGGTCGCCTCCGGCGCCGGAGACCCCGAGTCGGCCGCCGGACTGGGCGAAGGCGGCGGGAGCGTCGGTGGCCGACGAGTACGTCCGGTACGGAGCGGACACCCGCGTGCCGGTGACCGCGGTCGTGGTAACGGCCGCCTTCTGCGGCACGGAGCCCCAGCGGTAGTCGGCCGTCGCCTTGAGGGCCGAGGTCTGCAGAATCTTGGCCGGATGCGGCGCGGTGACCCGGAAGCCGGCCTGCACCCTCTGCCCCGCCGCGACCGCGGGGAAGGTGGTGGCGGAGGTCGCGGTGACCTTCCACCCGCGCGGAACGGCCAGCGCCAGCCGGACCCGCTGCACCGGGCCGAGGCCGTTGTTGGTGAACGAGGCCGTCGCGGCCGCCGGCCGGCCGGCCGTCACGGTGTCGAGCCCGTCGAGCCCGGCCGTCGTGCTGGGCGGCGCGAGGACGGCAAGACCGCTGCGGTAGACCCGGAACAGGGCGACGCCGTGCGCCGGCACATCGGCGGCGACAACCCCGCCGGACGCGGTCTTGCGGTGGGACCACAGCTCGTCGAGCAGGTACGAGCCGGCCGCGGGCAGCCCGAGCGCGGCGGCCGTCGTCGACACCACCTGGGCGGTCCCGCCGGTGTTGAACAGCCCGACGACGACGGCGCCGTTCGTCTCGGTCTTGGCGAACACCTGACGGATCGGCGTGCCGGCGATCCGCGACGCGTCGATGCCGTCCTGGTCGACGCGCAGGACCTCCGGGTTGGTCAGCAGGCTCAGGTCGGTCCGGTCCAGGTGGGTCAGGTCGGTGCCGAGCATCAGCGGCGAGGCGGCCAGCGACCAGAGACTCATCTGGGTCTTGCGCTCGTCGAGCGTGAGGCCGTCGTACGCGCCGTTGCCCACCTCCAGCGAGTCGTAGTCGTTGAAGCCCCCGCGACCGCCGTACGGCTGCCAGGCGGCCACCTGGTCGAAGCGGGAGCTGATGCTTCCCCATGAGGTAAGCGGGTAGCTGCCGGTAGCGCAGTAGCACTCGATGTCGCCGCCGGTACGCCACCCGTTGGCGTACTGCTTCCAGGTGGCCGCGGCGGAGATGTCCAGGTTGTTGGAGAGTTCCAGGTGGATCGGCCGGCCGGTCTGGCGTAGCGCCCGCGACCACGCCTGGACGTCCGGCACGTCGAACGAGCCGACGCCGTCGATCTTGACGTAGTCCACGCCCCAGCCGGCGAACTGGTCGGCCCAGGAGTCGACGAACTCCTGGGCGCCCGGCTTGGTGTAATCGATGCCCTGCATGCCGTAGCAGTTGTAGTTGGCCTCGGACGCCCCGGTCGCGATGTCGGCGGCGTGGTAGCCGGTGCCCTCGATCGGGGTGTTGCGCTGGACCGCCTGCGTGGCGATGCCCGGGGTCACGTAGAGGCCGAACTTGAGCCCGTCGCGGTGCACATGGTCGGCCACCGCCTTGATCCCCGTGCCCGGGAACTTCACCGGGTCGGTCACCCAGCGACCGTACGCGTCGACGGTGGGGCCGCCGCTCGGGCACTCGTACCAGAAGTCGTCGACGTTGACGTACTGGAAGCCGGCCGCGGCCAGCCCGCTCTTCTTCATGGCGTCGGCCTGCGCGTCGATGGTGGCGGCGGTCGGATCGTGCCGCACGAAGCTCCAACTGCTCCAGCCCAGCGCCGGGGTGAGACCGACGCCGTTGTCCTGCGCCCGCGCCGCCGCCGGGCCCGTGAGCACGGCCAGGGGAACGGCGAGCAGCACCGCCGACAGGCCCCGCGCCAACCTACGCATGACGATCCCCTCCGTCCCGCCCACACGAGGTGCTCGAATGTGTTGGGGTCTGAGTGAGTGTGTTTGACAATGTGTCCTGCAACGTAGAACTCGCCGTCAACGGAGTCAAGAGCATCGATGAGATGTTTCGTCGACCAGGCCACCCGGGTCAGTTGCCGAGCGGTCGGCGCCCGGAACGCCCCCACCGGCGACGACAACCCCTTCAAGCCGCCACCCGGCAGCCCCCCGATCGCCAAGGTCCCACTGTTCGTCGACCCCGCGTAGCCCTGCCCCGACGTGGCGCAGAGTGACGGCGCCAGGAAGACTGGTATTCGATTTTTCTTCACCACTGGCGGGATGTGCCCACGTCCGTCTGGTTGTGATACCCCAGCGAATACTGTTTCCCGGGCGGGCCCGCAACGGCGTCCTGAACCGGGCGTTCCGAACAGTGCCCTAGCGGGTCGCCTCGTAGCGGTAGTCTCGGGCCGACGCCAGGCAGTTGGCCTTGTTCGCCGCACGTCCCGGAACCGCAACAGTCTTGACATCGGCCCGGCACATCGGAGACTGGATTTGGAGAGCGCTCTCTCTGCGCTTTCCGCAGGGTTCCCCGCCCTTCCCCGCCATTCCCCGATATCTCCAATCCCCAGAACCGAGGCAAAACGTGACGACGAGTCGCATGGCGCTGCCGCGCGCCCGGATCACCCGAAGAGTCTTGCTGGCCGCCGCGGTGGCGACCATGCTCACCGCCTGGATCGCCATCGTGATGTCGCCGGCGAACGCCGCCTCGACCCTGCTCTCTCAGGGCAAGACGGCCACCGCCTCCTCCACCGAGAACGCCTCCTTCCCCGCCTCGGCGGCGGTCGACGGCGACCCCGGCACCCGCTGGTCGAGCACCTTCAGCGACCCCCAGTGGATCCAGGTCAACCTGGGCGCGACCGCCACGATCAGCCAGGTCGTGCTGCAGTGGGAGACGGCGTCCGCGACCGCCTTCCAGATCCAGGTCTCCAACGACGGCGTCAACTTCACGAACATCTACTCGACGACCACGGGAACCGGCGGAACCCAGACGCTGAACATCAGCGGCAGCGGGCAGTACGTCCGGATGAACGGGACCGCCCGCGCGACCGGCTACGGCTACTCGCTGTGGGAGTTCCAGGTCTACGGCACCGCCGGCGGCGGCACGCCGACCACCCCACCGACCACGCCGAACGGCAACTGCGGCAGCACCAACGTCGCGCTGCTCGGCTCCGCCACCACCTCGTCGGCCGAGAACGCCGGCGAAGACGGGTTCGCGGCCATCGACGACAACACCACGACCCGCTGGTCGAGCGCGGCCAGCGACCCGCAGTGGATCGACGTCAACCTGGGCGGCCCGCTACCGGTCTGCCAGGTCAGGCTGCAGTGGGAGACGGCGTACGCGACCGCGTTTCAGATCCAGATCTCGTCCGACGACCGGAACTGGACCACCCTGTACTCGACGACCACCGCAACCGGCGGCGCCCAGATGCTGAACGTCAGCGGGACCGGGCAGTACGTCCGGATGTACGGGACGGCGCGGGCCACCGGCTACGGCTACTCGCTGTGGGAGTTCGGGATCTACACCGTGGGCGGCCAGACCGCTCCCCCGGTCGTGACGCCGACCCAGCCGGCCCCGGGCACCTGCCCGTGGGTCAACTCGTCGGCGTCCACCGCGAGCAAGGTCACGCAGCTGCTCGGCCAGATGTCGCTGCAGCAGAAGACGCTGCTGCTGCACGGCACCAACCCGACCCAGACGTACATCGGCGAGGTGGTGGGCATCCCGGCGCTGTGCATCCCGACGATCAACTACGAGGACGGGCCCTCCGGCGTCGGCGACGGCCTCGGCGGGGTCACCCAGATGCCGGACGGCGACGCCGTCGCCGCCAGCTTCGACACGGCCTATGCGCAAGCGTACGGCGAGACCATCGGCGCCGAGTTCGCCGGCAAGGGCGCGAACGTGGCGCTCGGCCCGACCGTCAACATGGTCCGCGACCCGCGCTGGGGCCGCGCCTACGAAACGTACGGCGAGGACCCGTACCTGTCCGGGCAGATGGCCACGGCCGACGTCAAGGGTGTGCAGAGCAAGGGCGTGATGGCCGAGGTCAAGCACGCGGCGGCGTACAACATCGAGCAGCCGGCCGGCACCGTCGTGGTCGACCAGCGGACGCTGCAGGAGATCTACCTGCCGGCCTTCCAGACCGCGATCACGCAGGGCAACGCGGCCGGGGTGATGTGCGCATACAGCAACGTCAACAACGCGCCGTCGTGCCAGAACTCGGCGATCCTCAACCAGGGCCTCTACCAGCAGGCGAAGTTCACCGGCTTCGTCGGCTCGGACTGGGGCGGGGCCCACTCCACCGTCGAGTCGGCCAACGCGGGCCTGACCCAGGAGATGCCCAACGGGTACTACTTCGCCGACTTCCTGGTCCAGGCCGTGCAGAACGGCCAGGTCAGCCAGGCCACCGTGGACACCATGGTGTCCCGGGTGCTGACCAAGATGTTCGACTTCGGGATGTTCAACAAGGCGCCGAGCGGCTCGGCCACCACGACGGTCACCTCGGCCGCCCACCAGCAGGTCGCGACCCAGGGCGCCACCGAGGGCACGGTGCTGCTGAAGAACAACGGCATCCTGCCGCTCCCGGCGACCAGCGGCACATCGGTCGCGGTGCTCGGCGTGGACGGCGGCGCCGGCACCCAGACCATCGGCGGCGGCAGCGGCACGGTCACCAGCTCCGGCACGATCAACCCGTACGTGGGGATCCTGAACCGCCTCAACGGCACGGGCGTGACCGCCACCTACAACGACGCCACCGACCAGGCGTCCGCCGTGGCCCTGGCCAGGTCGTCGACCTACGCGATCGTCTTCGCCAGCGACAACTACGGGCACGAGGAGGCGGACAACACCAGCCTCAACCTGCCCAACAACCAGGACGCGCTGATCTCGGCGGTCGCGGCGGCCAACCCGCGTACGATCGTCGTGCTCAACGACAACTCGGCCATCCTGATGCCGTGGCTCAACCAGGTCGCCGGCGTCTTCGAGGGCTTCTACGACGGGCAGGGCTGGGGCCGTGCGATCGCCGCGCTGCTCTACGGCGACGCCAACCCGTCCGGCCACCTGCCGGTCACCTTCCCGCAGTCGCTGTCGGACGTGCCGGCCAACACGACCGCCCAGTGGCCCGGCGTCAACGGCCAGGTCCAGTACTCCGAGGGCCTGGACATCGGCTACCGCTGGTACGACGCCAGGAACATCACGCCGCTGTTCCCGTTCGGGTACGGCCTGTCCTACACCACGTTCTCGTTCGGCAACCTGCACGTCGGCGCGATCTCCGGCAGCTCCGCCACGGTCACCGCGACCGTGACGAACACGGGCAGCCGGGCCGGAACCGAGGTGGCCCAGCTCTACGTCGCCCATCCGGCGGCCAACGGCGAGCCCCCGCACCAGTTGCAGGGCTTCCAGCGGATCACGCTGAACCCTGGCGCGTCGGGCACGGTCACGTTCACGCTGCCTGTGCGGGCATTCGCCCACTGGGACACCACGGCCAACTCGTGGGTGGCCACGGCCGGCTCGTACCAGGTCCTGGTCGGCGACTCGTCCCGTAACCTGCCGCTGACCGGCGCCGAGACCGTACCGTCCACGGTCACCGTGCCGATCGCCTGATCGCAAGGGAGCGACCCCGGCTCCGGCCGGGGTCGCTTCCGGACACCTCAACGACGTTCCGTACGCTCGTCCGCAGAGGCCTAGCCCGGGCATACTTCGAAACCTTCTTGCAGACTCGCCCGGGCGCTCTCCTCAAGATCGGCGCCGCCTCGCGGCGCCGATCTCCCATTCTTACGAGCGGGGGGTGTACGTGGACGCGCTGCAGCGCATCGGGTTCGACCGTCTGGGACTGGTCGTGACGCCCGCCGGCGCCGCCACCCCCGCCGTGTCCGCGCCGCTGCTCGCCGAGTTCGCGCACGTCGGCGTGCGTTTCGCCAACCCGGAGGCGATCACCGACGGCCTGGCCGGAGGGCACCGCGCGCTGATCGCCCACGTGCGGGCCAGGCGCGGCGAGACCGGCGAGTACGCGCCACTGTTCCGCGGATTCCCCGACCGGCTGCCCGAGTTCGACGACGCGATGTTCCGGTTCGTCGTCGCCCGCGTACGGATGCTCGACGGCGACGGCACGCCGGACGCCTGGCGCCGCGCGCTGGACTTCAGCGAGATCGGCTGGTGGCCGGCGTCCTCGATCCCGCAGGACGAGGCGCGGGCCGAGGCCGACCGACGAGCGCAGGCGCTTCTCCCCCGCGACGGCCGGGTCGAGTGGATCACGGTACGGCTGGTCGGCCCCGCCGAGCTCGAGACGCGGCTGCGCGCCTGGATGCGGGACTGCTTCGCGAGCGCCGCGTCGCTGCGCGAGGACGTGCACAGCGACCTCGGCGTACTCGTCGGCCTGATCGGGGTGGACGGCCTCGAGCTGAGCGACGTCCGCTTCCGGGAGAACCGCACGCTGCTGTTCGAGCTGCTCTGGGCGCTGGATCGCAAGCGCCTGCCGTCGACCGGCGCCACGCCGGACGACCTGCTGCGCCTGTTCGCCAAGCTGACCGGCGGCGACGTCAGCCTTGCCGCGCCGATCAGCTACCCGCGCCTGTCGCGCGCCGATCGCCGCATCGTGGTGAACACCCTCGAGTCCAGCGACCGGCTGGGCGACGTCTTCCGCCGCCGCGGACTGTGGCTGGCGCTCGACCGCGGCCTGCACGTCGGCGAGTTCCGCGCGCCCCGGGTTCGGGAGACCTTCGCCCGGCTGCGGGACAGCCGGCACGACCGGACCTCGTTCCCGTCCCGGTTCGAGGCCCTGCTCGCCGCCGGCCAGACCGCCGCGGCGGCACGCCTGGCCGCCGCCGAGTCGCCCGGGCTGCTCGGTCGTGGCCTGCGCCGGCTCGCCGCCCTGACCGCGGTGCAGCAGCAGCAGGCCACGGGGCAGGAGCAGCGGGCCGCGCTGCTCGAGACGCTCAGCGGCGCGGCCCCGCGGATACCGCTGCGGGTGCTGCTCGCGGCCGGCGCCCAGCTCGCCGACAACGGTCACACGTACCCGCGCGTGGTCTTCGCCAAGGACGGCTCGGCGCTGCCGATCGTCCGGCAGCCCGGCCACCTCGCCGTGCCGGCGGACTTCCACAAGGAACTGCTCGACGCGCTCGACGCGGCGACGGACGCACGGATCGCGGCCAAGGGCGACTGGTCCGGCGAGACCGTGCACGTCGAGCCGGGCCTGGACCGGCTGCTGCTCCCCGACCAGCTCCGCGCGACGGCGCAGGGGCTGGTGCAGGTGGAGCGGGGCAGCCGGTTGCCGGTCGGACAGGCCAAGGTGGTGCGGCTGTTCATCCACTGGCGGGAGGCCGACGAGTACAGCGACCTCGACCTGTCCTGCATCGCGCTGGACGCGGCGTTCGGCGTCCGCGACCAGGTGTCCTGGACCAATCTCGGCAACGGGGTGCTGACCCACTCCGGCGACCTCACGTCCGCGCCGGAGGGCGCCGAGGAATTCCTCGACATCGACCTGGCGAAGGCGGCCGAGGTCGGGCGCGAGCGGGGCTGGCGCTACCTGGTGCCGGTGGTGTTCCGTTACACCGGGCCGACGTTCGAGGCGCTGCCCGAGGCGTACACGGGCTGGATGCTGCGCGACGACGCGACCAGCCAGGACCGCGTCTTCGACCCGGCCACGGTGGCGAACGCGTTCGCCCTGACCGGCCGCAAGCGGTACGCCGTGCCGATGCTGCTCGACCTGGACACCCACGAGATCCTGTACGTGGACGTCTACCTGAACGGGTCGCCGCAGGCGCGGGTCGAGCGAGAGGGGCACGACATCGCCACGCTGGTGTCCGCGGTGGCCGGCCGGCGCGACACCAAGGTGAGCGTCGCGGCGCTGGCCACGCGGCACGCCCGGGCCCGAGGCGCGGCGCTGGTCGACCACCCGGAGCAGGCCACGATCACCTTCGGGACGACCGCGGACTGCACCTACGACGCCCTTCACCCGGAAAAGCTCCTCGCCGACCTCCTCTGAGAGGGTCTGTTGCAAGGGATCCGCGATGAATCTGCCGCCGGCCCGGGAAACAGTCTTCGCCGTGGCATCACAACCAGGCAGGCGTGGGCACATCCCGCCAGTTGTGAAGAAAAATCGAATACCGTCTTCCGGGGCGCCGTCACTCTGCGCGCATTCGCGCCCGACCTCTGAGTCTCCGGTCAGCCCACCTATCCCGGCTCCCGGCGGCGGTCAGATCAGGGCGATGGCTTGACCGGGCTCGTCCCGGTCAGGCCTGGGCCGGGCGGTGGACCCGGTGGGAGACGTCGGCAGCAGGCGGCGCGGCTCGCGCACGGACGCGCCGCCGGGTGGTGCGGGTCACAGGTCCGCGGCCATGCACGCAGAGTGACGTCGCCGGGAAGACGGTATTCGGTTTTCCTTCACAACCGGCGGGATGTGCCCACGCCTATCTGGTTGTGAAGCCCCGGCGAAGACTGTTTCCCGGGCAGGCTGCAGACGAGGATCTCGACGCACGCCAGCACGATCACCGCACGCGCTATTCCGCGGTCGGCGGCCGGCGGACGCGCAGGAGACGGCGGCCGGCGTCGATGAGCGTCTCGCGGAGGGTCTCGCGGTCCACGTCGGCCAGGTCCGGGTCGCGTATCGGGCAGAGCAACCCGGTGGCGAACAACAACAGCGCGATACGCGTCGACCGGTCGCCCTCGGACGCGGGGCAGACGAGTTCGAGCAGGTCGGCCCACCCCTGGGACAGGGCGTGGGCATGCAGGATCCGGGCGACGGCCGGGTCGCCGAGCATCATCGCGAACTGGTCGTGGCTGTCGAGGGCGAGGTCGACCAGCCCGACGATGAACTCGTCCAGGCGCGCCTGCCGGCCGCGCCGGGCCCGGGTCCGCTCCATCACCGCGCCCAGCTGCCCGGTGAGCGGGGCGAGGATGCCCAGCACGAGGTCGTCTTTGCTCTTGTAGTGGTAGTAGAAGGCGGCCTTGGACACGCCCATCTCGTCGGCGATCGCCTGCAGCGAGGTGCCCTCGACGCCGTGCACGGCGAACAACCGCAGCGCCACGTCGTGTAACTGCGCCCGGCCGGCCCCCCGGGGCCGCACACCTGTCCCGGCTGTCACGATTTCTCCCGTCATCCCCGCAGGCCTCCAGCGTACCGAAACTCAGCCGCAACTTACCGTACGGCAAGCGTGATACTTGCTACGCGGTTAGTTTCGAGGCGCGGAAAGCTACGATCGGGGGATGCAGCACGAAGACGTCATGCGGTCCTGGCGGCTCCCCGACGGGAGCCTGCTCGTCGAGGTCGTGGCCAGCTACGAACCAGGCTTCCACCACCTTCGCGACGACCGGCTCGTCCGCTCGTACTTTCCCGACGTCGCCGACGACTGCGAGCTGATGTACATCTTCGGCCACCGGGTCATCGACGATCGCCTCGAGCACGTCACACACGTCGAGGTCGGCTACCCGTACCGGCTCGACGTGGTCAAGGTCGGCGAAACGATATTCGAGGGCCTGGTCGAGTTGCCGCCGGGCGCCGCGACCAGGGAACAACTCGCCGGGGCGGGCGTTCCCGAGCCGTGGCGGCGGCCGGACACCGATGGACGGTGACCTCGGCACGGCCCTGCATAGTGCCGGGCATGGGCAAGACGCAGTATTTCACGGCGACCAGCATCGACGGCTTCATCGCCGACGCGGACAACGCGCTGGACTGGCTCTTCGAGGCCGAGTCAGGTCGCGACGGCAGCCCCTTCGACGCGTTCTTCGCCGGCGTCGGCGCCTTCGCCATGGGCGCGACGACGTACGAGTGGGTGCTGGAGGCCGAGTCCGTGCTCGATCAGCGGTCTCTCGTTCCTGGTGTTCTTCCTGCTGTACGGGGTCGGCCTGGCCGTCGCCGACGTTCTCTTCGCCCGCCTGGGCATGCGGGTTTTGGCGCTCGCCCTGGTGTCGGTGGACGGGCCGCTCGGAAACTCCGCCGAGGTCAAGGCGAACCGCAAGACCGTCTGGCGAGACGTGTTCGGACGCGGCCGCTGACCAGGTACGCCGTCTTCAGCCCCGGCATCCTGGCCCCGGCCCCGGCCCCCGCCCCCGCCCCCGCCCCCGCCCCCGCCCCCGCCCCGGCAAAGGGTGTCGAGTTGGGGTCGGCCGGGCGGATTTGCTCTACACGATCGCAGCCTTGACCCGCATGCGTGGGCGAAATGTGGGGCTTCGAACCCTGATCGGGTCCGGATGGCGGACGGACCGTCCAGCATTTGAGCCGCCGGCCACGATCCGGGACGGGCGTCCACGATTCGAGAGCCACTCCCACCATCCGACCCCCTGCGAGACCGGCTTGCACGGCGAGAGACCGAAGCCGAGCACGATCCAGGCACAGGCGAGGCCAACGGACGTCTGGCCCGCTTCAGCCCCGCATCGCGGCCACGATGCGATGCGGGGCTGAAGGCGTCCGACGGGTCAGGCCAGTTGGCCGGCCCGGTCCACGGCGGCGACGCGGAGCTGGGCGGTGGCCGAGACCAACTCGCCGGTGTCCGTGGTGGTTTCCTGCCTTCCGAGGTAGGCGTGGGTCCTGATGTCGAAGATGAGGTAGTCGCGCATGCCGTTGTGGGTCATGACGACCGCGGCGCCGGGGCGGCCGGCGGCGTCCGTGACGTCGGCAGGGCGCCGAGATATCCGGGTTGCGGCACGCATGGCCGGCTGCTGCCGGGTATCACCTTGCCCGCCTTGTCCCGCTCCGGTTGGTGGCCGTCGCGGCAGCCGTCGATCGGATACGAGTCGTAGGAGGCGCTGGCCGCGGACCGGCTGCGGATCAGCCCGTCCGCCGTGCCGTCCGCTGACAGCCAGGTCCGGGTGACGCCCTGCCACACGGCGCTCGGCGCCTGGGCGACGGCGGACGGTCCGCCGGTGCTGGTCGGCGCGGGGACGCCCATGCCGGCCGGTCGGGCCGACCCGCTCTCGGACGCGCGCTCGATGAAGACGAACTGGTCCGGTCGAGGGTTGATGGCGTGGGCGGAGCGGGCGGCCGTCGCGGCATCGTGCAGGATCTGCGCCGCGGGCACCAGCGCGGGTGGCGCGTGGTCGACGCGTTCGCCCGTGATGTGGGCGGCCTGTGCGACCAGCAGCGCGCCCGCCGCGACCGCCGCGAGCCCGCCGGCGCCGGCGAGCCGCCAGCCCAGCGGCACGCGGCGCGGCGCGGAGCGCTTGCGGTTGAGGACGCGCTGGCGTACGCGGGCGGGCGGCGAGAGTTCACGCCGCTATCACCGCGCGTCTGTTTCACAGTCTTCGATGTCTGGCGTGTTAATTTCTGCGCCGGAGCCTTTTCGATCTCCATCTACTCCACGATCATATCGACACCGTTGGATGCACTCGCATCC
>Ga0307508_10005845_pt1 | contig 11619 bp, 11 predicted proteins | sample 9_EM_MG_FD_203089 | JGI IMG/M metagenome (GOLD analysis project Ga0307508, IMG submission 203089) | Populus trichocarpa ectomycorrhiza microbial communities from riparian zone in the Pacific Northwest, United States - 9_EM | ecosystem: Host-associated > Plants > Roots > Unclassified | place...
ATGCATTGCATGCTAGATCCTACGCCCGTTTTGTATTGTCATCAACATAAAGAGGGTATGATCACCGCCCAAACTGGTTTCTATGTTCGAAGGGCTGGGAATGCGGACAGATTCGTTGAATTCAGTCGTATGCAAACTTTGAAAGTCAAGGAGGAAGACGGTCGTCTGATTTCGTTTCGCAGATTATATACCTAAATACCTGCAGGTGGATACCCAACTGGCACTGAGAGTGGAAATGGAAAAAGCAACGTCCCTCGCCGATGTTCCTGGTTATATTTATACATTTGAGATACGAGGTAACGTCGCTTTCTGCTCTTCTGCTCCACCACCCCACGCACATCGATGATGTTGAACTCCGCAGATCCCAAACGGCCAGACGTAATACAGCTTAAAGTCGGTCGTGCTGTCAACCTCGTCAAGAGGCTCGATCAATGGGACAAGCAATGCGGTTCCAAGGTACAAATTCCGCGCGGGTGGTGGCCAGGCACCGTCGAAGACGACGATGGGACAGGCGGTAGCCTGCTCAAGGGCAACATCAAAGCAGGCGATCCTGGTCCTTTCTGCCATCGCGTCGAGCGACTTGTTCACATTGAACTGACAGACTTATCCTTGCATGCACCCTATCTAAATCTGGCTTGGCCAAGTAGCACTTGCGATCCGGGTGCCACAACTTCCCCCAAGAAGACCGCCGCAAGGGAGTCCACGTGCCTTGATTGTGAGTGTGGTCTGGTGTGTTATTTCAAGATTAACACTACCTCTACTTAGGTGGTGCAGCCCACAGGGAAATTTTTGCATTCCCGCGTCCGGCAAAGGGGCGGTACAAAGGAAAGGAATGGGATTTAATCGTCAAACCCGTGATCGAGAAGTGGGGGAGGTTTGTCAAGGAATACTACACTTGATAAACCTGCTGGACAATTGATTGGTGCCATCATCGGGAGATACGATGGGTGGTGATTAGTCGAGCACGAGAGTGCTCGTCCGTGAAAAGGTTCTCCGATGTGGAGATAGCATCGCGAAGCACACCATCACAACTCTGATCTCGGCGATTGTGAATACGATGAGCATAACAGTGTACGTGGATGGCGATAGCAGTATATAACAAAGTTGTAACACGACACGCGACGACGTCGACTGGGTCAAAAATCATCATCGTCGATATCCCGCCTCCGTTGATACTGGCAGACGAGGACCCCGTCAGCGGCAATACATCACATGGCATCAAATACACACCTTTATCGTCGTCTTTTTCGTGCTCGTCTTGTTTTGCGCCTCCTCCATCTACACGCGCGCCATGAGCGGACCCAGCAACAGACAAAGGACGGGAGGAGTGGGACGGAGGAATTAAGAGATTGAGAGATCATGCTCGCGCCCTGCTTACCTGCTCCAAGAGCTCGATGAGCTGTTCTTCGCTCACCTTCCCGCGCAGCTGGCCAGATTGAGCCATCCTGACGAGGATGCCTTCGATCTGCCGCGATCGCTCGGGACTCACAAGGGCGATGCGAGAGACTGGACCATGTCATAGTGTGCATGCATCACCATCGTCGTCATACCCATTCGACGTCGTTTATTGTGACGAACGACGTTTCGCCAGAGGGTGAATTAATGTCCATCGAGAGGCGTCAGGTTAACTCGGCGGGAGCGAGATGAGGTGTACTTACGCCGCTCGCGCGCAGCGGTGTCCAGCACGGTGGCCATCATATCTCTGCGCATGGACTCTTCCGCCTCTCTTCGAGCCTGTTCTTCTGCATTGGGTTGGCCAGCAGGCTGGGGCTGCAGGCCTTGAGGGAGCTGTGAAACACCTTCCATCGTTTTCACAAGTGAGTGTAGGTGTGCAAGTGTCGATTGCGGGGTAATTGTAGATTGTGCGAATACCGTACTAGTCTACGACTCTATAATACTACACTAATAATCTATGAAGCAATGACAATGAAGTAGTGATTGTGGCCCCTTGCATCTAAGATTCACCATCCCAACCCTGCTCTCTCCGAACCTGGCCACCACTCCGACGTGGAGAGCGACTGGCTCCAAATTCAGATCGTCTGTAGGATGATCGCTCATATGTATCTTGGCGAGGCGAGCGTCGGTACCGTCTCAACCCATCATCGGATACATGGTCTCTCCCTTGCATTGAAGATGCGTAGGTATCTTGACGTGGCGACCGTCGTGCCTGTCCAAATGCATGATCAGATCGGCTGTCCTCTCCCTGCCATGATGTTCTGCGTGACGGGCTACTAGGAGAGGAAGACCGCTGGTGTCCAGCCTGCCCAAACTCATTGCTGCTCGTGTTCACCCCATCCAGACCATGTATACCGAGATTGCGTGCAGTCTTGGGGCTCAGCGGCGGCGTCCCAAGCTCATCCGCCCATCCGAGCACTTCCCGGGCGTACTTGTTCGCTTCGTTAACGAATTGCTGCCTTGATCGAAACATCTGCCTAGTATACTGTGAGTTGAAACCAAGCCATGCGCCGTATGCCTGAATCTGCAAGGTTTTGTCAAGCTCCGGACGAGGTAACGAAGGGAGTTGGGGCTCTGGGTGAGGTTGAATTGGAATGGCTCGCATGTCAGGTGTTTTAAGGAATCCAGACTCGTGAGGAGTGAGGATAATCACACCCCTTCCGGATCGGCCGGCGCGAGCTGTACGGCCAAGGCGGTGGATATATTGCTCGCTAGAGGAAGGAAGGCCAACTTGCACAACAAGTGTCACTCTGTCAACATCGTTCAGTTGGGAGTAACCTACCATGTATCAAGGCAACTAACCCAGGGAAGTCCATACCTCGCGCAGTGACATCAGATGTCACCAATATCCCACTCTTCGCCCGTTTGAAATGCTGAGCAACAGCTAGCCGCCTATTTTGAGTCATCCTGCTGTGTATTTCATAAACGGGGGGTAATGTCCCGTAACCCGCATCCTCTAGAAGTTTAGCGGTGGCTGATGTGCCCCATGCAGTCGTGCAAAAGACCATTGACTTTGAATTGATTCCGTGTTCGGCAACGTCATCCCGTAGGACAGCAAGAGTAGCTTTAATGGTGTCGCTGATCGGTACAGTGATGCATGTCTGAGGGACTAAGTACGAAAAGATCAGACAAACTCGTAGCAGGTTACAATGCAACGCAATACCATGTTCATGAGTGTTGACTTCATCTTCCGCTAGAGTGGATACGAACTTATGTTCAGGGGTCAAGTAAAGCGCAGCTATCTGGGCCCAAGGACAAAATATCAATCTTGGTTGGTACATACGGGGACAAATGCCTGACCTCCTTCACATCCCGGCTCAGGGTTGCCGAATAGAGCATGCACTGTCTGGGATTCTGGTCGCGGTCTGGAAGGTAGTTGAATATAGAGTTCAGCGTATCCTTGAATCCCACGTCCAATAGACGATCAGCCTCATCCAGCACAATGGTCTGAATGGAATGCAACTTTTGGGCCAAGTCAGTTGACCCCAAAAGGTCGAGGAGCCGACCAGGTGTTGCAACGAGGATGTCACAGCGATGGGAATTCAGCCTTTGCTTTTGCATGCCGATACTTTGGAAAGGAACCTTGTGAATAAAGTTTATACTGCACGAACGCAACAGGGTACCTGGTACCACCAATGAGAGCTTGCACTCGGAAAGGGTGGTTTTTCACAAGAGTATTGGCTTCCTTTTGAATCTGAGGACACGCGAATTTAACGGTTGGAGGTTAGGATACGGGGTCCAATACAGACCTGCATAGCTAGTTCTCGCGTTGGAGATAGCACGAGAATGGAGACTGCCCCGCTGCGAGGAACGGGTTTTTTGGCGAGTTGCTCGACGGCAGGCAACAGAAAGGCCATCGTTTTACCTATAACTAATATTTGCACCGGGGTGCAACTGACGGATGTGTCGTGTCACATACCTGTTCCAGTTTTTGCCTGGACAAGGAGATCTGCGCCGGAAAGCCCAAACTAGTATAAAGTAGTAAGCAAAGGCGACATTTTGTTGGAGATGCATACCTCGAGTGTTGCCTCTGCATGTATGGGTGAGCACCGTCATACTGCGCGAAAGGAGAGGCCCACCTTGGACGTCGCTCATATACCTGGAACGCTGTTAGCACAGCGACATTTGTCGGCCGAACAACGACGGATAAAGGGGTGCGTACTCGTGTGGAATTGCCGTCTTGGATCTGTTTGATATGGGCGCATCGGCGAACCTTGTTGACGAAAAGTGTGCCCGGTTGGTGCCTTGATCGACCTGAGGCTCATACGCGGGCGCTGCGGGTGCCAACCTCGGCGCCAAGACGGCAGCAGCGCTGGGTGCGCGTGCCAGCGACGTCGCGCGGAATGCCCTGGCGTGGGCATGGAGCGCGACAGGTGACGAACGCGGCCAACGGACGAGCAGACGAGCGAACATGGTGACGTCCAAAAAAAGAAAAATTTCTATTAAATGCTCTTTTTTTTTCGCCACCGAGGCCAAATACGAACAAATATGGGGAGGGCGTGGGAAAGGGGAGACGAGGTTGGCCTCGTGCGTCGCGTTTGTAGCTTTGACCTCGTTCGCATCTTGCCAACACCCTCCTCCTCGTCCCCCTCCGCCACATCCACCACAGCACTTACCTCGCATACCCCGCAATGTCCTCAACAAGACTTATCGGACATCCGTCTCTACCAGCACCCGTCGTCCACGCAGGTTTCTCCGCACATCAGTCAAAGTCCCATGTCTTGGCGGGCGTACAAGACGCGTACTGGAGCGACGACGACGCAGTAAGTCATTCGTCGGCGCTCGTTCGTACCGCATGCAATCATCTCGGTCCCCCCGATCATCATAGGATGATGCCGAATGTCCCCTTTGTCTCGAGGAGATGGATATTTCAGACCTCAATTTCAAGCCATGTGTCTGCGGTTACCAGGTATGAATCATCGCGTAACCTTTATGAAACCCGCGTCATGGCTTCTTCACCAGATCTGCCGCTTCTGTTGGCATCATATTAAGCAGAACCTTAACGGTCGCTGCCCCGCCTGTCGGAGGGAGTACACTGACGAAGCCGTCCAATTCAAGGCTATCGCAAAGGAGGAGTACGTTCATTTTTCCTCGATTTTGCACCCCTAATTTACTCATCGTCCTCTATACATTCAGTCACAAGCGCCTTACACAGCAGAAGAAGCAACGCGAGCGCGAACGTAAAGAGCTCGAGGCGTTGGGGCGTCGCCACCTTGCTAACGTGCGCGTGGTTCAACGCAGCGTTGTGTATGTAGTCGGGATTGGTCCTCGATTTGCCAAAGAGGAGGTAGGCGGATCGTTAATTTAGCTAAGCCACCCTGATCAAAATCCATTTAGCTTATCCCTACGCTGCGTTCGAATGACTACTTTGGTCAGTATGGCAAGATATCCAAGATCTTGTTGGTCAAGCGTACCCCATCAGGTGGTGGTACCCCCGTTCTTGGCCTTTATATCACCTACCACCGCCGTGAGGACGCGGCTCGGTGTATTTCGACCGTTGATGGTGCCCCTTCCCCAGGGGGAGGTCGCGAAGTCATGCGAGCGAGTTATGGAACGACAAAATACTGCATGGCGTTCCTCCGCGGAGTCAGTTGCTCGGATCACACTTGCATGAACCTGCATGAATGGGGAGACGAGAAAGACTGTTTCACCAAAGAGGACCTTACTACTCTGTATGTTTCATCTTTCATTTCGCCACGATTGCCCCTCATCTGTCCCCTTAGCAAGCATACGATCAAAGATACGGAAAGTATCTCGCGCACTGCCAAGGAAGGCGATGGTAAGACGAATTAACCAATCGTGCGTACGGTCTGATATGGTTCACAGGAGGTTTGCCGCGTGCCGCGGCGTGGGGTTATAAGACTACACCACAACTTCCATCGAGCACTGCTTCTACGCATTCTTCCATTACAGTCACCCAACGGTCGAATAGACGGGGTGGTCAGCGTCAGCCTCGCAATGTCGGTGCCGCTATCGACGCAAAGCCATCGAGTCGCTCACACCACGATCGGAAAGGTGGATCTATTGCAGGGACCACAAAAACGCCGTCCGTCACTTCTTCTTCGCGCCCTCCGACGCCAGGTGTTATTGCATTACCGCGACCTGCCACCCCGCTGGAAGTCAAATCATTGCGCGTTAAAGAGTCGGGCACTCTTCATCCGTCTATCTCCCCCGCCCCTTCTTTGGCAGTGGATTCCGACGCTGGTTCAGGCTCGCAGGGTGTTTCTCCGGTTCGCCCACAATCAACTGAATCCGAGCAGTCCATTCCACCTGTTCCCCATGGCATACCAGATGTGCCTCCTGGCCTGTCTGGACCTCCCGGTTTACCTCCACCTTCTCGCAAGATGGACTCTCTCACAACCCTAGGAACTCATCCCTTGCAGTCAACTTACCAAATATCCACCGCTGCCCAAGCTCTTCTTGACGACGTGAAGTCTCGACGTGAAAATGCACCTCCCGTCTTAAGTGTCAACATCTTTCCAGATCTCGATCGCACGCTCAGGATGGTATCAGGAGAAGACAACGAATTTGGTGGATTTAGTTTCAATTTGGACCCCAAACTCGCTGGAGAAGGCCTTAATATGGATATTGTGCTCCCAGATCTAGAAGCAGAGGCCAATGCACCTCTGTCAGGCGGATTCATGGATGTGTTCCCCGCCCTGCGCCCCACACAGCCGGCCCAAGTACATCACCCACGAGCGTTCATAACACCTGGGCTTACATACCCACATAATCCCAATCGGTCGATGTATGACCCTCTTCCCCTGCGCAGTGTACCTGTCGAGCGTCAGTCGGCTGGAGGATCTGGCTATGTCGGTTCCTTCAATCCGTTTGGGGAGGTCAATGAGGATCCGATCATACCACCTCAAGGAGTTTCGTCCACTTCGAGCAAGTCTCCCTTCAATGATGAGGAAAGGAAAGTATCAAGGTTCGGATTCGCGCGAGGTCGCCAGGGGTCCACGGCCGCATCATCCCCTGTCAACCCCACCTCTCCGCTTAGTGCGAGTGATAGCCATCACTCTTTCTTTCCCAGTGAGACTACATCATCGGCCCAACCTCATTGGACTCTACCCTCGCATATCGAGCATGGGTATACGACTTCATCTTTGGCGCAGCACACCCCTGCAACACGGTCCCATTCACAGTCGCAGCAGCAGCAGCATGCGCGCTTCCAGCCCTTCGACCATAACATCATTAGTGAGGCGCAGCTTCGCGAGTTTATCCAGTCCAGTCGTGAACGAGCCAGCGTAATGCTTAACAGTCCCCCTGGTAGGAGGCTTCTCTTCGTATGAGGTGTCACTGCAAACATTGACGATTGCTTCTTTTGTACTGTTACTTTGGCAAATTTAACTAATGTTCCGTTTTCTTTCTTTGACTACTTCCCGATCTTCTTTGCCTTGTTAAGGTATAGATCAGCAACATCATCATCCATATGCACAGAACCAGCCATTCAATGATCCGGCGATTATGTCTGCCCGATTTGCGTCACCCGTGCTCCCCTTAGCTGTTCCCACGAACCCCAACACCACCCATCCCTCGGCCCCCTCTGCTGTCGGTGTAAACCATGCGCCACCCCTTATGGCCACTGGGCCCCCTCCTGGACTGGGTTATCCTCAGGGTCCCATTGGTCATGGAAATAATAACGGTGCTGAACCGCAAGCGGATCTCTCGAAAGTTCAACCGCCTCTTGTCAATAGTGAGTGTTTTTCTTTTTTAGGGGAGGGAGTCCCAGGTCAGAGTACCGAGTGCCGTACTTTCAGTGCGGAAATATTATCAACGGCCATAATTGTTGAATGAATGCGTCCCCCTGTTGATCCCCTTCCCTCTTTCCCCGTCATCATTCACTCGTCGTTCCGCCATGAATTCGTGAAGCTGCAGGAGACGTATTGGTATTTATTTGTGATGATGACGCCGACCATTCATGACCCATTCTAAACTTACATTCGAATCTATTATTACTCATACCAATTTCTTAATGTTCCCCATCCCTGATCCCTCCCCCACTTTCGTTCCTGATCGTCGGGTATGATGATACTGACGAATCTTCCTTTGCTACATTTGCTTTCTTCACGCGTTCCCAGCTCCGGCTTCTATTCCGCCCTCCCTGTTGCCTACCCTATCTTCTGCGGAATTCCCAGCCCTCGGTACAGTGACCGACAATTGCACGACCGCGGCGACCCCTTCCGGGGTGCAGGTACCAGCTGTTGATGTATCAAACCCGGAGGATGCAAGTAAGGAGCAAGCAAAGATCGAGCGCAAAGCTGCCAAGAAAGCTGCTGCTGCCGAACGCGCGCTCGAGCGACAGAAAGCGGCACAGGAGAAGGCTGCCGCACGCGTCGCTGAGAAGGCACGTCTTGCTCAGGAAAAGGTAGCGGAGCAGGAAAGGTTAGCCGCAATAAGGGAGGAAAAGGAAAAGGAAAGGAAGGCGGTGACGGAAAAGGTCGAGCAAGAGAAGCAAGAGAAGGAGAGGGCCGCTCAGCAGAAGGCTGCACAAGCCGAGACGGCGAAGATCGCGAAAGCACAACAGGAGAAACGTGCGGAAGCTGAGAAGGAGAAGGAAACGACGAAGGGGCAGGGGAAAGCAGGCGGAAGTTCTAAAGTTTCTACGACACCGAAAAAGGGGGGAATCGAAAAGCAGACGCCTGCTCCCCCCAAGGCACCCGAGCCAGTCGTCCAGGCCCCCATTCGTTCAAAGCTCCCGAAAAAGAACAAACCAGTTGCTCGTCCCATCAGGATCCCAAAGGACAATGAAGTTGCCACCGACGAGATGTCGGCTGCACCATCCATTGCCGCTTCGGAGACACTGGCAGTACCTACCGGAAAGAGCAGTGAGGTCTTATCACCGAGCCCCAGCGTGTCTCGGGCACAGTCCGTTGATCGAACGTCTCCCGTCGAACGAACATCGCTTGCGGATGCCTTGGACGAACTCGACGTCAGGTACCCATCTATGGACCTTCCTAACCACCCCTTCTTTGACATGCAAAAGATCAATCCTGCTGCCAGGATGCCATTGGAGTATGGCCCTTTGGTCCATGCCCTATCAGCTCTCTCGGTTGGCGGTGGCTCGTTTGCTACCAACATGCCTTCCGGTTCTATCGACAACGCAGTATCTTCCTTTCAACAACTCCTTGAGACATTAACCCAGACAATCTCTGATCTATTGCGACTTCTTCCCCGCACTACATGGGATGACAGCTCGTCCTTCGATGGTGTTCTTAGGGACATGCTCAAAGGCGATGACTTCTTGGACGACACAGGCGACGATGCAGCGGGAAAGGAAGACGAAGTCGCCGCTCTAACGCTGGCCCTTGAGCGTCGCGCCCGCTGGATGGAAGTTCAACTATCAAAGCTCGAGGAACTTCATCGCGACATCAACACAGCCGCTGTCCGTGCTGTTCTTGCATTCAACGACAGTGGCTGGGACCGCCACGCGTTCATGCCTCGCATCGGAACTACCCTGAAACGGTTTGACAGCATCGGTATGGTCGAGCGAAATGGTAAGCTGTGGCCAATGAGCGCAGACGAGCTTGAGAAGAAGCTTGTGGTTGCCAAGGAGGCTGCCGTTTTTGCCGAGACGGAGCTGAGGGAGGCTATGGAGAAGATGCAAGGAGTACGACCAGTTGAAGTAGATGATTTTTGAGTGGATTCGGTGTGGTGGCGTACTTGTTTTGGCAAATTCTGTGACAGCCAGCACTCGTACATTTGCCCAAGAAAGAAACGTAATTGGCAGTGTTGTAGCCAATTGTGTGTGCAAATGCAACTACTCAAATTGCAAGACTTGAGCAGCAATCATGTCATGGCTGGCCAACACGGGTACCAAACCAAACATTTTAAACTTGTCGCGTTCCTCGTTCTCGTCTGTCTCGCGGCTGGACTCGTTCGACGGGCCACGTTGTCCCCCTCACCACACTCGAACTGGCCGACCCACCGTGAGCTCGCTCAGCCCAACTTGAACTCCGAAGACCCACCCCTCGTCTCGATCGCATACACGGCAGATGGGAGGCAGTCCGAGCGTCCCTGGGTCTTCCACCCCCTCACGAGGTCGTCTTCGCACCTGGATCCAACTCGGCCTTGGCAAGTCGCCTCAACAAGCCCCCGCCGCGCTTCGATCTTGGCGGGAGGCGCTGGGCAGACAAGGCCGCTCGCCAACTCCCTCGGTCTCCGACACACGAGCCGCTCAGCCCGGCGGGACAGAAATGGTCGCTGCAGCCCTCTAGCACATCACGCGCGAGACGAAGGTCACCGTATCTGCCACATAGCCCTAACCAATAGATGCAGATATCAGATATGTCATTCAGGATGCTAAACAGACCACCGAATCGAACACGAATGGAAGTGCTAGAGTCACAGCATGCAAGATATTAAGCAGGCATTATACGTAAGAAAGTGTCCCAGATCATCATGGCGTATCGTCTGTCTAGCGTGCCATCCTATCTCTTTTCCATGCAACGAAATCATCTAGCATGGTAGGCCAAGCCTAGAAAGCAAAAGGCGTTTGGAAGATCACGAATGCACACAGAAAGGACGTACCCCGTCGGCCTCGTAGTTGCCGAGTTCCCCGTTGATCGTCTGGCAGAATTCATGCACCTAGAAACTGTGATAAGCGCCAGCCCCTTGGGGTATCATTGAGTGTTACCCACCATATTCCAGATATCTTTGTTCGCGCCTTTATAGGACCCGCTTTCCTGCTTAGGATCAGGACAGCGACCTGAGACATAGGGGGCTGCGCTTACACTCAAGAACTCGATCAACTCGGTGACGATCGGATATCGCGGAGCCAGTAATACAGACCATAGCGCCATAGCTGTCTATTCGTGTATGAGGGTGGAGGAAACGCGACAAGTCCGAAGCTAGTCACCTCTATGTCTAAATTCCTGCTTTGTCTGGGAGCGGGGGTCAAAACACGTAGCGGGATGTACTAGACACTCACGGTGGCTTAGAGAGCGTGAAACAAAATTGATACAACTCTGCGAAAGCAGCATTGCGGTTCGATGCATACTGCCAATAGCGGGTTCTGTTGTAGAGTTCCTGAAAGTCGACTGCATCCCGCTTCTTAACGGAAGATAGAGAAGAAACTGGTGTGATCGGTTCCTTGTCATTTACGACTAGGTCATCGAGCTCCTTCAATGCCACTGCCAAGACTGGTAATGACGGAATTCTTATGCACGCGGTCAGCCAAGCCCGCCAAAGGGGAGTACTTCATGCGCGTACCTCAGAGCCTCGGTTCCCAGGAGCCACTCCGAGCGACTGAGTTTGGCCATCTCCTGGGCCTTGAACTGCCACGCTAGGATGAGGGGTTGGGCACCGTCCAGTGGTATACAAGCCTCCGTGCACAATCTCTCCACACCTCCTGGTCCTATGACATCGGGATCGTCATCATCTGCAAAACTCTTGAAAAGCGCTTGTGCTCGTTGCGTATACTCTGCCCTGGTCGGTACAACCGACTGGTTAATAGCACAAGTGTCGATATAACAGCACACTAATACACGCGATAAGGACCCACGGGAGTTCGTTTGGGCGTATCCAACTCGTCACTAAGCGCGAGTTTGTTAGAAACACAGCACAAGAAGGACGAGAGGTGCATGGGGAAGGCAACCAGGTGGTGCTTGAACCTGATCCACCCCGATCGACGTGGTAGATAAAGGCGACAAGGAGTGGCGGTAG
>Ga0307508_10005846_pt1 | contig 11618 bp, 10 predicted proteins | sample 9_EM_MG_FD_203089 | JGI IMG/M metagenome (GOLD analysis project Ga0307508, IMG submission 203089) | Populus trichocarpa ectomycorrhiza microbial communities from riparian zone in the Pacific Northwest, United States - 9_EM | ecosystem: Host-associated > Plants > Roots > Unclassified | place...
CGCGCCCCCCGCGGCCCGCCCCCCCCCCCCCCCCCCCCCCCCCCCCCCCCCCCCCCCCCCGGGGGGGGGGGGGAGGGGGGGGAGGCCACCCCAGCCCACCCCAGGCCAGCCCAGCCAGCAGAAAAAGCATCACCATTACCCCCCTTCGCCCCTGCACCCCCACTCGATTTTTTTTATAAAAAATCGTGTGGGGGGGGGCGGTCGGTTAAGCCTGCCGCGTAAGCGACACCGCATCTTTATTTTTTTTTAAGACGCCTTTATTTTCCATTACCGATGGGTTTGGAGTTACAAATAACTAGAGGCTACGATTAGCCGGTTAAGATGGAAATTTTTATATTTTATACAAAAAACATTATGAACAAAAACAAATTAAAGGGGCTAAGCTCCAATAGTACAAAATTTAGGGCGCAAGCCCATTCCACCCATCCCCTTCTCTGCTCGCGTGCCCCAGTCGGGGGAGCCCACCCGCGGGTGGGGACCCCGACTAAAAATATGTATTTCATGAATAATTGTCACAAACCGCTATCCCCAAATTTCGTTACAGGGTTAGTAGATGCTGAGGGTAGTTTCATAATTTCAATCTATATAAATAGAAAACTAAAAACTGGTTGACGGGTTATACCTATTTTTCAAATCGGTTTACATAATAAGGATCGAGCTTTCTTAGAACAAATAAAATCGTCATTAGGAGTAGGCCAAATCTATAAACAAGGAAAGGATATGAATCAGTTACGAGTCTTTTCTATGAATGAATTAGGTCAAATAATTGATCATTTCGAGAACTATCCATTAATTACTCAAAAATGAGCCGACTATGAACTCTTTAAACAAGCCGTAGAGATGATAAATCGTAAAGAGCATCTAACTGAGGAAGGTTTAAAAAAAATAGTTGCAATCAAAGCATCAATGAATAATGGACTGTCTTCTGGATTTAAATCTGCTTTTCCTTCTATAATTCCAGTTCCAAGACCTGTAGTTGAGGGTCAAGAAATCAAAGATCCTCATTGACTTGCTGGGTTCACTACGGGTGAGGGTTGTTTTAACATTAATATAACAAAATCTTCAACTAATAAAGCAGGATTTCAAGTCCAATTAAAATTTCAAATAACTCAGCATATTCGAGATGCTGAGCTACTGAAAAGTTTAGTGTCTTACTTAAGTTGTGGATATTATTATGCATCAAAAGGGCGAGATTGTGGAGATTTTTTGGCTATAAGATTTCCTGATCAAGTAAGATCATCCCATTCTTCAAGGAATACCCTCTACAAGGTGTTAAAGCAAATGATTTCGCTGACTTCTGTAAAGTTGCCGAATTAATGAGATCAGAAGCTCATTTAACTAAGGATGGGTTAGAAGAAATTAAACAAATCAAGAGTGGTATGAATAAAGGGAGATCTACGGATCAACCTTTCTAACAGACATACTCTCCGCCTCGAACAAAATAGAGACCCTGCCGGGACAGAAGAACCCCCAAAATACGCTCTCAAGCTCTAAATAAGCTGTTCGGTACAATTCGATTTTTATATTATAAAAATCGCGATATTGCGGCTTCATGTTACACAAGAAGCCGCCATCTCGCGATCGAGGTCATCAGTACGTATTTATATTTCTTCTAAATCCCCTGCTTCTCCGAAGGGAGGGGGTTACAGGGCGGTCGGGGACGGCTGCTTCGCGTAAGCGAGCAGGCATCTTTATCCTCTTTTTTTTTTGTAGGAGGTGCAGACGCCTTTATTTTCCATTACCGATAGGTTTGGAGTGACAAATAACTAGAGGCTACTTAGCCGGTTAAGATGGAAATTTTTATATTTTATACAAAAACAAAAATGTTATTATCATTATTATTAATACCTTTAGTGGGTATATTTATTATCTCTATTCGTTCGTCTTTCATAGGTCCCGATTCAAACAACGAAGAAAAAACTCTAGGTTTAACAACATTAGTCGTAAATTTAATAGTCTCCTTAGTGATATTTATTTTATTTGATTTTAGTCAAAACCAATTCCAATTTGTTCAAGAGGGCCACGAATGAAACCAATATTCATTTTATTTGGGAGTAGATGGGTTATCTATTTATTTCGTTTTATTAACTACAATGATAATGCCTATAGCATTACTATCTAATTGGCGTTCGATTAAAGAAAATCAAATATCTTATGTTATTATAATACTACTGTTAGAGACATTACTATTAGGTGTATTCTTAGTATTAGATATATTCTTATTTTATGTATTCTTTGAGAGTACATTGATGCCTTTATTTTTATTAATTGGATTATTTGGATCTGATAATAAAGTAAGAGCTAGTTTATATTTATTTTTATATACATTAAAATGAGAGTAGGCTACTCATGATTGTGTAAAAGAGCCAAACTCCGGGGAAGCCCTAAAGCTCTGGTAACCAAAGTCGTCAAGGAAACTTGGTGACCGGCCCCATTAATGACTGGGGGTAAGGTAATATCACTAGAGATAGACGAAAGAAAAATGGGTGATCGCGGATCTAAATCACCTGACCCTTCACCCTCGCATACGTTACCCCCCCCTCATCCTCGTTAAGAGAGATGGGGGGTAGATAAACATGCAGTGGGTCGTTTATCGTACCCCCAAGATAAACAGGGGCCGGGTGTAAAAGAGCAACGAGTAGACGGTTCTTCAGCATCTGTTTATCTCCCTGCAGGGACGCTGTAAGGTGTACTCTAGTCGCCGGTAAACCGGTTCTTGAGAGAAAAGTCGATTTCCTTACCTAGAATCGCCAGCATACTCGGACATTCCCCCTAAAATTCAACACCGATTACATATAGCTTGCATAAGCATGCGGTAAAAACCTTTCTACCCCAGTCAAAAACCACTTCCCCTTGGGTTTTTATTTTGATTTTTAAATTTATTGAAAAATAAAAATAAAAATAAAAATAGATAAACAACAGGGTCAGCTCGCCTGTTTATCTCCTCCCCTGGGCTGTTGATCTCCAAGGGAGATAAACAGTAGGGGGATTTATCACATTTGGGTGAAGGTTTCCGGGGTTTTTTTTTCGGTACTACCCGAATCGTCCCGGGGCGGCTCCGTATACTTAAGCCCCGGGGATGGTTTGCTCCTCTAATTTTCTATAAGTAACGGTAGTATTATACTTTGTAATGTAATCAAATTAAGAAGCAGTCCTTCAAAAACAATAAAAAATCAAATTTTCAATGACTAATTTAAATCTACATGATATACTAGGGGCAGATCTTTGGCTTGGTGTTGCATGTCCTTTAATTTTATGATATGCTTACGGAGCTGCGGGGTTATCTGTGCTTATGTATTATCTTCTCGCTTTTGTATATTTAACTGCGGCGCACAGCGCGGCTTCTCTTCTTCTTATTCCGGTGTGTACCCATAGTAATGGATCAAATTTAGTTTCACTGAATCCCTACTTCGTGACAGGCTTTTCAGATGCGGAATCTTGTTTTTTTTTTATTGGACTTTACCCCAGTAATCCAACAGGTTATCAAGTTCAAGCTATTTTCCAGATTAGTTTATATAATAATGATTCTGCATTATTATCTCAAATTCAAAGTTACTTTGGACCCTCCAGCAGGAAAAATCTGTAAACATGGGAAGAATTCTGTTTACCTTCGTGTCACATCTTCCAAGGATTTAAGAGTTATAATTTCTCATTTTGATAAGTATCCTTTGAGCTCTCAGAAACGAGCCGATTATGAACTTTTCAAACGTTTGAATTAATTCAAAACAAAAAGCATTTAACGGCTGATGGACTAAAAGAGATTGTTAGCATCAAAGCTTCTATGAATTTAGGTTTATCAGAATCATTAAAAGCAGTCTTCCCAAATGTAATTCCAGTTTCAAGACCTTTAGCTATATCTCAAAAGATTCAGGACCCTAGTTGATTAGCCGGATTTACTGCTGGCTCTTCCAACCCCCAGCCCACACATGTGTGGGGTGGGGGGTGGAAAAGAGGGGTGTTTCTTCTAGAAGCGGAGGTAACTAATTAGTAGGATTTGTAGAGGGTGAGCCGAAAAAGAGAAACTAACAAGTATACATTCGTGGTAAGGTTCAGTATTCAGATTTATTATAAGGTGGCAGGGCAATTCAACGAGCTTCGGCTCTTTAAGTAGGCGCATAATAATCAGAGGGGAGATCTAACGATTTCTTTCTGATGAAATAATCTCAGATCTTAGTCCCGTGGGAGGTCGGCGTAATTTTTAACCGCCTCTAGCCACCGGCCACAGGAGGGCCCGAAAGTTAGCCTAGTAAAAATGAGTATATAGATAAACAAAATTAAAATGAAAAATCCTAATATTAAATGTGTTGTAACATATCCGGATGTTGAGCTACATAAGACTCAGATTCTGGTAGAAAATAAATACAAATCCGGTGGTATACCGTTGGATTAATTTAGATAACAATAAGAGTTATGTAGGAAGTGGAGTGGATCTTTCCAAGAGACTTTCTGATTATTATTCCAACCAAAACATAGAGACTCAATTAAAAAAAAGCAAGAGTGCTATTTATAGTGCAATATTAAAATATGGACGTAATAATTTTAAACTTGAAATACTCGAGTATTGTGAATCAGCCATTGTTCTTAAAAGAGAACAATATTATATAAATCTTCTCGCACCAGAGTATAATATTTTACCAACAGCTGGCTCCTTAATGGGCTATAAACTCTCGGACAAAACCAAGAACAAAATGAGTGTAGCTCAAAAAGGTAATAAAAATCGTTTAGGTAAAAATCATTCTAAAGAAGCTATAATTAAAATGAGTGAAGCTCATATAGGTAAAATTTTGTCAGATAAAACAAGAGCCAAATTGAGTATTGTAAAAACAGGTAAAAATAATTCTATGTTCGGGGTGACTCATTCGGAGGAAACAAAAGCCAAAATGAGCGCAGCTAATGGAACACCGATCGTCGTGTTAAATACAGAAACAGGAGAGACATCATCATATACCTCGGGTAGAGCGGCTGCGGTAGCTCTATCCTCTAATATTACAACTGTGTCTAGATACCTAAAAAGTGGTAAGCTTTTCAAGGGGATTTACAAAATAACCAAAAATGAATCAGGAAACTAATGAGAAATCGGAGTATATTAGTTTCTCAGAGTTAGGTTAAGCTGGTAATATTAAAATTCCAAATTGCTCAGCACAGCCGGGATGTTATACTCATGGAAAGTTTATTAACTATCCTCCCGGGATGTGGAAGGATTGAAGCGTATTCTCAAGGCCCAGCTGGTTAATCTTGTAGTAAAAAAATTTGCTGATATTACTGACAAGATCATTCCGTTCTTCGACAAATATCCTCTTTTCCTTTATGGAAGCTACGCTTCCATAAAGGGCCCCCACCCCCCACCCCACACATGTGTGGGGTGGGGGTTGGGGGAAGGGGCGAAAGCATTAGAATTTTCAGACTTCAAGAGAGTCGCTAATCTAATGCAAAATAAAGCTCATTTAACTGAAGAAGGATTAGCTCAAATTCGTTCTATAAAATCAGGAATGAATTTTTCAAGGAATTCATAATTAATACTTATTGTTTGTGAAACTTAATAGAGTTCTGTTCAGGCTAGACTAAAGTAAACAATTAGTCGCGTAATAGGTGAACTAAGCTCAATTAAGACTAATACAAAGCTTGATTTTATCGAAGCTAAAGTGCCTCGGGTTGTGTATACACGGGGGGGGGTTGGTGTGTGTGTGGGCAGGTAGGAACTCCTTATAGAGGGAGAGAAAGTAACTCAAGATTAAAGATATCACAATACGCCTTGTCCGTACAATTATTAATCCATAATTAGGACAAAGTTGTGTTCGTATTTATTAGAATTAAATTCATCAAGGAAAGATACTTCTAGGAAGTTTGACCTGGTTAATATTTCGAGTCCTAGCCCCAGCCCTTCATCCCGCTGCAATTACATATAATCCACATGATAATAAAAATAAACCTACTAACCTTGCAAAATCTTGCCAGTTAACAAAAAAGCTAAATCCTTGATTTATTACTGGATTTATAGATGCCGAGGGTTGTTTTGCTATAGGAATGTATAAAAAATAATAGATACAAAACAGGTTATCAAATTCAATTGATTTTCAAGATTAGCTTACACAATAAAGATTTAGAATTATTGTCTCAAATTCAAGATTATTTTGGACCCTCCAGTAGGGAATATCAAAAAACATGGGGATACTACTATGGAATATTGCGTTAAATCTTCTAAAGATTTAAGTAAAATAATTTCACATTTTGATAAGTATCCTTTACTAACTCAAAAACAGGCAGACTTTGAACTTTTTAAAAAAGCGTTTAAATTATTTAAAAACAAAGAACATTTAACAGGGGATGGATTTAAAGAGATTCTTAGCATCAGAGCTACTATGAATTTAGGTTTACCAGAAGAATTAAAAATAGCTTTTCCAAACATTATACCTGCTTTAAGACCAGTTGTAATTGCAAAAAATATTAAGGATCCAAATTGGGTAGCTGGATTCGTATCGGCCGATGGAACTTTTATAATTAGTATTTACAATCGTGATATTAAGACTAGGTCTGCTGTCAGATTAATGTTTAAAATAACTCAACACTCTCGTGATGAGGCATTACTGAAAAGTTTAGTGAATTATTTAGGCTGTGGGAGGTATTATGCTGCCTCGTCGAGTTATAATCATGGAGAATTTGTTGTTTCAAATTTGTCAGACGTGACTGGGAAAATAATTCCGTTTTTTGATAAATATCCAATCCCCCCACCCCCCACCCCACACATGTGTGGGGTGGGGGTTGGGGAAGGTGGTGCGAAAGCCCTAGATTTTTCAGATTTTAAGAGAGTTGCTGAATTAATGGAGAATAAAGCTCATTTAACAGAGCAAGGATTATCTCAAATTCGCTCTATAAAATCAAAAATGAATCATCTAAGGGATTTTGATTAATGTTTATGGATTGTGTAGCCCCAAAGGTGATTTTCGCTTACAAAATATACCGAAAAAAATGGAAATTGTAGGATAGGTGGTTAGAAGTAACTCAAGATTAAAGATAATACAACAAGCCCGTTCCTCGGGGGGGAGGCGCAAGCTTCCCTCAAGGACAAAATTGTATCCGTATTCGGTTCGTTATTCTTATTATTAGCTATATTAACAATGTCTTCTTTAATGGGTACTACTGATTTTGATGCCTTATTTAAAGTCAATTTTAATTATTCAACCCAAATGGTTTTATTTGCAGGAATCTTTCTTGCTTTTGCAGTAAAAACTCCGATAATTTTCTTAAACAACTGACTTTTAAAAGCTCATGTTGAATCTCCTTTGTCTGGTTCAATAGTCTTAGCTGCGATCGTTTTAAAATTAAGTCTATATGGCTGTTGCAGACTAATTTTGCCAATAATACCTCAAGCTAGTCTAGTGTTTACTCCTTTCGTATTTATGATCTCCGTAATTACAATTATTTATGCTAGTCTTAGTACTTTACGTGCCATCGACATTAAAGAATTAATTGCTTATTCCTCAGTATGTCATGCGGCTGTGTACTTAATGGGTGTATTCAGTAATTCTGTTAATGGTATTGAAGGTTCTATTGTGCTAGGTATAGCCCACGGTTTTGTTTCTTCAGCTCTTTTCATCTGTGTGGGTGGTGTTTTGTATGATCGTGCTCATTCTAGGTTAATTACTTACTATAGAGGAATTGCTTCTATAATGCCATTGTTTGCATTACTTTTCTTCGTATTTTGCTTAGGAAATTCCGGAGCACCTTTAACTTTAAACTTTGTAGGTGAATTCTTATCTTTATATGGAGCTTTCGAAAGACTACCCATCTTAGGTGTTTTAGCTTGTTCTAGTATTATTTTCTCAGCGGCGTATACTATATATTTGTACAATAGAATTGTCTTTGGAGGTTCTCTTTCTGCTCACTTTTCTGTTAATATACCAGACTTAAATAAAAGAGAGTTTGTTGTGTTATTAGCATTGGTTATCCCTACTGTTCTTCTCGGAATCTACCCTAGTCCTATCTTAGATGGTTTACACTATTCTGTTTCTACTTTAATTTATTCCTTCAACGAGGTTGACTTTCAACCTTTATCCCCAACTGTGTTTCTTGGCCTGTCTCTGGTATCAGAATATAAGAGCGGCATTAAAGATTTATACCCTGAGCTTGAAGATCTAGATCCTGAGTTTATAACAGGTTTCATTGATGCCGAAGGCTGTTTTGAACTTTCAATTCTGAAGGATAATCGTAATCCTAAAGAAACTAGATACGGTTATAGTCTCTGTTTTACAATAGGTCTTCATGAACGGGATAAAGCGTTACTGATGCGCATACAAAAATATTTTACGGGGGTTGGAACTATTACAAAACTAGGTAAAAATGCAGTACGATATAGAATATCTTCCCTTAAGAGTTTAGCATTAGTAATTGCTCATTTCGATAAATACCCCTTAATTACTCAAAAACAAGCTGACTATCTTCTTTTCAAAGCTGCCTATGACTTAATATGTAGCGGAGCACACCTAACTGAAACAGGATTTGTTAGTCTCCTAGCTCTAAAAGCTTCAATTAATAAAGGATTTCCCGACAAATTAAATAAAGTCTACTCCAACATAGTCCCAGCTGATAGACCTTTAGTACAGGCTGGAATAAGATCTCCCCAATGAATTGCAGGCTTTACAACTGGTGAAGGTTGTTTCATTGTAAATATTTATAAAGGTACTACTGTTACTGGTTATAAAGTAATGCTGAGATTTAAAATCGCTCAATCAATCCGTGATGCGGAATTAATGAAGAGCTTAAGCACTTATTTAGATTGTGGAGGTTGACAACCTGAGGAAAAGAGAAATGAAGGTCAGTTTGTCGTTTCAAAGTTCTCAGACAACTTTGAAAAAATCATACCGCTTTTCAATAAATACCCTATTCAAGGAGTGAAGGGTTTAGACTTTGCTGATTGATGTAGAGCGGCTCTTATAATAAAAGAAGGTCGTCACTTAACTGAAGAAGGATTAGAAGAGATTCGTGAAATCAAAGCTGGTATGATGGCTAAACGTGAGCATTTAACTGAAAAAGGCTTAGCAAAAATTCAAAGAATTAAAACAGGAATGAATAAAAGTAGAAAAAATTAAGGCCGCTCACTGATATTTTTTTTTATGGTTACGATATTCCTACCAGGATAGTCTCTGAGTCCTATATCCGTTGTCTGCCCACCCGGACCTCCAGAAGAGAGGTATATTTAGATTAATCTTACCTATATTGCCTCAAGCCTCATTAGTATTAACACCCTTAGTCTTTATGATTTGTGTAATTACTGTGGTATACGCATCCTTGAGTACTCTACGTACTATAGACATTAAAGAAATAATCGCTTACTCTTCAGTAGCCCATGCAGCTGTATATCTGCTGGGTGTATTCAGTAATACGACCCAGGGTATTGAAGGAGGAATTATTTTAGGTCTAGCTCACGGGCTTGTATCCTCAGGGTTATTTATGTGCCGCAGGTGGAGTTCTCTATGACCGTGTTCATACTAGATTAATTACTTACTATAGAGGTGTAACTCAAATCATGCCTTTATTCTCATTACTTTTCTTTATTCTATGTTTAGGGAACATGGGGTACTCCTCTTACAATTAATTTTGTAGGAGAGTTCTTGAGCCTATACGGTGCGTTTGAAAGACTACCTATCCTTGGTGCTCTTGCGTGTTTTTCAATAGTATCATCCGCTGCCTTCACTATCTACTTATATAACAGAATTGCTTTCGGAGGAGCTTTATCTTCTCACTTTGCAGTTAATGTTCCAGATTTAACCAAACGAGAGTTTGTTATATTAATCTCATTAGTTGTCCCTACAATATTCTACGGTATATACCCAGGACCAATATTAGATGGTCTACATTACTCTGTATCAACTCTAATTTATGCTAGTGATGAATATACTGATCTTTCTATGTCTTTTATTTCTTTGGCTTTCACAACTAAAAGGTTTTTATCGAAGAATACGAATAAACCTTTATCCTCAGAAACTACAAACCTACATCCTCAATTTATTACAGGATTTGTCGATGCAGAGGGCTGTTTCTATCTAGGTGTTCGTGAAACTTCGGATCGAAAAATAGGGTGACGTGTGAGCCCTCAATTTACAATAGAATTACACAAGAGGGATTTGCCTTTGTTAAAAAGTATACAAATGTATTTTAAAGGCGCAGGTAATATAACTGTGCGTACTACTAGAGATCAATCTGTTATTTACCAGTGTAACCAAACTAGGAGAGATTATTGATGTAGTAATACCCCATTTTGACAAATATCCGTTATTAACTAAAAAAAGAGCGGATTATTTATTGTTTAAACAAGCTAGTCTTTTAGTTAAAGAAAAAGAACATCTAACAGTAGAAGGTCTCCGTAAGATTTTAAGTTTAAAGGGCTCTTTGAATAACGGTTTATCTACAAAATTAAAAGTTGCTTTTCCCAATATAGAAATAGTAGAACGCCCTTATATTGATGCACCCCAAGGCTTTGATCCAAATTGATTAGCTGGTTTTACTGATGGTGAAGGTTGTTTTAGTATAGATATTTCCCCAAGTGCAACAACCAGAACAGGATTTGGAGTTGGTTTTAGATTTAGTTTAATCCAACATAGCCGTGATACTGAGCTATTAAAAACCTTAGTAGAATTCTTAGCTTGTGGCCGTTATGTTCAATATTCTAATAAAGAAACAGGTGAATATCGTGTAACCAAATATAAAGATATTCAAGAAATAATTATTCCATTTTTCAATAATTATCCATTAGTAGGTGTGAAGTTAAAAGATTTGTAACATTTTAAGCGGGCAGTTGAGGTAGTTATAGACAAAGGTCATTTAACTCCTGAAGGGTTAGAGGAAATTCGTTTGATCAAAGCAGGAATGAACAGAGGAAGAGAAAATTAGAAACCTAGGCCGATATTAAGTGGTCTTCATTACTCGGTTTCAACATTGATCTATGCTACTTCTAATGATGTTGGCGGGGATATATTGGCTGTTATTCCTTGTCTAACTTCTATCCCTAAAAGGTTATATTCTTCCCAGAATAAACCTTTATCTTCCGATAGTGATATAACCTTGAGCACTTCTCAGCAGATTAACCAAAGAATTGAACCCTTGAGACGGTTACTGGTTTTATTGATGCTGAGGGCTCTTTTATTGTGTCAATTAGTAAAAATTCAAACCATAAACAAGGCTATCGGATTTCTCTCTGGTTTACTATACGGTGTCCATAAAAAAGATCTAGGTTTATTAATGTCGGTTAAAAATTACTTTCATGGAGTTGGATTTATTGGAAAACTATCTGAGGGGAATAGAAGGTGGAATACAGATTAGGTCATGGTTTCGTTTCCTCAGGTTTATTCTTCTGTGTAGGTGCCGTTCTTTATGACCGTACCCACACTAGATTAATATCATACTATACGAGGCTTAGCACAGATAATGCCTCTGTTCTCACTGTTGTTATTAAGACTTTGTGTAGGTAATTCCGGATTCCCTCTTACAATTAATTTTGTAGGAGAGTTCTTGAGCCTATATGGTGCTTTTGAAAGACTACCTTTACTTGGAGTCTTAGCTTATTCATCTATCAAAGGATTTAGTTTTCCTTTCCCACCCCCCCCCCCCCCCCGGGCCCCCCC
>Ga0307508_10005847_pt1 | contig 11618 bp, 6 predicted proteins | sample 9_EM_MG_FD_203089 | JGI IMG/M metagenome (GOLD analysis project Ga0307508, IMG submission 203089) | Populus trichocarpa ectomycorrhiza microbial communities from riparian zone in the Pacific Northwest, United States - 9_EM | ecosystem: Host-associated > Plants > Roots > Unclassified | place...
CAAATGTCAAAAATCATTCCATCAAGAATGACAAAAATATACTTAATTTTCAAAAACAAATTTTTCATTATAAAAACATCAATATTATCCTTATAACTCATTAAAAGGTTTGAATTTTGCCCTTCATCGTTAACTAATAAGAAAATAATAAAAAGTTAATTTTGAAGGGTGTAGCTTAATTAATCAGGCATTAGGTTTGCTCCCTAGAGATTACCAGTTCGAGTCTCACAAATCTCAGAGTCACTGGACGCTTACATAATCATTAACTTTAGGATCCGTGTGATTAGTCGAGGTACACACAAACTATTTCTAACATCTACGTTAATAAAAAAAAAATAACAAAAGGCACAATATTGTTGTTATATTATCTCATAGAAAACTTGAAACTAAAAAAGACTCAAAATCAAATTCAAAATGTTGGCTATTCAAGACTTCAAGTATGTTATCCCTCGGAAGAATGCTTGACTAAAATGCTTCTCCTTTCCCTTCTGTTTAAGAACCTGGAGGACCTATCCATATTTCACAAGACAAAAACTTGTACCATTGCCCATTTTTCATCGTAATGTACTTTTTCCATATATAGGTGGACTAACTGTTATCATCTTTGTTTCTTGATGAACAATTTTCCTATCGTCTTCAGGTATCAGGGAATAGATTCCCACCGGAGCTTGTTCCGATCTATCCAAGATAGGCCGTAGAAGCTATTGGGCTAGACTGATCATTCTAAGTCCATGATTCTTGGCAAAACATGGAAGGTATTTTGTGGGCTCTTTTCCTTTAACACTATTTAAATGGCGGATAAAGCAGGACTCTAGATAAATTCATGATCTTGCTTAATTTTTTTTTAACGGTAAAGGATATTTTTTTAATTACTGAGATTAACTCTTCTTTGCTAATAATTTTAAAGTGCACTTCTCATAATTTAATACATTCAAAAAAATTTAATAATTTTTTTGTCTAGATGTTGGCCTAAGAACTTAAACTTAAATATAGATTAATCACTTATAGTTAATTTTTTTAATTTCAGCCCAGATAACAGCAACCACTCTAAGAGGCCCAAATATATAGCTAGGGCTCAGTCTGTCCTAAAACGGACTCCCTCTCCTCAGCCCCTCCCCTCTCCCTCTTCTCTCTCTCAAAAACCCTCCAAAATCTGTCTCAGATTCTCTCTTGGGTTTTCAGCGAAGATGCTAACAGGGGACATACCACCGAACCAAACAATTTACATTAAGAACCTCAACGAGAAGGTCAAGAAAGAAGGTATGTTGTTGCTTACTTCCATCTAACGTTCTTCCTGTTTTTCTTGCCCAGAAAAATAAGCTAAGTTTGAGCGACTAAAACCCTAAAAAGAATCTGAACCTTACGATTGTTTTTGCTTCTTAAGCAATATAGAAGCTAAAAGCACTCTTGGTTGATCTTTCGAGGAGATTTCTTCTTAGGGTTACTGCTAGTGAAATCAAGCTTAGAATTTTAGTGTGGAAGTAGCTTAAATTAGTTGTTAAAGAAAGTTATTTGATCAATGAGAAGTGAAACTAATGTGATTTGTAGTGATATTTATGTATTTTAACTTAATTATGTGAGATTTTTTATGGGGTGTCTTTTTTTTTGGTGTGTGGGTAGAGTTGAAGAGGTCACTTTATTGTCTGTTCTCTCAATATGGGAGGATTTTGGATGTTGTTGCTTTGAAGACGGCGAGGCTTCGAGGGCAAGCATGGGTAGTGTTTAGTGAAGTTACGGCTGCGAGTAATGCTGTGCGACAGATGCAGGGTTTTCCGTTTTATGATAAACCTATGGTACGTCTTGCGATGCTTGGTCAGTAAGTCTTCGCTCTTTGTATTTGTTAATGCATCAATTAGGGTATGTTTCTTTGATGTCTTTTTCTTAAGTTTCCTGAGTGTAAAGAACTTTTAATTTTATTATCTGTCAGCTTTCAAAGCCACAATTTTGATGGGTTTCAATTTGTCTATACTATTAATGGATTATCAACTAGTTTTGGGTGTGATTTTGTGACCATTAACTATAGCCTTTGTGGTTTGTCCTGTTCAGTTTTTCTTTTGGTTTTATCCTTGAGCCTTTGTTTGCTTGTTATGGACAAGCATAACAGTGGGATGGTATTTTTTCACCAGCTCCTCTAAAACTACAGTTGCGAAATGGATAGTTCTTGTTGAGAATGATGTCAACAAGAAGTCATAGATTTTCATGGTTAATAATGGGCTCAGTGTGACTCTTAAATTAATAATTCACTTTGTGATTGACATAAGAAGAAAAAGGGAAAGATTCTCAATGTCTTACATGAAGTTTCAATTATGCCAATCATGGAGTTATATTGTGTTTTGACCTGATAGAAAGGTCATAGTTGTGTGGTATAATTTATGTTAGTGTACTAAAGAAGGGAGAAATGTGTGCCTAATTAACTACAATTCTGTCAAAAACATTGACTGGTGGACTCTTTAAAGCATGCATTCCCTGAGGACAGTTATTATTTGTGTATTTGTTTGTTTATTTAGAATCTTAAGAACATTCATATTTCTGTAGAATATCTTTGTGCCGAGTAAATTTTCATTGTGCAATGTATCTCATTACTGTGGTGCAGCGGATTCAATATGCAAAAACAAAGTCTGATTGCATTGCAGAAGCAGAAGGAGTCTATGATCCAAATGCAAAGAAGAAGAAGAAGCAAGAGGAAAAAGGTGAGTGCAATTGAGTAGCAATTTCTACTTTATTGAGCTTTACAACTGGTATGTTTATCCCATACTTAAAAATTTGAGTGCTCAAATGGAACTCATTCATTGAATTAAAGAAAATTGCATTAGGAAGTTATAGCAGAGAAATATGCTTGAATTCTTCTTTGTAAGTGCTGTATTGACCAGGAAGTAAAAACTCTTCTTGGTCTTTTCTTTAAACTGCTCAAAAGGTTTGAGGAACCATTTCTTGAGCAAATGCTGTGTAAGAGGCTCCACTATTCGCCATGTTAGCAGGAACTACACCATTTAATATGGTTGATTTAGTTATCTACTTCCTGATTCAAGCATATGACTTTTCATAAGGAAATATTTACTGTTGACCTATGATTTGTACATGATTGTATTATTGTAAAAGTGAAACCAAATACCATTTAGAAGCAAGTGCTGCCCTTACAAATTTGATGCTGATACCTGATTTATGTTTCAGTCGATGCTCCTGTGTAACTTAAGGTGATTTTGCCCATGTAACTTAGGTGATTTTGCCTTCCAGGTTTATAGTTTAAATGTACTGAAATCAGATGGGAAACAAGTTGTGTGTGTGGAAAATGTTCTCAATATGTATTGTTTTCTAATAACTTTTGACAACTTATGAAAGAAAAAAAATAGAGCAATTTTGGGGCAGTGCCATGTCTTAACTGGGATGGGATTTAAATTCTTACACTAGACTAATGTTTTGTTTTAACTTACTATGAAGTGGAAAAACATCTTAATTTTTGTTCATTGATGCTCCTGATGTTCTGTTATGCACTAATAATTGGATACATGTGTTCCTCTTCAGCTGAGAGAAAGAAACGTGCTGAAGAAGCTCAGCAATCAGCTCCAGCTAATGGGAAACCTGCTGAAAGTAATGGGGGCCCAGTAAGTCACATTTTATGCTTCTGTCCTCCAATGTGCCTTGAACCCTTGCATGCATGTTTTGATGTTCTTACGAGTTGAGCAAATAAGCTTAGGCTCATATGCAGTTTCATGTGTTTCATTTTTATAAAGATGAAGAGTGTTGAAGATGGTTGCATGATAATTTTTGAATCATTCAATGTGCCATTGATGTATGTATTGATTTTATTGCTGGCATTAATGCATCACATTTCACACTCAAACCTTTTCTGTGTATTTCATCTGTGCACTTCAACTACTTCTTTTGAATTCCTATATTTTATCTAATCAATGCTTGCTTATTATATCCTGTCTGTGTCTGTGATGTGTAGACTTCTTTCCGCCAAGGAAACCAGAGTGCACAGGAAACCGTTCCACCAAATAATATATTGTTTATTCAAAACTTGCCCCATGAAACCACTAGCATGATGTTGCAAGTGCTCTTCCAGCAATACCCAGGATTTAGGGAAGTCCGTATGATTGAGGCAAAGCCAGGTATCGCATTTGTGGAATTTGAAGATGATGTGCAATCCTCCATGGCCATGCAGGCCCTTCAAGGTTTCAAAATTACTCCCCAGAACCCTATGGCTATTACTTACGCCAAGAAGTAACCAACCCTTGTTTTAAAGCTAGTTCCTTTTTCACTTCTTGCCTCAAATGTTTCCCTTGGATTTGATGATTGAAGAGTTCTATGCATACGGTAACCATGTAGATTCTCGATAACTAATTGTAGAATTTCATTTCCAATTTGTTTGATGTTCAATTTCACAATTTGAAGTAATGAAATGAGAAGATCTGAATATGCTTTTCCAAGCGAATCTCCTTGAAGTATTTTGAATTAGATGATCTCATATAATTGGCAAGTTCAGTTTTCCTTTATTTTCTACAATCTATTTAGTTGTTCATTGCTGGCCGGTTTGCACCAGCTGCGCAACTGTCACGGATTTTCTGTTTCTGGTGATGTTTCACAACTCATTGTTTAGACCATATCCAGTGATGTTGCCAAGTGGCGAGGGCTGCTGTCTGGTATATTTTTATCCGCTCCATTCATTGTTTATGTCGATGTTTCCAATCGGTGAGGCTTCAAAGCCATTCAACTCTCTTTGTTTTTTTTTTTATTATTATTAAAACAAGGATGTATGGCTTTATGTGCTGACAAAAGGCAACCTCCTCTGCATGGTTAAAAGCTGTTGTGCCTTTGGATTCTGTTCAAACTTGCAAAATAGGAAACGAAATGGGAGCCCTATGAACTTTTTGTAGTTGAAATTGATCTGGAATGAACAATTTTGGTTTCACTAATCCTTCATCCATGTCTCATTAATCATTCTATGCATTTTATATTTTTTATGTGTGGCCCTAGCAGAAAAGAGACGAATGGCCTCGTGTAACAAGTCCATGATTTAGTTGGGGGGATTCATTGCACATGTAAGATGTGGCCTCTAATTCTAGGAAGATTGTATTGAGTTGGATTTGGAGTACAGTAGATAGGTCATGTTTGCTCCTCTATCTTAGCTAACTTAGGATATGGAATTGAATCCAGTCATCTACAGTTCCTCTTTAGGGTTTTTAACTACAGGGGAAGGAAGAAATTTGCACAGAGCCATGCTACATGGCTGAGACAGGCTTGATTTGCTCCTCATTTGCAGCCGTTTCTGATGGAGGAGAGTTTTGTCTTTTACCCTTTTCCAACCCCTTTTGACTAAGCATGTTCCATGCTAGGTGTCCTTCTCTAATTTTTTGGCCTTGTGTAAAGTTAATCATCATAGGCTGGTGATGCCTCCAAGAAGTAGGAGAAAAAAGAACTCATACTTGTCTCTAGACGCGTGAAATCCCCAAAGTTAGTTTCATGATTTATATATATTGAATTAGAAGAAAATTTTGTCTCATGAGAACAACTCAACGGCTAAGATTTGATATTTGTTGTTAATGACTCAAAGAATTCTATCTTTCGTCAAATATAAAAAAAAAATACATTTTTTGGTTGATTGCTATTGCTTATCATTGTTCTTTTTCTAAAAAAAAAAACTTACTTTACAAATATATATTTTGGCTATACATTTAATATAATTAAATTAAACTAAAATATTCATTTGATGAATCAAATCATACAAGTATAATACATAGTTTTAAACATGTAGTGCAAGGTTTGAGTCACATATTAGAAGGGTTAATTAAAATTAATTTATTTTCTAAAATAATTAAAATAATGTTGTTTTAATAAAAAAAATCAATAAAAATTAACAAATTAAGAATTTGATATTGATCAGGTCATGAGTTGATATAAGTTTTTGACCATATTAGACCGAGTCAATACCTTAATTTATTTTTATAAACTAAACCAGTCTAGATCCTAGGATATATAGTATCCTGATCGACCTGTTAAATCAATTTGAGTTTTATAACTAAATTTTAAATATTTAACAAGAAATTTGTAGTAATATTTTTTATTGTAAAATTTAAAATACAACCTCAAATATCTTTATATAAAAAAAAGAGAAATTTGTAGTAATATTTTTTATTGTAAAATTTAAAATACAACCTCAAATATCTTTATAAAAAAGAGAGAGAGAGAAAGAGAGAAAAAAAGAGTGAGAGAAGACTTCATATATCTAAAATACTAAAACAAATTACAAATTATAGAACTTGAACTGCATTCATCCTATTTGGAAAGTGATGCCCACGCTCTAGAATAGCGCGTAGGGAAGAAGAACATTCATCCCATTTGGAAAGTCATGCCCACGCTCTAGAATAGCCCGCAGGGAAGAAGAAGGTACAAATAAAATGGTACGTCGATTGATGAGGTGGAGGGCAGGGATTTAAAAAGGCCGTACCATGTGAGGAGGCTGAAAATGTCCTTGTCGTGCTTGCCTTCCTCAGATGCAAACTTCCCAAGGTAGAAAAAAAACATGAATAAAAAATAGATTGTTTATTAGAATTTAAATCGCCATCTTTCTTATCAATATCTATTTTAAAATTCCCTCGTATAAATTATGAATATGTATGCACATGAATTTTATTTTCTATTAGCGATTTTGATTTGTTTATTTGGTAGAGAGTTCTTTTTATCAATGGCTTTTTTCTCTCTCTCTCTTCTCTCTTCTTAAATATCTTATTGCAATTTTTTTTTCATTGGTTTCAAGGTGAATCAATTGTATTCCAACCGGGTTTCTGATGTGATTGTTTTTATATGATTTTTATAATATTTTTACTTTTAATTTTATACGAGTCAATCTCTTTATTCTATATAGTTTTTCTTTATTTATTCTGTTTATATATAAAAAAAATAAATCCATGGAATCTTAAGCTTTTCTCAAGCTTTCTCAGCCTTGATCTTGTTGTTCTCCATCACCTCGGTGCAATTACATTGTTGCTGGGCAACAAGTGTGTTACGGGATAGGATAGCCACATTTATTGGTTTCCACACATATAATTAGAATTTACTAGGAAAAACCATCTAGGTAGTGGCCTAGTAGTAAGAGTTTGGGATCAAGAGGTTTGCTCCCTCTGTAGTCTCAGGTTCGAACCATGTGGTTGCTCATATGATGACCACTGGAGGCTTACATGGTCGTTAACTTCAGGGCCTGTGGGATTAGTCGAGGTGCGCGCAAGCTGGCCCGGACACCCACGTTAAACTAAAAAAAAAGAATTTACTAGGAAAGATCAAATTAAGTAGATCTATTTCTAGAAATATCTTGGATTAAAATCATTATCCAGCAAGTTATGTGAAATCCTCAAAGTTGTTTCATGATTAATATATATTGAATTAGAAGAAAAAAATATCTCACGAGAACAACTCAATGGCTAAGATTTGATATTTGGTGTTCATGACTTAAAGAATTCTATCTTTCATCGTGTGTGTGTGTGTCTATTTAGGTTGATTGCTATTTATTATGATAGTCTTTTTTCTAAAAAAATTAACTTACTTTACAAATATATATTATGGATATATATTTGATATAATTAAACTAAATTAAAATATTTATCGGACAAATTAGATTATACAAGTATAATATATCGTTATAAAACCTAATATGAAGATTGACTCAAAGCCAGCCTTGAGTTACATGTTAGTAAGATTAACTCAAAGTTAATTTTTTAAAAATAATCAAAATAATATTATTTTAACAAAAAAAATCAATAAAAAATCAATGAGTTAAGGATTTGGTATTAATCTATATCACAAGTTGATTTTTGTTTTTTATCATATTAGAATGAAACAATTTCTTAAGTTATTTTTATAATTCAGAACGATCAAGTTCCAGATTAATCTGTTAAATATATATATATATATATATATATATATATATTAGTAATGGTATTTTTTGTTATAAAAAAAAATACAACAGAAAATCTTTTTTATTAAAAAAATAATAAGAGAGAAGATTTCATATATCTAAAATACTGAAAAAAAATACAATTTATAAAACTTTAACGACATTCATACTATTTGGGAGGTAATGCCCACGCTCGAGAATAGCGAGTAGGGAAGAAGAACGTACAAATAAAATGGTACGTTGATTGATGAGGTGGAGGGCAGGGATTAAAAAAGGCCGTACCATGTGAGGAGGTTGAAAATGTCCTTGGCTGGCTGGCTGGCTTGCCTTCCTCACATGCAAACTTCCCCGAGTCCGTCTTCTTTTATATCTTTTCTATCCCTTCCATAATTAGAAAGTACATGACCCACCCACTTAACCATAGCATTTATTTTTTCTCATTTCCCATTTTGCCACTTTACTTTGCCCTCTTTTTTTTTTTTTTTAAAGGATATGTTTTAGAGTATAATGTATTGTAAGTTAAAACGTTTTGAAAGTTTTTGATTAATCATTTTATAATATAGTTTTATATGAATTTTACTAATTTTTTTTCCCTTGAAATCTTGTTAAAAAAATTATAATTTATAATTTTTTAAAATTTATATTTTCAAACTATAAACATAAAATTTACCCAATATCAAAGCATTTTTTGCTATTCTCTTTACAACCATATTGCTATGGTTGTAGTGGGAAGGGTAAAATTACCCGTATATCATAATTCATCAAATAAAGAATAAAGAATTTAGTTTATGGGTTTTAGATGAATTTTGATTTGATCATGAATTATTAAAATGATAGTTTATATGATGATGATATTAGAAATGATGATGTAATTTATATTATTATATTTAAATTTTATTAACTTGTTTTATTATTTCATTCAATTTAATGATTTAACATTAATATTAATATTTTATTTTAGACACATTCTAAAATTGATGTATAATTTTGATACGATGATGCAAGTCATATTATAGATCCTGACTTTTTTAAAAGGTAATTTTAAAAGCATTGTTAAACATGATTTCAGATATTATTTGGAAGTGTGATAATTTTTTTTGGATGTTTTTTAAAAGTATGTTTATCTTAGAAAAAAGGATAAATTTGATTTTTTTTTGTGTTTTTAATTGATTTTGATGTGTTGATGTTAAAAATAAAATATTTTTTTAAAAAATACTATATATATATATTATTATAAATAAAAAAAAATTGATTGAAGGAAAACGGGTTGAATAGGAAATTCAACAATAAAAGGAATTTAATTTAATCCCATAAAAATCAAAGATCAAAATAACACCATAAAACCTAATGTAGTCATTTCACCTTCGCAAGTCTTCTTCTCCAAGCCCAAGTACAACAGAAACTCCCCCAGCTCAACCACTGTTTTCTGTTAACCGTTACCCATCATAGAATCTTTCCTTAAACTCCACCAAAAAAACCCATTCCTCTCAAAATCTTCTCACATTCCTTTCCACCAATTTTCCACTCTCAAATCCATGAGAACCAACAAGAAAACCACTTGCAATTGCAACCCTTTTGATTTTCTCACTGAAGAGATCATCTTTACAATCCTTGACTATCTTAACGATGACCCTTTTGCTAAAAAGTCGTTTTCTTTAACCTGCAAAGCCTTTTACTCCATTGAATCTCACCATAGAAAGACCCTTAAGCCACTTAGAGCTGAGCTTTTATTAAGAACCCTTCATAGGTACCCTCATATTGAACATCTTGATCTAACTGTTTGCCCTCGCATTGAAGACAGGATGTTGAATGTTGTTTCATTGGCATGTAAGGATGCTTTGTGTTCCATAAACCTGTCAAGATCAAGGTTTTTTACTAATATTGGGTTGTCAAGTTTGGTTTCAAGTTGTTTCAATTTGGTTGAGATTGATTTGTCAAATGGGGTAGAGTTGAATGACTTGGCTGCTGCTGCAATTGCTGAGGCTAAGAATTTGGAGAAGTTGTGGCTGGCCAGGTGTAAGTTGATTACTGATCTGGGGATTGGGTGTGTTGCTGTTGGCTGTAGAAAGTTGAGGTTGATTTGCTTGAAATGGTGTTTGAAGATTAGTGATCTTGGTGTGCAGTTGCTTGCTTTGAAATGTAAGGAGATTAGGAGTTTGGATCTCTCTTACCTACAGGTAATTCATGTTTTTTATTTGTCTATTTTAGTTTCTGTTCTCTGTTTGTTTTCTAAGAAACATTAAGGAAAGAGAAATTTATCAATAGCTTCTTGGTGAATTGTTGTTTGTTTCTAATTTCTTGAATAATTTAGCTTTATTGAAGTTATTATTAGGACATGACATGCTTTGATGTTGTTCTGTTGTGTAATTGTGGTTGTTTTATTTCCAATATGATGTCACCATGTTTAATTTTTCTTGGATTTAGGTATTGAATTAGAATTCAACTTTAGCTATGTGCTTTATTGCTACTTGAGATTGAAATTTGAAGTTTGGCTTTTTTATTTTTTTGTACCCTGCTGCTGCATCTAGATGCGTTGTTTCTGTTTAGAGCACTAATCAACTCCATTATTGGGCAAATTCCAACGTCAGTGGGATTAGGATTTCACTTTATTGTCCTAGATTCTTTGTTAAGAACTACGTTGAACAGGCAGTGTTCCTGAAAAGTTGACTCAAGTGATTCATGGATTTTAAGATTGGTTAAGGTTTGATTTATGTACTTTTTTCAGGATTAGTTTATGCCCCATGATAGTTTGTCTGAAGTCTTCCATTTGTTTCTTCAGCTATGCTATGTGGTGGATAATTACTTGTAGAGAGGCTTAATGGTTGATGGCCAAAACTTAGTTAATAAAGTTGCATGAGATATAAAATCCAAGAAAATGTAGCAAGAAAGTGAGTATTTCTTGGTAAAATTTGCCCCTCCACTGTACAGTTGATTGTACAGTGTTATATGTTGGATTAATGCCTTATTAATTCCTATGTTCTAATTAATTAGCTTACAATAGTTTTCTTTCTGATAGTAGATAAAATGTAATGCAGGAAATTCTAAGAACTCTAAGAAATTTTGACTTTTGTTGCAGATTACAGAGAAATGTCTTCCATCTATTTTGCAATTGCAGCATCTTGAAGATCTAGTTCTTGAGGGATGCCTTGGTATTAATGATGATGGCCTCTCTACTCTCCAACAGAGTTGCAAGTCACTCAAGGTACCCTTACATAATAAATTATTGCTACACTGTTGGCAGAGTTGCAAACTTTGATGTTGTTTGTTGGCTTCTTTACATAGATTTTGTTTTGAATTCATATGAGAGCATAACGTGTGAATTCCAGATTGAATGAATAATTGGAATTCTTTTGTTTACGCAACTGATGCACAAAATTCTTACTATACTGCATTTTGCTGCACATAACGTGTATGGTGTTTCATATTCAATTGACAATTTCTCTAATTTTGCAGACACTTAATATGTCCAACTGTCATAATCACAGTCATGTGGGTTTGTCGTCTCTGATAAATGGTGCTGAAAATCTACGAGAACTTACTTTAGCTTATGGCCCTTCTGTAAGTCTGATATCTTTAAGCACAAAAAATTCCTGGAAACTGTGATACATATAGATTGATCATTAATACTTGATGATGGTTCAGGTAACTGCAGATCTGGCAAAATGTTTGCATAACTTTTCAGGGTTGCATTCGGTTAAGTTTGATGGCTGTTTGGTTAAATGTTCCG
>Ga0307508_10005848_pt1 | contig 11618 bp, 13 predicted proteins | sample 9_EM_MG_FD_203089 | JGI IMG/M metagenome (GOLD analysis project Ga0307508, IMG submission 203089) | Populus trichocarpa ectomycorrhiza microbial communities from riparian zone in the Pacific Northwest, United States - 9_EM | ecosystem: Host-associated > Plants > Roots > Unclassified | place...
CATCGTCGCGGCCGGGCTTACCGACGGGATCGCGGCGGCGTGCGTGGACGTGCCGTTCCTGTGCCACTTCCGGCGCGCCACGCAGATCACCGACGGCTACCCCTACCGGGAGCTCGCCGACTACCTCCAGTTCCGGCGGGACCTGGTCGAGCCGGTCTTCAAGACCCTGGCGTACTTCGACGGCGTCAACTTCGCCGCCCGCGCCGACGTGCCGACCCTGTTCTCCGCGGCCATGATGGACCCGGTCTGTCCACCGTCGACGGTGTTCGCCGCGTTCCACCACTGGAAGGGCGCCCGCAAGGAGATCGCGACCTGGGAGTTCAACGCCCACGAGGGCGGCGGCCCGGACCAGGTGCTGCGCCACATCGCCTTCATCGGCGACATCGTCTCGGCCCGCCGGTAACCCCACCGAACGGCAGGAATTCTCAAGTTCAAAAGCTCTTTCTCAAAGGCCGCCCAGCCGGGTCCCGTGGTGCGCTCCCGCGACAGTCCCGCCCCACGGCGTCCCGGACAAGTCACCGATGACTGCCCGCGTTGCTCACCGGGACCTCCGCGTGGAGCGTCCCGCAGGAGGCGCGGCTTCGGCGCGCACCGCGTGGAAGCCCGAGTCGTCGCCGGCATGAAAGAAGATCCGCCCGTCGAGCGTGCCGTCGTCGGCGAGCATCGCCCAGCCGCGACCGCTGACCTCGTCGCCCTCGTCGCTGCCCGCCCAGGTGAACTCGACACAGGTACGCCCATCGCGGACGCTCTCACGCCAGTCCATCCACCCTCGCACCACGATGAACCCGAACTGCCCGGTCCGATCCCGACTGAACTTGATGAATCCCGGCTCCACCAGATCGATGGCCTCGGCGTCCCACAGCTCCATGGACGTGATTCGCCACCGGCCGATGAACTCCGTCAGCTTCGTCATTCGGGTCCTTCAGTGTCCATGAACATGCCGCTGCCCGACCTCGACGGTCGACGTCCGATCCCACACCGTCCTGCGGCATCGTATGGCGGGACTGACGTTGACGACGAGGCCCCCTGATCCCGAGACGCCGTGCTGCATTCGTATCTATAGTGATACGGCCGCATTATGTCGCTGGGAGTATCGGTTGGCCTGCTCAGCGGGTTCACCGCCGAGCAGTGGGGCATGGTGACCGCCGTCCAAGCCAGGTCGGTCGGGGTCTCCCGGACGGATGTGGCGCGGCACGATGAGGTCCGGCCGCAGGTGCCGGGCCGCGGTGAACGTCTCCTCGATGGTCGAGGACTCCCCGACGACCTGGCACCGCGCGTCGTCGGCGAGCAGGGCGCGCAGCCCCGCGCGTACGACAAGATGATCGTCGCTGAGCAGGATCCGCCACCCGGCTGGTGCCACGATGGCCACGGTAATACCGCAACCTGGGGCAATCCTGAGCGCCAGCAGGGCATCAGCCGATCGTCAGGCTTCGCGGTTCCTGCTCCTGCTGCGGACCACCGCGTCGAACCCGGCCGCCAGGAGCAGCACCCCGCCCGTCACGATGTACTCGTAGCCGGCGGAGTTCGATCCCTGGATCAGATCGCTCATGCCGTTGGTGATGACGGCGACCACGAGCCCGCCGAGCACCGCGTCGATCATGCGTCCGTGGCCGCCGAACAGCGACGTGCCACCGATGACCGCGGCGCCCACCGCCAGCAGCAGCGTGTTGCCGGCGCCCGCGTTGGACTGCACCGACTGCAGCAGCGACGCGGCGGTCATGCCGGAGACGCCGGCCATCGCCGAACAGATGACGAACACCGAGATGCGGACGCGGGAGACGGTGATGCCGGCGCGGCGGGAGGCTTCGGCGTTGCCGCCGACGGCGTAGACATGGCGGCCGTACCGGGTGCGGCTCAGCACGAAATGCCAGGCTGCGAACAGGACGACCAGCAGCGGAACCACCCAGCGGGTCCCCCGAAGCCACACTGCGGGTTCCGCCACCACGTCCCTTGCGGCACGCGATTCTCGAGCCTTTCAAAAGCCTTTTCAAAGCCGCCCTACCCAGTCCCGAAGGGGCTCCCGCCACAGCCCCGAGCCGACGGGCGCGGCCTCCGGGCCCGCGGCACGAAACGCAACCAGCGACTCCCGCCACGAAAGACCGTTCCCCGGCGTGGATTTCCATCGGGCCGGACAGCAAACGGCACGCCTGCGGTCGGATGGTCGACGGGCATCCCGTAACGGTGAAGACGTGCGGTGGCAGGGTTGCCGGGCGGAGCCCATGAGGACGCCGCGATTGTCAGTGCACCTGCCCGGCGGTGTCGCCCGGCGCGCGGAAGGGCACCGTGGTGCCGGTGGTGATTCCGGCCGCCGCGATCAGGCATCCGGTGCCGATGGCGAGGAACACGAAGGTGTATCCCTCGGCGGCGTGCAACGCGGCGGCCGCGAGGGGTGCGCCGGCTCTCGCGACGGTGACGGGAATGGACAGGGTGCCCGCGATGGTGGCGTAGGCGGTGGTGCCGTAGCGGTCGGCGAGCAGCGCCGGGGTGGCGAGGCTGGAGATGCCGAACCCGAGTCCGAAGGCGACCACGCCGGCGATCGCGCCGATGCTGTTGCCGGCGATCAGCGGTAGGCAGAACGCGGCGACCGCCTGGGTGCCGTAGACGGCGGCGACCACGGTGGTGGTCCGGACGTGTCGTTGCACGCCGGTCATGGCGAGGCGTCCGGTCACGGACAGGACGCCGAGCAGCCCGGCGACGGTGGCGGCGAAGGTGGTCGGGTGTCCTTCGCTGGTGAGGAATCCGACGAGGTGGACGGTCATGGTGCTCATCGCGGCGCCGTGGCATACCAACGCGACAGCCATCGCCCAGAACCGTTTGTCCCGCAACGCCGCACGCACCAGGGCAGACCGCTTCCCGGCGCCGTGGCGGGATGTCGTGGCTGACGGGTGAGGTGGCTTGCGGACGATGAGGCTGTGCAGCGGTACGGCGAGCGCCGCGTGGACGGCGGCGAGGATCAGCAGCGCGCCGCGCCAGCCGTAGTGGACGGTGAGGACGCCGGTCAGCGGCAGGAACACCGCACTGGCGAAGCCCGCGACCACGGTGATGGCGAGCAGCGCCCTGCCGCGGCGGGCGGGGTCGAACCAGGCGACGACGACGGCGAACGCCGGGTTGTAGAGGACGGTCTCACCGACGAGGCCGACGGCGATGAGCACGGTGTAGAGCTGCCACACCTGGTGGACCTGGGACCAGGCGACGACCAGGCCGCTCGCGATGATCGAGCCGACGGTCATGAGTGCCCGGCCGCCATGGCGGTCCAGCCATCGCCCGACCGGCACGGACATCACCGCGCCGGCGAGGACGCAGCAGGTGAACGCGCCGGTGACCACGGTGGTGGACGTGTGCAGGGTACGGGCCATCGGTTGGAGCAGAACGGCGAAGGCGTAGTAGAGCACGCCGTAGCCCACTGTCTGGGTGACGGCGAAGGCGGCGACGATGCGCCAGCCACGGAAAACGGGTGGGTGGCCGCCGTCACGCCGGCCGGCGGCCGCCTTCGTCGCTGTCGTCACCCGGCGCTAGCCGCAGCAGTTGCCGGACTGCTCACCCGAGTCCGCGGAGGTGAGCGAGATCAGGGTGAGGGGCGCGGCCAGCAGACCACCCGCGAGGCCCCGCCCAGGCGCCGCCGGTGCGGTCGTGGCCGGAGTGCCGCAGCAGCCGCCGTTGCCGGTGATGGTGTCGCTGTCGGGGTCGAGGTTGCTGTTGCACACGCCGGTTTCGGGCAGGTCGAGGCGGACGTCGCGGGCGGCGGCCCAGTCCCCGTCGAGCGCGGCGACGACCGAGCGGGCCTGTTCGTAGCCGGTGGCGAGGAGGAACGTCGGCGCGCGGCCGTAGCTCTTCACGCCGATGGCGTAGTAGCCCGGTTCGGGGTGGGTGAGTTCGTCGACGCCGTGGGGTGGCACGGTGCCGCAGGAGTGTTCGTTAGGGTCGATCAGCGGTGCGAGGGCCCGGGTGGAGCCCACGACCGGGTCGAGGTCGAGGCGCAGCTCGGACACGAAGCCGTGGTCGGGCCGGAACCCGGTGGCGGACACGACCCGGTCGGCGACGATCGCGCGGGCGCCGTCGGTCACCTCGACCCCACCGTCGGGCTGGGGGGTGAGGGTGTCGGCGAGGAACCCGGTGATCAGCTCGATCCGGCCGGCCTGGACGTGTTCGCGCAGCCGGTTGCCGATGGCGCCCCGTGCGGGGAGGGCGTCCTCGTCGAGCCCGCCGTAGGTGCGTGCGGGGCGCTCGGCGCGGATCGCCCACGTGACGGTGGTGCCGGGTGCCCGCGTGGCGAGGTCGACCAGGGACAGCAGGGTGTTGGCGGCGGAGTGTCCGGCGCCGAGGACGAGGACGCGGGCTCCGGCGAAGCGGTCCCGGTCGGCGCCGAGCACGTCCGGCAGGGCGGACTCGACGAAACGCGCGGCGGCGGTCTCACCGTGCGCGGGTATCCCTGACGCGCCGAGCACGTTCGGAGTCTGCCAGGTGCCGGACGCGTCGATGACGGCACGGGCGAGGAGATCCTCGCCGGTGTCCAGCCGTACCAGGAACGGCGTGGTCTCCCGGCCCGCGGTACGGATCCGGTCCAGACCGAGCCGGGTCACCGCGACCACCCTCGCCTGGTAGCGCAGGTTCTGCTTGATCCCCGGCAGGTCGGCCAACGGCCGCAGGTAGTCGGCGGCGAGTTGGGCACCGGTGGGGAGTTTCTCCGGGTCGGGTTCGGCCCAGCCGGCGTCGGTGAGGAGCCTGCGGGCGGCGTGGTCGATGTTGTACCGCCAGGGGGAGAACAGGCGGACGTGGCCCCACTGCCGCACTGCGGCGCCCGGCCCATCGCCGGATTCCAGCACGGTGAACGGCAGTCCCCGCTCCTGGAGGTGCGCGGCGGCGGCCAGACCGACCGGGCCGGCGCCGATCACGACGATGGGATAATTGTCCAAGTTGGTACTCATGACAAGCTCCTCTGTCTTGACGTTGTGCCGTGGCCGCCGTGGCGGTGCCACGCCGGCGCTCATCCGCAGCAGCCGGTTCCGGCGGCGACCGCGTCCGCCTTCGCCGCCGGCGCGCAGCACGTGTCCGCCGCGACGGCTTCGGCCGCCGTGCCGCAGCACGGCGCGGCCGCCCGCACGTTCACCGTGGTGACGGCGGCGGGCGCCGGGTTGCCGCAGCAGCCACCGGAACCGGCAGCGGCGGGGGCGTCGGTCGGGTTGCCGGCGTGTCCGCCGCGGGTCGTGGTGTCGGTCATCGGGTCCGCCTCCATCAAGTCTGTCTTGAAGTTTCTCAAATCAACAGTTGCACGCTGTTTTGAGAAATGTCAAGGTAGACCCATGCCCAAAAAGACGGCGCCACCACCGGCGGCCTGCTGCCCGCCGATCAGCCACCGGCGCATCCCGGCCGACGTGGCGGTGGCGCTCGCGCCGGCGTTCAAGGCCCTCGGCGACCCGGTCCGGCTGCAGATGATGTCGATGATCGCCTCGGCGCCGGACGGGGAGATCTGCGTGTGCGACCTGACCCCCGCGTTCGAACTGTCCGGCGGGACGATCTCCTACCACCTCAAGACGCTGCGCGAGGCCGGCCTCGTCGACGCCGACCGGCGCGGCACCTGGGTCTACTACCGGGCCCGACCCGGCGTCATCCGGCAGCTCGCCGCCCTGCTGGAGATCGACGCCCCGGTCACCGCCTGACCGCCGGGAGCGGCACACGGATCCGACGCAACAGCCCTTGACGCCACGATTATGGTTCAGTAATCATTGAGTCAATGAACGTCGAGCTTTCCTCTCTGCAACGGCGGGCCCGGGTCCACGCCGCGCTCGGCGACCCCGCACGCCTCGCGATCGTGGACGCCCTCAGCCTCGGGGACGCCTCACCGGGCGAGATCGGCCGCAGCCTCGGCCTGCCCACCAACCTGGTCGCGCACCACATCAAGGTGCTGCAGGACGCCGGGTTGCTCGTGCGCAGACGGTCCGACGGCGACCGCCGCCGCACCTACCTCCAGCTGGAACCCGACGTGCTCGCGTCGCTGACCCCGCCGCCGCTGCGGGACCTGCGCCGCGTGGTGTTCGTGTGCACCCACAACTCGGCCCGTTCCCCACTCGCCGCCGCGCTGTGGACCGACCGGGTGCACACACCGGTCGCGTCCGCCGGCACCCACCCGGCCGCCCGGGTCCATCCCCGCGCCGTGAAGGTCGCCCGCCGCCACGGCCTGACCATCAACGCCACCGGCACCGCCCACATCGCCGACGTCCTGCACGCCGACGACCTGGTCATCGCGGTGTGCGACAACGCATACGAAGACCTCGCCGTCACTGCCCGGCCTCGGTTGCACTGGTCGGTGCCCGCGCCCGCCGACACCGACGCCGCGTTCGAGGCCACCTTCGCCGACCTCGCCGGACGCGTCGAGCGCCTCGCCTCCGCCATCGAACCCGGAGTTCACCATGACTGAGACTCCCGCTTTCCCCGCATACGACTATCTGCACCGCGACCTGTCCGTCGACCAGCAACTCGCCCTGCGCACCGCCGTCGTCCGCCTCGCCCGGGAGTTCGACGGCACCTACGGGCCCGAGACGATCGAACGGTTCCTGCACACCAGCTACGACCAGTTCGCCACGCTGTCCAGTGTGCCGAACTTCCTGCCGCTGCTCGCCGAGCGCTTCGCCCGGCAGCGCTTGTACGCCCTGGCCCGGGTCGAAGGCCACCACAACGACGGGCGGCCGGTCGTGCTGTTCCTGTGCACGCACAACGCCGGCCGGTCCCAGATGGCCCTCGGGTTCTTCACCCACCTCGCCGGTGACGCCGCGATCGCGTGGTCCGGCGGGTCCGAGCCGGGCACCGAGATCAACCCGTCGGCGGTCGCCGCGATGGCCGAGCGGGGCATCGACATCACCGACGAGTACCCCAAGCCGTGGACCGACGAGGTCGTCCGCGCCGCCGACCTGGTGGTCACCATGGGCTGTGGCGACGCCTGCCCGATCTTCCCCGGCACGCGCTACGAGAACTGGGACCTCGACGATCCCGCCGGCCTCGACGTCGCCGCCGTGCGCCCGATCCGCGACGAACTCGAACGCCGCGTCCGCGTCCTGCTCGACCAGCTCGAAATCACCACCGCCGCGTGACCGCCGCCCCTTCCGCACAGACCGGAGCGACAATCCCGATGACCTCACCCGCACCGTGGCGACGGTTCCTCGCCGAGCTCGTCGGTACCGCGCTGCTCGTCACCGCCGTCGTCGGCTCCGGCATCATGGCGAGCACGCTGTCGCCACACGACATCGGCCTGCAACTGCTGGAGAACTCGGTCGCGACCGCCCTGGCGTTGGGTGCGCTGATCCTCACGTTCGGGCCGGTGTCCGGCGCACACTTCAACCCTGTCGTGTCCGCCGCGGACTGGTTCCTCGGCCGCCGTTCCCGCACCGGCCTCACCGCCAAAGACCTTCTCGGGTACGTGCTGGCGCAGATCGTCGGGGCGATCGGCGGGTCGGTCCTGGCGAACCTGATGTTCGGCCTCGCCGCCGTACACATGTCCACAAAGGACCGTGCCGCGACACACCTGTGGCTCGGTGAGGTCGTCGCCACCACCGGGCTCGTCCTGCTCATCTTCGCCCTGGCCCGATCCGGCCGCGCCCCCGTCGCACCGGCAGCGGTCGGTGCCTACATCGGCGCCGCATATTGGTTCACGTCCTCGACGAGCTTCGCCAACCCCGCCGTCACGATCGGCCGCGCGTTCACCGACACCTTCGCCGGCATCGCCCCCGCATCGGTACCCGGGTTCGTGGTCGCCCAGATCATCGGCCTCGCCGTCGGGGTAGGGCTGCTGGTGGCGTTGTACCCGCATGCCGGGCGCAGCGCCGACGAGGTCGTGGTCGCCCACCCCGCAACCGACGACGTCCGCGTTCCATGACCCGGTCCGACATGTACGGAGGAACCGAACCCATGAGCGAGCCCAGCGTCCTGTTCGTGTGCGTCCACAACGCCGGCCGGTCCCAGATGGCCGCCGGCTGGCTGCGCCACCTCGCCGGCGACACGGTCGAGGTCCGCTCCGCCGGCAGCGAACCCGCCGACCAGGTCAACCCGGCCGCGGTCGAGGCCATGCACGAGGTCGGCATCGACCTCACCGACCAGACCCCGAAACTCCTGACGTGGGATGCCGCGCAGTCCTCCGACGTCATCATCACCATGGGCTGCGGCGACGCCTGCCCGGTCTTCCCCGGCAAACGCTACCTGGACTGGAAACTGCCCGACCCGGCCGGCCAAGGCATCGACGCCGTCCGCCCGATCCGCGACGAGATCCGTACCCGCGTCGCCCAGCTGATCACAGAACTGCCCGCCGCCACCGGCTGAAGCATCCGCCCACCGTCTGGAGCGAACCCATGCGGCTGCTCGTCATCGGCGGCAGCGACGCCGGCATCAGCGCCGGTCTGCGCGCCCGAGAGCTCGACCCCACCACCGACGTCACCCTCCTCGTCGCCGACCGGTACCCGAACTACAGCATCTGCGGCATCCCCCACCACGTCTCCGGCGAGGTACCCGACTGGCGCCACCTCGCACACCGCACCAGCTCCGACCTCGCCGACGCCGGCCTCCAGGTCCGACCCGACCACCGCGCCACCCGCATCGACCCCGACCGGCACACCGTCACCGCCACCACTCCCGGCGGCACGGTCACCCTCGACTACGACCGTCTCGTCATCGGTACCGGCGCGATCCCCGCCCGGCCACCGATCAACGGCCTCGACCGGCTCGGCCCCGCCGGCGGCGTCCACGTCCTGCACACCATGGACGACACGTTCGCTCTCCTCGACTCCATCCGAGAGCGCGGCGCGCGCACCGTGGTCATCGTCGGCGCCGGCTACATCGGCCTGGAAATGGCCGACGCCCTCACCATCCGCGGCCTACGCGTCATCCTGCTCGAACAACTCGACCAGGTCATGCCCACTGTGTGCACACCTACCACCGGCTCCTCGACCGGCAGGTGTACCTCCCACTGGGCACCACCGCCCACAAACAAGGCCGCACCGCGGGCACCAACGCCGTCGACGGCACCGCCACCTTCGCCGGCAGCCTCGGCACCCAGGCCGTGAAAGTGTCCGACCTCGTCGCCGCCGGCACCGGCCTGCGCGACGACGCGGCCCGCCACGCCGGCTTCGACCCGGTCACCGTTGAGACCACCGCCGATGACGACAAGCGGTACTACCCGGGCGCGACCCCCCTTCGCATCCGCGTCACCGGCGACCGGCGCACCGGTCGGCTGATCGGCGCGCAGCTTCTCGGCCACCACGGCGCCGAGATCGCCAAACGCGTCGACATCTACGCCACTGCCATCTCCTTCGGTGCCACGGTCGCCGACATCGCCGACATCGACCTGTCCTACACTCCGCCCCTCGGCAGCCCCTGTGATGCCGTCCAGGTCGCCACCACCACCTGGCAACGCCGGGTCATCGAAGCCGACCGGGACGTCCGGCACCACGCCGTCGACCGGGCCCGACCGCACGACACCCCCGACGGCCACGGACGAAGCACCATGCCGTGAAGGTCTTGGATCGCTCACCTGGCAGGGTCGCCGGGCGGAGCGTAGGCGGAGCACGGCCAGCGGTGCCCGCGGGAGCATGCGGTCCGGACCACCGCGGACGTGGGAAAGGGAATGAAAAAGAGGTCAGATGCCGGGTTCTTCGGTCTCCGGGGTCGCGGGGAGGGTCGCGGCCCAGCGTTGCTCGACCTTGGCGAACTTCCAGACCAGGAGTGCGGCTGCCCACACGGCGATGAACAGGCCCACGATGCCGAAGCCGATGCTGTTGAGGTCCAGGCTGCCGACCCAGCCCCAGAAGCCGCCCTTCCAGCCCATCTTGTCCGACAGGACGGACAGCAGCTCGATCGTGCCGATCAGCAGGGCCACCGCGACCGACAGGCCGGTGATGGTGATGTTGTAGAAGACCTTGCGGATGGGCTTGGCGAACGCCCAGTCGTACGCGAAGTTCATGAAGGAGCCGTCGATGGTGTCCAACAGCGACATGCCGGCCGCGAACAGGATCGGCAGGCACATGATGGCGTACCACGGCAGGCCGGCCGCCACGCTGGTGCCCGCGAGCACCAGGAACGCGACCTCGGTGACGGTGTCGAAGCCGAGGCCGAAGAGCAGGCCGACCGGGTAGATCTGCCACGGCTTGGTGATGGCGTTCATGGTGCGGCCGAGGAACCGGGTCATCAGGCCACGGTTCTTCAGCTGCTCCTCGAGGGCCGCCTCGTCGTAGGTGCCGCTGCGCATCTGGCGGAACACCTTGAGGATGCCGACCAGGATCACCAGGTTGATGATGCCGAGCAGGTAGAGGAAGGCGCCTGACACGACGGTGCCGATGAGCCCGCCGTACTGGTGCAGCGCCGAGGTGTTGTCGGAGAGTTCCGCGCCGACCGCCTTGAGGCCCAGGGACAGCAGCAGGGTCATGAACACGACGATCGACGAGTGCCCGAGGGAGAACCAGAAGCCGACCGACAGCGGCCGCTTGCCGTCGCCCATCAGCTTGCGGGTGGTGTTGTCGATGGCCGCGATGTGGTCGGCGTCGAAGGCGTGCCGCATGCCCAGCGTGTAGGCCGTGAGGCCGGTGCCGATGCCGAAGAACCCGGTGGCGACGTGGTAGTGCGCCGGCACCACGAAGATCGCCAGGATGCCCCAGCCGACGATGTGCAGCAGGGCGATGAAGCCGCCCATGCCGGCGAGCCCGGTCCACTCCTTGCGGCTCAACCGCAGCCGGCGCTTGCCGGACGAACCCGCGCCGCTCACGGGGGTCGACCGCGAGGTCGACGTGGTCGACGTGCTCATGGGAGGAACCTAGCCACTATTGCCAGTCTCTTGCAACAGCTTGAATCTTGCAGATACTTTACCAACTCATTTCGGCAACCGACGATTTCGGGCATTGCCGACGAGAGCGTCGATGCCGTAGCGTTTGACGCGCCGGATGTCGCGTCTCCCCCGTGATGTGGCATCCGGCACCAAAGCCTCAGGCCGTGAGACCCGACCGCAGGGTGTCCAATGCGCGGCGGAGCAGTCGCGACACGTGCATCTGGGAGATTCCCACCCGTTCGGCGATCTCGAGCTGCGACAGGTCGCCGTAGAAGCGCATGCCGAGGATCTCCCGCTGGCGAGGCGGCAGCGCGCGCATCAGCACCTTGAGGGTCTCGTGGTTCTCGACCCGGGCGTAGTCGGGTTCCTCGCCGCCGATCGTGTCGTACCAGGTGGAGTCGTTCTCGCTGCCGAGCGGAGTGTCGAGGGAGATCGGCCGGTACGCCGTCGAGGCGCCCAGCACCATGATGATCTCGTCCTCGTCGAGCTCGAGGTACGCGGCCAGGTCGGCGTCCGTCGGCACGCGGCCGAGCCGGCCGGTGAGCTCCTCGCGGCCCTGGCCGATGACGATCCGCAGCTCCTGCAGGTGCCGCGGGACGTGCACGCCCCAGGTGCGGTCGCGCAGGTAGCGCTTCAGCTCGCCGATGATCGTGGGGGTCGCGTACACGCCGAAGTCGCTGCCGTAGTCGACGTCGAAGCCGTCGACGGCCTTGATCAGGCCGATCGCGGCCACCTGCATCAGGTCGGCGGACGGCTCGCCGGTGGCGCCGAACCGTGCGGCGAGCCGGCGGGCGGCCGGCAGCGCCTGCTCGATGAC
>Ga0307508_10005849_pt1 | contig 11614 bp, 7 predicted proteins | sample 9_EM_MG_FD_203089 | JGI IMG/M metagenome (GOLD analysis project Ga0307508, IMG submission 203089) | Populus trichocarpa ectomycorrhiza microbial communities from riparian zone in the Pacific Northwest, United States - 9_EM | ecosystem: Host-associated > Plants > Roots > Unclassified | place...
GCGCGTGTTGCCGACGTCGGCCCACAGCGCGACGGTATTGCCGACCTGCTCGTACGCACCGCGAAACACCGTGACCGCGGCGCAGACGCCGAGAAGCACCATGACCGTGGATGCGCCGTTGCTTTCGGCGCGATCGACCTGGGCCCGCGGTTTTTCGCGGGCACGCATTTCGGCGGGGAGGTAACGCGCACCGCCGACGTAAATCGCAAGCCCTGCGAGCATGCCGATGCCTGCCGCGCCGAAGCCCCAGTGCCAGCCATAGAATTCCCCGAGCGTGCCGCACACGAGCGGCGCAAGAAAACCGCCGATGTTGATGCCGACATAGTAGACATTGTAGGCCCAGCCGCGCCGCGGATCGTCGCTGCGGTAGAGATCGTTGATCTGGCTCGGCAGACTCGGCAAGAACAATCCATTGCCCAGCGCGATCGTGGCGAGCGCAACGTAGAACAGCGGCTCGAACGTCATCATGAAATGGCCGGCCGCCATGATCGACCCGCCGATGATCACCGCGCGACGCTTGCCGAGCCATCGATCGGCGACGACACCGCCGATGATGGGCGTGAAATATGCCACTGCCGTGTAGGTGCCGTAGATCAGCGACGATTTTTCCTGGCCGATCAGCAGCAGCTTCGTCATGTAGTAGACGAGCAGCGCGCGCATGCCGTAGTACGAAAACTGCTCCCACATTTCGGTGAGAAACAGAATGGTCAGCCCGCGCGGCTGGCCGAACCAGTTGCTTTGCGTATCGCTCACGTCACTGCCGCAAGCGGCGATCCCCAGACATCGTCGCCGCTCCAGGCGTAGCCGTCGTCGTAACGTATCGACGGGTTGCGATCCTTGGCGAGGAAAATCGGCCCGTCGAGATCGACGATGTCGCACAACTGGCCGACGACGAACGCGGGCGCCATGGCCCAGCTCGTGCCGACCATGTTGCCGACCATGACCTTGAGTCCGAGCCCGCGCGCCGCATGCGCGATCTTCAGCGCCTCGGTCAGACCGCCGCACTTGTCGAGCTTGATGTTGACGACGTGAAAGCGACCGATGAGCTTGGGTAGATCGACGAGGCTCAGCGCGCTTTCGTCGGCCGCGAGCGGGATCGGCGAATCGAAGTCGTCGAGATCGGCTTCACGGCCGCGCGCCAGCGGCTGCTCGACGAGCGAGACTTGCTGCTCGACGAGCGCCGCGACGAGCTTGTCCAGCACGTCGATCGAATAGCCCTGGTTGGCATCGACGCCGAGCCACGTGCCCGGACGCGCCGTACGCACGGCGCGCACGCGCGCGATGTCAAGATCGAGATCGCCCGTCAGCTTCATCTTGATCGCCCGCGCGGCAGCGTAATGCTTCGCGCCTTCGGCCATGACGGCCGGATCGTCGGCGCCGAGCGTGAATGTCGTGATGAGCGGCTTGGGCGGCGCAGGCAATTCGGCCAGCTGCCATACGCTCTTGCCGAGGCGATGCGCTTCGAGGTCCCACAGCGCACAGTCGAGCGCGTTGCGTGCACCGCTCGGCGGCAACAGCCGTTGCAGCATGTCGCGGTCGATGCCTTTTTCAATCTGACCGCGAACGGCCTCGATCGCGGCGACCATCTCTTTCATGTTGTCGTCGAGGTAATACACGCCCGACGCTTCGCCGCGGCCGCGGTGGGTTCCGTTGCCGAGCGTGACGATCACGGCGTCCTGCGTTTCGAAGACGAAGCCTGAGATGCGAAAGGGTTTTGCCAGTCGCAGCTTCTCGACGGCGACGTCGAGCGTCAGCGCCTTCATCAGTAATTCACTCCCCAACCGATCAAGTGGAATGCGAGCGCGATCCAGAGCACCACGAGCGCCGACAGGACGATGACGATGCTCCATACCTTGGCGGGCCAGCGGCGATGTCCCGACCAGACCGCGCGAAGATTCCACAACGTGAGCAGCAGCCCGCCGACGAAGGCGATCGCGCCGAAGACCTGACAGAATCGCAGCACCGGATCGAACGCCGCTGTTGTCTTGTTGAGATCAGAGAACATCGAGACGATCGAGACCGTCCAGGCGCCGAGTCCGCAAAGAATGAGCAACGCACCGAACTTGCCGGCGCGATGCGCGCGAAGCGCCGGCGGCGGCAGATCGAGACGCGCGCCATAGCGGCGACGGACGATCGCGGTGACCGGCCAGAGCACGACCGTCAGCAGCAGCGCGACGAGGCTTGCGTACAGTGCGGGCAGCAGCCACGCCCCATCGTGCGCGCCATCGACGCGATCGAGCACCGTGAACGGCGATTCGCCATCGACGCTGAAGCGCACGACGCGGTTGTCGACGACTTTCGCGGCGAGGCGCTCGTGGCCGTTCGCGTCCTGCCAGACGAACGGTGCGGTCTCGACCCACTTGATCGGCACGCCGTTGAGGCTCTTGAAGTCGGCGATGAGCAACTCGCCCTTCGGCCCGACGCCCACTTCGGTTTGGCCCGCGAGGCTGATCGCCGAGAGGAACGTCGTCTGCGACCCGCGCGACGCGACCCAGTTGCCCGTCATCATTTGCGCGTGCTGCTTCGCCGTCGCATCGTCGACGCGCGTTTCGGGACGCTGTCCCGGAAAATAGCGGTCGGCGAAATCGGTGAACAGCGCAATGCGCGTATGGTGTGCCGCGCCAGCCTTGCCCGCGCTGTTGAAGGACACGTAGAAACCGGTGTTCTCCTTCAGGAATAGGTGAAGCGACGTGTGGAAGTTCTGCGTATCGCCCAGATGCGCGATCACTTCACGGCCGTTGATGTTGGTCTCGAAGAAACCAAGCTCCATTCGATTGAGCGGCGGCAGCACTGTAAGAGGGCTGTCGTGCATCTGCTTTGCGGTTTCGTCCTTGAGGATGCGGTTGCCTTTGTATTCGCCGTTCTGCAAGTGCGCGATCATGAAATGCGCCATATCCTCGCCGGGCGACGAAAGTGCACCCGCAGGCGCCGGGCCGACTATCTCGAACTTCTTCGCGTCGTCCGACGCGAGGACATATCCCGTGGCCATCAGCGGCTCGAGATCCTTCGGCAGCGGCTGGCGAAACGTCGAATGCTTCATTTCGAGTGGGGCGAACACGTGCTTGTCGACGTAGTCGTCGAACGATTCGCCCGAAACGCGCTGGACGATGTAACCCGCGATGGACGTCGCGTAGTTGGAGTACGCAGGCGTCGTGCCGGGGTCGAACACGCGCGTCGGCGTCCAGGCCTTCAGCAGTGCCTCGAAGCGCGGGCCATTCGGATCCTCGGTGATGATGTACTTCACCTGTTCTTCGAACCCGCCCGTATGCTGCATGATGTTGCGCATCGTGACCGGCTTGCCGTTGCGCGGCGGAATGACGAAGTCGAGATACTTGTTGATGTCCGCGTCGAGGTCGATCTTGCCGAGTTCGACCTGCTGCATCACGGCGGTCCAAGTGATGAGCTTCGACACCGAGCCGGGACGGAACAGGGTCCGCTTCGGATCGACCGGTGTACGCTTGGCCACATCGGCATAGCCGAAGCCGCGCTCGGTCACGATCTGGCCGTCCTTCACGACTGCGACGACAGCGCCCGCGAGATCGCCCGTCGCGAGTGCGAACGGCATGTAGCCGTCGAGCCATGCGTCGACATCGGCCGCCGTGATTTCATGCGCTGCGGCAGGTTCGGTCGGTGTCGTCGGTGTCTGATTCGCTTCCTGCGGCGGTGACGGCGGCGCGGTCGGCGCGGGCACTTGCGCGAGAGCGGTCATCGAGGCGAGCAAGAGTGCGCCCGCCGCAAGCCATTTGATCGAATACATGTTGCCTCCTTGAATCGCAGTCTTGACCGAATCTTTCATTTCCGCTTGACGTGTCGACAGCCTTGCTGTCAGTCAGCGCCGGGGAAGAAAAAGATTCGGGCAGTGTGTCTTGAAAAGTGTGATCACCTGGAATGCCTCATCCGACAAGGCACGCGTTGACGAGCTCTTCGAATTCGGATCCACCGCGCATCGGGTCGGCCGCGGGCAGACCAAGCCGCTCTCGATGCTCGGCGAGCACCCGTCGCGCCGCGCCGTCGTCCATCGATGCCGTATTGAGACTGACCCCAGCGCAGCGGATGGCGGGATTCGTGCGGCGGCCGAGCCGAATCGTCATGTCGATCGTCTCCTCGATGCTCGGCAGGACGAAATCTTCGAGCCCCAGCACGCGGTCGCGGCCTGGCGCGTGGCAGATGACGAAGACGTCCGGCTGGCTGCCGTGCAGCAGGCCGAGCGACACGCCGGCGTAGGCCGGATGGAACAACGAGCCCTGCCCTTCGACGACGTCCCAGTGCGTCGGCGCCGCATCGGGACTGAGCATCTCCGCCGCCCCGGCTTCGAAATCGGAAATCACCGCGTCCATCGGCACGCCGCGCCCGGCGATCAGGATGCCGGTCTGTCCCGTTGCGCGAAAAACCGCGTCGATGCCACGCGCGATGAACGCACGTGCCAGTGCCAGCGCCGTATACTTTTTTCCCAGTGCGCAATCCGTGCCGACGGTGAGAAGGCGCTTGCCGCTGCGCTTGCGGCCAGAGGCGATCGGAATATTGCGCGGTGGCGTGCGGACGTCGATCAATTGGCGTCCTAGCCGTGCGGCCGCGCTCTTGAGTTGCGGCACGTCGGCAAGCCGCATGTGCATGCCGCTCACGATATCGAGACCGGCTTCGAGCGCCTCGACGAGCGAAGCGATCCAGCTGTCATGCAGGACGCCACCCGAATTGGCGACGCCGATGACGAGCGCCCCTGCACCGCGCGCACGTGCTTCCTTCGGCGTCAGTACCGGCAGCCCGGTCGACACGGTCGCGCCGCACGACCATTCGCCGACGCAGCGTTCGGGCGCCCAATCGCGCAAGCCGAACGCGGTTTTCGCATAGCCGGGCTCGGTCGTATTGCCGAGAAACAGCAGGTACGGCTGCGGCAGCGCCTTCGACTGCGCGTCGCGCAGCACGGTGATCGAACTCATCGGCATGGCGTCAGAACTTCGCGTCGAAGCCGACGCCGATCGTGCGCGGCTGCAATGGCACGCCTTTCACCTGCATGATTTCTCCGGTACCCGCGTTCGAGAGCGCGCTGAGGCTCGTGTAGACACGCTTGTCGGCGAGGTTCTTCACATAGAACCGTATCGTCCAGCGATCATTCGAGACATCGGCGTTGAAATCGAGCGACGCGTAGCTGTCCTGCGGCAGCGCGACCCCGCTATGCGCAAGCGCGCTCATCGAGTCGCCGACATAACGCAGTCCGCCGCCGACACGACCGCTCCACCCCGCCTGCAGCGGGAATGAATAGTCGACAGTCGCCGACATCGCCCACTTCGGGATCGAAGGCAGCCGATCGCCATTGAGGCCGCCGATGCTTGGGACATCCTCCGTCAGCACTGCGTCCGTATATGCGCCGTTGAGCCCGAGGCGAAGGCCGGCAAGCGGCGTGTACAGCGTCGAGAATTCGAGGCCACGGCTGCGCGCGGTGCCGCCGTTGGCGAGATAGACGACGACGCCGTTGTTCGCCGACACCTGGATCTTGTCCCACTCGATGTCGTACACCGCGACGTCGAACATCCAGCGATGATCGTCGAACAGCGTCTTGAAACCGACTTCGTAGTTGACGAGCTTCGACGCATCGACGGAAGGCGGCACGCCTGGAAGCGCGAGGTTCGGACCGCCCGGCTGGTAGCCGCTCGCGACGCGCGCGTACAGCATCGAGTCTTCGCTGAGATGCACGCGTGGGCTCAGCGAATAAGTGAAAACGCTCTCGGACGAGCTACCCGAGACGTTGCCGAGCCCGGTGAGCGCGCCGCTCGTGATTTCCGAAAACGTCTGCTCGTTGTGCGCCCAGCGCACGCCGGCAGTGACGTCGAACGTGCTCGTGAACTTGTAGGTGAGATCGCCGAATGCGGCGTATTCCTTGTAGGTCGACGGCAGCGCGATCACGGCGAGCGGATCGAGGCCGGCAATCGGCACATAGTCGAGCGTCTGCGCGCTGGCGGCCTGGCCCTGCTTGCTGTTCTCGTTGGTGTAGAACGCGCCGAGCAGCCACTCGATGCGATCGTCGGATTTCGAGGCAAGACGAAATTCCTGCGTCGTCTTGTAGAGCTTGAGATCGTAGGTGACGAGCGAGATGCCCGGCGCCGGCAACCCGAATAGCGGAAACGCGACGCCGTACACCAGCGTCGCATCGAGTCCGGAATGCGAGGTGTTCTGCGCATAACTCGTCGCCGAGACGAAATCGGCCCAACCGAGATTCCAGTTCACCGTGGCGTTGTAGTAGTTGACGTCCTTGCGATACGGCTCCAGAAGATAGTTGTCGTCCTTGAGGTCGCCATAGATCGGCCGCAAGGTCACGGGATCGAGGGCGGTCGCGGAGCTGCTGCTTGCGTTGATCTTGGACTGAATCGCGGAGAGCTTGACCGAGAGGTCGTCGTTGGCTTTCCAAAGCAGCGTCGCATGCGCCGCCTGCTGCGAGTAATCGTCTTGGTCCTTGCTGCCGGTGCGGACGTTGTCGGTGTAGCCCGGAGAATTCTGCCGGGCGAAACTCGCGCTCAACGCAAGCTGCCCAGGAACGAGCGGCGTGCTGAATCCGACGTGCCCACCGACGCCCAAGTCGCTGCCGCTCTGTTCGGTGAACGTGTCCGCGCCGACGCGCCAGGATGCGACATCGAGGTCGGGAAGCTTGGTGACATAGCGCATCACGCCGCCGAGCGCGGTTGCGCCGTACAGCGTACCCTGCGGACCGCGCAGCACTTCGACGCTCTGGAAATCGTAGGGCAGCAGGTCGAGCACCTCGGTCGATCCTGCACCATAGTTGCTGCTCGTGCCGAGCGGCGTCTCGTCGATGTACGTCGCGACCGTCGAACCCGCACTGAGTGGCGAGATGCCGCGTATGCCGAGAGTCGCCTGACCTGGCGCGCCGCCGTTGACGACCGTGAACCCCGGAATGTAGGCGGCATAGTCCGACAGCTGCGTCGCATGCAGGCTTTCGAGCTGACTCTCGTCGATCACGCTGATCGACATCGGTACCTTCTGTACGTCCTCGCTGCGCTTTTCCGCCGTGACGATGATGGTCGCGAGCGTGGCCGACTGATCGGTGGTCGAGGGCGTCTCTTGCTGCGCATGCGCGCTGGCGCTGGCGATGAGCGCGAGCACGATGGCATGCCCCAATCGCGTGCGGTGAATCAGCGTGCTCATGATTTTTTCTCCTCGGTTTTGGTATCCGGTGGCGGCGTGCGCTTCGGCTCGAGCCAGGTGCTGCCGAGCAGGCGGCGGAAATTGCCGCCGAGAACGGACTGGATGTTCGCTTCGCTGTACCCACGCCGGAGCAACGAAGCCGCCAGGTCGTAGACCTTGCGCGGATGGTCGAAGCCGTCGGTGTCGATGCGTTCGCGAAAGGCGTAGCTGCTCTTGTAACTCGCCTTCAGACGTTCGTACTGGTCTTTGGGCATGTGGTCGTAACCCATCAGGTCCGAATCCGAACCGATGCCGACATGCTCGATGCCGACGAGTTTCACGACGTGGTCGACGTGATCGACGATGTCTTCGATCGTCGTCGGCTCCTTGTCTTTCACGAACATGCGCACGCCCGTGATACCCATCACGCCGCCTTTCGCGGCGAGCTTTCTGATTGCTTCGTCGGTTTTGAGACGCGGGTGATTGTTGAGTGCGCGGCAATTGGAATGCGTGATCGCGATGGGCTTCGGTGACAGCTCTATCGCATCGAGCGTCGTGCGGTCGCCACTGTGCGAGACGTCGATCAGCATGCCGACATCGTTCATCGCCTTGATGATCGCGATCCCGAAATCGCTGACGCCGCCGTCGACGCGCTCGGTGGACCCGCTGCCGATCAGGTTCTGCGTGTTGTACGTGAGCTGGGCACAACGCAACCCGACGTCGTAGAAATCCTTGACGTCGGCCGGCGCGCGAAATTCATCGGCGTTCTGCAGGCCCATGATGACCGCAATCTTGCGTTTGGCCTTCGCATGATCGATGTCCTCGGCACGGCCAACGAGCGAAAACACGTCCGCGTTGCGGCCGGCAAAACCGCTCCACGCGGCAATGAACTGCAGCGCATCGGCATAGGCCGTCGCACCGCCCACGCCAACCGAATTGTGAAACGCCGTAATGCCGCAGCTTCGGACCATCTCCGCGTCGGCATCGGTCAGAGGCAGCGAGAACGCATCGGGATTGAAGTCGATCTTGAGCGGCGCGAGCATGTCGATGACGAGCGAACGCTGCACGAGGTCGTAGACCTTGGCCGAATATTTCTTCTTGGGATCGGGCGCCGGCGACGCGGTTGCCGCACGCGCGAACGGCGCGGCGCCAATTGCCATCGCCGCTGCACCGAGCGTGCCTAGCGCCTTGCGGCGACTGGTGCGAAACGCTTCTCCTGATGACATCTTCCCCCCGTCAAGATTTGTCGCGATTGGGCGAGTATGATCCTGATTAGAGAATTGTCAAATCGTATTTTCCCATCAGGACATTTTGAAGATACCCCCGGAGCGCTGCATTTTTCGGTGCGATCTCAGCGCGGGCTCTGCGAGAGGCCGCTCTGCAACCTTGTTCTCGTCCGTTCGCCCCATTGACCGGACATGCGCGCCCTGTATGCTCGCGTCGTGTCCCCGAGATGAAATACTGTCCTGATCGGAAAATTGCGGCGCAGGTCGCGCTCGGCCTGTGTCGCGCGACGGAGGATGTGAGGTAAATGGACGTGAAAACCCACCCAACATTGGGCAGCCTGCTGCGCGCGCTTCGCGCTCGCCACGGCTGGACGCTCAAGGAGATGAGCGAGCGCATCGCCATTCCGGTGTCGACGCTTTCGAAGGTCGAGCACGATCGTCTGACGTTGAGCTACGACAAGCTCCAGCAGCTCAGCCAGCGACTCAACATTCGCATGTCCGAACTGTTCGCCGATCCGGCGATCGGGAGCGAGCCTGCGATCACGGCGCGTCGGAGCATCGGCAACCTCGATGATGCAGTTCGCGTCAACACGCGCAATTACGACTACTACTATCTGTGCCCCGAACTGCGCCGCAAGCGCATGATCCCGGTCTACACGCGCATCCGCGCGAAAAGCCTCGAGGAATTCGGCGAGCTCGTCCGTCATCCGGGCGAGGAGTACATCTACGTACTCGAAGGCGCGATCAGCGTGCATACGGAGTTCTACGATCCGATCGAGCTCAAATCCGGCGAATCGATCTACATCGACAGCAACATGGGCCACGCTTACGTCGCCGCGAAGGGCTGCAAGGAGGCACTCGTGCTCGCCGTGTGTTCGAGCGCGGATGAAAGCCTGCTGGAATCGCTCTACTCGCTGCATGGCGAGATCGAGCCGCGCCCGCCTGCGGCAACAAGCGCAGGCGAGAAGGCAAAGACCGCGAAGAAACCGGCGAAGCGTCGCTGACGCGGCGCACCCGGCGCGATAGCTACAGGCCGCTCGCCGCCTGGGCGACGGCACGAAACAGTGCGCGGCCTTTGTTCATCGTTTCCTGCCATTCGGCATTCGGATCGGAGTCATAGACGACCCCGCCACCGGCCTGCACATGCAGACGCCCGTCCTGGATGACGGCTGTGCGAATCGCAATCGCCGTGTCCGCATCGCCCCACCAGCCGACGTATCCGATCGCGCCGGCGTAGATGTTGCGCTTGTGCGGTTCGAGCTCCTGGATGATCTCGAGTGCGCGAATCTTCGGCGCGCCGGAAACCGTCCCCGCGGGGAATGTCGCCTTGAGCACGTCCATGTAATTGAGCCCCTTGCGCAGATCGCCCTCGACCTGCGAGACGATGTGCATGACGTGCGAGTAGCGCTCGATTACGAAGCTGTCGGTGACCTTGACGCTGCCGGTCTCGCTGACGCGTCCGACATCGTTGCGGCCGAGATCGATCAGCATCAGGTGCTCGGCACGCTCCTTGGGATCGGCCAACAACTCGGCTTCGAGCGCGATATCTTCCTCGCGCGTCTTGCCGCGCGGTCGCGTCCCCGCGATCGGCCGCAGCACGACCTTGCCGTTCTTGAGGCGGACGAGAATCTCGGGCGACGAGCCGACGACCTGTGTCGTTCCGAGATCGAGAAAATACATGTACGGCGACGGATTGAGTGCACGCAAGGCGCGATACACGTCGACCGGACGCGCATGGAACGGCACGGACAATCGCTGCGACGGGACGACCTGGAAGATGTCTCCCGCACGAATATATTCCTTCGCCCTCTCGACGAGCGCGCAGTATTCCTCGCGCGTGAAGCTCGATTTGAAATCGGTTTCCTCGAGCGCTTTCGGATCGAGCACATCGGGATAACTCGAGCCCGATCGGCGCAGGTGAAACGACAGTTCGTCGAGGCGCCGTTGCGCGCGCGCATAGGCCTGCGGCTGCGCCGGATCGGCGTGCACGATCAGGTACAGGCGACCCTTGAGATTGTCGAACACTGCGACTTCTTCGCTCAGCATCAACAACACGTCGGGCGTACCGAGCTCGTCGTGGCGCTCCCACTGCGCAAGCCGCGGCTCGATGTAGCCGATGGATTCGAAGCCGAAATAGCCGACGAGCCCGCCACTGAACTCGGGCATCTGCGGAAGTTTCGGCACTTTGTAGTCGTTGCGGATCTTTTCGATTTCACCGAGCGGGTCGGCGAGCTCGCGCTTTTCGATCTCGACGCCATAGTCCTCGACGCTCAACGTGTGACCGCGAAGCTTGAACACGCGCCGGCAAGGCAGGCCGATGATCGAATAGCGACCCCACGTCTCGCCGCCTTCGACCGATTCGAGCAGGTAGGTGTACGGACCGTCGGCCAGTTTGAGATACACCGACAACGGCGTGTCGAGGTCGGAAAAAACCTCGCGCACGACCGGAATGCGGTTATGGCCTTGAGCTGCGAACTCGGCGAATTGTTCGGCGGAAATCACGGGGGCGCGAATCGGCATGCGGGAAAGGACGCCGACGATACCAAGCTATGCTGCTTTGCGCCATGTGGCGACGGCTCGCGCCGTCGCATCCGGCCCCCCAATCTTCGGCGGGTGCAGGGCGCCGGCAAGATTTCGGACGTCACCCATATATTTCGCGCGAATCGCCGCGCGATCCCCGCGCGAAAGCCAGCAGCGACGATTGAGACGACGGCTATTGGCCGATCAGCGGCCTACGCGGCATGCCCTGCAGGCTCAATGTGAACTCCACGCCGGTGCCATCGGGAAGGTTGTGCGCGGTCGCGACCCCGCGATGCAGTTCGGCGATCAGACGCACGACGTAGAGGCCGAGGCCGAGGTGCGGCGCATCGGTGCGGCCGGTGGGCGTATCGGTCGGCTTTGCCGAAGATGCGGCGCGCATGCTGACGAGCGAGTCGAAAAGCCGCTCCTGCATCGTCGGCGGCAGCAACGGGCCGCTATTGGCCACGCTCAGGATCGCCGTGTCGTTTTCAACACGCAGGCTGAGGCGAATCCAGCCATCCTCCGGCGTAAAGCCCTTGGCGTTGTCGACGAGCTTGTCGAGCGCCTGCGCGATCAGTTCGGGCGCGCCGTGCATGAGCAGCGGCGACGGCGGCAATTCGCTGTCGACGCGACGAGGCGCGAGCAGCGGCCGGTAAGCTTCGACGCAGCCGCGCACGACGGCGACAAGATCGAAGTCTTCGCCTTCGACGCCTGCGATCGCGCGTTCCATGCGG